>Ga0255054_10000089_pt1 | contig 45341 bp, 31 predicted proteins | sample JV7_2_23_MG_FD_188634 | JGI IMG/M metagenome (GOLD analysis project Ga0255054, IMG submission 188634) | Seawater microbial communities from Jervis Inlet, British Columbia, Canada - JV7_2_23 | ecosystem: Environmental > Aquatic > Marine > Inlet | place: Canada: British Columbia | collected... | reverse complement strand
CGAAGTATAACTTACTCATCTCGCCTGCTTTATACTGCTTGCGGGGGACTACATTGATCCAAGTTCTGTCTGTATTACTGTCACAGGAATGAGAGGTCATGGTAGAACCATCAACTGAAGCAAGCTTTCCGACTAAAATGCTTGTACATGCTTCAGTTTTGAGTGGGTTGACTTCCGTCTCACCTGAAAAAGAAACAGCAAAAGCCAAACACAAGATTGAAACCATAAAGAGTGAGACCCAAAAGATATGTTTCACTGATTTTAGTTTAGACAAAGTTCTTCTCCTTTTTACTCCAAAAAATATTAAGCATGTCACTTAAATAAACTTAAAACGATCTTAAAGCCGATGTCATTTATCAAGTACAGATTAATTTGATATTTTTCAATTTAGATTATCCTAAAAAAGGTCAATATTGCCAATACTTTTCTTAGCAACAGAAAAACCCCTGTTGAGACATAAAGAGTAGGGGCAAGAAGAAGGAGTGAAGACATTTTTCTTGAGTGCGCATTTAAACAGTGGTAACATCATACCCATTAAGCGCCCGTGGCTCAATTGAATAGAGTGTTTGGCTGCGGACCAGAAGGTTGCGGGCTCGAATCCTGCCGGGCACATGTTTTTATTTTAGGAGGTGAACATGAAGGCCTTGATTGTATATTATTCAAGAAGCGGAACCACAAAGAAGATGGCTGAGCTTATTGCTGAAGAAGCAAGGGGTGCAGGTTTAGAAATTGACTTGCTATCCGTATCCGAAGTAAAGCCTGAGCAATTGCTGGACTATGAAGGGATTATTATAGGATCACCAACTTACTATGGCACCTTAGCTGCAGAATTAAAAGAGCTTTTAGATAAAAGTATATCTTTTCATGGAAAGCTAGACGGTAAGATAGGGGCTGCTTTTTCTTCAGCTGCTAATATTGCCGGAGGAAATGAATCTACCATCCTTAGCATATTAGAGGCTATGTTGATCCATGGAATGATTATTCAAGGCGATCCAAAGGGCGATCATTACGGTCCAGTTGCGATCCGCCAAATAGATCAAAGGTGCGAAACCAATTGCAAAAGATTTGCTCAAAGATTCGCAAAATTAGTCAAAGAAAAGAGGAGTTAAAATGGCGGTGATGGTCTTGGTGACAATACCTTCAAAGAAGCCAGAAGGTCTTTCGGCTGGCTTATGCTTTTTTTCACAACCATGATGATGCTATTGACATTGTTCAAGAAACATTTTTAGGCTCTATCAGAAAGAGAACATATTTCAGAAAGGAAAATATTTCAAAACTGGCTTTTAAAAGATAGCAAAGCGTTTTCGCGGATCAGGAGAGGAGAAATCATGACCGATATTGACTTGACGATGCGCGACATCTATTCGGCCCGGGCGAGGATCACGCCTATTGCGCGCAAGACCCCGCTTGTTTCATCCCCGGCGCTGGCGGAACTGACAGGCAGCGAGATCACTCTCAAGCTTGAGTGCCTGCAGGAAACAGGTTCTTTCAAACCGCGGGGAGCTGCCAACAAAATTTTGTCCCTGGACCCCGGGGTACGGCAGCGGGGAGTCATCACTGTCTCCAGCGGCAACCACGGCCGTGCGCTGGCCTATGTCGCCCACCGTCTCGGGTTTCGGGCCGTTGTTTGCCTCTATGAAACAGTACCCGCCAACAAGCGTGACGCGACCCGGAAACTCGGGGCCGAGGTAGTCGTTAAGGGCAGCACTTACGATGAGGCGGCTAAAGAGGCCTACCGCCTTGCTGAAAAGGAGGGGTTGGAGATGATTCATCCCTATGACGACCCGGTCGTCATCGCCGGACAGGGAACCATCGGCCTGGAACTGCTGGAGGAGTTTCCCGATTTGGACACCGTCGTCGTCCCGTTGTCCGGCGGCGGCCTGCTGGGTGGTATCGCCTTTGCTCTCAAGTCGGCCGACCCTAAAATCCATGTTGTCGGCGTCATGATGGAGCGTGGCCCGGCCATGGTGGAAAGTCTGCGCGCCGGCCGGCTCGTCGAAATTGTGGAGGAACCTACTCTTGCCGATGCCCTCGCCGGTGGGATCATACCCAATACATACACTTTCGAACTGCTCCAAAAAACCGTTGACGAGACAGTCCTGGTCTCCGAACAGGAGATCGCGGCTGCTATGGCTTTTGCCCTGGAGCACCATCATCTGGTGGTTGAGGGCAGCGGTGCAGTGGGTATCGCCGCCTTGAGGTCTGGGAAGGTCCAGCACCTGGGAAAGCATGTCGCTGTGGTCATCAGCGGGGCAAATGTCGATATGCCCCTTTTGCTGCGGGTCGCCCAGGATCATCTGGCCAGCCGCTGAGGAAGCATCTGGAGATGATCTAACCATTGATTTTTGACAACTCCCCATCGCTAAAGCGCGGAGATTCTCCAACTTATACCCTGAGGGGCTTTCGTGTTTGGAGTTCCTGCTTCCCGGTGGCGACCAACGTCTCCACTCCACAGGCTGATACCGAATGTCCTTCGGCCAATATGAAATATAGCAGCTTGCGATACAAAAAGCAAGAAAAATTTGCGCCTTATATCCCCATTGATAAAGCAAGGGGCTTTACGGCTTTGTATGGTAAATAGGTGTCGATGATTCTATAATGATCAGAAATCAGGAAAGGAGATAAGAGATGGGTAAATTTTATGACCTCCCGCAAATCAAAGACGTCTTGAAGAAACTCCAGCCTATCCAAGATATAGAAGAGGGATTTGTTGCCTACTCAGAAGGCAAAGCCATGATCCCCCCTGTGGGGGAGATGACCTTCAAAAAGCCCCCCGGTGATGTCCACATAAAATACGGCTATCTAGTGGATGATGATTACTACGCCATTAAAATCGCTTCCGGATTTTTCGAGAGTCCATCTTCGAGCAGGTATACCAGCGACGGGCTTATTCTACTCTTTAAAAAAGGAACAGGCGAGCTGGCCTGCGCTCTTCTGGACGAGTGCCATCTCACGAATGTGCGTACCGCTGCAGCTGGTGCAGTCGTTGCCAAATATCTAGCTCCGAAAAACATAGAGTGTATAGGCATTATGGGGGCAGGAACGCAGGGACGCATGCAGCTTGAGTTTTTGTCTTCTGTCGTTTCTTGCAAGGATGTTATGGTGTGGGGAGTGGATCAGAAAGAGCTGGATGAATACAGGGCGGATATGAAGCCTCAAAGCTACAGCATCCAAACTACCTTGAGAGCCGAAGATATCGCGGCTCAATGTAATCTTATCGTCACGGCAACGCCCTCAAAATCACCTTTATTGTCGGCTGATCTGATCCGTAAAGGAACACATATAACAGCAATGGGATCTGATACTTTGGAGAAGATTGAGTTGGACCCGCGAATCCTCCAAAAAGCCGATATCGTTGTCGCCGACAGTATCAGTCAATGCCTTTTGCGGGGCGAGATTCATCAAGCGCTAAAAGCCGGTGTTTTAGAAAAGGAGAGGATCCTAGAATTGGGGAATGTGATTGTCAATCCGGATCTTCAGAGAACCTCGGAAGATCAGATCACCATCGCAGACCTGACAGGAGTTGCGGTTCAAGACATCCAGATCGCAAAAGCCGTTTACCATGCCCTGACAGGCGAGAATAAGAGACCTTGACCTGCCCCATTGATTGTTGCACAGGCAAAGTTAGAATCCTATGATCATTGACATGCGAGGAATCTCTCTTCGCTCCTCGCAAGGACAATGGAGTGCAGCACAGAGGACAAACGGTAGGAACTTTTAAGCTTCTTTTTAATTCATTATTTTATGGGGCAATAACAGAGAAATAGAAACGAGACGCTAAAAATAGCGGAATAGCTGTCGGGTGCAGCGCTTTGTCAGGTTTTGCTATTATGCTCCACAGTTATGACTACATTTCCCGTTTTTTGCCCTGTTTCAACATACTTATACGCCTCGACAATTTGTTCTAGCGAATATTTTCTATCTATCACTGCTTTGAATTTTCCTTCCTCAATGAGCTTTTTGATAAAAAGTACACTTCTTTTACAATCTACAGGAAGCGGAAATCTGACTTTTTTGTTTCCGATTACTGGTGTCACAAGCGCAAAGAAAATATTTTGTGCCATATAACCTAATTCTGATGAAATATAAATACCACCGGGTTGTAACAATGGTTTGCATTTAGCAAATGAACTTTTACCAACAGTGTCAAAAACGAAGTCATATTTTTGATCATCTTTTGTAAAATCCTCTTTTGTATAATCAAATACTTTATCGGCTCCTAATGATTTTACCAATTCTATATTTTTTGTATTGCACACTGCATCAACATTAGCACCAAAATATTTTAGAAGCTGAACTGCCGCTGAACCGATGGCTCCTGATGCACCATTAACGAGAACTTTTTGCCCACTTTTAATGGTCACCTTGTTTATAAAATTAAACGCATAATGTGCACCTTCAGTACTAGCTGCAGCTTGCTCATATGTTATATTTTCCGGTATTATTGTCAGCGCTTTGTCTTCTAATATTGTCATGTATTGGGCATGAGAACTTAAACCGTTGTCATTTAATCCAAAAACTTTATCCCCGACTTTAAAAGACATAACATCTTTACCAACAGCTTCAATCTTGCCTGCAAATTCGGTTCCAAGAATCGGATTATTTGGTTTGAATAGCCCAGTGAAAAACCGCATAATAAATGGTTTTGCTCTTATCATTGCAGAGTCTGTTCGATTCACGGTAGTTGCATTTACTCTTACCAGTACTTCATTGTCCTTCGGAGTAGGTTTTTCTACTTCTTTGAGCTGAAGAACATCCGGAGGTCCGTATTTTTTGTATACAATCGCTTTCATAATTATTCCTCTAAGATTACTTTGATCCGGTACTTTTTGCACTTTACGTTCTGCAGCAAATATCGCTGCCTAAACGGTTGATACTAGTATTATCGGTCAAAGTCAATATTGTTTTTGAAATGATATGAAAGTTCCAACGTCATGTCGTCATACATTCAGACATTCATTTGCCATGCATCTTTTTAGAAGACGGATATGCTGGAATAAGCCTGTCACGCTGAAAATCTCCTGGTCAATAGAAGGAAAAAGAGAATCTACAGACAACATTCATTGCCTATAAGAATGACGTGAAATGTAATATTTTGCGACATTTTAAAGGTTATTGGGACTTTATAAAATGCCGGAAGGATTGTTGAAGTAAAAGAATAGGTACGGATCAGTGATGTTGGTCCGGTTTTTTAGGTTTCTTTTGTTCTACAATGATATATATTATTTCGTTAAATCTGAGATTCCAATTGTAAAAGGGGAGCCGTCAATTGTGGATTACCCTCAGAATTTGATTTCCGTCTCTCATGATGGAGAAGAGACAAAAAATTTGATTTCCTTTATATTATAGAAAAAAAAGAAGATGAGACTCTTGAGGTTGTAAAGTACAGAATTGATATAATCAACGAGGATGGGACCTTAGGGAACGTCCCTCATCCCATATTCTTTTTAAAGTTTCAAGAACATCCACTCTTTGGAGTAGGGGACACTGCTCATAAGAATTCCTTTCTTTTTCGTTACCAATAGACAGTCGCTTGGGTTATAGCCAAAATTATTTTCAGGATCAAAAAGACCAGGTTCAACACTGAACGTCATTCCTTCTTCCAGGACCGTTTGATCTCCTAAAGCAATATATGGAGGCTGGTGTCCTTCCATTCCCTGGCCGTGGGCAACACGCTGATAGAGAAGTTTTTGTATGTCCTTGCCTTGCTTGACTTGAAATTGATGAACCTTATAAGCAATCTCACCGCATGTTACGCCAGCTTTAGATTCTCTCTCCTGGATACGCACACATTCAGTAACCACATCCCAAACTTTTTCTCGATGAGCGTCCCAGGGAGCTATCTGGTAATAGCGATAGAGTTCTCCTCCGTAGCCACCTATCTTTAGAAGGCCCGCTATCTGAAGAGAATCTCCTTTTTTAACCTTATTGTGGTGAAACTGGTTGGGATGAGGATAAGCTGTGCCTCTTCCTGAACGACAACCAATGCCAACTCTTATACTCGCGGCATTGTGCGGCCTTCCATCTCTTTTTATGTCCTTAAGAACTAGATTTGTGCCGTATTCTTCTATAGCCTGCCTGATTTCAAAATCTGTAGCATCTGTTCCTCTTTCCAGGAGGTAATCTCTGCCAAAAGCATGAATCTTGCTGAAATAGTCCATGGACCTTTGAATAAGAGCAATTTCTTCTGGAGTTTTAACCATTCTCATCTTGATGCATGTAGAACTGATATCGACAATTTTCGTTTTGGGAATTATCTTCTTGACCTTTTTCATCCTGGAGGGCGGGAATTCAGAATCAAACCCGATAACCTTTTCTCCAAACCCTCTCTTTTTCAGTCCTTCAAGAAGCCACTCAAAAAGATCAACAGTATTCCACTTTACAACTTTTCCTTTATCAGGATAGCCTCCTTTAGCATGAGGGAAATCATAATAATAATCCATCTCTGTGCACCACCAGGACTTAACCAGTTCATTATCCAGGCCAGGACTGTACCAGAAAATAGCATCTTCCCTCACCGGAAGCACCAACCAGCAGGGCCTTTCCGTTTTTGTCATGAAATTACCGGTAAAATAAGTCATGTTCCAGGCATCTTCAAGCACGATAGCATCAACCCCCATAGCAGCAGCTTTATCTTTCAACCGCTTCACTGTGTTTTTATACCAGCTGAGAGGAAGACGGTCGTAGTTAAGGGGAGCTGCCTGAGGATGAGCGGGATCTTTAACAAGCAATTTTTCTGAATTTTTTAGGCGGGAGGGGAAAGATAAAACATGTTTTTTTGCACCTAAGCCAAGGACGGAAATGCCTAATCCAAAGCTTTTCACAAAACTTCGCCGGGAGATTCGCATAAATCCCTCCTTTATTGAGAGAAAAAATTATTTGATATAAGCCATTTGATACTAAATTTTTTTTATCTTGTAAAGCAAAATTTTTTCTTAGTTTGGGTTTATTCTGGAATGCTGGCAATTTTTGAATTCTGGGGACATAATACTTCATTCAGTGAATCATTAAAATTTAAAAATATCCAATGTCAAGACCTGATCCCTTTTTATATTCTATGGTCGACAAAATCATCAAGCATCTTAAATTGAGCTTCAAACCCGAACGCCCCCCTCCACCCAAGGTTTTACAACAGGAACTTTTGATGGCAGCCGGGATGAATGATTATTTGACAAAGCCAATTGATCCCAAGAAGCTGAAGGAGAAATTTCTCAAGTGGGGCAGGTTTGAGCGTTAGCAAAAACCTGTCTGAGTTAAGGCAATAGTTAGCCTCCTATAATTTCATTTAGGCCATCGATAACTGAAACAAGTTCCTCCGCTGATGCTCTGGCAACCGTTTTCCCTATGCGTTTAACAGAAAGTGTTCTTATCTGGCTAATTTTAACCCAGGATTTTTTGGGAAGCTTGGGATCTGTAAGTCCTAAGGTCAACGGGAACCTTGCACGTTGAGGTTGGCTCGTTAGAGCAGCCGCGATAACGGTCCCTGAGCGTTCATTAAAAACATCATGGCTCAAAACAAGAACAGGGCGTAAGCCGCCCTGTTCGCTTCCGATAACCGGACTAAGATCGGCCCAATATATATTCCCTCTCAATATTCTGGCCATTCTTCAAGCTCCTTAGAAAAGCCTTCTTCGGCTAAAGTCTGCTCATATTTTGGATCTAGCTTCGCGCATTCTCGGGCAAGACGGCTTTTTTCCATTCTCATCAGCTTTTCTTCAACAGCCTTTTGAATGGCCTTGCTTCGATTGGGGAAAATCCGGGCACGAACGAGATAATCGAGCTGTTTAACTAATATACCGTCAATAGTTATGGCAATTTTCAATGCTCTCATAATATCACCGCCGGTATGATAATATATCATACCTTATTTAAAGTCAAGGAAAATTGACCAATATTTCTCATGCAGCACTCTCTTTTTGAATTGAAAATTCAGGTTGATGACGTTTGATCTTCCCTATTATTCTCAATAAAGATATGGATTTTTTCAGATTGTTCTAGTAGTATAAGGTTAGGCCGCATAAATCACCATAGAATCTATCTTGTAAAAAAAAATTATGGTTCGATGAAGGTGAATGAATGCAATCATTTACTCGGCACTTCGCTCGAACTGGATATCGAAGCAGACTGTACCAAACGCAGCATTTGTTCATACATATCGGCAGTAAAACATATGTGCGACAAGGAGAGTATACCAATCTACAGAGAAGAGATTCTAACTGCAAAGAGTGCGGAAGCTGTCATTACTACCGCCTTTCCGGAGTTCTGCGGCGCATGTGTGGAGCTGCTGGATGAAGGGTGGGATTTTCAAGTCTTTGAAGTTGATGGAAGGTGGCTGTTTCGCTTCCCAAAGCGGAAAGCAAGCGTAGCCAAGCTGAATACGGAATACAAACTCCTTCCCGGCCTTGGGGAGTGGGTGTCACTGCCAATTCCCAACTATGAATATTTCTGTGAATCGCCTGAAAACTCAAGTCGGCCATTTGCCGGATACAGGAAATTGCCAGGTATTGGTGGTGATACCTCAAAGATGGTTGATCGCAATGGGGTTGCGCGGCAGCTAGGAGTATTCCTCTCAAGACTGCACACTTATCCTGTTGACAAAGCCAGAGAAGCAGGCGTACAGAAAAAACGTGACCTGGTTGTGCACTTGCGGGACAGGTCCCGCGAACAGCTGAGAAAGATGGATGGTCTAAACGTGAACCCCGGTCTCTTGCGTCGCTACCTTGAGAATGATACTCCTGCCTCATTCGAAGGGGCAGCGAGTCTGGTCCACAATGACCTGTGGGCCGAACATATTCTAGTTAACAGTCCGTCGAATGAGGTGAGCGGGATTATTGATTGGGGTGATATTGTTATTGGTGATCCCGCGATAGATTTTGCCTGCCTGTACGCCTGGTATGGAGAGAGTTTGCTGGAAAACGTTCTGGTGCATTACACCGGAAAGTTGGACGCAGAGGTCATTTCCCGGTCACGCTATCTGGCGGCATGCCTGGCTATTCATAACATCACGCTCGGTCGAGACATGGGTCGGATCCCATGGGTCGAGGCCGGGTATGCGGCTTTGCAGTTGGTCTTTGCCACCTGAAGCGAGGTGGAAGAGGAGGACGCTCAGCTCAGAAGATGAGCTTGAGGTAACGGACAATCTTATCGATGACCTTAAGATTTTCAATAAATGAGATGACCTTCGTCAGTCAGACTTATTCATAGCTCAGGGCTTCAATCGGCCTTAAGTTGGCGGCAATATAGGCCGGATAAATCCCAAATATTAACCCCACAGAAACAGCAATGCCAAAGGAGAGAACGATAGAAAAGACTGAAATAATAGTCCTCCAATGTGCATAAAGACCCACTATTTTAGAAATGCCAAAGCCTGCTGCAATGCCGATCACTCCTCCAACAAGGCTGATGAAAACAGCCTCAGTAATGAACTGGCCCAGGATATCTATTTTCCTGGCTCCTATAGCCCGCCTTATGCCAATCTCTCTCGTCCTTTCCAGCACTGAAGCCAGCATGATATTCATGATACCTATCCCGCCCACAAGCAAAGAAATGCCAGCAATAAAGCCCATGGCGATGTTAAAAATACGCTGGGTTTCATGAGCTTGGCGCAGGAGTTCCTCAGGGACAGTGATTTTATAATCTTCAGTATCGCGATGAAGACGAAGCAGAAGACGATCAATATAAACAGCAGCATCTCTGATGTATCCCGGATCTTCCATTGTCACAGCGATTTCGCTGAGTTGGGGATCATTTTCGCCAAGCTCAAATTTCTTCAGGGCTGTATTGATAGGGATATAAATATCATTGGCGATGCTCTCTACCTCAATTCCTTCAATCTTACCCTTAGCCTTTCCTTTCTTAAGAGTTGTTCCGATAACTTCGAACCACTTGTTGTTAATCTTTATCCTCTGGCCAAGGGGATTTTTGAAAGCGAAAAGGTCTCGTCTTACTTGATGGCCGATCACACAGACGTTTGCATGCTGGGAATTATCAAATTCGTCAAAAAAGCGCCCTCTATCAACAAACAAATTAAGAGTCAGAGGATACCTTGAGTCAGTCCCTATAACCCGGGCCTCGCTCTTCCCGTCAACAGAACGTATAAAATTGGCTTTTATCAGCTTTTGAGCAGAAAGATGTTTTATGTAAGGGACACTGTCTTGCAGGGCCAGAAAGTCCTTTAAAGAAAGCCCGAGGGATTTTTCCCTGATGATTTTCAGCTTTTCTTCTTCATATTCGCGATTCTGGATGATGATGTTCTTGGCCCCCATGAGATTTATGATCTCCAGAGCTTCTTTCTTGGCGCCTTCTCCTATAGAAAGCATAGATATTACTGCTCCCACTCCGAAGATAATTCCCAGCATGGTTAAAAAAGTGCGGAGTTTGTGGGCTTTCAGTCCTGAAAATCCGGTATTTATTACTTCAGAATAATTCATGAAGTTTTCTTGGAAGAGGAGGCTTCCTCGGCTTCAGGTCCTGCAAAAGGATCTCTCAAAGCAATCCTATCTCCAGGAGAAAGTCCTTGAGTGACAACAATATGAGTATTATTTCTTTTCCCCAGCGCAACCTCTCTCCTTTTGGAAGTTCTGCTTCCCATTACATAAGCAATCGTCTTGCCCTCCTTTTCAAAGACAGACTCGATGGGAATAGATAAAACGTCAGGAATCTTTTCGGTTATAATGTCCACCATACTGGTCATGCCAGGCCTCATCCGGGGATCTATCTCATCCAAGGAAATAACAGCTTCAAAAGTTTTTATTTTGGCATCCCAATCTTTTTTAGTGCCAATGGAGGAGACTCTTTCCACTTTTCCGCTAAATATTTTATCCGGAAAAGAATCTATGCGGATTATAGCTTCCTGTTCAGATTTGACTTTACCCACATCCACTTCATTAAGGTAGACTTTAACCTCCATGGCCGAAAGGTCGGGAATCTCCAGAATTTGGACACCGGACCAGACAATATCTCCCTCCTGAACTTTACCCATCCCTCCGGGTCCTTTCCATATCTCCTTTAAAACCACCAATCCATCCTTTGGGGCCAGACGAGTCATTTCTTCCAGGCTTTTCTTTGCAATTTGATAGTCTGCCTCTGCCTTGGCCTTTCTTTCATCCAGAACGTTCAGATCTGCTTCGTTGGACAGGCTTTGGGATTCCATTTTTTTCAGAGTTTCATTGTACTTTCTGTCAGCTTGCTCATAACGAAGCTTGTTCTTCTCTGCATCAATTTTGGCAATCATATCTGCCTTTTTTGTCTCCAGGAGAGCCTCATCATACTGGAGCTTTATGTTATCTAATTCAATCCGGCTTGTTGTCTCTTGACTTTCTATATCAGCCAGCTTCTTGTTGATTTCATTCTGGGCAATTTTCAAATCAGAAAGACTCTTCAGCATCTCCTGCTGTAATTCTCCCTTATCAAACTCCACCAGAACATCTCCCTTTTTGACTTTACTTCCGTCTTTTATAAGCTTAGTTATCTGGAGCCTTCCTCTCACCGGGGGGCCACTGACGGTTACTGATTTTATGGAAGTAATTTCTCCTGCTTCTATTACCTTAATTACAAATTCCCCATAGTTTACTTCGGTCGAGGCCACGGCTGACTTTGAACTCCTTATGGTTAGAGAAATAATCAAGGCTAGAATTACAATAAAAACTGATATTACCAGGACTATTTTCTTTTTCATCGTTTTCTTCCCTTATTCTAAAACATTCTATCATCCTGAAGAGTTTCATTTTCATGAATAAAAAAGAATTAATATTTAATTTAATTCCTTTCTATTCTCTATGTCTATATGTGTTTATGAATTATATTTTCTTTAAAAGAAAGACAAAAATTTTCTTCCTTTTCTGTTTTTTCACCCAGCTGACCATGACCTCTTAATCTGTCGTTACCATATTGTAGCAAATGAGGTGTCTCTAAACAAGTCTATACAAGCTGGCGGTAATGAGGAAGAGTAATTTTTTCCTGCCCCACTGATGCCAAATGAAGAATTGCCAGCAAAACTTAAGAAATAGAGAGATATAAAAAGACTCGATTTTTCTCTCCCCTCGACAATCAAGAAATGAATACATATATACAATATGTCAAATTATAGTAAAATAATGTGTGTTTATGGATATGCTTGCTATTTAAAAGGAGGGTCCAGTGCCTCTTCAAAGTAATTACGATCTAGAAAATCATGGAATAACCAATACGGGTGACTTATTCTGGAATTTCAATACACCCCGGTTATACGAAGAAATAATCAAAAGGAGAGAAGGTGTTGTAGTGCATCTTGGACCTGTCATCGTTAGAACCGGTCATCACACAGCAAGAGCTGCGAATGAGAAATTCATAGTGAAAGAGCCGGGTAGCGAAAAGAATATTTGGTGGAGCAAAGCAAATCATCCGTTTGAGGAGGAAAGGTTCAATACACTATATTTACGTTTGATGGCATACTTGCAAGGAAACGACCTTTTCATTCAGGATTGTTTTGCAGGTGCGGATCCAGAGTACAGGATACCAATTCGTGTAATAACAGAAACCGGCTGGCACAGTTTGTTTGCCAGGAACATGTTCATACAGGCGCGATGGGAAGAGCTTGAATCGCACATTCCTGAATTTACCGTATTGCATGTTCCCCATTTTCATGCGATTCCACAGATTGATGGAACCCATTCGGAAGCTTTTATCATCATTCATTTTGGTAAGAAACTGGTAATCATCGGAGGGACTGCCTACGCTGGGGAAATTAAGAAATCGATTTTTACTATATTGAATTATTTACTACCGCAGGAAAGAGTTATGACCATGCACAGTTCTGCTAATATCGGAGAAAAAGGTGATGCAGCCTTATTCTTTGGCCTTTCAGGTACAGGGAAAACAACGCTTTCTACTGATCCTTCCCGCCGCTTGATCGGAGATGACGAACATGGATGGAGTGATCGAGGTGTATTCAACTTTGAAGGAGGATGCTACGCCAAGGCGATCAATCTCTCTAAGGAGTCTGAACCGGAGATTTATGAATGTACGAGAAAATTCGGTACAATCCTTGAGAACGTTGCCTTTAACATAGACACAAGACGATTAGATTTGGAGGATGCCACCTTAACTGAAAATACAAGGGCAGCATATCCGATCTCCCATATTCCGACTGCAGAGCGCTCGAAAACAGGAGGACATCCGGAAAACATTATTATGTTGACCGCTGATGCATTCGGGATCATGCCGCCAATTTCCCGGTTAACCCCGGAGCAAACTCTGTACCATTTCATTTCGGGATATACTTCTAAAATTGGCGGCACTGAAATAGGCCTAGGTAAAGAACCACAGGCGACATTCAGCGCATGTTTTGGAGCTCCGTTCATGGCCCTCCATCCATACGCCTACGCACAGCTTCTCAGAGAAAAAATCAAAAAACATAACGTAAGATGCTGGTTGGTGAACACCGGATGGGTTGGCGGACCTTACGGAATCGGAAACCGTATTAAACTCAAATACACACGTCAAATGGTTAAAGCTGCCTTAGACGGCACATTGGAGAACTCCTCGTTTGTTGAAGAAAAAGTTTTTGGATTGAAAATTCCTGAGGAATGTCAAGATGTACCAAAAGAAATACTGAATCCTGTTCAGTTCTGGAAAAATAAGAGCGATTACATGGAAAAAGCAAAGGAGCTTGCAAAAAAATTCAGAGAAAATTTTCAGCAATTTGCCAAAGATTGTGAACCGGAAACACTCGAAGCCGGTCCCAAGATTTAGCTGTGATAGAATGACAGGACAACATGGACACAAACGGCTTGTTAAAAATAATAAATCGATGCTCCAACGGTTATTCCTGCTCCCACAGTCAGCAGGATGACCTTTTGTCCGGGTTTGATTACTTTTTTATCTAAAAGGTGTTTTAAAGACAGGAATACTGAAGTCGTAAGCGTATCGGTATATTGGTGAGTAAGGTTTATTATCTTTTCAGCACTAAAATATATATTTTCAGGAAGTTTATTTAAAAAGTATTCACTGATCTGCGAAGGAATGACAAAACTAATGTCGTCAGCCGACAGGTTTTCTTCATCCAGTAATTCCTTGATCACAGGTTGAACACATGCCAGGTACGCATCCTCGAGCCCCTTCTTTTTCTCTATAAAAAGACGGCCATATTTCTGTGCCAGGCTCACAAATGAACTATACAGGTGCATATATTTTTCAAAGGATTTAAACACAAAGTTTCCAAATCCGATTTGAGAATTTGGTGATAGATCCAGCATAACTGCAGCACCACTGTTTATATATTGATAATTAGGATCAGGTTTTTTATCTGCGTTGGCCTCACTGGAAATCACCATCCCGGAATAAATCCTGCCGGATAAAATTAAATTGATCAAAACATGAATTCCATTTAGCATACCGCACCCGCCATTCTGTAAATCAAAGGATAATGTACGTCTTCCCTGAAATTCGGTATTTATTCCCAGTTTTTTTTGGATGAAGGTGGAAAAAGCAGGTTCTGCATAGTGTCCATCGCGGTATATGCCGGAGTTGATAAGTACCTGGACATCCATAGGATGATAATTGGAATTTTTTAAACAACTCAATCCTGCCCGGACTGCATGGGAAAGAGATCCTATTTTCCAAAATTTTTTTCGGGGGTAACTCACCCCAATACTTTCAATCCGAATTTTCTTCATCGGTTAAGCAGTTCCAAATTTGCTGATATATCGTTCTGGGAGATCGTCCATTGTATAAGTCGCCTGGACTATCACCATTCCGGAACCACCACCGACAAAAAGTAAGTTGTGATCCTTCCGGATGGTATTATTAAGGAGGAATTCATGAAGTATAATGAAATAACTCGTCGTAGTCGTATTTGCAACTCTTTCAACATTATAGAGAAGCCGGAAAGGAATTTTCTCCCCTAAAAACCTATTGGTAGCTTTTATGTTTCTTTTTATCACTCCAACGGCTATCTGGTGTGGGATACCGTAATCAATATCATCCATCGTCCAGCCGCTTTTTTCAACAGTCTTTTTCAGATAAAAAGGAAAATGTTCTGCTCCCTTTCTCTGCAAGCCGCGAGCTTTTGTTATAAGCACCCCTCCGGGCCCTCGTTTAGAAGGTTTGGAATAACAATAATGATTATGTTTGGCTCCGGTGATTAAATCCAATTGATGTAATCCATATTTATCACTATCAGATTTATCCAGGATGATGGCGGCACCGCCATCACCTAAAGTCAGTGCTGCAAGTTGTCTGTCAAAACTATGTCTGATCTCTTGTTTAGAGGTATCAACAAGAGGCATATTAAGTTCACCACTGACCACCATGCCACATTTAATGGCACCGGATTTTATAAAACTTTCCATTACATAAATTCCGTTTAACATTCCGACACAGGCATTGTTAATATCAAAGTTAATTGCATTTAAGGCCCCAATTCTCTTGCGGATCACCATACTGGTGGAGGGTTCAAAATCAACTTCATCCTTACGATTGTATTTTGATATGCTGGTGCAGATAATCATGTCCAGATCTTCAGCTGAATAACGCGACATCTTCAGAGCATTCTCGGCGGATTTTACCGCAAGGTCCACTGCATACTCGCCAACTGCCATTCTCCGCTCACGAATACCCGTTATTTTTTCAAGATCCAATGAGGGAGGATGTTTACATTGACTGAGCAATTCGCTCGTCGTCAGAACGGTTTCCGGCAAATAGATGCCTAAACTTTCTATTTTAATATTTTTATTGTTTGCCATAAATTCAGAGAATACTTTCAGCAATTTGCCAGAGATTGTAAACCAGAAACACTCGAAGCTGGTCCCAGGATTTAATTATTCTTCTATTCACTCTAGCTCACTGGACGGCTGTAACCAGATAACGTCGTAAGGTTGCAAGGTGATATGCAACTTTTTACTTTCAGCTAAAAACGCTTTTTTCCCTATGAGATCATACCACTGGGATTCAGATGTATCAATCTCTGGAAGTGAAATTTCCAGGTGGCACTCCCTATTCGTTACATTGGTCATTGCTAAAATATGCTGATCTATTTCTGGTGATGTTCTCAAGACCGTAAATACACACGGAGATATCATTAATATTTCTTGATCTCCGTTTGGGTGAAAAGCTTGTTTCTTTGTTCGGATCTCAATGAGCCTTCCTAAATCCCTGTTAATTCGTGATTTCTTTGAATGGGGATAGTTCATGGATTCCATTATTGAATTTGCATCAACAACAGTACGGTTAACCGCCCGTTTCCTGTTGGTATTTTCAACAGCTTCGTGATCGTTGTGAGTTCCGAAGAGACTGTGCAGGTAGATTCCAGGAACTCCCTGAATAACAAGCGCTATTGATCTTGAGGCAACGAAACGCTTAACCTGAAACGGGATGTCTTCCTCACTTCCCTTAAGGTTTAGAGCACTATACCAGGTTATATTGATTTCATAGGGGATTTCAGTACCGTCTTCAGCTGTTTTATATGAAATGTACCCCCCATGTTTTTTTGCCCTTTCTATCATATAATCAATATCTTCTTTTCTTAGGATGTTTTTGATCGCCATAAGTCCAATGCCATCGTGCGAGTCCAAAAAATTGAAAAAGGTTGCAGTATTTGATGCCTTCTTGAGACTCTTTGCCCAAGTCGAGAGGATTGTAGCATTTTCGGTGTAGAAAGAATGCAAGACAAGGGGGGGTAAGGCAAAATTGTATACCATCTGTGCCTCATCATGGCCATTACCAAAATAGGTGATGTTTTCATCATGAGGAACATTTGTTTCGGTTATCAAGGCGACATATGGCGCAACAACATCTAAAAGGTCACGAAAGAGTTTGACAATTTCATGAGTCTGTTCCAGATGAGCACATTTTGTTCCTGGCTCTGTCCAAAGGTACATCACAGCATCAAGGCGAATGATGTCCGCTCCGTGACGTACATACATGAGCAGAATCTCAAGAACACGCAATAAGACATTTGGATTCTTATAATTTAGGTCTATCTGATCAGGAGAAAACGTTGTCCAGACATAAACTGGCCCCTTGAGTGACTGGAATTCTGTAAGGATTTTTGAGGTTCGAGGACGAAATATCAAGCGCCGCTGTTCAGGGGTCAAATCCTCCCTTGACTTAAATATGATGAAAAAATCCTTATAGTAGGGGTTGTTATTTAAAAATTCACTAAACCACCTGCTTTTTGATGACACATGGTTTATGACACTATCAAACATTAGCTGGTAACGATTCTCCAAATCTTCCAGATCAAGCCACGACCCAAGATGGGGATCTACTGTTTCAAAGTCGATTATAGAAAATCCTTTATCAGAAGAGAAAGGAAAGAAAGGCAGTATATGTAGGGTATTGATTGTACCCTTAATGTATGTATCACAAAATCTAGCTAATGTTGCCAGGGGGGAACTATCTTTATCACGCATTAGATCACCATAGGTGATCAAAATAATGTCTTTCTGTGAAAACCGCTCTTGTGGATCAAAATTCTTGTCCTTTTCGATTAGCTTCCGGGGTTTATGAGCCCAGAAAACCGTGAGAATTCGCTCTAGTTCGAGCATTGTGGCTCGAGCTACTGACTCGCTGTAGAGGATACGCAGTCGATTATACATTCGGTCGGATGATTTTCTGGGAACCTTTAAAAGAGGTCTTGTATAATCTGGCTCTGAATTGTGGATGGTTCTAGTGGTATCAAGAATTTTCGGTTTCATATATAAATGTTAATGGTAATTAAAGGTTTCCACAAGAATAATTTCATATAATTTGGACATAGGCTAACTTAAAATGACCTGGCCTTTGTCGGATATGTGGGACGTGACCCGGGCTATGAACTCAAGATAGTCTATGCGTTCTTCGTTTGAAGTGTCTTTTCCTCAAAAGCTCTCACAACAGGATCCTGACTCTCTGTAAAAGCAAGACAGTGAAACACTAAAACCAATGACAAGAGAGAAATAAAATTCGCTTTCATCGAATCCTCCCTTACCGCGAAACCTGCACCGTAGCTGTCGTAGTCTTGGACGGATCACTCTCGGACGTCGCCCGAAGGACCACCGTCGCCGACGGGGTGCTTCCTCCATCTTGAGACACATAAACCGTTACCGGTTGGGACCCGCCGAACGCGACTGCGGCCAGACTGTTGCGGAGTAGGGCGGTCCACCCCTTTCCCTCTACCGACACTGAAAGCCGGTAAACATCGGAATTCAGGTATGCCCCGCCGTCAGACGGGTGCAACGCCGGATCCGTCTCCTCAGCTTTGCCCGTATTGTTCAGCACGAAAGTGACCGACGTGCTGAGCCCTCTGATCCTCTGAACTGCCTCCGCATCCAGGACAACGCCCCGCTCATGCCGACCTGAGCCGTCCAGGGATCGGACGGCCAGAGTGTAGGAAAGTATCCCCTCTTTGTTCTTCTCGACGTCGATCACGTAGAAGTGCAACCGGTTAGGCGTATCTTGCCATTCGAATTGGCTGCCCGAGTCAAGTCCGGCGTGGAAAAGAGCGTCATTGAGCTGCCGGTAGTCGGCGATCGTCCGCATCACCCTTTCGCCGTTGGGCTTGACGTAGTCCACCATGTTGATGTCTTCAGGTTGAGCGTCGATGACCCAGATGTAACTGTTGAAGGAGTTGGGGCCGCCATTCCTGTCCCGCAGGTTGTCTTTATTCTTGGCGATAAGGACTCCGTTATCGGGAGTGAACGAGTCATAGCCGATCCGCTGGACCACTTCCAGTGAATAAAAGTTGTAGTTCGGGATTCCAGAAGAGAGTGGATTAATGGCTGGGTCGTCCGGCGGGGTCCGGTCACCGGGCTCCGAACCGTCGAGCCTGACGACGATGCCGGCGAAGGTGCCTGGGAGAGCATCCACCGCACGTGCCGTAACCTCGGCCACCGCCAGCCCGGATTGAGCCAAACCGTTCCTGCTCAGCCTCAAAATCTGGGACTCGGTTATGAATCCGGTCTCCAAGCGATTGCGCACCATAAGTCCTGCGGGCATCGCTGCCCCTTGAGTCGGCGGCACAACCCAGCGCATATGGGGTCCGCCTGGTCCGTTGAAGCAACCCCGGTCCATCATGTCCCATGTCCCGGCAGCGACTCTCCGGTAAGGCTTGATATAGGGATTATTATTGAGGTCGGGGAGGCGGAAGGCGAAATGTCCGAGTTCGTGGGTGATGGTGCCGGAGTTCTCGCCCTGGCGCATGGAGGACAGCCCCCATTGCTGGGAGCCGGCCAACCAGCTCGTCCAATCCACGTACCGCGTGGTGATCCAGCGGGGCATATCCGGATTGGGATTGCCCCATTCCGGCGGGATATCATCTTTGGCATTGAATTTCATCTCACCAAACTCCTGCCAAACACCCGTCTCGTCGTAACTCGCATAAACGCGAAGGATAGCATCGTAGCTTTTCCGGACGTCCTCCCCTATGTCGGCTATCCAGATGGAGTCGCAATCCCGCTCCATGCGGCTGTCTGCCCGGCTGCCGTCAGGAGTCTGGCCATTCTGGCCATACTCGTTGAGGCCATAGGCCCAGATGGGTTTCGGCATGCGGTATGGACCGTAAACGTCGACCCCGGTGATTCCGAACTTCCCCCGGGACTGCTCCATCCAATAGCCGTTGATGGTCTGGCCATGATTGACCTCACTGGGCGTCATGAAGAAATCGGCATAGAACCGGGGGACGTTTTCCCGGGCTACCGGATCGATCTGCGGGTTTCCGAAGGGATCCGATATTTTTGGGAGGGTAATCACAAAAGGCTGCCCCGGAAAGTCGATGGCGACCACTGCGAGGCGAAACCCCCGTTCCGGCTTAAGGGAGGGATCTGCCCAATTTTTCCCCGGGATGGGATGATAATCATTCCAGGTCATGAGGTCCTGATCCTGGACCTGTTGAGAGTCGATAGGCGCCAGGGAGTCGCCTCCACCCTCTCCTCGATTGCTTGCTGTCGAGGATAAGAGCAAGAAAGTGATACACACAAAGCTCAGGATCATAATGAGTCGGTTTTTTTGTCTGGCCATTACTCCTCCATTCTTTGAATCAAAGTTATATTTAGTCTTTTTAATTGCCTGGATAACAATAATCACTGTTTTCGCTAGTGTAGTACGATAGGAATTTCCTTTTAGGGTTCGCCCCAAATCCTTCACAATTTTCCACAGTCTTCACCGGCTGACGTCCGAAAATAACCATATCATATCCAAAACGGCAAAATCAATTGCCCAGGAATAGAGACAGAGCGGCAAAAACAGCAAAACACTCAGCATTAGGATAAAGGCCATAATAACGGACCATGACCTGACCTTTGTCGGGTTTGTGGGATGTGATCCGGGCTATGAACTCAAGATTGTCTATGCGTTCTTCGTGAGGCCTGTTTTTTAAAAAATATCATTCCTCTTCGATCCATAGATATTCCATAAACCAGGTGGGATCCCAGTATTCCTCAAGACCTCGAATTTTTTTGTGGGCAATAAGGACGCTCACTTCAGGGAAAAGAATGGTCATGGGAATATCAGCCGTATACAGGGGCATAATTTGCTGATAGATTCTTTTTCTCTCCTCCAGTTCCGGTTCATTTTTCGCCAGTTTAAGCAGTCTGATTATCTCTGCATTCTCATACCCCATGGGAGAATTCTCCCCTAGGATGCTTAAATGCCCTCCACCTGCGATGGGTGAATTTTGGAATTTGCCAGTAAAAAATATTAAAATTTCTACACAAAGAGAATGATGGCAGTAATAATACGTCTCCTTAATTAAGTCAGAAAACCAAGATCTGTGGATTTGTTCAAGTGTCGATTTTTTCGACATATTGAAAAAACGTGTAGAAAATGTTATAAATAATCGACATGTTTATATAATTGCATCTAGGAAGAAATTTATGGAAATTGATAGGAATACACCTTACAATCAATTGCCTCCGCTCCCTCCTAATATTGACATTGAAAGTAAAAAAGTCCTAAAAAAAGTAACATCCTCTCACCGTCAACTTGCTGAACTCAAAGGCATTGCCAACACAATTCCGAATCAAACGATTTTGATTAACTCTATAATACTCCAAGAAGCTCGCTCGAGCTCCGAAATTGAGAATGTCATAACAACAAATGATAAACTTTATCAAGCCTTCTCTTCAAGTCAAAGAAATATCGATCCCCAAACAAAAGAAGTTCTTAGATATCGTCAAGCACTGTGGACAGGCTATAATCGTTTAAAAAAGCGGCGCATGTTCTCAACAAATCTATGCGTCGAACTTTTTCAAATCATCAAACAGACTAACGAAGGAATTCGCACGGCTCCAGGAACTCGAATAGCTGATGGAAGAGGTAGGATTGTTTATTCTCCACCTGAGGGTGAAAGAGTGATAAGAGATAAATTAGAAGATTTGGAAAAATTCATTCATAATGATGACGATAAAATTGATCCCCTCGTTAAGCTAGCGCTCATTCACTACCAGTTCGAAGCAATCCACCCTTTTACGGATGGAAATGGCCGCACAGGAAGAATGATGAATGTCCTATATCTGGTTTACAAAAAACTTCTTGATTTGCCAATCCTTTATTTAAGTCAATACATTATAGAGCATAAATTAGAATATTACAGATTACTGCGCAGTGTCACATATGATAAAGAATGGGAGTCCTGGATCATTTATATGTTGGACGCTATCGAAAAAACATCTAATAACACCAAAGAAAAAATTACTCGAATTCGAGACCAATTTAATAAGACATTAGAAAAAACAAGGAAGGAACTTCCTTCTCATGTTTATTCTAAAGAATTGATTGAACTTATTTTTGAACAACCGTATTGTAAGATCCAATTTATTGTTGATAAAGGAATTGCAAAAAGGCAAACAGCAGGGGTTTATCTGAATGAGCTCGAAAGAATTGGAATTTTAAAGAAAAAAAAGGTAGGAAAAGAAAATTTGTTTTTAAACAAAAGACTATTTGAAGTTTTGAAAAATTAGATTTTCCTTTTTTGGGTCGCAGCAATTCTCTCAATTTTTGCCCGGATTTCGCTACTGACACCTTTAAGATTTAAATATAAGTAAAAGATGAATGTCAAATATAGGTCTTTCTATTAACGTTTCAATATATGAGAAGCTCACACAAAGCGTTGGAACTAATGTCATGGACCCATACAACAACTTGCCAACAATCAATAAATAGTATATATATAGAATTTATAAATATACTATCGTTGCCTGTCCCAGCTGTGTTCCTTGTCAATACCGATGGAATTATCCAGTTTCAATATGTCAATCCAAATTATAACGTACGGCTTAAAAAAGAAGTTATCCTTGCTGCAGCTAAAGCCTTTCTGTAGTTAGCTTTCTCATAGACTGAGATTCTTGTGAATTATCTAAGAGATTTTAATTTAAAGGGAAAGGAGGAAAAATGATTTTAACCGCTCTGAGTAAATATAAAGATTTTGGACTCCTGTTTCTAAGGATTGGAATAGGCGGTATGTTTATCTTTCATGGCGCCCCGAAAATGTTTGGAGGACCTGAGAGATGGGAAAGGCTCGGAGCATCAATGGCAAATGTTGGGATTGAGTTTGCACCGGTATTTTGGGGATTCATGGCTTCCTTTTCTGAATTTATAGGGGGCATTTGCCTACTTTTAGGTCTATTCTTCAGGCCGGTTTGTATACTTCTTGCAATTACTATGGCTATTGCCGCCTCCGGGCACTTAAGTAGAGGCGAAGGGCTTCGTGGAGCAGCCCATGCCATCGAAGATGGAATTGTTTTCCTGAGTTTGATTTTTATCGGTCCTGGCAAGTATAGTCTCGATGAATGGCTTAAACCTCAGAAACGCCAGACTAAATAAACATCTTTCCCTGGAATGTTTTTAAAATTAGCAGCCCTTGAGTGAATGTTTGTTCCGCTTGACTCCTATGAGATGCTCTGCTAATATCCTTTTGATTTTCTGCAAGATCTCAGAATCAAGTTATTTTTGGAAGATAAAAATGAATATTCTATGGTGGGTGCTTGTGTTTTCTGCGTGTTTTTTCTCGGCTGCTAATCTTATGGCTGTACCATCCTACCCCCCTCGTGTTGGAGAACTTCACCCGGATTTTGTCTTACCCAGGATCGATAATCGATTGCCTGTGTCACTCTCGCAGTTTCGTGGGAAAAAGCTCCTCCTCATCAATTTTGCTTCGTGGTGAGCGGGCTGCCGCAAACACGTGCCAGTTTGGCATGAAGCCGCGAAAGAATGGGTCAGAGAGGGCCGCCTCTCAGTCCTAGGTATCGCCCAGGAACATCATCCCGACCGCTGCCGTCTTTTCGCGCAGTGGAAAGGGTTCGATTTTCCCATCCTGCACGACCCGATAAATGTCATCGGGGCAAAAGCAGTACCCCTTATTATCGCCATCGACGAGCAGGGGATCGTGAGAGCCGTTAGGCCGAAATTGGAGGATTTTGAGCAGAATTTTCTAAATAAAAGCTTTAAAGCAATTGAAAAAGATGTTGGGCCGAAAGCCAAACCTTCCGCACCCGACATTGATGCTTTGCGGCGCCAGGCCGAACTGATAAACTCGGCCGATGCCTGGCGGGACCTGGGCGATGGGCTGGCGCTATGGCACAGCACTACCCGGATCAAAGATGCAATTTCTGCTTACTCGCAATGTCTCCGGATTGACCCGGAAGACAAGGCTGCCCTGTTTCGTCTTGGTGTATGTTACAGGATGCGCCATGAATCGGCCCTGCGCCAAGAGGGAGACTTCCAGAAGGCAGTTGACCTCTGGAGCCAGGCGCTTGCTAAAGATCCCAATCAGTACATTTGGCGGCGGCGTATCCAGCAATACGGTTCCCGTCTCGATAAGCCATATCCATTCTACGCTTGGATGGAGAAAGCTGAGGAAGATATCAAGGCGCGGGGTGAAGAGCCTGTGGCTTTGCAGATTCTGCCCAGCGAATCCGAGATTGCCCAACCAATCAAGAAACCTCTTGCTGCTTTGAAGAAAGCCGTCCCACCCGATCCAGATGGCCGTATCCACCGCGATATATCAGGGCTCATCGAAGCGGAAGTAACCGCTGTTCCATCAAGCATTGATCCCGGAGGTTCTGCACGCATCCATGTTGTCTTCCGTCCTAATGTATCCCTTGAGGCCCACTGGAACAACGAAGCCGAACCGCTGAGGCTTTGGGTGGAGCTGCCCGAGGGATGGGTAATTGATACCCGTCTCCTGGCAGCGCCGCAGCCAGAAGAGATAGAGAGCGCCGAACTGCGGCGCTTCGGTTTCGATATCCAGTCTCCAAAGAACGTTGCTCCCGGGCACGTCCGCCTTAGCGCCTACGCCCTTTATTACGCTTGCGAAGGTATAAAAGGGACATGCCAGTTTCTCCGCCAGGATATCGACATCGAAATAGATGTAATACGATAAAAATTTTCACATCCTATAACCACCGCAAGAAAGAGGCCTTGAAGAAAAATCCGTTTCATTTCTATTCACTTCCTTTTTGAAAAACTATATAATGAAAAAAATTCATAATAAATCTTAATCAAAAAAAGGAGGTTAGCTTATGAGTAGGACTAAAGTATCATTGGTTTTCATTCTTGTTCTTGTCCTTGCCATACCAACATTTTCACAAAAGGCAGTAAAGGATCTCAAGTTTCACCACATGCAGAATTACTGCTGGATGAGACTTGCCGAAATTGTTCCCGAAGTCACTGACAGAGCTATCTTGCCCATAGGGACAGTCGAATCACATGGGGCGGTCGCGATAGGTGCTGATAATTTCATTCCTGCCAACATCGCTGAGATGATTTGGAGTCGATGCAATGCCTTGATCATTCCGCAGATTAACCACGGATCTACAGGCCTATCCATATCTCAGTTCCCGGGTGCTATTACTGTCCGGCCGAAGGTTCTTGAAGAGTACATCTATGATGTCTTAAAAGATTTAGTCAGGACCGGATTCAAGAATATTTTAATTATCAACGGCCATGGGGGAAATATCGAACCGGCAAAAAACGCCATATCCCGCCTTCATATCGAAACAGGTGCTCATTTTATGATAGCTGAATGGTGGAAGATAGCATTTCATGCTGTCAACGAGGTTTACGGAAAAAAGGCCCAACAGTCGGGCCATGGGGATCTGGAAGAGGCTGCTCTGGTCATGGCCTATGATCCTGAGCTTGTGGATAGAGAAATGTATAAGAAACTCGGCAAAGACAACGTGGGGAGTGCTGATCCGGATGAGGGGATTGTCATGATGCCTGAATGGGCAACAACGATACATCCGGAAAAGGGCGAAGGATATTTGAATTTCGATGTGAAAAAGGCAAAAGAGTACACCATGAAAAAGGCAGAATACATTGCCAGCACTTTTCTTGAAGCTGTGAAAAGATGGGAGATGATGGAGGGCTGGAAATAATAATAGCTATTTTCTAAATCCCCCGAAACAGTCGGGCTCTTACAAAAGCCCGATAGAGACATCGAGCCTTGCTTTTTCTCTCATCGTTAGTTTTACGTCCCTTCTGAAATATCTTTTATCTTATAAAAAATCTTCTTTCTTCTTCTCTACCCTGGGGGATTTTACATATTTTTCTACGAATACCCTTGAGCTGGCCCCCATCAATGTACCACCTGCAAAGTTAAATATGCAGCCTCAAAAGCCTCTGGGGCCGGTGGTCTGTATCCCAAAGAGCTACGAGGCCGGGTACCTTTTATATTCCCTGCGCCAGCGCTCTGTAACAAGCCCACCCTACCTGACCTTTAAATCAATACTCAGGAATCGGCTGACGATCAATCCATGGCGCTCCTGCAGCTTTCAAGGCAGCCTCAATTTTTGGAATGTCCTGGTTTATAATAATATCTAATTTTTTCTTTAACTCCTGGAATTCAGCAGCCGCAATTTCCAGACTGCGCTTATGTAATGGTGTCGCGCCATAAGTCGAACTCCAGGTTCCCATAACTACCACATCCTTCCTGCTGGCAATGGTTGGTTTGTTTTTTTCACCCATTTGCCGTTTTGAACGGTTCCCATTCAATTGCTCATCCAGCGTCAATAAAGACTGTTTTATTCGATGTAATTCGCTGTCCAGATTCCCCGGTGCTGCCACTGTGCGGATTAGCGCTTTTTGCAGCAAAGTGACTCTTTCTAAGGCCTTGGCCAATATTCTTGAAGCAGCAGATATAGACTTGTTCAGCCTTTCTGTCTCCTTCCAAAAAGCTGCGGTTTCTTTTGGATCTGCACCAGCTAAAGCTCCTTTAAATAACTGTTCGACCGTAAAAGGTACAGGTTTGGATAAATTCTTGACGTTACCATCCACGTGTTTTGACAAAGTTACAGTATAATTGCCCGGTGCAACCATGGCGCCTGCATAATCACCATTCAAGTCGGCTGCGTTCCGGACAGCATCGGTTGCTGGAAAACGTAAATCCCAGGCTATACGATGAAAACCCGTTTTATTTGCAGCCTTTATACGTCTGACGACGTTACCTTCGTTGTCTTGAACGGTTAACCAGAGCAGCGGTTCTTCCTGTCTTCTTTCAGCTTCAACTTTGTCCCATCCCGGAAAGGTCACAGCTTGTTTGTTTTTAATCTGATTTTTTTCTTTCTCCTTGCGGAGAGCCTTTTTCGTTTTTATTTCTTCTTTAAGATAATAAGTAAACACCGCGCCGTAAGGCGGGTTGGGAGCTCTGTAATGAGATGCCCCTCCAATAACCCCCAGTCCGCGCTGGATATACCACCAGGTTTTACGAACAGGAAACAGCGTGGCCTCCTGTTTTAACTGATTTTCCGAAACGTGGCGTAAAACGCTGTAGTCATCGAAGATATAAAAACCTCGGCCAAAGGAAGCGCCAATCAGGTCATTTTCACGACGTTGAATGGCCAGATCGCGAAATGAAATGGTCGGTACGCCACCGGTGAGTTTTATCCATTTTTTACCGCCATCGATCGTGAAATAAATACCGAATTCAGCTGCGGCAAATAACAGGTTCGAGTTCACGTGATCCTGCACTATTCGCCAAACCAGGGTACGATTCGGAATATTACCCCTAATTGAACGCCAGCTTTTTCCTTTATCCGTACTTTTTAACAGATACGGCTTGAGATCGCCAAATTTGTGGTTATCAAGTGCAACGTAAACGGTATTTGCATCGTATAAATCGGCTTTTATGTCATTTACAAAAGCGGTGGCCGGCACGCCCGGTAAATCGCCTACTTCAATTTTCCTCCAGTTTTTTCCTCCATCCTCTGTCACATGAATAAGGCCATCGTCATTGCCGGCGTAAATCAAACCTTCCTGTAAAGGGGACTCAGCCAACGAAGTGATGGTATTATAGGTGGACATGGCGCCGACATCCCAGGGGGAGTCCCAGCTCCAGGTTTGGCCCATAATCGGCAGCGTAACACGTTCCTGGTTACGGGTCAGATCGCCTGAGATTGCAGTCCAGCTATCGCCGCGATTGTCGGAGCGCCAGACTCGGTGGGAAGCAAAGTATAGCCGCGTGGGTGAGTGCGGACTGACCAGAATTGGCGAGTCCCAATTAAATCGTTCATAGCTTTCACCCGCTTCCGGTTGCGGTTGGATTAAAAGCTCCTCGCCGGTGGTGAGGTCAATGCGTGACAGGAAGCCTTGCTGTGATTCTGAGTAAACGATATCCGGGTTGCCGGGTTCGGTTGCCGGCTGGTGGCCGTCGCCGCCCAAAGTAAGAAACCAATCGGAGTTATCAATACCCAGTGACCAGGTAGTGCGCGAAGGGCCTCCCTGGGTGGAATTGTCCTGCGTACCGCCGTAAATGTTGTAAAACGGCACGGCATCATCCACTGCGACTTTATAGAATTGGGTTAGCGGCAGATTCGCGACATATCGCCAGTTTTCAGCCAGATCAAAACTTTCATAGAGACCGCCGTCTGTGCCCACCAGTAAATAATCCGGATCATCCAGGCGGAAAGCCAAGGCATGATTATCCGAATGTTTGAATTGCTCTTTCATGCGGGTGAAAGTTTTACCGCCGTCATTTGAAATCTGCATTCGCACATCCACCAGGTAGAGACGGTCAAACTGATGCGGGCTGGCATAAAGCTCCTGGTAATAATGCGGACCGGTGGCGCCTGAAACCGCGTCAGATTGTTTTGTCCATGAACTGCCGCGATAAGCAGAACGGTACACGCCGCCGGTACTACGATCCAGCTCGATTGCCGCATAAATCACATCCGGATTCTGCGGAGAAATCGCCAGACCAATTTTGGCCATATTAGAACCGGGCAAACCGTTGCTGAGTTTTTCCCAGGCTTCACCGCCATCACTGGAACGGTGAATCCCCGATCCCGGACCGCCTCCCATGTAGGCGGCCACATTGCGGTGACGCTGCCAGGTCGCAGCATATAATTGATCCGGATTGCGCGGATCGATTAAGATATCCGTAACGCCTACCCATTTGTTATCGCCTAAGACTTTTTTCCATTTTTTACCGCCATCGGTGGTTTTATAAAGCCCACGTTCACCGCCTTTAGACCACAACGGTCCCTGGGCAGCCACCCAAACAATATCGGAGTTTTTGGGATGGACGATGATTTTTGAAATATGATGGGATTCTTTTAAACCCATGTTTTCCCAACTGGCGCCGCCGTCGGCACTGCGGTAAACACCATCTCCATAGCCTACATGACGCCCGCCGATATTCTCGCCGGTACCAATCCAGATGACACTGTGGTCACTGGGATCGATGCTGACACAGCCAATGGAATAAGACGGTTGATCATCGAAGATGGCCTTCCAGGTGGTACTGGCATTATCGGTTTTCCAGACGCCGCCGGAACCAACCGCAACATACCATTGACTGGGATCGCTGGGATTGATTGCAATATCGGCGATGCGCCCCGACATGAAAGCCGGCCCAATGCCGCGCAGTTTTAAACCAGTAAAGGTCTCATCTGCTAACAGCTTATTAGCCTTCTTATCAGCAGAAAATCCAGAAGTAGCAATTAATACCGCAAAAACAAAAATGAAAAATCTGGTAATTTTACCCATGTCTTTCCTCCTTCAATATTTTAAGTATAAGAATTTGTTTTTTGTGTGCACCTTCGATTCCACACAATTTATAAAAAATCTTCTTTCTTCTTCTCTACCCCGGTGGGTTTTACATATTTTTCCACGAATACCCTGGTATCATTTAAACTGAGTTTTTCAAAAAGAAAAGAAACTTCTTCCTCTAAAGCCGAAGAAATCTTATTCTTTATATCGTCTGGCAAAGAATAAATTTGTCTTTTGAAAGGGCCAAAAGCTTTCTTCCTTGTTTTATAAATGAACTGGTCATCATTCTGTTCGGGTTTCTTTTCATCCGAGCAATTTTTGTGGAGCCAGGCATAAATCTCATCTTTTAACGAAGACGGCAGGCAATCATAAACAATATTTTGAAATTGCGTAGCTAAATGGATCTCAGCACACTCATACTCAGGGAAATGGTGAAATGCATCCTTAGGTAAGGTTGAAGCTCCATGTTGGACTGCTCCTGCCATACCGAATTCGGTCCTTGCGATTTGAGATAATACTTTTAATGTATCAAAGTCTATCTTTGCTTTTTCCATCGAACCATCAGGCAATATGATTCCTCCATGGGTTGTGCCAGTTTGAATACTTATTTTAGAGATGCCTGCAATCCCCTGCATCATAGAAATATAGCCTCGCATAAACGCATGTAACTCCTCAGGAGTAGAGTTTTTTCCGCCTACCTCACCAATCTCGCCTCCTACTGAAATTTCAATTCCCTTTGGCTGTAATTCTCTGATAAACTTTGTCAGTAGCGCACAGATCTCATAATTTAATTTCTGTTGTTCATCGATAGTCGATTGGGACAAGTCAACCAGGGTTGATGAGTCAATATCGATATTGTAAAAGCCAGCCTGAATTGCTTCGGAAATCAAATCCTTAAGCTGATTAACTTCTCTATCTCTATCCTGAAGGAAATTCTTTGCCTTGACCTGAAAATGATCTCCTTGAATAAAAACGGGGCCTCTAAAACCCTCTCTAATTGCTGCTAAGATCACAAAAGAGGAATACTCAAGAGGCCTTTGCTCTGTATAGCCAATCTCACTCCTGGCAATCTCGAAAACAAATGGGCCGGCGTTTATTTTTTCCGCAGCTCTAAAGACTGCCCTTGCCGAATCATAAGTTAATGTTCTCAAGTTTATCGCGGGCACGGAAAAATACGTTAAATTATGCCGCGCTCTTGCTTCATATAATGTTTGAATGGACGATGGGATTATGCCAAATATATTGGCAGCCTCAAAAACCACCCAGTGACATATATTTTTTAGATGATCGGAATGGCTCAGAAGTAAATTATCTACCAGATTATCTGCAGCGCTCTTCTTAAAGAAATCCAGATCTTTAATCTCCGCTTTACCGCCAATGATTTCAATATTGCAGTGATCAAACAATTCTTTTTCATTTCTGTAAATCATTTTTAGCTCCTACAATTGATACGTTGCCCTGATATATTTGTTCATTAAACAACAAAAGAGGAAACACCGCTTCGCCCTTCTTGTTGAAATAATCGAATCATAAAGCGATGTGTATTTCAATTCTCATGTAAGTATCTTAATCAATCTATAATTTGATTCTATTTCTAATGGTTTTTGTTGGATCGCCATCTCTAGAGGGATTGTACTGAGTTGATTATCTTTTAAACACACACATTTATCTGTCTCTCCCTTCCTCAATATCTCCACCGCATGACATCCTAGACGAGCTGCTAAAATTCTATCCATGGCCGTAGGAGAACCACCTCGTTGAATGTAACCTAAAACTGCTATTCTTGTCTCCAGACCGGTTTCCTCAACAATTGTATTCGCAACGTCTTGGGCCTTCGCTTTTCCCTCGGCAACGATGACTATCCAACTGACCTTTCCTCTCATATTCCCTTCGGAAATTTCCTCACACATCCTTTTTTTATCAAACTCTTTTTCAGGAATTAAAACCTCTTCACACCCGCTTGCTAAACCAACCTGTAAGGCAATATACCCATAATCCCGGCCCATCACCTCAACAACAAATATTCTCTCTAAACTCGTTGCCGTATCTCTTATCTTATCCAAAGCATCTACAGCTACATTTACAGCAGTATCAGCGCCAATGGCTAAGTCAACACCGCAAATATCATTATCTATGGTTGCAGGAATACCGATTGTAAGAAGCTTATGCTTATTGGCAAGAATATGCGCTCCTGCCATCGAGCCGTTACCACCGATTACGATTAATCCCTCAATATTGTGTTTTCTTACAGTCTTAAGTGCCTGTTCCTGCCCGGCTTCGGTGAGAAATCTTTTTGAACGAGTAGTTTTTAAAATTGTTCCTCCCAGGCTAATTATTCCTGAGACTGAACGCCTCTCAAGCTTAATTATCTCTCCATTTATTAAGCCTTCATACCCTCTTTGTACGCCTAAAACCTCTATATTGTAATGATAAGCCGTTCTGACCACAGCTCTAATAGCCGTGTTAATCCCGGCACAGTCTCTTGTTAAGATGCCTATTTTTTTCATAAACTCATCCTTGTTTGTGGCGTGATTTGTAATGACTCAGGAATAGAAAAAGCCATCTCGATTATTTTATCTAATTTTATTTTGGTAGTTGCTATGCTGCCACATCCGGACTACTTTTCCGGTTTTATCCCTTTCAAATTTAACTTCTTCGCCAAGAGTTTCATCCTTGCGCAAACGGCGGAATGTGTCACCCTCGATATGTTTCAGCAGTGTCAAGCCCTTAGCCGGGTTTTCAGAAGGCAGACCGAAAACAGCCAGCTTACCCTGCCAGGGAAGGATAGCTGTTTCTCCCCACCAGGGCTGTGCATTGTATAGACCCGCATAGGCTTCAAGGTCAACCTCTGCTTTTTTCTCTTTGGCCTTGTCTTTGGCCTTCTTCAAGATAGCTCTCATTCCGGTCGCATATCTGCCCGGGGAAACACCACTTGCATTGATCATGACAATGAAGGCCTGTTTTTTGCCGGGATCGATAGTCAGAGTACTTCGGTATCCTGGGCAGCCCCCTCCGTGGCCGACTATTGTTTTCCCATCCACTTCCCAAACTGAAAAGCCCAGTCCCCAGGTAGTTTTCCAATCGGGATCCATCCAATGCACACGGTGCATTTCACGGAGGGTAGACGCTTTTATGATTTCTTCCCCTCCTTTTTCCAGAAGACGAAACTGCCAGGACGCAAACCGGGCCAGGTCTTCGACCGTAGAGGAGAAGCCGGCGGCTGCGGCGATTCCTTCGGCCTGGAATAGGGGGACCATGCTGCGAGTGCCGTCTCGTTTTTTGGAGGTGTGTCCTGTAGCCAATTTCCCTCTCCAAAGGGATTCGGGAAGCTTCGTGCGCGTGTTAGCCAAACGCAGAGGTTTCAGGATGTTCTCTTCTATATACTTTTGATAGGGCATTCCGGAGGCTTCGGCAACGACCTCTCCCAGCAAACTCATGCCGAGGTTGCTGTACTGAAAATAGGTGGAGGGGGAGTAGAGGGTTTTTTGGCTGCCGAGTTTGGCTTTGACCTGCTTTTGCGTGGGGAAGGGAAAATCAGGTCCGGTCCAGTAGGGATAGTCTGATTCACGGGGAAGACCGGAAGAATGAGTGAGGACGGATCTAATGGTTATGGGGCCTGTGTCCGGGTACTGCTGCTGGAGATTAAACCAGGGAAGATGATCAGCGATAAGGTCCTCAAGCCGGAGTGTTCCGGCATCGCGGAGCTTCATTATGGCCACAGAAGTGAACAATTTGGAAATCGAACAGATACTGTAGATTGTGCTGGGGGATGAACTAACTTTTTTTTCGCGGTCGGCCATCCCGTAGGCTTTGCTCCAAAGTAATTCCTGATCCGTGACTATGGCAACCGATATGCCGGGCAGATGATCATAATCGCGCTGGGCCTCAAGCCATATATCAATCAGCCGGATGGCTTCGGAAAAATCGGGCTTCGTTTTCTCTTTGGAGAATGCAGCAGAGCTGCATATTATAATTAAAACGATAAGAAAAACTTGTACTGAAATTAGTGTTTTTTTCATGTTCGCCTCCTATTGAAAAATCTTCATGGAATACAGCTGATATTCTACCCAGGATGAATTTACCACACTCAAAACAGTAGGGTCAAATGAGAATTTAAAAAGGCGAGAATTTTTCTATAAAAAAATTATGGAAAATCACACTGTAGAAAACGCTGCGCTCTGGATGACGTTGACAATACACTCATGCCATAGCACAAGGACACTGGTGCATTAAACAGGCCGGAATATAGAAGCATACCTATCAGAAAGGTTTATTCGTAGCGGAGGGAGTCGACAGGATTGGCGGTGGCAGATTTAATGGACTGGTAGCTGATGCTTAGCAAAGCCACTACACAGGCGGCTAGGCTTGACAGCAAAAATACCCACCATTGTATGGATACTCTATAAGGGAAATTCTGCAGCCATTTGTCCATCATAAAATAAGCCGCCGGCCAAGCCAGAAAACACCCCAGCACCGTGAGTTTGAGGAATTCTGAATTTAAAAGCCACATAATATGAGGGACGGTAGCTCCGATGACTTTACGGATTCCTATTTCCTTGGTACGCTGTTTTGTGGCTAAACTGGCCAGGCCAAAAAGACCGAGGCAAGCGATAAACATAGCCAGCAAAGTCAGGTAGAGAATAACCTTGCCAGATTTTCTCTCCTCAGAGTACATACGATTAAAGTCCTCATCCAGAAAACGATAGTTGAACACAGCCTCAGGAAATAACCCTTTGAACCTGTTTTCAATAAAGGCGATGGTTTTAGGGATATCCTGTCCAGACACTTTAACCGAAACATTCCAGCCAGTCATATCCTCAGGAAAAAGTCTCAACATCAACGGCGCGACAGGATTATGTAACGAGAGGAAATGATAGTCCTTGACAACACCCACAACTTTTGTGAGGCCAATGTTGGTCAGCTTATAATCACCCCAATACCGGATATTCTTTCCTATTGGCTCTTCCCAACCGATCTCCCTGACAGCTGCCTCATTTAAGATCACAACATTGCCTCGATCAGAACCATATTCTTTGGAAAAAGCTCGTCCCTTTACCAAAGTCATTCCATAGGTTTCTATAACATCTTCATCAATGTAATTCACATTGATTTTCATCCATTCCCCTTCTGCAGCTCCCTCCCATGAAATACGTGTCCAGTTCTCAGACGAATGCATCATATAATCTGCTGTGGCCACATGAATCACATTTGGATTCTGTAATATCTGATTCTTTAAGACCCGATAAGTGCCCGGATCCGTACCGTCAGCATGAATAATCAGAATTTGTTCGGCATTGTATCCCAGGTCCTTATGCAAGAGATAGTTCACCTGCTGCAGAATGATCATGGTTCCGCTGATTAAAGTCACTGAAATAATAAACTGCAGCACCACAAGTGTCTTGCGCAAAAAAACATTTCTCGACCCAGAAGAAAATGAACCTTTAAGCACATTAGCCGGTTTATAAGAAGATAGGACAAACGCAGGATAAATCCCCGAAAGCAAACCGACCAAAAGGGTAATAAACAGGATCCCGAGAGCAAACGGCCAATTTTCCAAAAAGGACAAGAATAAATCTCGATTTACTATCCGGTTGAACTCAGGAAGCAAAATCTTCATGAGGATTATTGCAAAAAGCATGGCCATAAACGCCATAAAAATAGATTCACCCAAGAATTGCCGAACAAGAGATGCCCTTTGCGCGCCAGAGACCTTTCGCAGTCCCACTTCCCGTGCCCTGTCAGCAGAACGGGCTGTGGTCAGGTTCATAAAATTGATCCCGGCAATAATCAGAACAAATATCGCGATGGCAGAAAAAATATAGATATTTTTTATGCTCCCGATCAAACCGAATTCGTGTTTGACATTTGCATACAAATGAATCCGTGACAGAGGCCTGAGATAGAGCTCATGACGACTCTCCTCTCCTTGATATTTCTTGAGAGCAAACTGAATTTTTTCACTGGCATTCTGCCACGGCTGTTCAGGATGAAGCAGGACATAAAGCGGTACCCAGTTATCATGCCATGCCTCAAAAGGATCTCTGTCGCTGCCTGCGGTTATTGAAATAGAAGAAATCAAAAGATCAAAGGTGAAATGGGAATTTTGAGGAACATCCTGGATAACTCCTGTGACTTTATGGTCCTGGTCATCATCAATAAAACGAATGGTTTTCCCCAATGGATCTTGTTCTCCAAATATTTTCTTGGCCACAGTTTGGGTAAGAACAACAGAATAGGGAGCATCCAGCGCTGTAGTCAAATCACCTTTAATCCCGGGAAATGAAAAAATCGTAAAAAAAGCACTATCAGCAAAAAATGCACGCTGACTTATCTTTTGGTTATCCGACACTGTAAGAGTGAAACTGCCACCGACAATAACACGAGAGACAGCTTCAAATTCAGGAAAGTCTGCTATCAAAGCCTTGGATAAAGCGGCAGGGCAACCAGCCGAAGCCTCCTTATAGGTTTTGTGATCCAGGATCTGTTCCACTCTGCATATCCGGTCACCGTTTTCATGGAATTTATCAAAACTTAATTCATGCTGGATGTAGAGAGCAATCAGCATAAACATGGCCAATCCAATGGCCAATCCTGCAATATTAATAAAGGATATGACTTTGTGCCTGCGGAGGTTCCGCAACGCAATTGTCAGATAATTTTTAAACATGTTCCTCACTCCTGGAAAGAAGCTTCATTTCTTAACATCTTGCCGTGAAAACTCTTTTTCTCTAGTTTATTCATATTAATTACTAGAATATACGCTTATTTGATAAAAAAGGTTGCCTGCTCTTCTCTGCCCACGGCGGGCAATACCTCGCGGAAAACGTCGCCGTAGATTTCCCAGACGGTCACAAATGGAACCGCGATGAATCCAAAGAACTTTAGTGTTGAACCAAAGAGGCTTTTTGGATATATTCGAAGCCAGGAGGTTAACATGAGAAAAAACATAACGTCTTGGGCACTTCCAGCCTTTTTAATCGTTCTATTGATTTCGAGTGTCTCTCTTATTGCCGGAGAGAAGAAACCCATGACTTTTGTGGATGCGATCAACGTCAAGAGAATATCCAGTCTGCGGCTTTCGCCAGACAGCAGTCAGCTTCTTTTCTCCCAGAGCGAAGCCAACTGGAAAAGGAACCGCACCATCTCTCATATCTGGCGGATGAACGCTGACGGCACGAATGTGTTTCAGATGACAAACGGCAAAGACGGAGAAGGGAGCGGTACCTGGTCTCCGGATGGAAAATATATCTCGTTCACTGCCAAGCGGGAGAGTGAAGAAGCTCAGATCCATCTGCTTTACAGCAGCGGCGGGGAAGCCATCCAGCTTACCCACCATAAAACTAGTATCGAGAGTCACCGCTGGGCACCGAACGGTCAGAGGATTTATTTTCTTGCCGAGGATCCTTTAACTAAGGAAGAAGAAAAAAAGAAAAAAGCAAAGGATGATGCATTCATCTTTGAACATAATTACAAGCCCACTCATCTTTGGGTATTTAATATGAAAACCAAGGAAGAGAAACGCCTGACCGATGATGATTTTACAATCCGGGGCTTTTCGGTCTCCAGAGACGGAACAAAGATTCTCTTCACCGCAGCGCCAACGCCCCTTTACGATGACACTCTCAACTCTGAGATCTGGATCATGGACCTCAAGGATGGCTCCAAGCGCCAAATCACTAAAAACAGAATCTATGAGAGCGATATATCTCTGTCGCCCGACAATAGCCAGATTCTCTTCGTTGCGGATGCCGATCCGAAGTTGAAAGACTATTATTACCAGCCCAATTTTTTTACAGTTCCTGCCAAGGGCGGAACTCCGAAGGCTCCCCTCCCCGATTTTATTTACGAAGTGAATGATACACACTGGTCGGCGGATGGGAAGTCTATCTATTTTACAGCAAACATGGGAGTTCACAGCGAAATCTTTTCTTTAAGGCTCAAGGGTTTGAAACTCAAGCAGATTACAGACGGCGAGCATTCCATCCGCAGTTTCGATTACAATCCAAAAACCGAGATCATTCTCTATAGTGTGAATTCTCCCCATAATCCGTCTACATTCTGGATGATGGGCATGAAGAGTCTTTCAGCCCGAATGATCCATGATCCTTATCCAGAACTGAAGCAGTTCAAGCTGGCTGAATTCGAGACGGTCCGCTGGAAGAGCACGGACGGAAAGGAAGTGGAAGGTATCCTCATATATCCTGTGGATTACAAAAAAGGAAAACGCTATCCGCTTCTCGCTCATACCCATGGCGGGCCGGCGTCATCCGATAAGCTCACCTTTGATAGCTATGCGCATGTTAGGGCCGGGCGAGGATACGCCATATTAAAGCCTAATTACAGGGGAAGCACAGGATACGGCAATGAGCTGCTCCGCGATATGGTCGGACATTACTTCCTTCATGCCGACGATGATGTTTTGACGGGAGTAGATTCCCTGGTCAAAAAAGGTATCGCCGACCCGGAAAAACTGGGGACACTGGGGTGGAGTGCCGGCGGACATATGACGAACTGGCTTGTCACCCAGACAGACAAGTTTAAAGCGGCCTCTTCAGGTGCGGGTGCATCGAACTGGATATCCATGTATGCCCAGAGCGATGTCCGGATATACCGCACGCCCTGGTTCTTAGGGAATCCCTGGCAAAAGGATTCACCTCTCCAGACATTCCGCGAGCATTCCCCGATTTTTTATGTCCATCAAGCCAAAACGCCAACGCTTATCCTCTGCGGGGAGAAAGATCCCAGAGTCCCGCTGCCCCAGAGTGTTGAAATGTACCGCGGTCTCAAAGCCAACGGGGTGCCCACAGAGCTCGTCATTTTCCCGCGTTCAGGACATGGGCCCAGGGAATTGAGGCACAGGCTCTACAGGTGGAACAAAGAATTCCAGTGGCTGGAAAAATACATCATGGGCCGGGATTTTAAATTCGAAATACCGCCGGTCCCCGAGGATAAAGATAAAAAATAGCGAACAGGGAGGAAAAAGGGAAAGCTCTTTTATTATCTGTAGATTGCATAATTTATAGATAGGACTTAAACAGAGGGACTCTTAATTCGATTAGAACCTAAGCAGGTAAGAGGCCTTGATGACAAAAGAGCGGGCTTTATCCTCAAAAGGAGAGCCTTCCAGGGGATAAAATCTCTTGTAAGAGAAAGAGATCATATTGGCCATACCCAGCTCAATCCCCAGGAGAAAATCCAGGTTCACTCTCTTGAAACGGCTGTCATGTTGGATATAGGAACTCAGAAAGACTTGCTTGGTGATTTGATAATTAATATTCCCCGTGGTGAGGATTCCTTCAAATACTTCTTCTCCTGTCTCCTTGATATTTTGCCTCACATAAGATAGATCCAAGGAAAGATTGAAAAAGGAAGTCGGTTTCAGCCCAAAATTAGCACTTAAGAAAAGATCTTTCCCATCATAGGCTTCAGTAAACTCATCGTTATAGACTGGCCGAAAACCGTACCATGCATTCAATTCAAATGAGTAAAAACGGCTTCCTTCATAAGCTGCTACTATTCCCAAATCGACTATCTTGAAGAAATTCTGTGTCCATTCCAGACCATTATCTCCTTCTACCTGCGCTCTTGTCTTTCCGAATTCAGCAGACATGTAAAGCCGATGGTTCTTCATCGAGGTGACCGTCACTCGAAACGGAGAAAAGCGGAGTCCTGTATTCTGTCCTGAAGAATCCTGGTTGAATGAAAGATGCCAGTTGTAATCAATCTTTTTAATGCCGTATTTATTTATCCTTTTCGAGTATCCTGGCGTAAGACGCCAAAACTGCCTATCTCTTTGAGGGTGATACCCAGCCCGGGGGAGATAGTTCTTCTCCACCCTCCTCAGAGCAGTGAAGAAATTGAAGCCCTCATCAGGCCAATAACCAAACTGAAGCAAATGGTGACCGTTCCGCCGTTTCTCGATATCAGAATTGTAGGCTAATTTGGATAACAGGTTGAGAAAAGTCTTCTTAGAAAACTGCAAATGAAACTCCACTGCTCCATTATGGTTGGTGAAATTCGGGGTTTTATATCCGGAATACGATACAGCTACGCTGGATAATTTGAAAATGTCTTTTTTAACCCGGACAACCCCAAGATATTGATTATCATCTTCGGGTTTATTCAGTGCACCCAGTATTCCGATGGTGTATCCTCTTTCCTTTCCGGTCAATTTAAAGGCGAATTTGGGATTGGATATTCTTCTTGTGTAAAAAAGCTCGGATCCTAAATAGCGCCCTGCTTCCTGGAAAAAAGGCCTTTTCTCTCTGATGTAATATTCATAAGGAGTGAGCTGGTAGAAGAAGGGATCAGACTCAACTTCAGAAAAATCAGGACTTACCGTTACATCAAGGTTAATGTTTGATGTTACTGAATATTTCCCATCAAAACCTACAGCAAACTTGGAGTCTTTCTCATCCCCTGATACCGAATCCCTGTACCCGGAATAGGGAAACAACTCGATATTCTTTCCCCCTTTTATCCCATCAAGGCCATAGAGAACAGCTGATTTTTCCAGCTTCACATCATCCCTCCCCACGTGGGTCAGGTAACATTTCTCTTTACAGCGGAAGATGTACCTTGCTAAATTTACACCCCAGGGTTTCGAGCTGGCTGCGGGAAAACGAATGGATTTAAAAGGAATTTTGAGTTCAGCATACCACCCATCTTCATTGACCATAACTCCTGACTTCCAGACATAATCTCCGGGAGAATCCCACTGAACTCCTTTTGAGTTTACGATGAACACATATTCATTTCTTTTATCGTAGTAAGTATCAAGTATGATCCGAACATCGTCATTGGTGTTAAGAGTGAATTCTCCCCTTGGTGTCAGATCCCCCTTAATTTTCCCGGGCTGGGAATCCAGACAGTTAAAAGCAAAATAGAGATTGTCCTCGTCATAGGCGATATAGGCAATGGTTTCTTCAGAAGGCGGTTTTCCGTTGTAGGGATCAAACTGAACAAAATCCTTAAGCGGTGTTAAGCTTCCCCAGAATGACTCTTCAATATAACCATCTATTTTAGGGGAAGAGCTCACTTTCTGGATGTCTATCCGGACCTCTTCTCCGAGTAAAGGAGTACTGAAAGAAGTAAAGGCAACCAGGAATAAAAACAAAGAACGGTTAATGAAAGCCTTTAGAAAAGCAACATTCTTTTTCGGTGAATATTCCTGGTTGCCCTTCAACATTATATTATCTTTAAGTGCCAATCAACTTCTTCTCAATTAGTTCTTCTAATTCCTTTAAAATAAATTCATAGCGTGGAAGATCTTTAATTTGTTTCGTTAATCTTATTTCCCAATTTTGTCTGTAATCCTCATTTCCTATTGCGCTTAAAAGGTTCGGATAATAGATATCATAGCCAAATTTCTTGTTGAACCCTTTTTTAATTTTCCCAGGGTTAAGGCTCAACTTTAGAAGATACCACAAATCGTAAAGGTCACGCGGTTCATTATCGACATCTAATATTCTGCATATTTTATCAACAACAACAGATTCTAATGTATAAGTTCTAAGCATGGTCTTTTCATGTTTAAATTCCTCATATCCAAACGAAATTCGCTTCCTTAGGGTAGGAGGGAAGTAATCATCTTTTAAAACATCTATTTTTAGTTCCTTAACTGCCCTGATTTCTGGAATGATGTCGTAGCTTATAAAGAACTGAAGTCTATCGCTTTCAGACTCAAAACGTTTCTCTAAATCATAAGGATATTCCAAATTTATTTTTTCAATTGTCTTTCCAAATTTTTTTACATAGTCTTCAAAATTTTCTTTGTCCTCTACTAAAAAATCCAAATCTTCTGAAAACCGATAATCAGAAAAATATATTTTCTTTAAAGCCGTCCCCCCACGAAAAATGAGCTTTTCTTTGAATTCGATATTTCTGGCAAGATAAAATAACATAAGCTCAATGAAATAATCCTTTTCTATTGTTTCAGAAGGCACCCCTGCTATTCCGGCCAGTCTTTGACTTTGAAAATAATCAATCACAATAATCTATCGTCTTATCAAATTCAAAATTTGTTCTTGACCAACATTATCAATCAAACGCCATTTATTTTTATCAATTCTTTTTTCAGATAAAACGGGGTCGAATTTATCATATCTATCTTTTACATATTCCCTTAATTGATTTATTAATTCTGATTGTTTAATATCAAAAATTTCTAAAATATATCCTAAGCGCTTGGCAACAACATTCTTATTGTATTTTTTGACATAATCCTGCAATTTCCTGTATTCAATTTTTTCCTTTGCCAGCCAAATCCCTTTAGCAATTTCAGTTATGCCCCCACAATATTCCGGATGAGCCAAAGCATCTATAATAGTCTTTTCTATATCAGATATGCTTACTTTTTCATTTGGTGTAACCCATTCTTCTTTAATTCCCCAAATAGATTTTTCATTTACGAAAACAAAAACTAGCTTATCTCTCATTTCATAAGGCACAACCTGTCTCTTTGGAGTAGCTATAAAAATCTTAAGCAAAGGCTGAGTCAACATACCCCAATAATGCAGGGCACTGTAAAAGGCTACATAATATCTTTTAGAATTAACAACTTCTTTGCCAGCTACATACCAGTTTCCAAGATATTGCTCTCCTTTCCCTAATTGTTGCGGTATAATCAAAAACTTCCCAGCTTTTAAGCGGGTAATCACATTCCGTTTGACTAATTCACTCAAGAGGTCAGTGGTTTCATTATATCCTTTTCCAAGTATCCTCTGGGCATCGCTAATCTTAAAGATTGACTTATTTCCTTCATAAAGCATGCTGATTAAATGAGCACTGATATGACCCAGTGTTTTTTTGTTTGCCATTATATCTACCTTTTATGTAAATTATACAGTATTATATCCTGTATTGTAAACAACAATGGTAGATTTTTTGCTGGCTTAATTCTATGTATCTGTTAACTTGAATTAATTTTATGACCGATCACGCCACTTTAAACCTTGTAAATGCATACAAAAAATGTCGCGAAATAAATAATTTAACGCCATTCCACACCTTGTAGTAAAAGGGCAAGTTTAGTCTAATAGTGGAGCAGTAAGCTATTCAGAAATTTATTGGCTTTTCAGTCCAGCCAGTCTCTTCCTGGCGTCCTCAACCTCAATGAGACCAGGATCAGCGTTCTTCCAGAGGTCGAGGAATTTCTCGTAGTTCTCTATGGCTTTGGTTTTATTGTCCTGCTGTTCGTAAATTTTGCCGAGCATGTAGAAGCTCTTAGCGTATAGATCGCCAAAAGCTTGCCTTCCTGATGTAAGAGAAATGACCCTTTCGTATTCTTGACGGGCGTTCTCTAAATCTTCCGCCTTGTAGTAAGCCAGTCCCGTGGAGTAAGAAAGTGGCAGATGCGTGCCAGAAGTTGCAGATAACAGAGGTAATGTCTTCTTATAAAATTCAATGGCCTTGGAATAGTTGTTCTTTTCGAGCTCTATGTCACCCATCAGGCTGTAATAATTTCTTATCAACTTCTTATTCATTGCCTGTTCGATCATCTTCTTCAGCCTATCTGCTGTTTGTTGAGCTTCATTCATTGATTTCATCTTAAGATACGTAATCCCCATACTAAATAAAGTGTCTCTTTGATCACTAAAATCTTCATCTTCAACAGCACTGTTCCATATTTTGTTTAACAACTCTAAAGCTCGGTCATAATTGCCTAATATTCGTTCCACATAGGATAAACCACCGGTTATATTACTTATCCATGTGTTTTGACCGAGTCTTTCTGCATGTCCAAGCCCCTCCTGCCCTATCCTTCTGAAATCCTTGAATCTCCCCTGAAGCAAATACAAACCTCCTAATCTCTGCCCACTCTGAGCATTGGCAACCGGCTCTTTTCTTTCTTGAAGCTTCTTGTATTCCTCTTCTGCTTTCTTCAAATCCCCCATGTAAAAGTGAATATCTCCTCTTATCCTAATACTCTGATAACGAGTAGGATTCAGGGAAAGTGCCTTGTCCACTTCAGCCAGGGCAAGCTCATATTTCCCTTGATAGCGATAATTAAGAGCTAATCTCTCGCGGATACCTGAGCTGTCTGAAACATTATTTAAATACTGTTCGAGAACTTGTCTCGCCTTATCAAATAAGCCCTTGCTTCTATAGCTCGCTGCAAGACCACCAAAGAAAACAATATCTTTTCCTCCATACTTAAGACAAGCCTCATAACTCTTTATAGCCTTATCCCATTCTTCGATCCGACGATACAGGATACCTAGGTCATTATTTCCATTCAAATCGTCTGGATAAAGCTCCAATAATTTTTCGAATGCCTCTATGGCTTTATCATGCGTTTTTTCAGATTGGCGAAGATAGTAGCCCCCTTGGATATTGTATTTTTCCCTGTCGGAGAGTCTATCACTCAACTCCATGGCTTTTTTCAAAAATTTCTTTTCCTCGGAACGATACCCTTGATTTCCGTAAGCCCATGACATCGCGTGGTAAGCTGAAGCAAAATCTGGGTCTACTGCTACAGCCTTCTCCATATATTCTATAACTTTAGGGTAATCTCCTTTGATGTCGTATTTTATCCCTTCATGATAGTACTTATACGCTTCAGATGACCTTGTTGTCACTTCTCCTATGTGCCTGTCGATGTCGCTTTCTATCTGTATATCAGAAAGCTTGAAATTCCTCTTGATTCTCGTTGTCAGTTCATCGACCATGGATATGATACTTGCCTCTCCTTTCCCATCGACTGACTCTGAGCCAATCAGCTCTCCTGTATCCGCTTCCTGGAGGGTAATGTTGATTCGAAAATTGTCTCCGGCTTTGGTCAGGTTTCCGAGCAGGATGTGGTTAACACTTCCTCGTGAAGCAATCTTTTCTAAATCCACAGAAGAATAGCTGTCCGCATCCATAAGGTCCAACTGTTTCAGAATATTGTAGAGTTTGTCTCCGCCCATCACCCGGAGGTATTTTGATTGGGCCAGATCCGATATCAGAAGATCCGAGAGGGCAGATCTCCAGTGGTCATAATTCTTATCCCCGGTGTTATTCTTGAAATACATCACGGCCAGCGAGGGCTTGTCCTGGGGGATGGGCACGCTTTTTTTTGAGGGAAGGAGTCTCCAGATAACAATAGACACTACAGCCAGAGCAATGACAACCACCGCAGGAATAAGAAGCTTCCTTAAGCCAAAGGTTACGGTTATTTCTCTTGAGGTCAACGGCTTTTGTTCGGGAACTACCCTTTCTGTCGTCGGAATGCCTCTTTGTATGTTTTCCAGTTCAGACCGCACTTCACCCGCACTCTGGTATCTCTTTTCCTTATCCTTTTCCAAACATCTCATTATTACACTGCTGAGACCTGCTGGAATCTGGGCATTCAATTCTTTTGGATCTTTCGGCATTTCACTCTTATGCTTTACTCCGATCGTAAAAGCCGTATCTCCCTCGAAAGGAACCCTGCCGGTTACCATCTCATACAGGATCACACCCAAGGAATAAATATCCGAACTCTGGCCGGCTTCTTTCCCTTCTACCTGCTCGGGTGACATATACTCAGGCGTCCCTATCATCACCCCGGCTCCGGTTATCCCTTTCGTCTCAAGAGAGCGAGCTATCCCAAAATCCATGATCCGGGCATTCCCCTCTTCATCCACCATGATGTTCTGGGGCTTTAGGTCTCTGTGGACCACTCCTAACCTTTGAGCTTCCCCTAATCCCTCGCATATCTGCTTGGCTATGGGTATGGCTTGCCCCGCGCTTAACTGACCTATTTTCCTGATCAACTTCTTTAAATCCTCCCCTCTCACGTATTCCATGGTGATGTAGTGAGTCCCCTGCTCCTCGTTAAGGTCGAACATCCGGGCAACATTCTTATGCCCTATCTTACGGGCTATCTTCAGCTCATTGCTGAAGCGTTCTACAGTCTTTTTATCCGAGGCTATCTCAGGCTTGATGAGTTTCAGGGCTATTTCTTCCTTGAGTTTTTTGTCCAGAACCCTGTAGACCTTGCCCATGCCCCCTTTTCCCAGTTCCTCGATAATCTGGTATCTCTCGGCGAAAGTGGAACCTGTCGTCAATTCCTCCTGGGCTGCTTCCATGGTTTCAGTGACTTTAATATCCTCAGGTGAGGGAAAGGGTGTTGCGCACTCTTTGCAAAATTTGGAATCAGAGGGGTTGGAAGTATCGCATTCGGGGCATTTGATAGTCACTGCTTTCCTCCTTAATGAGTTGTGAGAACAATAGCAAGGAATGCTAAAAGAGTCAATTCAAATTAGAGGTCTGGACAGGCAATATCGGCTTAATATCCGATGGCAGTTCCTTGAAAACGCTTATCCGCAGCCCCATAATATAGCCCTGTTATGGGATCAATGAGTATGCTGTGGGCATCTCCCTGCCGCCAGCGAGAAGACTCCTTCATCATATGCCCCATAGCTTTGAGTGATTCAATC
>Ga0255054_10000086_pt1 | contig 45702 bp, 47 predicted proteins | sample JV7_2_23_MG_FD_188634 | JGI IMG/M metagenome (GOLD analysis project Ga0255054, IMG submission 188634) | Seawater microbial communities from Jervis Inlet, British Columbia, Canada - JV7_2_23 | ecosystem: Environmental > Aquatic > Marine > Inlet | place: Canada: British Columbia | collected... | reverse complement strand
AAGACCTGCTTCGCGATTAAATTGATAATGACCGCACCTGCGAGCAATGCCAGCAGGCCCACGCCAGGCGGCAGGAGGGGGTGAATCGTGCCGAGTTGTTCGAGCATTTTTCTGAGGGTCCGGAGTAAGCGCGCGGAGATGGTATCACCCAATCGTCATCCTCAACCGATTAGGCAGTAAATCTAGCCTTGCGGAGACACATTGCTGCTACTCCAGTAGACCTACTAATTTCAACTACTTATAAACGCCCGTATGCCTTCAGGAGGCAGGGGCCGGGGGTTCGAACTCGCGGTGGGCGACTGTGATCATCACTGACCTACGAAGTCGAATCCGATGCGTATTTGTCCGGATATGAATGAAACATAGCTCGATCGAGAATAATATCCATATCGTAACCCCTTAGGTATAGCGCCAATGACCGAATACACAGCACCACTCAAAGACCTGAATTTCGTCATCAGGGAGCTTGCGGATCTGGAGAAGATTAGTCAGTTACCGGTTTTCGAACATGCAACTGACGACCTGATCGAGCCGATACTGGATGAGGCATCGCGATTCGCCAGCGAAGTTCTGGGTCCCACCAACGTTGTTGGTGATCAGGAGGGTTGCCGGATCGAAGACGGAGCCGTATGGGTGCCGCCTGAAATGTCCGATGCATATCGACTGTTCGTCGAAGGTGGCTGGCAAAGTCTCGACTGCTCTCAGGAATATGGCGGCATGGGGTTACCTGCCCTGATTGGTACGGCTACGGCGGAAATGTGGCAAGGGGCAAATCTGTCTCTGGGCCTGTGCCCGATGCTGACCAGCGGTGCCATTGAGACCCTTGAGGCCCACGCCGGCAATGAATTGAAGCAGCTCTATTTGCCGAAGCTGATCAGTGGTGAATGGGCCGGCACGATGGATCTGACGGAATCGCAGTCCGGCTCTGACCTTGCAACCATAAGGACGCAAGCGGTCCCAGATGGCGACCACCACAAAATCACAGGTACCAAAATCTTCATTACCTGGGGTGATCACGAGATGACCGAGAATGTCATTCATCTTGTTCTCGCACGTCTGCCGGATGCACCTGAAGGTGTTCGAGGAATTTCTCTGTTCCTCGTTCCAAAGTTTCTGGTGAATGATGACGGCAGCCTGGGTGACCGGAATGATGTATTTGTTACATCGGTCGAGCACAAACTCGGTATTCACGCGAGTCCGACCTGCGTATTGAATTTCGGCGACAATGATGGCGCTGTTGGCTATCTGATCGGCCAGGAAAACCGAGGTCTCGCGTGCATGTTCACAATGATGAATCTGGCGCGCTTGCAAGTAGGCGTTCAGGGGCTCGCAGTGAGCGAACGCGCCTATCAGGCCGCACGTGACTTTGCAAAAGAGAGAGTCCAGGGTCAAATTCCGGGTAGCCGTGGTTCTGCTCGAATCATTCAGCACCCTGACGTCCGCCGAATGCTGATGACGATGAAGTCGCTCATCGAAGCAATGCGCGCAACCGCCTGTGTAACCGCGGCAACGATTGATATCGGCCGACACGTTCCAGACGAGGACACGCGAAGCAAAGCACTCGAGCGAACGGCCGTGCTCACACCAATCGTAAAAGGCTGGATGACCGAAGTAGCCCAGGAACTAACCTCTATTGGCATCCAGATCCACGGTGGCACTGGCTACGTGGAGGAAACCGGTGCCGCACAACATTTTCGCGATGCGCGAATACTGACGATCTACGAAGGCACTACGGGCATACAGGCGATCGACCTGGTCGGCCGGAAGGTTCTCGGAGACAGCGGTCTGGGCATGCAGCACCTGCTCGAGGACATTGCTGATCTTGATACCAGGCTTGAAGGCTGCGGCCCGGACCTGGCAAGCATCAGAAGTGCCGTGGCGACCGGTCGCCAACGACTGGGTGAAGCAACAAACTGGCTGCTTGCCAAGGCGCAAGACGAACCGGCTGTGGTCTACCTGGCCGCCTTCGATTATATGATGCTGGCCGGCATCGTGATCGGCGCCTGGCAAATGGGGCGAGCCGCCGAAATTGCACACAGAAAGCTCGCAGGCAAAGACGGTGATGCCGACTTCCATAATGCGAAGATCATCACTTCACGGTTCTATGCCGAACAGATTCTGCCTCGCTCTGCCGCCTATTTCGATGCGGTTACATCAGATCACAACTCGGCAATGGATCTGTCAGAGGAACAGTTCTAGCTATCGCTTGCGAATCTTGTCGAATCCTTCCGCGACCGCGAGACTGCTGCGCAGGACAGCGTCGACGGTTCGGTGATACGGCAGCGTTTCTGGTTCAATCCCGTCAAGAAAGTTTTTGACGAACAGGCCGAGTTCGGTATCGCCGGACGTTTTCAACTGACGGCGGAAAAACAGGGTATCCGCATCTTCTTTCCGAGTGGCCAACAACAAAAACGTATAGACGGTCCCTTCGATCGTCAGGTCTGCCTCCGGTACCTCGATCTCTACCCGCAATCTATCCTCGTCAAGTCTGACCGAGAATCTCAGCCCTGCATCGGAAACGAAAACATTCATTACCCGGTCAGCAAGAAAATCAAGTTCCCCTTCCTGCAAAGGCATCGCAAACATTGCATTCATCGTGCTTGAAATCGCTTTCGCCTTCACTGGCAATGGAACCCACCCCACTGGTCTTCGGGCGATAGACGGCAACTCCGGCGAGCGACCGGTTGATGCAGAATTTGTCATGCTCAGATCACTATTCCGATTTTCTAGTCAATGCCGAGTTCTGCCCACAGCTTGTCGACCCGATTCTTCACGTCGCTGCTCATTTTTATGGGCCGGCCCCACTGTCGATCCGTTTCACCCGGCCATTTCGTCGTCGCATCGATTCCGATCTTGGAGCCGAGGCCCGAAACCGGGCTCGCGAAATCAAGATAATCGACGGGTGTATTCTCGACGATTGTCGTATCGCGGGCCGGGTCCATTCGCGTAGTCATCGCCCAAATCACTTGCTTCCAGGAACGCACGTCAATGTCATCGTCCGTAACTATCACCATCTTGGTGTACGTGAACTGACGCAGATAGGACCAGATGCCGAACATGATCCTTTGCGCATGACCCTTGTAGGCTTTTTTGATGCTTACTACCGCCACTCGATACGAACAGCCTTCCGGAGGAAGATAGAAATCGACGATCTCCGGGAATTGCTCCTGCAACAACGGAATAAACATTTCGTTGAGGCTCGCGGATAATATCGAGGGCTCATCCTCGGGCGGCTTGCCCATGTACGTTGCCTGGTAGACCGGCTCAACACGGTGCGTAACGCGCTCAACCGTAAATACCGGGAATTTCTCCACAGAATTGTAATAACCGGTATGGTCGCCAAACGGTCCTTCATCGAGCATCTGGTCGGGCTCGATGAAGCCTTCCAGAATAATCTCCGATGTCGCAGGTACTATCAGGTCGTGGCTCAGGCATTTTGCGGTCCGTGTTTTGGCTCCCCGCAACAGTCCCGCAAACTCGAACTCTGAAAGGCTATCGGGCAACGGCGTGACGGCAGCCAATGTGGTGGCCGGATCTGCTCCGATAGCGACAGCTACCGGGAACCGTTCGCCGGGATGCGACGTCTTGAACTCTGCGAAATCGATCGCGCCACCGCGGTGATGCAACCATCGCATGATGAGTCGATTGCGGCCGATGACCTGCTGTCGATAAATACCAATGTTATGTCGCTGCTTGTGCGGCCCTTGCGTGATGACCAGGCCGAAAGTGATCAACTTGCCTGCATCGTCCGGCCAACAGGTCTGGATGGGTAGCAAGGATAGGTCGACATCGCCTTTCTCGATGATGACCTCCTGGCATACGGGGTCTTCGATCTCTATCGGATTAACGTGTGCGAGCTTGCGAAATTCACGTAGCTTCCCGATCGTATCTCTTGCATTTCTTGGCAAAGCCGGCGATTTCAGAAACGCCAATTGCTTCCCAAACTCTCGCAACTCTGCGGCATTCTTGAGACCAATGGTGGCAGCAACTCTTTTCTCAGTCCCGTATAAATTGCCAATCACCGGAAAGTTTCCTTCCGACGGATTCTCAAACAACAGCGCGGGCCCGGCGGCCTTGAGCGTGCGATGACATATTTCCGTCATTTCAAATGCCGGGCTGACTGGTGTCTGAATTCGCTTCAGGTCTCCCCGTCTCTCAAGAAATCGCAGAAATTCGCGCTGACTGTGATAAATGGAGCGACTCTCCTCTGTCAGCGAAGTCAGTGTCGAATGAATTATTTGCGAAGGCCTGCGCATCATCAACCACCAACCGGGCTGCATGAAGCCATTCCCGCTTCGTTGAACCAGTAACCATTGCACAAACCATCAGATACGAGCACCTCGAGTTCGTCCGTTGCTTCATCAACGTTCAATACGCCTCTGCGCACCTGGTCAAAGAGCGAAATTACATCCAGAGTGTGCTCCGACTGTGGGCTTATCCTGAATACGTCAACGCCCGCCGCAGAACCACGCAACTCGTGAACCAGGTTGTGCACCCTGGCCGATTGGGTCTGAATACCATTGATAACCAGAAAGTCCTCGTCCTCGCGAGTCGACAACATCAGTCCGTCCGGGTAGTCGATGCAACAATATTCGCAGGCATCTTTTGGCACGTTGTGCGCACGCGCGGTGTAACAGCGTGCGGAATAAGCAATCGGCATTCTTCCCCAGGCAAACACCTCGGTCTCGATTGCCGCCGGCATCTCCTGCTGAAAATCTGCGAGGACATTTTGTGACAACTCAACCGGCATGACCCAGCGAATCAGCCCCATTCCAATCAGTTTTCTCAACGTCCGCAGATTGTAGATATTGAGTGATGCCCCACCGATGAAATTCGTCTTGCCAGCAAGCATTTGAACTGCCGACATATCGTTCGCTTCGATCGAGAAAACCCCGTTAGCGCAAAGCTTGCGCACGTGGCCCAGTTCGGAATTGGCCTCGAGAAGGGCGAGAGTGGACAAAACGACTTCCTTGCCCGCCGATTGCAATCGTTCCGCTACCTCAATCCAGTCCTCGAGGTGCAGCGAACGCCGTTTGGAACATACGGTTTCACCCAGATAAACAATATCTACGGGCGTGGCCTCGACAGAGCGATAGAAATCGAGAATCTTTTCTCTTGGCCAGTAGTATTGAATCGGCCCCAGAGAGAGACGTACCGGCATGGCTGTGGTTGAAGTGCTCACTGCCATTCTCTTTGGTAGGCGCCCAGTGTCGTTTGTGCACCTTCCGATAACGACGTCAATTGCGATAACCAGGCCTGATCCGGTATGAAGTTCTCCGGATCACGTATGCAGGCATCAATCGCAGCGCGCAGTACCTTGGTCACTTTTGCGACATAGGCGGGGCTGCGCTGGCGTCCTTCAATCTTGATAGCTGAGACGCCGATTCTTTGCAGCTCTGGCAGGATGGGTAGCGTGTTAAGGCTGGTCGGCTCCTCGATCGCATAGCCCGTCTCCCCGTTAACGATGAATCGACCCTTGCAGATCGTCGGGTACCCGGCATTCTCATCCTTGTTTACCTGATCAATCAGCACCCCGTTCAATCGCGTCTCAAGCTTAGAATCCGTTTCAGACCAGCGCACGAAGCTTGCCGGCGAACAAGCACCGAAAGTGTTGGGTCCCTGCCCTGTTACGTAAGAAGAAAGATAACAACGGCCTTCCACCATCACGCACAAGCTGCCAAAACCGAATACCTCGATCGGAATCGGGCTATTGTCGACCAGGGCTTCAACTTGCTTCACCGAAAGCACCCTGGGAATCACTGCACGTTTTACCCCGAACTGCTCGGCATAAAAGCGTACAGCTTCATGGGTGGTTGCTGAGGCCTGAACGGAAACGTGCAAACGAAGCTCGGGCCATTTCTCGGCGGCGTAATCCATGACACCGATGTCCGCGAGTATCAGGGCATCTACGCCATACTCAGCCGCCTGATCGACAGCGCTTTCCCACTTCGCGAAGTTGCCCGGCTGCGGGTAGGTGTTGATTGCGACATAGACCTTTGTGCCATGGCTGCGTGCATAAGTCAGGCACTGCTCTATCTGCTTGGCGTTGAAGTTAAGCCCGGCAAAATGGCGCGCATTGGTCTCATCCCTGAAACCGATATAGACCGAATCTGCGCCGTTGTCGACAGCAGCCTTGAGTGACGGGAGATTGCCCGCTGGGCACACTAATTCCATGCTTGCTTGATATTGACCAGACCAGTTAACTGACTAATTCTGAGGACAATAGCAAGCTCGTTCCATACTCACTTTCCACTATATGGCCGCACAAATCCCTGCTGTACCGAGTATTCGCTGGCAGCGCGACTCAGATCAAATAGAATAACCGCCATGAAACGTCTCACAACATCGGCCCGCGTGCTCCAGGTACTGGTGGCTTGTCTGATCGCCGGCTTCCCGGCGCTCATCTGCAATGCGCATGGCAGCGTGACGCCGGACGCTGACATTTGCATCATACAAATCGGCTACTTCAAGGCCCACTTCAAGATCTTCTTGCCGCAAAAGCGCCAACACGAGGAATTCTGCGAGGACCTGCCTGACATCGGTGATAGCGTGTTCGTTATGGAATACGAACATGACGGCCTGGGCGAAGCACAAATCGACTTTCGAATCATCGAGAACCTAACGGGCCAGGGACGCTTCACGAACCTCCAACACATCGGGCAGATCGAAGATCTGAATGCGATCACCGTCTACCACCACCCATTTGCCGTACAGCCTGACGTATTTACGATTGCACACAATTTCGACGAACCCGGCGAGTTCGTCGGCATCGTGACGGTCCGGCCAGCAGACTCCGAAGTTAACTACACCGCAGTATTCCCATTCGAGGCCGGCTACACAGGGCTTGGCTACTGGCCATGGATCATCGGCGTTCTGATCCTCCTGCAACTCAACTATCTCTGGATGAGCGGACGGCTCGATATGCTGCGCAACCTGTTCGTGGTTGTCCTGATGTGCGCGACGAGCACATTCGTGCAGGCTGCCGATGAGGTGGACGCCTGGAAATCTCGCGCCGGCCATTTCCGGGTCAGTTACACCAGCGAACTCCAGCCGCTGGTCATCAATCGTATTCATAACTGGATGCTGCACATCGTCGACGAGAATGGCGACCCGGTTACCGGCGCAACAATTTCCGTGCAAGGCGGCATGCCTGCTCATGATCACGGCCTTCCCACTGCACCGCGGATGACCCAGGAACTGGAAAATGGCGGCTACCTGCTGGAAGGCATGCGATTTCATATGCGGGGTCAGTGGCAGATTGAAATCAGCATCGACGCCGGCGGCAATCGTGATGTGGTCATCATTCCCCTGAACCTGTGAGGCGACGACTTCTAAATCTGCTCGTTCTGCTGCTCATCGCGGTCGCTGCCTACTTTGCCTGGGTCTATCGTCCGGTGAGCCCGGAGCCCTGGAGCGACGACGACAAAGCCGTGCTGCAATCCATGTGGATCGGCAGCCTGCCGCCACTTCCGGTCGATCCGTCGAATGCGGTCGCAAATGACGCGGAGGCAGCGATCATGGGAAATCGACTGTTTTTCGACACTCGGATGAGCGCCAACGGTGAGGTCTCCTGTGCGACCTGCCATCTGCCTGACCTCGAGTTCACCGATGGGCTGCAAAAAGGCCGTGGCATTGGCGTGTCAAAACGCAATACGCGCAGCATCGTCGGTGCCGCCTATAGCCCGTGGTCGTACTGGGACGGCCGCCGCGACAGTCTCTGGTCGCAGGCGCTGTCACCACTCGAAGATGCGAATGAGCACGGCAGCAACCGCATGCACGTTGCCCGGTTCGTGACGACCGAAGCGACCTATCGCGAAATATACGAAGCACTATTCGGCCCCGCACCTGACTTCTCCGACGAATCCCGTTTCCCCGCTGCAGCCGCGCCTGTCGCGGACCCTGACCTTGCACACGCCTGGGCGTCCATGAACGATGTCGACCGCAAGACCGTGAATAGAGTGTATTCCAACATCGGTAAAGCCATCGCGGCGTTCGAGCGCACCGTGCTACCGGAGCGCACGCGCTTCGATGCGTACGTGGACGCCGTTCTGGACGACGATGAGCAGGAACAATCCGCCCTGTTCAGCAAGGACGAAATACTCGGCTTGCAGCTCTTCATCGGCGAAGCACGCTGCACCGAGTGCCATAACGGGCCGCTGCTGACGAATCATGAGTTTCACAACACCGCCATACTCGCGATTCCCGGTGATGTCCCTGACCGGGGCCGTATCGACGGCGTGCGCGAAGTGCTCGAGAACGAATTCAACTGCCTTGGTGAATACAGCGACGATCCCGTACGCCAGTGCCCGGAGCTGACGTACGTGCGAACAGGGCCGGAACTGATTGGTGCAACCCGCACGCCTTCATTGCGGAATCTTGCTCGAACGAGCCCCTACATGCACAAAGGTCAGATCGAGACGCTTACCGAAGTTCTCGAACACTACAACCGCGCGCCCGACGCGATGATTGGGCATAACGAGGCGACGCCTCTTGGGCTGACCCGACCGCAACTCAATCGACTGGAGGCGTTCCTGCAAACGCTGGCGGCGCCATCAGCCAGGTAGTCCCTGCGTACGGATGTGCAGCTGTTTGCCGCAGTGCTTGCAATGCACGGCATCGAGGTCATGTCGCGTCAGTCCGCAGTCCGTGCATTCGTACTTCACTTTTCTGGGCCTGAATATTGTTTGAATCAGCCTCAGGAACAGTGCGACACCGACGACCATGATAACGACCGCCAGTAAACGGCCGGTACTGCCCACGAGGATAACGTCGCCGAAACCGGTTGTCGTCAGCGTCGTAATAGTGAAGTACAGCGCATCAACATAGTTGTTGATGGAATCGTTGATCCCCACCTGGAACTCATACACCGTGGCCGTCACGACGAAAATAAATACGAGCAGGTTCAGTGCGCTGAATATCACGTCTTCGTTCTTGGCAAAGAATCGCAGATGCTTTCGCAATTGCCGCGCAAAAATGTAAGAACGCATGAGACGTAATGACCTGACGAGGCGCAGGAATGCAAAGTTCCCTATCAGCGCCGGCACGAACAGTGAAGCGATGACGACGAAGTCGACGATCGTCATGGGCTCTACCAGGAACGCACCACGGTCGGACTGCGCCGCAAACCTGCATAGAAAATCGATGACCAGGACGACGCCAATCGCTATGTCCACGGTGACCATCCACTGATGCGGTGCCAGGAACGTGGTGACGACGAAGTAGCTGATGATCAGCAGATCCAGCGCGAGGAACAGGTACTGCGCGCGCAAGGCGCGAGGTGACAGGCCGTAGTAGATTTCGCGGCAGTACTTGCTGAATTGCTTCACGACGCACCAGCCAGCTTGCGTGCGACTGCAGCCAGATCTTCCTCGGTGTCGACGCCGGCGCCCGGGCGGATATCCGGCATGCCGACCCGGATCGACATGCCGAGCGATAAGGCCCGCAACTGCTCGAGATGCTCTGCGAGTTCGAGCGCCGAAGGCTCCGCCGCCACCAACTTGCGCAGCACGCCGCAGCGGTACGCATAGATACCGTGATGATGCAGTGCCGCCGCCCTCGCCTCGGCGATCCTTGCCGCATCGCGCGGGTACGGGATTGTCGCGCGGCTAAAGTAGATTGCGAAGCCTTCAATATCGAGAATGACCTTCACGACATTCGGATTACTGAAGTCGTCTTCCGACAGAATCGGAGATGCCAGCGTAGCGAGGTCTGCAGCAGAGTCATTGAGCAACGCAGCACATTGGTCGATCACGGTCGCAGGCATTGCCGGCTCATCACCCTGCAAATTGATCACGATGGTTTCGTCGTGCCAGTCGTACAGATCGGCGACCTCGGCGATGCGCTCGGTCCCGGAACGATGCTGGTTCCCGGTCATGCAGACGGAAGCACCAAACTCTTCAGCCGCGTCCGCAATTCGGTCGTCGTCAGTTGCGATAATTACTTCGCGGGCGCCGCTCTCAAGTCCTCGTCGATACACGTGCTCGATCATCGGCTTGCCGTTGATTTCCCGCAGTGGCTTTCCCGGCAATCGGTTCGACGCGTAACGCGCCGGAATGACGACGACGAAATTAGGAGCGGTCTCAATAATAGTCATTGCTTCGCCTGCTCATCACGCATCCGGGACTCGATTTGCTCCAGCCAGGGAGCGGCAATCACTGGATCGATGGCGACGTCCACCGGTACGTACCAGAACCGATCCGATACCTGCCGATCGAACTTCACCGCGTCCTTCTCCGTCATCAGGATATCGAAGTCGTCACCGAACTCGAGGTCACCTTTGCGAATTCGCGCGTGATCCGGAAACGCGTGCTCGATCACCTGGATACCGTGACTCCTTAACAGGTCGAAGAATCGCACGGGATTGCCGATTGCAGCGACCGCATGCACGGTTGTGCCGGAAAAGCGCTCGATCAGCCGCGTCAGTGAACCATTCATCCGGCAGACTTCGCTCGCGATGAGCTCGAACTCGATCGCATTCTGCATGCCCGACGGCATGACGTCCTGCTTCTGCCGCAAACGACCGTTGACGAGCACCTGGTCGACTTCCTCGATGCGTGTGACGGTCTCGCGCATCGGCCCGGCGGGCAGTAGCAGTCCGTTGCCGAGTCCGCGTGAGCCGTCAACGACGCAGATCTCGTAGTTGCGGCCGAGCGCATAATGCTGCAAACCGTCGTCGGCAATGATCAGATTTGCACCGTCGTCGACCAGCATCGACGCCGCGCGTGCACGATTGGCGTCGACAACCACCGTGCAACCCGTACGCATCGCGATAAGGACCGGCTCATCACCCACTACCGCAGGGTCGCTCTTGGCATCGACGCGCATGGAAGCACCGGACTTACTGCCGCCATAGCCGCGACTGACGATTCCGGGAGCAAAGCCGCGCTGTCGCAGTTCCCGCGTCAGCCAGATCGTGGTTGGTGTCTTGCCGGTTCCACCTGCCGTGATGTTGCCGACGACAATAACGGGAACCTGTGCCCCGTGCGTTCGCAAGACACCGCAGCGGTAAAGAAAGCGGCGTAGTGAGATGAGCAGCCAGTAGAGACCCGCCAGCGGCAACAATGCCCGATACCAGCCATCTCCTTCATACCAGACGCGTTGTATCCAGTTATGAGCGGCACCTTTCATCTGCGCAAAATCATTCTTCGCTGAACTGCATCCGGTAAAGCGCTGCGTATGGCCCATCTGCAGCCAACAACTCGGCGTGCGTCCCGGATTCGATAATTCTGCCCGCGTCGAGGACGATGATCCTGTCAGCCTTCTCGACCGTCGACAGCCGATGCGCTATGACCAGCGTCGTCCGGTCTTTCATGAGTTCGGCGAGTCCCTCCTGAATATGACGTTCCGACTTGGTGTCTAGTGCGGACGTGGCCTCGTCGAGAATGAGCACGGGCGCGTCCTTGAGCAGCGCCCTGCCGATGGCAATACGCTGCCGCTGGCCACCGGACAACAGTGCGCCGCGGTCACCGACTTTCGAGTCGAGTCCGTTCGGCATCTCGTTCGCGAAATCGAGTACGTGAGCAACTTGCGCTGCCTTCATCATCTCCTCTTGCGGATATTCGCGCAGTTCGCCATACGCAAGGTTGTTCGCGATCGAGTCATTGAACAGTACGATATCCTGGCTGACGAGGCTGATATTGTCCCTGAGATTCGCAAGCGTGTAGTCGCGTATTGACACGCCGTCGAGCAATATGTCTCCTGCAGATGCCTCGTAGAAACGCGGCAGCAGGCTGGCGAGTGTGGATTTGCCACTGCCGGAGTGGCCAACGATTGCCAGCGTCTTGCCGGATTCCACCGAGAGAGAAATATTCTCGAGTACCGGCCGAATGTCGTCTCCGTACGAGAAACTCACGTTACGAAACTCGACATCACCCTTGACATCTTCCTTGCTGAATGTGCCGGAATCGACTTCGTCGGGTTCGTCCATGATCGTGAACAGACTATCCGCGCCCGCGACACCGCGTTGCAACGTCGCATTAACGTTGGTGATACGGCGCACAGGCTGCAACATCAACATCATCGCACTGAAGAAAGAGATGAACTGGCCCGGCGTGAGGTTGCCGTCGATCGACTCGCGGCTCGCCATGAAGATGACGAATGCAATACCGAAGCCGAATATCGTCTGAGTGACCGCGACGCCGAGCGAACGCACGCGGATCAGTTTCAGATTTTGCCGGCGGTTACGTTCGTCGACTTCTGCGAGTCTGTTCTTTTCGTAGCCGTAGCCACCGAACATCTTGACGACCCAGTTGCCCCGCACGATCTCCTCGGTGACCTGCGTCACCTCACCCACCGAGTCCTGTATGCGACTGCTATAGCGCCGGAATGCGATGCCGAGGACCCGGATAAGCACAGCGATAATCGGAAACAGGATGACGACGAAGACTGTGAGCTTCGGGCTCTGCAACAACATGACACCAAACGCTGCAAAAACCGTTAACACATCGCGCACGGCAACCGTGACAACGCTCGTCACCGACTCCGCGACCATCTCGACGTTGTAGGTCATGCGCGATAGCAGCGGACCGGTCGTCCTGTCGTCGAAGAAACGCGTCGGTAGTGTCAGGAACTTGCCGAAGACATCCCGACGCAGGGAACTGATGACATTACGCCCGATCCAGCCGAGCGACGCCTCCGTCGCGAAACCTGCGGCGCCGCGAGCAATGAAAATCGCGATAAACGTGATCGGCATCCACTTCGCTGTCTCGAGGTTTTGCGCGACCAGCGCATCATCCATCAGGGGCTCGAGCAGGTATACGAGGCTCGCCTCGATGAGCGCGGTCGCCGCCATGCCGATAATGGCAATCAGGCCGATCAGCTTGTGCGGCATCACGTAACGCCACAGCCGCCCATAGACGGCAGTGGTATCCCGATTGCTCGAACTGCTCACCTTGGCTGGACCATTACTCGCTTGCCGTATCGTTGACGGTCGCGATATTGATCTGTTTGAAACCGAGACGCCCGGCCACGTCCATCGCCGTGACAACAAACTGATGCTTGGCATTGGCATCCGCACTGATCGTCAGCGGCAACTGAGTATTACCGCGCGAGATTTTCTGCAGCGCGTTGCGGATGGTTTCGGGTCGCGTGTTGATCAGTTCCCGTCCGTTGACGAAATACGTACCCGCCTCCGTAATCATGATGTCAATCTGATCGGGCGTCTCTTCGACAATAGCCGGGCTGTCGGCCTCGGGCAGGCGCAACTGGATCTGAGATTGCTTGACGAAGCTCGTCGACACCATGAAGAAAATCAGAAGTAGCAGGACCACGTCGATCAGTGAGGTCAGGTTGACCTCGGGTTGCGTCCGGGCCCGCACGCTGAGTTTCATTCGCCGCCCTTCTGCTGCCGCCGGTGCAGGGCCTCGACAAGCTTGATCGCCTCTTTTTCCATGTCGACGACGAGTGTATCGACGCGACTACGATAGTAGCGATAGCCGATCAGCGCCGGTATCGCGACCGACAGGCCGGCCCCCGTTGTTATCAGCGCCTCGGCAATACCTCCCGCGAGCACCGTTGGATTGCCGACGCCATGCGTTGTGATGGCCGTAAACACCTTGACCATGCCGATGACGGTGCCGAGCAGTCCCAGTAACGGTGTGATCGCGGCTACCGTGCCGAGCGTCTCCAGATAGCGTTCGAGTTCATGCACGACGTGTCGCCCGGTGTCCTCGATGCTGTCCTTCATCACGGAACGCTCGCGGTCACGATTGATCAGGCCGGCCGCGAGTATCTGCCCGAGCGGCGATCCCTGGTGCAGGCTCTGAATCTGCTTCTGGTCGAGCTGGTCTTTCTTGACCCAGCCCCAGACCTTGCTCGTCAGGTCCTCCGGAATGACGCGCTTCTGCTGCAGCGTCCAGAATCGTTCGAGGATGATCCCCATTGCGATGATCGCGCAGAGGATGATCGGCGCCATCAGCCAACCACCGGATTTGACGATTTCAACCATGCAGGCAGTCTCGGAGGAAAAATGAAATATACAGCGCTGCGGGCGAAAATTCTCCCCGCTCAGCGAACGCTGCTTTCGTGCCAGACGCGTCGGCTGCGCTGCCGGTGGCGAGTGACGTCGACGATCCCGACATCGTCGCACAGTCGCAGGCCCACAGCCCCATCGGTAGCCGTCAGATACACCTCGGAGCCGGTCTCCTGCCAGCGGCTGACGACCTCCGGGCGTGGTAGTCCCCAACGATTGCCGTGTCCGGCCGATACCAGGGCGATCGCGGGCGCAAGCGCTTTGATGAATGCGCGACTGGACGACGTCTCACTGCCATGATGCGGGACGACGACGACATCGGCGCCTTTGGCAAGGCCGGCTCGCAACAGCGCCCGCTCGACCTCTGCCTCGATGTCGCCGGTCAACCACAGGCGCGTCGTTCCAGCCTCGATGACGATTACGCAGGACGCATCATTGCCATCGTGCCCCTGTCCGGCAGCCGGATGCAACACGCGGAACCCGACGCCGTTCCATTTCCAGAAGGCGCCGCGGTGACAGCGCATCACGGGCAATTCAGGATTGCCGATCGACTCTCCTGCAATTACGTCACCAACGCTGATACCGGCGAGCGCGTCGTCGACGCCACCGGCGTGATCGAGATCGGAATGCGAGACGACCAGCCGATCGATACGGTCGATGCCCTGCCCCGACAGGTACGGCAATACGACACGATCCATCATGCTGGCGCCGCCGCGAAAGGACGGACCCGTGTCATACAACATCGTCCGCTGCCGTGTTCGCACGACAACCGCCAGTCCCTGCCCCACGTCGAGCATGCGCACGTCCACGCAAGCGTCTGGCGGCCCGTCGATTCGGCAGGTGACTACGGCGAGCACCGCGAGCCAGGCTACGTTCCGTCCCGGCCAGCCAGGCGGCAACAGGACCCACGGGAGAACCAGTAGCAGGTAAAACCAGCCGGCACCTTCGACGACCGAGGTTGTTACGTCCGAATACTGGATTGACAGCGATCGGTCGATGAGCCACTCGAGCGACTGAATGCTCGTTGCAGAGACCCGTAGCGCCGCGTCGCCGAGAAACACGAACGGACCATCGAGGACGAATCCTGCCAGTGCGAATGGAACGGTGACAATGCTGAACACCGGTACCGCCATGAAATTGACGATCGGGGCAACGATGGCGACACGATGGAAAATAGCGACGGTCAGGGGCGCGAGGCCGAAAAGCAAAAACATCTGCATCGTGCCGAGCTGTCTGGCGACATTGGCAGCACGCATCAGCCACGTACCCGCCGGGCCTCCTGCGCCCCGCCTTGCAAACCACAGGAGCAACAGCACGGCGGTAAACGACAGCTTGAAACCGGGTGCCAGCGTTGATAGCGGATCATTGATCACGACCAGAAAGCAGGCCGTACTCAGGATCGTCAGTGGACTGGCCTGGCGAAACCGGATGAGCACCAGGACCAGCAGGCACATCATCAGCGTCGCTCGTTGCGCGGGAACAGCGAAGCCCGACAGTGACGAATAGGCCGCAGCCGCCGCGAGCGACACAAGCAATGCCGTGCGCTGGTAGTTGCCGCCGATACGTGCCACTGCGCAGATCGCGAGCACAATGAGATAAATCACTGTCGCGACGAGCCCGACATGCAATCCCGAGATCGCCATCAGGTGACTAGTGCCGGATTGTGCATAGCGCAGCCATTGCTCGGGCGTTATGAGGTGACGTGCCCCGACCGAGATTGCGGCAATCACGGCCGCAGCCTCGCGATCGTCAATCACAGCTGACAGGCGTTCTACGAACGCCTTGCGCAGGCGGTCGAGTTCGCCGCCCGCATCGGCTTGCAGCCGTTCGTTGCGTTTTCCGCCGACAACGTAACCGGTGGCCCCGATGCGCGCGCGAAACAACCACGTCTCATAGTCGAATACTCCGGGATTGCTCGTACCGCGCGGTCTTCGCAGACGCAGCTCGAATCGCCACACATCGCCGATTTCAGGAAGCTCCCCTGGTTGGTACCAGCTGAGTCGAATTCTCGCAGGGAACCTGCTGTCGTCGACAGGCTCGGCGAAGAACCGAACCGCATTGCCGCTCGATTGCGGAAAATCGATGATCCGCACAACGGCAACCATGCTGTCTCCTTCGAAACGCGGTTGCAGGCGTGACTGAATGACCTGCGCGGTGTGCCACGCAAATACGGCCATGCCGAACGCGAACAGAAACGCCGCATGTCCCCCGGCAACGCGCAGTAACAGTACAAAGCCGAGCAAGGCCGGCAGGATAAGGTCGGAACTCGCTGCAAAGCTGCTAAAGTGCAGCGCATAAGCGCCTGCCAGCAGCCCCAGACAGGCTTTGATCATCGCTTTACCGTCCTGCGCCAGCGGAGATGGTCCGTCTTTGTCAGGGAATCGGATTCAGCAACGAATGCCAAGACGCTTTTTCAGGAAATTTGCCATGAAACGCCAGCAGTTCAGCGAACGCTGGTTCCTGACTCCGTTTCGTCACCTGACGCACGACCACCGGCTGTGGAGCATTCGCCGCAAGAACGTCGTACCAGCGGTAGCGATTGGCGTGTTTTTCGCGTTTATGCCGGTGCCGGGTCATCCGATCTGGGCGTCGTTCGTCGCGTTGGCCCGGCGTGTCAACATCCCGATTGCAGCACTGACGACGTTTGTCGCCAACCCGTTGACGATGGGGCCTATGTACTTCTTTGCTTATCGACTCGGCACATGGCTGCTCCGCATGGAGCAACAACCCTTCGAGATTGAAATGTCACTCGACTGGGTCACGCATACCTTCGTCAACATCTGGCAACCGCTGTTGCTCGGCTCCGTATTGCTGGGCTCGCTCTCGTCGCTGCTGGTTTATGTCGGACTCGACCTGCTATGGCGTTCGTCGTTGGGCAATTACAAAGATCGCAAACGCGAGCAACGCCGGCAAAACAATCGATAGATCAGCCGCGTGCGCGCAGGCGTCCATCCTCCAGCACGAGTACGCGATCCATGCGCTCCGCAATGGAATGATCGTGTGTCACGATCACGAGGCTGGTTCGCAGTTCCCGGTTAAGCTCGAGCATCAGGCTCAACACGTGTTCGCCATTGCCGGCATCGAGGTTACCGGTTGGCTCATCCGCGAGCACCAGCTGCGGCCGCGTAATTAATGCGCGCGCGACGGCCGCACGCTGCCGTTCGCCACCGGACAGCTCGCCCGGCTTGTGCGTCAGCCGCTCGCCCAGTCCTACACGGCTGAGTAGCTCGCATGCTTTCGCAAACGCCTCAGACTTGGATTCCCTGCGTATTAAAAGCGGCATCGCCACATTTTCCTCGGCCGTGAACTCGGGCAACAGGTGATGGAACTGATACACGAAGCCGATATATCGGTTGCGCAGGTCGCCTTTCGCTTTTTCGTCGCCGCCATGCATTGCCTGGCCGTCGACCAGCACTGTGCCTTCATTCGGATCGTCCAGGCCACCCATGATCTGCAACAGCGTGGTCTTACCCGAGCCCGAGGTACCAATGATGGCGACACGCTCCGCCGGCGCGACCGAAAGATCCACACCTTTCAGCACCTCGAGTTGCGTAGCGCCTTCCTCGAAACGCCGCACAACGCCGCGACACTCGAGCACTGCTTGTGTCCCATCAGTCATAGCGCAGCGCCTCCGCTGGTGCCGTCCTGGCGGCAACCCAGGCCGGATACAGCGTGGAAACGAGAGCCAGCACAAGCGCAATGGCGGCGATCTGGATGACATCCCATGGGCGCAATTCCGACGGCAGGTCGCTAATGAAGTAGACATCGGCAGCGAGGAACTTGATGCCGAGAATCGCTTCGAGGTAGGTCACTACGTTCTCCAGGTTGACGGCCAGCAGGACACCGAATAACACGCCTGCCAGCGTACCGACGACGCCGATGACGCTACCTTGTGTCACGAAAATCCTGAGTATGCTCGAGGGCCGCGCGCCGACGGTGCGCAAAATCGCGATGTCAGCCTGCTTGTCCTTCACCACCATGACGAGCGTCGACACGATATTGAAAGCGGCAACCGCAACCACAAGCAACAGGATCACAAATAATATCGACTTCGTGATTTGAATGGAGCGAAAGAAATTGACGTGGCGCCGCGTCCAGTCGCTGATCAACACGAGCACGCCATGCTCGAGGGCAACCTCCCGTACGATCGCGTGCGCCGAGAATATCTCCGTTACGGCGAGCCGCACTCCCGTAACGGAATCTTTCTTGCGATACAACTTCTGCGCGTCGCCGATGTTCAAAAACGCGAGGCGACGATCGAATTCGTACATACCAACACGGTACACACCGCTCACCGTAAAGCGCTTGGTCCTGGGCACGACGCCGGCCGGCGTCACGATGCCTTCGGCAAGTATCACGGTCACTTTGTCGCCGATGCCGACGTCGAGTTTGTTCGCAAGCTCGATGCCGAGCACAATATTGAATTCGCCGGCTTCGAGACTACCGAGTTCGCCATCCAGCATCAGTCCCGAGACTCCCGACACCGCGTCTTCCTGTTGCGGGTCGATACCGCGCAGTTCCGCACCGCTCAACTGTTCGCCAAAGACCATGAGTGCCTTCCCGCTAACGTACGGTGCAGCCGCCGTTACCCTTTCATTGCGCTCTGCCGTGCGTCGCAGGTCCTGCCACTCGGTCAGGTCACCCTCGACGCCTTCGATACTCGCATGCGCCGTCATCGCGAGAAGACGATCTTTGAGCTCCTTCTCGAAGCCGTTGACCACAGACAACACGATGATCAATACGGACACGGCGATGGCAATGCCGAGCATCGAAATCGCTGAAATCAGCGATACGAAACTGTTGCCACTGCGCGAGCGCACATAGCGGTTGCCAATCCAGGTTTCAAAACTTTGCCCCATTGCGCCTACTCGTATCGCAATGCCAGCGCGGGATTGACGAGCGCCGCACGCCGCGCCGGATAAAGGGTCGCCAGTGACGTCAGAACAAAGGCTGCAATGGCGATCGTCGTAACGTCAGCCCACTCGAGCTCGGATGGAATCCTCGTAACGTAATAGACGTCGCCCGGCATGATCTGAAAGCGGAAGAGTTGCTCGAGCACCGGCACGATCACGGGGACGTAGATCGCCAGCACTACGCCAAGCAGAACACCCACAAAGACGCCGACCCAGCCAATTACCGCGCCCTGCACAAAGAATACGCGCACCACACCGTTCGGGCCCATGCCGAGCGTTCTCAGAATCGCAATATCGTTGGTCTTGTCAGTGACGACCATCACGAGACTGGCAACGATATTGAATGCCGCTACACCGATGATCAGCGACAGGATCAGCGACATCATCATCTTCTCGAGTTTGATCGCGCGAAAGTAGCTTGCGTTCTCAATCGTCCAGTCGCTGGTGCGCACGTCACCGAGACGCATGCGCAGTCGCTCTGCTATCGCGGGCGCCGCCATGACATCCTCTGCCCGGAAACGGACTGCGCTGACTTCATCGCCAAGCCCGAGAATCTCAGCCGCATCATGCGCATTAACGAGCGCGAGAATACTGTCGTGATCCTGCAAACCCGCCTCGAACACGCCGCGCACGATAAAGCGCTCGAGCACCGGCTCCATCGTGCCATCACCGACCGGGCGCGGTATCAACAAAACGACACCGTCGCCGATGCGCACGCCGAGATCGAACGCGAGCACGCGACCGAGAATGATACTGCGACTTCCCACTTGCAGATTCGACAGATCGCCTTCGAGTAAATTGATGACGTCGCCCGACAAGCGCGCCTCAAAGTCCGGATAGACGCCGTGTACGAGCACGGCTTGCAGATCTCGACCCGACTGGATCATACCTTCGAGCTGAACGACCGGCGCAGCAGCCGCAACGCCCTCCTCGACCTCGGTGTTTTCGACAAGTTGTCGCCAGTCATCCGTGACACCCTCCGAACCCGTGACGAATCCGTGCGCCGACATGCTGAGCAATCGGCTCCGAAGTTCTCCCTCGAATCCATTCATTACGGACAGGATCACGATCAATGCTGCGACACCGAGAGCGATGCCGAGCAGGGAAATGAGCGTTATGAACGATACGAATCGGGTGCGGCGCTTCGCGCGCAGATAGCGAAGCCCGACAAACAGTTCGACGGGGTTAATCATCGGGCGCATTAAACCACAATACGTAGCGCGCGGTCGGAGGCTACGGGCCACCCGCAAATTGTGACGCAGTTCTCATTCCCGCGATCTGTAACCCGCGCGGGGCCACAAACCGGGCATCGCAGCTGTTTTTTGCCATTGCCACGAGTGCTATATTGCTCCGGCAAGCAATCGGAGAGGCACCATGCACAAGTTGCGCATTTTCACTATCATCGCCATGGCCGTCGGACTTATGGCAGGCGCCAACGCAGAAACAGTACAAATCTCGAGCATTAGTTCTGGAGAAGACGGCTCGCGGCCTATGCGGGGCACGACCCAGACACAGGTCGAGTCCAAGTACGGCAGTCCGGTATCGAAGAAGGCCGCCGTCGGCGAACCGCCGATTTCGAGCTGGGAATACCAGGATTTCACGGTGTACTTCGAGTACGACCGGGTTATCCATGCGGTCCTGAAGCGCTAAACACAGCACAAACCCCTATCTTGACGCCCGGGCACTGCCCGGGCGTTTTCGTTCAGGGGTATGGCGGGCAGCGCGGATCATGAATTCACCGAGCAGCGCGACTATAATCGCGGGCCCGTTTGCGTAGGCGCCCGCCGTGCCCGATCCCACATATCTCCTGTCCGGCCTGACCGGGCTGCCCGAACGTGGACAGTCCTGCGGCTGGGGGCGGCTCATCGGCGCAAGTACGGCGCTCGCCTTCGCGGAACTTGCAAGTCAGGTTGATGCGCCGCTGCTCGTTCTCGCCGATGACCCTCGTCATGCTGATCAGCTCGAAGCTGAAGTGCGGTTCTTTGCCGGTGATCGCGTACCGGTGCTGCATTTTGTCGAATGGGAAACCTTGCCCTGGGACAGCTTTTCACCGCATCAGGACATCATCTCGCAGCGCCTGAATGTGCTCTCCAGATTGCCGTCGATGCGGCACGGCATCATCGTCGCTTCAACGCCGGCGCTGTTACAGCGACTGCCCCCTGTTGACTATGTCGCCGCGCGTTCCCTGTCGCTGCACACCGGACAAGTGCTGTCGCACGATGAATTCACCGAATCGCTGGCAGCGGCCGGCTACCTGCGCGTACCGCAAGTGACCGAACACGGTGAATTTGCCGTACGCGGCTCGCTGATCGACGTATTCCCGATGGGCTCGGAGCAGCCGGTACGCATCGACTTTTTCGACGACGAAATCGAGTCATTGCGCTATTTTTCGGCCGAATCCCAGCTGTCAGGCGAGACCATCGACGCATTAAACCTGTTGCCGGCCAGGGAAGTGCCGCTCGACGCAACAGCAATTCAGGAGTTCCGCGCGCGCTATCGCGAACGATTCGAGGGGCAACCTGGCCGTTCCCGCGTCTACCGGGACGTGTCGGATGGCATTGCGCACGGTGGCATCGAGTACTACCTGCCGTTGTTTTTCGAAGCAACCGCACGTCTCGCCGACTACTTGCCTGACGATTGCATCGTCATCATGCCCGATGCCATGCAAGGCGTACTTACGCAGACATGGACCGAGATCGAGGAACGCTACGAGTTATGCAGCCTCGATCCCGAACGTCCCGTGCTCTCCCCATCCGAGACTTTCGCCGATGCCGCCTCGGTCAGATCGCAACTCGAGCACCACCGCCACATTCGATATTCGGCGCAATCGCTGGCCGAAAAAAAGGGCAACCTCAACCTGCCGACACGCTTGCCTCCCGCACTCAAGGTCGAGGCGCGTTACGAGGATCCGGCAGGCGCCCTGATGCAGTTCCTGCAAAGCTTCAATGGGCGCGTATTGTTTACCACCGACTCGCCGGGACGCCGCGAGCAGGTCTACGAGCTGCTGGCCGGACGTGACCTCGACCTCGTGCGCATCGACGACTGGGCGAGCTTTGCGGCCCGCGAAGAGCGCATTGGCGTTGCGATCGCACCGCTCGAGAACGGCGTACTTTTGCCGGAGTCGGATCTCGCCATCGTCAGCGAGCAGCAGCTGTTCGGCGACCGTGCCAGGACACGAAGCCGGCGTCGACGGGCAGAACGCGACCCGGAGGCGATCATCCGGCAACTGAACGATCTCGACACGGGGTCGCCGGTCGTGCATGCCGAGTACGGCGTCGGACGGTATATCGGACTCAGAACGCTCGAGGCTGGTGGCGTCGAAGGAGAGTTCCTGCATCTCGAATACGCGGACGGCGACAAGCTCTACGTTCCCGTCCATGCGCTCGAACTGATCTCCCGCTACACCGGTGCGTCGCCCGAAAGCGCGCCCCTGCACCGCCTGGGCAGCGATCAGTGGGCCAAGGCGCGACAACGTGCGATTCGCAGGATCCGGGACGCCGCGGCCGAACTTCTTGACGTCTACGCACGCCGAGCGGCTCGGCCCGGCCACCGGTTTCGCTGGCCCGAGGGCGATTACCGCGCGTTCGAGAGCGACTTCCCGTTCGAACCCACCGAGGACCAGGCCCGAACGATTGTCGAGGTTCTCGAGGACCTCGGCTCGGATCAACCGATGGACCGCATCGTCTGTGGCGATGTCGGTTTCGGCAAGACCGAGGTCGCGCTTCGCGCGACCTTTGCCGCGGTCCATGGCGGCAAGCAGGTCGGCATTCTCGTGCCCACGACGCTGCTCGCGCAACAACATGGCCAGACCTTCCACGACCGCTTCGCCGACTGGCCGATCCGCGTCGAGGTCCTGTCCCGGTTCCAAACTGCGAAGCAGGCGCGTGAGATCGTGGCAGGCATGGAGTCCGGCGTAGTAGATGTCGTCATCGGAACGCATCGCCTGCTGCAACATACGAAGGCGTTCAAGGACATCGGGTTGGTCATCATCGACGAGGAGCACCGCTTCGGCGTTCGCAACAAGGAGGCGATTCGAACGCTGCGCAGCCATGTTGACGTCCTGACACTGACCGCAACTCCGATTCCCCGCACACTGAACATGGCGATGGGCGGGATTCGCGACATGTCGCTGATGACGACGCCGCCGGCCGAGCGACTGTCCGTCAAGACCTTCGTCGGCGAATGGAACGAAGTCGTCATACGCGAGGCTTGCCTGCGCGAGATCAAGCGTGGCGGCCAGGTGTATTTCATCCACAACCGCGTCGAGGATATTGGCCGTATCGGTGAGAAACTGACTGCACTCGTGCCCGAGGCCAATATCCGCGTAGGCCACGGGCAAATGCCCGAGCGTGAACTCGAACAGGTCATGCTCGATTTCTATCATCGGCGTTTCAACGTGCTGCTCTGCACGACCATCGTCGAGAGCGGCATCGACGTGCCGACCGCCAACACGATCATCATCAACCGTGCCGACAGATTTGGTCTCGCGCAATTGCATCAGCTGCGCGGACGAGTCGGTCGCTCGCATCATCGCGCGTACGCCTATCTCGTTGCACCGCCAAAGGCAACCATGACGGCCGACGCCGTCAAACGACTCGAAGCCATCGACTCGCTCGAGGACCTCGGTGCCGGGTTTACGCTGGCCACGCACGACCTCGAGATTCGTGGCGCCGGGGAATTGCTTGGCGACGAGCAGAGCGGCCAGATTCACGAGATCGGTTTCTCGCTGTACACGGAACTCCTCGGCAGGGCCGTCGATTCCTTGCGCGCTGGCCGCGAGCCGGATCTGGAGGCGCCGCTCGATGCCGGGGTCGACATCAACCTGCACGTGCCGGCGTTGCTACCGGACGACTATGTGCCCGACGTACATCTGCGGCTCATGCTGTACAAACGCATCTCTGCGACAACGACAGGCGTGGAACTTCGCGATTTGCAGGTCGAGCTGATCGACCGCTTCGGATTGCTTCCAGCCGCGGCGAAAAACCTGGTGCGGATCGCCGCACTGAAACAACGCGCCTTGATGTTGGGTATCGAAAAAATCGATGCGGCGGATGCTGGCGGCTACCTCGTGTTTGGCGACAGCAGCCACATCGACCCTGTGGCGCTCGTGCAATTAGTGCAAAATGACAGTCACAATTACCGCCTGCAGGGCTCCCACCGGCTGAGCTTTCGCCTGGACCTCGCTGACCCCGAGGAACGGTTCCGGACGGTCGAGGACCTTTTGCAACGCCTCGCAGTCAAACAGCAAGGCGGGCAGGCAAGCGAGCTTGGGAAAGAACGACAGGTATGACAATACGACGACTGACGACCATTCTGGTCATGATTCTTATTTCGCCGATGGCCGCTGCACAGGACGTCGTCGCCGAAGAAACACCCGAAATCCGGCGCTACACGGTCGAAGTCATCATTTTCTCCTACGCCGAGGAGGTCTCGGTCGGCACCGAACTGTTCGAGCCGGACGAACCACCCGAGGAGTACTCTCCGCTGCCATCGGAGGGCGAATTCGTCTTCGAGGACCAGCAGCCCGAGCCAGCGCCCGCGGAAGCCAGCGTCGAGCCCGGAGAGGAGCCTCAGGGCCCCGAGTTCATCCTGCATATCGAGGACGAACTCACGATGACGGACATCCTGGGCCGCCTCGAGCGACTCGACGCGTATGAACCGATCATGCATTTCGCCTGGACGCAGGCGACCTACCCGCAGGAAGAGACGATCGCGATCGAGTTGCCGGCACTCGGCGAGCCGCCCGAGGGACTGACGGGCAGCTTCACGTTGTACCTGAGCCGCTACCTGCACCTCGTCGTGGACCTGACACTCGACGATCCCGAAACTCCGCTGGATCCGGTCGCCATCGAGGAGCCTGCGTTCTCATACGGTGACGATCGCATCGGTTTCGGCTACGAGGACCGGGAAATGCAGCCTGTTCGGTTCCGTATCCAGGAGAACCGCATCTTCAAGAATGGCGACCTGCGCTACTTCGATCACCCGAAATTCGGCGTCCTCGCGAAAATCACGCGGGTCGAGGAAGAAGAAACTGATGAGGTCGAGCCGGAGATGCTCGGCGACGACCCGCAGGAATTACTCGGCAGCTCTATTCAGTAGCTTTTCCAGAAACTGCATCGCGCCGCGTGCATCCTCACCGGCATCCGCGAGCGCTACCTGAAACGACACGGTTACGAAGCGGCCAGCGCCCGAGCGCGGATGGTGCAGGCCGAGTTCCCGAACCGCACTGGATATGCGCTCCGCAAATTCACGCACGCTTTGCTCGTTGGATGCATGCGACAGGACGACGAGTTTGTCGCCCTCCAACCTTGCGACGACATCGCTGGCACGCCTGAGGCAGCGCCGGATGGCTTGCCCAACGCGTCGCAGGCAGGAATCCGACGCGTGCCGGCCGAAGACGTCAAAGTAGGCACCGAAATCATCAAGCACGAAGACGACGAGCGCGAGCATGCTTTTCTCGCGTGCCGCCACTGCCCAGTCGTGGTCCAGAACTTCACGAAATGACCTGTCGTTCAGGAGCCCGGTAACTGGATCGTCGCGGGTCAGGTCACGTATGCGTCGCTTTGCCTTAAGCAACGCATGCTGAACCTCCGAGCTGGCATTCGCGATCGCGCCGGAACCGTCGCGCCAGAATGCAGCGCAGAACCGGGCATCATTATCCTCCGGCAGCGACAGAGGCTTCAGCGCCAGCAGGAACTCGCGCCCTCCGTGTTCAACCGGAAAACTGGTTTCCTGCTTCGACCGCACAGCCTCGCTGATCTCCAGCGCAAGCTCGCGACCGACCATGTGTTCGATGACATCCGCGAACGGCTTGCCAAGTGACTCGTCGCCGCCAATCGCCTCGAAAGCACGATTGCAGAGTGCAACGGGCCACTTCGTGTGGTCGACTCGCACGATGATCACGGGTTCCGCCGTCTCGGCGATCACCTGTTCGAGAATTCTCCGATTGACTGACTTCATGGCTCAGGCGTCGAGTTCCAGTGGCGGGCGTTCAGTCCATTGCGTTAGTTCGGAGTGTGCCTGATGCCACTCGTCGCTGGCGAGGAGTGATTCACGTAATACGTGTCCCGTGCCGTGAAGTCTGGCGAGCCGCACAAGGGACAGTGGATTTGAGTAGTCGCGCAGCGCTTTCACGGTACCGAGCGCGGCATCACGGTCGTTGCAAATGAGAATCATGTCGCAGCCCGCTTCGAGCGCCCGCCGTGCCCGATCCGGCATCGGGCCGTACTCACGGGTCGCCTTCATGCTGAGATCATCACTGAGTACCGCGCCGTCGAAGCCCAGTCTCGAGCGCAGCTCGCGCTGAATCCAGAATGGCGCGAACCCGGCCGGCAACGTGTCCATTTGCTGATACACGATGTGCGCCATCATAACGCCTGCAATGAGTCCGTTGCCGATCAACTTGTCGTAGGGGCGCATGTCGTCGAGCACATCGCCATAGTCGCGGCGGTCGACAGGCAGCTTCTCGTGTGAATCGGCCACTACAGCACCATGCCCCGGAAAGTGCTTGGCCACGGCGGCCATACCGGCACTGCGCAAACCACGCGATAACTCCGCGGCCAGCTCCGCGACAACCTCGGCTTTGGCATGAAACGACCGGTCACCGATGATATCGCTGACGCCCCAGTCGAGATCGACGCAGGGCGCAAAACACAGGTCAATACCAATCGCGCGCAGTTCGGAGGCAATCAACCAGCCAGCCTGGCGCGTCAACGCCAGCGCTTTGTCCAGATCGCGGTTGTACTCGCGACCCAGGACGCGCATTGGGGGAATAGCCGTGAATGCATCACGAAAACGCTGCACCCGACCGCCTTCGTGATCGACTGCGACGATGGGCGGCGGACTCCGCAGCGCACGCACCTCGGCGACCAGGTCGGCCACCTGTTGCGGCGACTCGTAATTGCGGCTGAACAGAATCAGGCCACCAACCGCAGGCTCGAGCAACAGATCGCGATCAGCCGGCGTGAGGCTGAGGCCGTCGATATCGAGCATCACGGGTCCTAGTGACATGCCATCTCCCCCGAACCGGGCCGTCTGGCCTCGAGTAGGTTAGAGCGCCACGGTCTGTTCGTGCAACACAGTGAGATTTATTCGAGAATAATACTATAACTAATTAATAAATAACTATTTCTTAAACACTGCAATTGACTCTACATGGGCCGTGTGCGGGAACATGTCGATAATCCCGGCTGCCTCCAGCCGGTAGCCGGCGTCATTGACCAGCACTCCCGCGTCGCGTGCCAGCGTGCCCGGATGACAGGAAACGTACACAATACGTCGTGGCCCGATCTTGTCGATATGCTGCACGACCTCGGCCGCACCGCTGCGTGCCGGATCCAGCAACAGACGATCCCAGGGCTCTCGCAGCCAGCTTTCCGAGCCATCGATTGCGGCAAGATCGGCGCAGCGAAACTGCGCGTGCCCGAGGCCATTGTCGGCCGCATTTGAAGCCGCCCGCCGCACCAGGTTCGAGTCGCCCTCGATGCCGAGTACGGCTGCAGCGCGGCGTGCAAGTGGCAACGAAAAATTGCCAATTCCGCAGTACAGGTCGAGCACTCGATCCTGCGCTTCAGGGACCAGAAGCTCGATGGCCGCGGCGACCATGCGCCGGTTGATGTCGCTGTTGACCTGGACGAAATCGACGGGTTCGAACTCGATATGCACATCAAAATCGGGCAGCGTGTAGCGGAGCGGCTCCGGGGCCTCGGGCGGATGCAATATCTCGATCGAGTCCAGCCCGCCGGGTTGAAGATACACACGCACGTCGTGTCGATCGGCGAACCGCCGCAGTGCACTGCAGTCTTCTTCATTCGGCGGGTCGAGTACACGAAACACCAGTGCGACGGCATTTTCCGCCACCGCGACCTCAATTTGCGGCAGGCGCGCGCTGATCGAAAGCTCGCCGATCAACTCGCTCAATGCGTCGATCAGCCCGTCGAGGGGTTGGGCGAGCACTTCGCAGCGATGCATGTCGGTGATAAAGGGCGCATGACGCTCGCGAAAGCCGACGAGCACCCTGCCCTTGGCCGTCACGTCCTTCACGGCAAGGCGCGCACGTCGCCGGTAATTCCAATCCGGACCGGTCAGCGCATCCAGCCAGCGCTCAGGCTCCACATTGCCGATACGCTCGAGATTGTCACGCAGTGTCTGGAACTTGATGGCACGCTGTTGATCGACACTGACGTGTTGTAGCGCACAGCCACCGCAGCGTCCGAATGCCTCGCAGCGCGCCTCGATACGATCAGGCGACGCCTCGATGATCTCCAGCAACTCTGCTTCGTCGAACTTGCGGCGAAACTTGCGGCGCATATAGCGCACCTGCTCGCCGGCCAATGCGCCAGCGACGAACACCTTTTTGCCGCTCGTATCCGCAATACCACGGCCATCATGGGTAACCGAGGCGATCCTGGCCGTTTCGGCTTCTCGTCGTCGGCGTGCCATTCGCTATTGCCAGGCGCCGAGAAACTCGTCGAGATGCGGTTGGCCCATCGTAGCGAGCGTCTCGCGAACCAACGTGCATTCGCGCTCGAAGCCGGCGACATCGAGATGGCCGCGCATGAATTCGAACCGCAGGTAGATCAGCCAGGTATTGAGCACATCCGTCTCGCAGTAATTGCGAATCTCGCGAATGCCACCGCCCAGCCAGCAATCCCAGACCTTGTCACCACTCATGCCCAGCTTGCCGGGGAAACCCAGTAATACAGCCGTTTGATCGAGGCTCGCGCGTGCACGGTGCTGGTAGGCTGCGAGCACGTCCATGAGGTCGACGTGGCGCCAGTGGAAACGGCCCAGGTAATTATTCCATTTGTATTCCCGGTCGTTATCGCCGGTTTCCCAGTAGCGCGGTGCCTGGATACCGTGCTTTAACGCGCGATAGTGCAAGACCGGCAGGTCGAAGCCGCTGCCGTTCCATGACACGAGATCTGGCGCATAGCGTTCGATACCGTCAAAAAAACGCTGCACGATTTCTTCCTCGCCCGAGTCTTCGTCACCGAGACTCCAGACCCGAAAGCTGTCCCCCGTGCGCAATGCGACCGAGATCGCAACAACGCGATGCTGATGCAAGGGCAGGAAGTCGCTGCCAGTCTTTTGCTGGTGCATGAACGTCATCGCCGTCGCAACATCCTCATCGGACAAGCCCTCGAGATTCAACATGCGCCGACCGAACTCGACGTCGGGAATGGTCTCGATATCGAATGAGAAGCAATGCATGATCAGGCCCTCTCGACGACTGCGAAAGCGATCACCAGCCCACCGTCGTCTGTCAGGCTGACATGACCGTTGCCGACGCCGAGTCGCTCGCAGACGGCTTGCCCCCGCTCGGACCAGATGACGAGCGGTCGCCCCCAGTCATTGCTGGTGATTCCCACATCGCGCAACCAGACACCGTGAGCAAAGCCCGTACCCATCGCCTTGACGGTCGCTTCCTTGCCCGCAAAACGCATGGCGAGGAAGCGGATCGGCCACTTCGATTGCCGAAATAACTCGAGTTCCTCGTCCATGAGCAGTCGCCGCACGAAATGATCGCCGAAGCGCTCGTACGTGGACTGAATGCGTGACAATTCGACAATGTCGGTCCCAACACCGAAAATCATGACCGACTCATGCCGCCCGTGCCTCCATCATCAGACGCTTCATATCGCCCACGGCAATCATCAGGCCATCGAATACCGCCCGTGAAATGATGGCGTGGCCGATATTGAGCTCCACGATTTGCGGGATGACGGCAATGGCCTGCACATTGCTGTAGTGCAAGCCGTGGCCGGCATTGATGATCAGTCCAAGACTGTGCCCGTATTCCGTCGCATCGACGATACGCTGCAGCTCTGCGCCATGATCGGCCTCGGCGGCATCAGCGTAGGCGCCCGTATGCAGTTCGACGACGGGCGCGCCGGCCGCAACGACTGCATCCAGCTGCGTCTTGTCCGGGTCGATGAACAGCGACACCCGTATGCCGGCTTGCGCCAGACGCGCGCAGGCATCGCTAACGCGATCCAGTTGCCCGGCAACATCGAGCCCACCTTCGGTCGTCAGTTCCTCGCGGCGTTCCGGGACGAGGCAACAATCACTCGGTTTGAGTTCCGCAGCGATCGCCAGCATCTCGTCGGTCACGGCGAGTTCCAGGTTCATATGCGTTCGCATCACCTCGGTGATTGCCGCGAGATCCGCATCCTGGATGTGACGTCGGTCTTCGCGCAAATGCACGGTAATACTGTCGGCACCGGCACGCTCCGCCATCACGGCTGCCTCGACCGGTCGCGGGTACGACGTACCGCGCGCCTGCCTTAGCGTGGCCACGTGATCAATGTTCACGCCGAGATAAATCGGATTCTTATCAGTCATTCAGGATTCTTCAGGCTGGTCCCGCGCAATTCTAGCGCGATGCAGGTCAAGCAGCACCTTGCGGCTCTTGAGTTCCCTGCCATCGAGATGATGTTTGATGACCTCGCGCAACAATCGCCCGGCCCCCTGCAGCACGTTCGGCTCATCGAACCGCGTGGCGCTGATACCAAGAATCACATCGCCACCGAACACCAGCGGTCCCTCCTGCCGGCTGACACGTACGAGACCCTGCTCCACGCGGTACTCGTACGACTCGGAAGTGTCGATGGGCTGCTGCGACAACGCCTCATGTTCGAGGTTCAGGGCATAGCCGAGCAGGCGCAGCAACTCGATTTCGAATACGCGCAGGTTTGCCGCCAACTCTGTGCTGGACGCCAACGCCACGATCGCTCGGCCATAGGCATCGAATATTTCCGGCTGCGGGTCGTGACGGTGCAGGAAATTCAACACAAGTTCGTTGACGTAGTACGCCGACAGCAAGGCATCGCCTGTGAGTGACAGTGGAGCATCATCGATCTCCGCGCCCGTCAGCGTGCCAAGATCCGAACGGATGAACCAGGACAGTCGCAGCGCCTGAAACGGCCTGAGTATGCCGCGCAATCGCGATTTTGCGGAGCGGCTGCCACGGGCAACCAACGCGAGCTTGCCGTGATCGCGACTGATGATGTCCAGAAGCTGGCTCGTGTCGCGAAACGGCCGATGATGCAGGATATAGGCAGGTTGTTGCTGGACTCGACGCGGCGCAGTCATTGCTTCAAGGGAACTCGTAACCGAGATTCATCAAGTCTTTCTCGCTGTCTGCCCAGTTGTCTTTCACTTTGACCCACAACTCCAGGTGCACGGGCTTATCAAGCCGCCTTGAGAGTTCCAGCCTTGCTTCCTGACCGATTTTCTTCAGCATGCCTCCGCCTTTACCGACGACGATACCCTTCTGGCTGTTGCGCTCTACCCAGATTACGGCATTGATCGTAATACCGCCCTCCTCCACAGCATAACGCTCGATTTGCACAGTCAGGCCGTAAGGCAGCTCCTGGCGCATTTGCACCGTGAGCTTCTCGCGCACAACTTCTGCGGCATGAAACTCCGGGCTGCGATCAGTCTGCATCTCCGCCGGGAACAGCGGCGGCGATTCAGGAAGTCGTTCGGGTATCTGACTCAGGAGTACGGCCAGATTGTCGCGTTTGCGTGCGGAGATCGGAATTATGTCGAGGAACGCGTGCCGCTGCGACATCGCTTCCATGTTCTCCAGCAGCCTGTCTTTCGGATGAACCGTGTCAGTCTTGTTGAGAAGTGCAATACATGGTGCGTCACTGGACTTGATGCGAGTCAGCACATCGTCGTCTTCGTCCTTCCAATGCAGGGCTTCGGTGACGAACAACACCAAATCCGCGTCGGCAAGTGCACTTGCCGCCGTTCGGTTCATCAGGCGGTTCATCGCCTTGCCCGCGTTACGATGCAGGCCGGGCGTATCGACGAAAATAATCTGATAATCGTCCGACGTATGCACCGCGAGAATTCGGTGGCGGGTCGTCTGAGGTTTGGAGGTGACGATGCTCACCTTCTTGCCCATGATCGCATTGATCAACGTCGACTTACCGACGTTCGGCCGACCAACGACGGCAACGAAACCACAGCGAAAGGACTCGTCAGCCATCTTCGTCGATCGCCGTCAAAGATCCGAGCATGTATTCTGCCGATTGCTGCTCAGCGTTACGCCGTGAGCTGCCTGCCCCGAGTGTCGCATCGTTGCCGTCCACGCTGCACCGTACTTCGAATTGCTGCCGATGCGCTTTGCCCGTGACATTGACGAGTTCGTATTCGGGCAGCCCCATCCCGCGAGCCTGCAACCACTCCTGCAGCCGTGTTTTGGGGTCGCGCAATTCGTCAACGTGAGGAAAATCCTCCATCCTGTCGCCAAAACATCGGCGAATGAACGCCGTCGTTGTTTCGAAATCACTGTCGAGATAGACAGCGCCAAACAACGCCTCCAATGCATCTGCGAGGATGGATTCGCGGCGATGCCCGCCACTCTTGCGCTCGCCGCTGCCGAGGATCAGGTACTCGCCAAGACCCAGTGCCGCCGCCAGTTCAGCCAACGATGAGTCCCTGACCAATGACGCCCGCAGGCGACTCAGGTCTCCTTCGGCCGCATCGGGCCTGGCATCATAAAGGACTTCGGACACGACGACGTCCAGAACGGCGTCACCGAGAAATTCCAGGCGTTCGTTACTGTTGCCGGGAGCACTGCGATGCGTCAACGCCTGTTTGAAAAGACTGGCGTCGTTGAAACGATAGCTCAGCGTTTTGCTTAGCCAGCTTTCGGCCTTGTCCAAGATATTCGCTCTGTGTTGTCGCGCTTCGCCTGGCGCGACGTGTCGTACCTTCTATTTTAGCGGCGCACAAGCACCTTTTTGTCGAAGTGTACGGAAAAGGAAACATTGGCAATGAATGGCGACACGTGGTCGTACTGCGCACGAACCTCGAAACCGCCGTCGACGGCTGTCACCGTAACATCACGTGCAGAAATTAGCCCCACGCTTTCGACGTCGAAGCGCCTCAAAATCGAGGTACGGACTGCGCCGCGCGTCGGATTTCGACCATCGAATTCCTCGAGCACGCCATTGATGACACCGGTGACTTTCATGTAATTGAGATACACGGGCGTCAAGCGAATTGCTGCAAACGCAAACAAGCCCATGAAGGAGACAAGAATGACAAGGCCGACGCTCGTCATGCCGTGCTCACGTTTCAGCGCAACGCGGCCGGCAGCCGGTCGGAAGCCCTTTCTATCCTGAATGTGTGAACTAGCGCACATGACCCATACTCCGCGAATCTCTACAGTCCGTTGCCCCCGGTAAAGTCTGGTGGGGATTACATAAGACTAGCCCGATTCTAGCGGCCAAATCAGTGACTGGCACCACATTATTGGATCTTGGTGCCGATCCGCTCCCAGCGCGGCCAGTTCAGGCCGTCCATGTGCATCCAGACACGCACGGCTTCACCGACGAGGTGGGACTCTGGAATCGCCTCGATAAAGCGGCTGTCCTTGCTGTTGTCGCGGTTGTCGCCCATGACGAAATAATGTCCTTCAGGAACTTCGTAAACGTCGTCTTTCACTGAGTAGGAATTCGTGATCAGTATTTCGTGAGCCCGGTCGTCGAGGTGTTCAACATAGACCGGCTCGGCAGGGCTTGCGTCCAGGCTCCTCTCAAGCTGCACCAGTTCACCATTGATCGTCAATCGGTGGCGTTCGTACGCAACAGTGTCGCCGGGTAGCCCGACGACGCGCTTGATGTAGTTCACGCTCGGATCCTGTGGCAGGCGAAACACAACGACATCACCGCGCTCCGGCGACCCGGTTTCGAGAATTTTCGTCTCCGTCACCGGCAATCGAAGTCCATAGGAAAACTTTTTGACGAATATGAAATCGCCCTGCAATAAGGTCGGCATCATAGAACCAGACGGGATTCTGAATGGCTCGAATACGAACGAGCGGATTACGAGCACAATCAGCAACACAGGGAAAAACGATCGCGAGTATTCGACCAGCGTCCCGCGACTGCTGGTCGGGCTTTCGCTACTGCGCTTCGAATCGTGCCACACGAAGACGTCGAGCAAGAACACGATTCCCGTGAACGCCGAAAGGATTGTCAGAATCAGTGCAAGATTAATACTCAATGGAGCCTCTGCTTACTTATTTACTTTCAGAACGGCAAGAAATGCTTCCTGTGGAATCTCAACCGAACCGACCTGTTTCATGCGTCTTTTGCCGGCCTTTTGCTTTTCGAGCAACTTGCGCTTTCTCGTGACATCGCCACCATAGCACTTCGCGGTGACATTCTTGCGCAGGGCTTTCACGGTACTGCGCGAGATGACCTGGCTGCCAATTGCCGCTTGTATAGCTACATCGAACATTTGCCGTGGAATGAGTTCCCTCATTTTTTCCACCAGTTCGCGACCGCGTACCTTTGAGTTTTCCCGGTGTACGATGATCGACAGGGCATCCACACGCTCCCTGTTGATCAATACGTCGAGACGCACGAGCTGTGCAGGCTCGAAACGTTCGAAATGATAATCGAACGATGCGAATCCCCTGCTCACCGATTTCAGCCGGTCGAAGAAATCGAGCACTACCTCCGCAAGCGGTATCTCGTATTCGATCGACACCTGACCACCCAGGTAGCGAATGTGCTTCTGCACTCCGCGTTTTTCCACGCACAGCTTTATCACCGAGCCTACGTGCTTCTCCGGCACGAGTATGTTCGCCGTGATGATCGGCTCGCGGAGCTCCTGAATTTCGTTCGACGGTGGCAGCTTTGACGGGTTGTCGACACGCAGCACGTTGCCCGAGTTGTCGATCACCTCGAACACGACGGTCGGCGCGGTCGTAATCAACTCCAGGCCGTATTCGCGTTCGAGACGCTCCTGGACGATCTCCATGTGCAGCATGCCGAGGAAACCACAGCGAAATCCGAAGCCGAGAGCGGCCGAGGTCTCGGGCTCGAAGTGCAGTGCTGCATCATTCAGGCGCAGCTTTTGCAGCGCCTCGCGAAAATTCTCGTAGTCTTCCGACTGAATCGGAAACAATCCTGCAAATACGCGTGGCTGGACTTGCTTGAAACCGGGCAGCGGTACCTCACAAGGATTCTTGGTCATTGTCAGCGTATCGCCAACAGGCGCGCCGAAAATATCCTTTATCGCGGCAATGACGAAGCCGACCTCACCGGTACGTAACTCGTCCCGGTTCTGCATCTTCGGCGTAAAACTGCCTACGCGATCCACATTGTAGGACGACCCGGTCGACATGACCGTGAACTTGCCGCCCTTCGGCAAACAACCGTTCACGACACGCACCAGCGAAACAACCCCGACGTAGTTGTCGAACCAGGAATCGATGATCAACGCCTGCAAAGGACCGTCCGGATCACCCTCCGGGCGCGGAATCCTGTTGACGATAGCTTCCAGAAGATCGCTGACGCCTGCGCCGGTTTTTGCGCTCGTACAGACAGAATCCTGTGCGTCGATACCAATGATGTCCTCGATCTCGGCCAGAACCCGTTCCGGCTCGGCAGCCGGTAGGTCAATCTTGTTGAGCACTGGCAGTACTTCGAGGCCTTGGTCGATAGCAATATTGCAATTGGCGACACTCTGCGCCTCGACACCTTGCGCCGCATCGACGACCAGCAACGCGCCCTCGCACGCGGCGAGCGATCGCGAGACTTCATAGGAAAAATCGACGTGGCCGGGTGTGTCAATGAAATTGAGCTGATAATCCTCGCCATCCTGGGCCTGATAGATCAGCGACACGCTCTGCGCCTTGATCGTTATCCCACGCTCACGCTCCAGATCCATCGAATCGAGCACCTGGTCGCCCATTTCACGATCAGACAACCCTCCGCAATGTTGGATGAAACGATCAGCCAGCGTCGACTTGCCATGGTCGATGTGCGCAATGATCGAGAAATTTCGAATTCGGTCCATGTGTTATCGGAATCGGGCCTGCCGCGTAAACCGGCGAAGTATACCGATTTCCCGACTGCCGACCCGGATTATTGGTGGTCTCCGTCGGGCCCGTGGGTCGCCACGATGGCGTCGATCGCCTCGCGATCGAGCGTGTACTGACAAATCACGCGACCCTCGAATTCCACGACCGGAATCCTGACGTCGAATGCACGACGCCATTCCTCGCGGGTGTCGATGTCACGCACCTCGATTTCGAGTCGGCCTTGCACCAGGGGCACCAGTTCGTCAACGAGTATCTCGCAAAGATGACAACCCCGTCGGCTGTATACGTACAGATGCGACATTCAGGCCAGCGATACGTCTGCGGCCAGACGCTCGGAAACGGTGGGCGTAAACTGAGCAAGACAGTCCTGCTTCGCAAGCTGTCGGCGTCCGGTAACGAGGCCAATGATCAGGCCGGTGATGGCCAGCACAGCAGCGCCCGCGTCGCCGAGCGCGAACAGGTATGCGAGCCCGGCCGCGATTGCCGCTCCCGTCAAAGGCAATCCATAGACGATCAGTGCCGCACGCAATACGTTTCGGGGAGCGAGCTCGATGCGTACGACGTCGCCTTCCTCAATATCGAGTCCCGGTGCTACCCACGCCTCTAACCTGCGCGTCTGCTGCCGTCCGTTGAACAAGCCAGCTCCGCAACCTCGACCCGCGGCACAGCGTGGACACGCAGCCTGCGCATTAACGTCAATCACGGCGCGGATGCCGCTGTCATCACGGACCAGCGCGACGATTTTGCCCTTCGGATTGTCCATGACGGTACGTGTGTAATTGTTCGGCGGGACGCTGCTCGAAGACGTTACCGGCGCAACCGCATCGAACCGGCAATTTGTTCAACGGTAGCCCAGGGTACTTCGCCGACAGCCGTAACCCGGTAATCGCCGATGAGCGTGGTGTAGGAATTGGAGGCACCGACACTCGATCGTTTGGCTTTCTTCTGATCATTTCCGGACGCGATGAATACCGAAACAGTGGCCAGGCCATCGCTGTACAGCATATGCGTGACGTTACTCGTATCGGCTGACAGTGCTTCCTCGTGTGTCGACACGACGCGGAAACCTGCCGGTATGTTATCGCTGATCCACTCGGATTCGACTTCCTGTTTCGCATCGCGCCGTGGCTCGGTAAACCATTTCCAGCCATCGGTACTGTAGGAAGACGCCAACGAACTGGTGAGGATATCCGCGTCGATCCGGATATCCGCAAACTTGACCTGCTGCAACGGTTCGCTGTCATCGCCGATCAACTGTGCCTGCAACGGGAAACCGGTTTTTATGTCCAGCCAGATGCGGTGGCCATAGCGATAGTTGTCGTGCGGCCTGATAGCGAGCACCACCGCTTTGCGGCCGGCAACGCGCTCGAAGCTGTCAATGGAGACGTCGTATGCGCTACCGAACTGAAGGTCGCCCGATGGCAATGTCGAGAACAGCGTGCTCTGGTCGTTCCATTCCTCGACGAGTACAGATTTCCGGTCGGGGAAAATACAGTGAACCTCATTGCCGTTGCGAATGATCTCGAGGCCATTGCCATCTTTGAAAATGACTTTTTCGCGCACGACCCCATCTGAAACAGTGTGCACGACTTCGAATGCCTCGACCTTGCCATCCTGCAGGCGTACGACGGTACCCTCATAGTTGGTGGTCTGCACGGCACTGTCCATGCGTTCGAGCCACTCGCTCGGTGTCTTATCATCGGCGGCAATGACGAGAGCGCCAATGAAAAGGCCGCCTAACGCGATGCACGCAGCGGCCGTTCTCGTGTCGAAGTTCGAGTGCATTACGGCTGGCTGGTCACCGGCTCGACCTCTCCGGCCTCCGTGGCCTCTTCTGCCGGCAATTCAGCGTCATCCGCGCTCTCTTCGACGAGCTCCTCGGCATGGATTTGCGCTGCGGTCCAGCGCGCATTGAATGACGGTGAGTCTTTGCCGTGCAACAGGTAAAGCGGTCGCAGCTCCTCGTCGTTCATCGCTGGAACCGTTTCCATCGTGACGTCTTCGGCGGCCGTCTGCACCTCCAGTGGTTCGTTATCGATCCCGATGGTCTGCCGCAAACCGAAAATAGCAACCAGAGCAACAGTCGCGGCGATCGCAAATCCTGCGAGCGGTCGAACGTAGCGGGACGACGTCTCGCTCACGGCCGCGTCGGCATCCTCCTGTAGCGGGCGTTCTTCGAGTTCGGCGGCAATGCGCTCGCGCAACACGTCGCTGCCCCGTGCGCTGTATTCGCCGCGCATGATCCGACCGATCGCCAGATACTCAGCGACCTGCTGCCGGAGGACAGCGTCCTGACTCAGCCTGCGCACCAGGAGTTCCGCCTCGTTTTCGGGTAATTCGCCGTCAACAAACGCTGACACCTGCATTCTTATTGCTTCATTCATTTTTCACCAACCAGGGCTCGCGCCCGCCTTTTAACGTATCAGGGAACCGACTTTTTTACTAATCGCGTCGCGCGCCCTGAATATTCTCGACCGCACAGTACCGACGGGACATTCCATCGTCTGTGCAATTTCCTCATAACTCATGCCATCCAGTTCCCTGAGGATGATCGCCGTGCGGAGATCATCCGGCAGTGCCGCAATGGCCTTTTCGACTGCCCGCTGCAGCTCGTGGCCCAGCGCCACTCCTTCCGGAGTATCGGTCTCCTTGAGCCGGGCGTGCAGGTCGTATTGTTCCGGGTCCTGCAAGTCGAGCTCGATGTCCATCGGCCGCCGGCGCTGTGCCGCAAGATAATTCTTCGCGGTATTCACGGCGATCCGGTACAACCATGTATAAAACGCACTGTCGCCACGAAACCGCGGCAACGCCCGGTAGGCTTTGATGAAAGCCTCCTGGGTAATATCCAGCGCCTGCTCCGGGTCACGCACATATCGCATTACCAGGTTCACAATCTTGTGCTGGTACTTGAGGACCAGCAGGTCGAACGCACCTTTGTCACCCTTCTGGACCCGTTTGACCAGTTTTGCGTCCGTCGATTCATTCGACATCTGGTCGCGTCCTACGAATCTCGGGGCATAGCCACTCGATGCCGGAATAGACCGGCGGCGCCCCGTAAAGTTCTGAAATTTCAGCGGTCATTTGACGATTTTCTTCGATTATGTGATGCCGGTCCGCTGCTACCGGCGTTGATCGCGCCCGGATTCCACAGCCCGGGCATGTTAGCAGCTTCGTCATGCTGCTCCAATGTGCCGCCAGATCACCTGGAAGCGGCGCCAATCCTCATTTTCCCGGACGTCGCCCCGGAACAACTCGCCGTAGCGGTGACCACGGCCCGCGGAAACACGCAACCAGGCAAAACGCGACGTGACAACGCTCCCCGCCGCAAGCTTTGCGGGTTGCCAGTGTCCGTCATGACTCTTGCGCTCGATTCCGCCGCCGGAATCGACCCGCAATGTACCGCCGCGGGCATAGGCAAACCGGTTCGACGACCATTCGTAGCCACAGATCATGAACCAGGTGGACCCAAGTACCGCCTTGGCGCCGATTGTAATGGGCAGCAGCAGCAAGAGCAGGCAGCCAACCAGGAACAACAGCATTCCGACCACCAGCACCAGGCGGCGCAGGCACGGCTCAGGATGAAGTTCGGTCGAGTATGCGTTCAATGACACGGGCTGTGGGCTCCGATTCCGGCTTGCGCCGTTGCAACAAATATCCGATCAACTCCGGGTCGGGAAGCGCCAAAATGTCCTGAAACGCCGCCTTTTCGCCGTCGCTGGCACTGTCATAGTGTTGTTCGAGGTAGCCCGTCAGGAGCGCGTCCAGTTCCTTCATGCCCCGTCTGCATTGCCACCTGAGTCTCGAATGCTGCATTTGCTTATCACTGCGACCTGCACCGCGAGCGTAGCCTGGACTTGTTAATGGCGCCGCTCCGCCAGCATCTTCTTGGTCTCGGCGATCGCTCGCGCCGGATTGAGATCTTTCGGACAGGTCTGCGTGCAGTTCATGATCGTGTGGCAGCGGTACAACCGGAACGGGTCCTCGAGCTGATCGAGCCGCTCGCCGGTCGCCTCGTCGCGACTGTCCACCAGCCAGCGATAGGCCGCCAGCAGCGTCGCAGGACCGAGATAGCGATCGCTGTTCCACCAGTAGCTGGGGCAACTCGTCGAACAACAGGCGCACAGGATGCAGGCCGCCGGGTCATTGATGAGTTCCTGGTCGTCCTTGCTCTGCAGCCGCTCGCGATCCGGCGGCGGTGGCGTGCGTGTCTGCAGCCAGGGCTTGATCGAGGCGTACTGCGCGTAGAAGTTGGTGAGATCCGGGACCAGGTCCTTAACGACCGGCATGTGTGGCAGCGGGTAGATCTTGACGTCGCCCCTGACGTCCTCGATTGCACGCGTGCAGGCAAGCGTGTTGCCGCCGTCGATGTTCATGGCGCAGGAACCGCAAATACCTTCGCGACAGGAGCGACGAAACGTCAGGGTCGGATCGATTTCGTTCTTGATCTTGACCAATGCATCGAGAACCATGGGCCCGCAGCTGTCCACGTCGACTTCATACGTATCGACGCGCGGGTTCTCGCCACTGTCGGGGTCGTATCGATAAACCGCGAAGCGCCGCACATTGTTGGTGCCGCTCGCGGCTGCAAAGTGCTTGCCTTTCCTGATCCTCGAATTGGGTGGCAATCTGAACTCAGCCAAGCGTCACTCTCCTTGTTGGAGCACTAGTACACCCGCGCCTTCGGCGGCACAGCCTCGACTTCGTCGGTCATCGTTTCCTGGTGGACCGGGCGATACTCGAACGATACGTTGCCGTCGCCGTCGACCCAGGACAGGGTGTGCTTCATCCAATTCGTGTCGTCGCGGTCCGGGTAGTCTTCGCGCGCGTGAGCGCCACGACTTTCGAGGCGATTCGCCGCTGATTCGATGGTCACCGCAGCATTCAGCAACAGATTCTCCAGTTCCATCGTCTCCACGAGATCCGTGTTCCAGATCATCGAACGATCGGCGACGCGCACGTCGCTGAACGATGCGAAAGTCTTCTTGAGCAGCGCTGCGCCCTCGGCCAGCGTCTCGCCCGTGCGAAACACGGCGGCGTGGTTTTGCATGGTGCGTTGCATTTCGAGCCGGATTTCGGCCGTTGAACGGCTGCCGTCAGCGTTACGCAACTTGTCGATTCGCGCCACACTGTCCTGACCGGCATCGGCGGCCATTGGCTTGTGGCGCGCGCCGGGTTGCATTGTTCGTGCGCAATGGTGCGCCGCGGCGCGACCGAATACGACGAGGTCCAGCAGAGAGTTCGAGCCAAGGCGATTGGCGCCGTGGACAGAGACGCACGCGGCTTCGCCAACAGCCATCAGTCCGGGAACGACCGCTTCCGGGTCGCCATCCCTGAGCGTAACGACTTCACCCGTGTAATTCGCCGGCACGCCGCCCATGTTGTAATGCACCGTGGGCAGCACCGGGATCGGTGCTTTTGTGACGTCGATACCCGCAAATATCTTTGCGGTCTCCGCGATACCCGGGAGCCGTTCCTCGATAACCTCGGGCCCGAGATGCTCGAGGTGCAGGTGGATGTGGTCAGCGTCGGCGCCGACACCGCGCCCTTCGCGAATCTCAACGGTCATCGAGCGGCTGACGACGTCGCGGGACGCGAGATCCTTGGCATTCGGTGCGTAGCGTTCCATGAAACGCTCGCCTTCGGAATTGGTGAGATAGCCGCCCTCGCCGCGCACGCCTTCGGTAATCAGGCAACCCGCGCCATAGATACCCGTGGGGTGGAATTGCACAAATTCCATGTCCTGCAGCGGCAATCCGGCCCTCAGTACCATGGCACTGCCGTCGCCTGTACAAGTATGTGCCGAGGTGCAGGAGAAGTAGGCACGCCCGTAGCCACCCGTGGCGAGAATGACCTGGTGAGCGCGGAATCGATGCAGCCGCCCGGTGGCCAGATCGATCGCGACGATGCCGCGGCAGGCGCCGTTTTCCATCATCAGGTCGACTGCGAAATACTCGATATAAAATTCGGCGTCGTGCTTCAGTGACTGCTGATACAACGTATGCAGCATCGCGTGACCGGTACGATCGGCAGCGGCACAGGTTCGTTGTGCAGTGCCTTCGCCATAATGGGTGGTCATGCCACCGAAAGGCCGCTGGTAAATGCGACCTTCCTCCGTGCGCGAGAATGGCACGCCGTAGTGCTCGAGTTCGATGACGGCATCCGGCGCTTCCTTGCACATATACTCGATTGCATCCTGGTCACCGAGCCAGTCGGAGCCCTTGATCGTGTCGTACATATGCCAGCGCCAGTCATCGTCGCCCATGTTGCCGAGCGCGGCGCTGATGCCTCCTTGCGCCGCCACGGTATGGCTGCGCGTTGGAAACACTTTAGTAATGCACGCCGTATTGAAACCGGCCTCAGCGAGACCGAAGGTGGCGCGCAAACCGGCACCGCCAGCTCCGACAACAACAATGTCGTAGCTGTGATCGATGAAATCGTATTCGCTCATCGGCCGAGCCCTATGGCGAGAACGGAGTAAACGGCGCCGATCGCGACAAGCACATGCGCAAAGCGCGAGAACAGCAATGCCACAATCTTGGTGCCGGGCGTATGCACATAGTCTTCAATGACGACCTGCACGCCGAGATATGAATGGTAAGCGAGCGTCACACAGAGCAAGGACAGCAAGATGGCGTTCAGGGGCTGGCCGATGAATCGTATGACGTCGAGGTAAGTCAGGCTATCGATCCGGACGAGCGCATAGCCGAACCAGCCACCGAGAAACAACAGCGCGACCGCTGTGACGCGCTGCGCCCACCAGTGCTCGGTGCCATCTTTTGCGCTGCCAAGACCGAGGACCCGGCCCAGCGGAGATCGGAGGCTCATAGTGCGGCCCACCAGAACGTACCGGTCATGGTCAGCGCGAATATCAGCACAAACCAGGCAGACAGGTCGGCATGGCGCTTGTCGAATCCACGTCCTGTGTCCCAAACGAGGTGGCGTACCCCATTCGCCAGGTGGAAAAAGAACGCGAAGCTCCAACCGACGAGCAGCAGTTTGCCGACAAATGTCGACATCCCGATCGTGAACAGTAGATAGGCCTCCGGGCCCGCCGCCGCCTGCATCAGCCAGGCCGCGAGAACCACGAGACCGAGCGACATCGCGACACCTGTCATGCGGTGCAAAATCGATAGCAGCATCGTGATAGGCCATCGATAGATCGACAAGTGTGGCGACAGCGGTCTGCCGGAATTACTCATGCTTGTTGCTTCTTCTTTAGAAATCGATGCAACGACCGCCCTTCTCCCAATCGCCGTAGCGGGTCGGATCAGGGCCCTCGCGCCCGCCGATTTCCTTCGGTCGGGGCTCAGTCGCGTTACTATTCTCTTTACCCGGCTCGGTATTGGATTCGCTCGACTCGTCCTTATTTTCCGGGTCATGGGTGTTCATGGCGGAAGTATGCCAGACAAGCTATGCACCTGCATGAGTCGAATTCGATTTACTGAAGGCCACTGAAATCTGATGCCAAACTCTGAAATCCCGTACAAGACTGTCCTGGTATCAGGTGACGACGCGTTCGACTTCCTGCAGGCGCAGCTGTCGAACGACCTGAAATTGCTCGACAATCACGACGAATTGCCCTCGGCCTGGTGTAATCCGAAGGGACGCGTCATCTGCCTGATGACGGTTTTTCAGAGCGATAGCAGCTATGGGCTCATAGTGCCGGCTGAACTCGCGGACGACATTGTGCGGCGACTAACGATGTTCCGTTTTCGATCGAAAGTCGACTTCCACGTCGAGGCCGTTACCCCCGAGCGCCTCGGCGTACAGACCAATATCGAAGCCTGGTTGCTGGACAATCTGCTCGCGGGCAGGCCGGAGATCTGGAAGGCGCAGTCCGAGGAATTCACACCTCACATGCTGAACCTCGATCAGCTTGGGGCCATCAGTCTCGACAAGGGCTGTTATCCTGGACAGGAAATCGTTGCACGCACTCATTTTCGTGGCGCAACAAAACGCCGCACACACCGCTTCGAAAGCGCAGAATCGGTATCACCGGGCGACAAAATCTCCGACGGCGAACGCGACATCGGCGAAGTCCTGAACGCAATCGGCACCGACCTGCTCGCCGTGGTTCCGACCGACAAAGCCAACGACTCGCTGTCGATCAATGGCGTACCGCTGACACACATTCCTCTCAAGTACCTGTAGGGAGCGCTGCGGCGTTGTGGACGCCGAAGTGGTTGGGGTGTTCCTCGAGCGTCGTAGAATCCGAGCGAGCAAGGATAGCGAAGCGAGGATTCTCCGAGGCGAGCGAGGCACGACGCCGAGCGAGGTTGAGTGAGAGGAATTCCCCAAGCGCAAGCGGCGACCGGCGGCCATTCAGATCAATCGAAAACCTCGGGGCGCATATGAGGGAACAGCAGCACGTCGCGGATCGACGGTGAGTCCGTGAACAGCATGACGAGTCGATCGATGCCGACGCCGATGCCGGCCGTCGGCGGCATTCCGTATTCGAGGGCGCGGATGTAGTCGTGGTCGAACGCCATGGCCTCCTGGTCACCGGCGTCGCGGCTGGCGGCCTGCGCGCGGAATCGCTCGGCCTGGTCCTCGGGGTCGTTGAGTTCCGAGAAGCCGTTGGCAAGCTCGCGACCGGCGATAAAGAACTCGAAGCGGTCCGTGACGAACGGATCCTCGTCGTTGCAGCGCGATAAGGGAGACACCTCGGTCGGGTACTGCGTAACGAACACCGGTTCGCGCAGATTGTCTTCACCGGTCTTCTCGAATATTTCGACCTGAAGTTTGCCGGGTCCATAGCCGTCCTTGATCGGAATGCCGAGTTGCCCGCAAACGGAGGCGAGGTAATCGCGATCGCGGAGCTTCGACGCATCGAGGTCCGGGTTGAAATGCAGGATGACTTCTTCAACGGTCATGCGCTTGAAGGTCCGCGCCAGATCGAACGTCTCGCCCTGATATTCGACGGTCGAACTGCCGGCGATCGAGTCGGCCATTCCGTGCAACATGGCTTCAACCATATCCATGAGGTCCTCGTAAGTCGCGTAGGCTCGGTATAGCTCGAGCATCGTGAACTCGGGATTGTGCTGCGTCGAAATACCCTCGTTCCTGAAACTGCGATTGATTTCGTAGACTCGCTCGAAGCCGCCGACGATCAACCGTTTCAGATTCAATTCCGGCGCAATACGCAGATGAAGTTGCATATCGAGCGCATTGTGATGCGTCGTAAACGGCCGCGCGATAGCACCGCCTGGCGTCGTTTGCATCATCGGAGTCTCGACTTCGAGGAAGTCTTGCGAATCGAGGAACGCGCGAATATAGGCGACGATGTCGGAGCGCTTGCGAAATACCTCGCGGCTGGTCTCGCTCATGATGAGATCGACGTAGCGCTGCCGGTAGCGCGTTTCCTGGTCGGCCAGGCCGTGGAATTTCTCCGGCAATGGCCGCAGCGATTTTGTCAGCAAGCGGACCTCGTCCGCGCGGACCGTGAGTTCTCCGGTATTGGTCTGAAACAGCACGCCGCTTGCGCCGACTATGTCGCCAACGTCCCATTTCTTGAAGTCCTGGTAGACGCCGTCCGGCAGTCGGTCGCGTTCAAGGCGCACCTGGATTTGTCCGGAGCGGTCAGCGAGCTTGATGAAACTGGCTTTGCCCATAACGCGTTTGGCCATCATGCGCCCGGACACGGCAACCTCTACCTGCTCCTTCTCGAGCATGTCGTTATCGTGCGCCCCGTATATATGGTGCAACTCATCCGCCAGCGCATTGCGCTGGAAGTCGTTCGGAAACGCGTTGCCCCGCTCGCGCAACGCGTCGAGCTTCTGCCGTCGTTCGGCGATGAACTTGTTTTCGTCTGGTGTCTTGTCGTCTGCCACGCTTAACTAAATTCCCTGTTTCAGGCTTGCTTCGATGAAATTGTCCAAGCCGCCGTCGAGTACGGCCTGAGTGTTACCGGTTTCGATGCCGGTGCGCAAATCCTTGATGCGGCTCTGGTCCAGCACGTAGTTACGAATCTG
>Ga0255054_10000085_pt1 | contig 45760 bp, 43 predicted proteins | sample JV7_2_23_MG_FD_188634 | JGI IMG/M metagenome (GOLD analysis project Ga0255054, IMG submission 188634) | Seawater microbial communities from Jervis Inlet, British Columbia, Canada - JV7_2_23 | ecosystem: Environmental > Aquatic > Marine > Inlet | place: Canada: British Columbia | collected... | reverse complement strand
CGGCCTGATTCACGGCTGGCATCGCCCAGACGTAGGCAAGATAGGCGCTCGAAAAATCCAATTGGTCGTAGAGCTTCTCTATGGACTCGCCAGCAGGAACCCCGAGCTCAAGCTCGATAGAACCAACACGTGTCTCCACCGTTCCTGAGAAAGTCTCCAACTGCGCCTGAGCGCTCGAGGCGGCAATCATGGCAACAACGAAAATACCGAGTCTCATAGCTGTTCCTCTTCTTAGATTTGTTTTCGGAGGGCAAACACTATCTGTCGATTGACCTGGTTGCCACTTGAATATATGTAACAGGATTTAGCGGGAGACATTTAGCCATAAAAAAAGCCGGACCCATAACTGGGGCCGGCCTGTTTTATTGGTAGCGGGGGCACGCTATGAGAATTATATGCAGATCGAGATTGAGCCATTTCCGTTGGTAGCGTAACGGTCGGGCCCCGGTCGCACATACTATCGCCCTGTCACGGCGGTATCCCGGCAGACGCAATTTCCCCTGCCCGATCCGATTAGAAGTTTAAAGATCGGGTTCGGTGAATCACTGCCTGGGGTCGGCAGCCGCCACAGATCTCCGTCACGTCCACGCCAAGTAACAACGCTTGTCAGCCGTGCCTGAATACAGCCGTCGTCCAAAATGCTGCTGACAAACCAATTAGTGTCTGCGTGCGAATTTCGAAGAAAACTGGAGATACATGTAGACTGGGTCTAGGTTCACACACTATATTCCGACAGGCGATCCACCAACGATCGAACTTTTCCCGTATGGAAAATAACAAACAACTATAAAGGGTCCGACCGATGACGAAGCTGGCCATCAAGAGATGGGATGAATTGGAAGACCGCGTTCCAGCATACGCGATAGTCGCCGATGTAGACCTGGTCGTAGTGCGCTTCGACGAGTCCGTCAGCGTTCTTTACGGCCGGTGCGCACATCGAGGCGCGCTGATGTCCGACGGCAGCGTAGATGGCCCCAATCTGATTTGCGGTGTCCACGGCTGGGATTACCGACTGGATACCGGAATCAGCCAATACAACAACAAAGAGACGTTGCCAAAATTTAATGCCTGGCTGGAGGACGGTCAGGTATATGTAGACGAGACCGAAATCTCTGCCTGGGCCGATGATCACCCGCAACCCTATAATCGCGATGCCTATCAGGGTGCGTACCAGGACCCGACGGGGACAGTCGACGAGCCGCACGTCAAAGTCATACGCATGCTCGCCAATGATGGCTTGAGCAAAGTTGGCCATCACGGTCCCGCGAGCGCGATGGGTGTGCCCAGAGACAGCCTGCCCAAGTGGGATGACCTGCAGTTCGTCGTTGGTCAGCTGGCCAAACTGCCATTGCTGGACGATGAGCCGGTAACAACCGAACTTGTCATCGGACCAAACGCCGATAAGCCCCTGAAGATCGACATCCCGCTGTTCGTATCTGACATGAGTTTTGGCGCACTCTCGGAAGAGGCAAAAGTTGCTCTGGCCAAAGGCGCAGAACTCGCAGGCACGGGAATCTGCTCGGGCGAAGGCGGCATGCTCCCTGAAGAACAGAGCGCGAACTCGCGATATTTTTACGAGCTGGCATCGGCACGATTCGGTTTTTCCTGGGATAAAGTCGAGAAAACTCAGGCGTTTCACTTCAAAGGCGGCCAGGGGGCCAAAACGGGCACCGGTGGTCATCTGCCCGGTAACAAAGTAAAGGGAAAGATAGCCGAGGTACGCGGACTGGAAGAGGGACAGACCGCAATTTCGCCGCCGCGCTTTCCTGACTGGACCGAGATCAGCCAGTACCGGGACTTCGCGAGCGAAGTAAGAGAGAGAACCGGCGGAATACCCATCGGCTTCAAATTGTCAGCGCAGCACATCGAGAAAGACATTGACGCTGCGCTGGAGGCCACCGTCGACTACATCATTCTCGATGGACGAGGCGGAGGAACAGGTGCTGCCCCACTGATCTTCCGGGACAACATTTCCGTGCCGACCATCGCAGCGCTCGCGAGGGCACGCAGGCACCTGGATTCGTGCGAGGCGAAAAATGTCACGCTAATCATCACGGGTGGGCTCAGGACTCCGGCCGACTTTGCCAAAGCTATGGCGCTGGGCGCTGACGGCATCGCCGTATCCAATGCTGCGATCCAGGCCATCGGCTGCCTGGGCATGAGAGCTTGTCACACGAATAACTGCCCAGTCGGCATCGCAACACAAAAACCACACCTACGCGAGCGACTGCCGGTCGAATTGGCTGCCGAGCGCCTTGCCCGATTTTTCGAGGCATCAGTGGAACTTATGACAGTTATCGCTCGTGCAGCCGGCCACCATCGTCTTGGCGAGCTGCAGATTGACGACCTCACTACGTTCCAAAGAGACATGGCGGATCTCACAGGAGTCGCCTACGGCGGCGTCGCAGGAAGGTAGGAAGAAATGGCAGACAATAACAAGAACCTCGAATGGCACCGTGTTGCTGACGTCGATGAGTTGCCGGAAGGTCGCGTCAAGACAGTAACCGCGGGCATTCACTCGATGGCGCTGACGCATATCGATGGTGAATACCACGCAATGGACAACCGTTGCCCTCACCAGGGCGGTCCTCTGGGTGAGGGCTCGATAGAGAAAGGAAAAAACGGCGAGTGCCTGCTTCGCTGTCCCTGGCACGGCTGGGATTTCGATCCTAAGACAGGCCTACCGCCCGGCGCACATGAAGATACCGGCCAGACGATGTACTCGCTCGAAGTACGCGATGATGGCATTTACGTCGAACTGGAGGCAGATGCACCGCACGACACCACGGTGACTGACGTGATGGCTGAGACAATGACGAACTGGGGCGTCACCTCGGTCTTCGGGATCGTCGGTCATTCCAATCTTGGCCTATCCGATGCCCTGCGACGCCAGGCGATCAAAGGCAAGCTGAATTACTATGGCGTGCGCCACGAAGGAGCTGCCGCGTTTGCCTGCTCAGGGTATGCCAAGTTGACCGGGAGCCCGGCTGCCTGCCTGACGATCGCCGGGCCGGGTGCTACGAACCTGATGACCGGGCTTTGGGACGCTAAAGTCGATCGGGCACCCTTGCTCGCGCTGACCGGCCAGGTACAGGTACAGGTATTCGGCCCCGGCGCGTTTCAGGAGGTCGATCTCGCTGCGGCATTCGCTCCGGTTGCTCGCTTCAGTCAATCAGTATTGAACAGCTCGCACCATGCCGAACTGATGTCGCTCGCCTGCAAGAATGCGATCGTTGAACGCGATGTGGCTCACCTGATATTTCCGGACAATGTTCAAACGCTGGTTGCGAAAGACCCTACGCCGTCTGGACCGGAGGGGCGTCTTTCTGTCGCCCGTGTAGCCCCGGACGACGCTGTTGTCGACGACGCGGTTGAGCTACTCAAAAAGGCCACGCGGCCGATCATCATTGTCGGATATGGCGCACGCGATGCGATGAACGACGTCATCAATCTGGCCGAGCAGCTTAATGCACCAGTCATGACGACGTTCAAAGCGAAAGGCCAGATCCCGGACAGCCACCCACTGGCGGCTGGCGTACTCGGCCGATCAGGAACCCCGATCGCCAGCTGGTTCATGAATGAGTGCGACCTGATTCTTGCACTGGGATCTTCATTCTCGAATCACACCGGCATCACCCAGAAACGCACGACCATCCAGGTCGACTACGATCGAATGCACCTGGGCAAGTTCCATTCAGTGACCCTGCCCGTGTGGGGTGAGATCGGCTTGACCACACAACGATTCAAAGAGGCGCTCGCGGGCGCGACAAAATCCGTGGATCGGCGACCAGAGCTTGCGGATCGCTGGTCAATCTGGCGGAAGGAAAAACACAGTCGTCTCAGCGATGATCGCGGCAAGGGACTCAATTCTGTGTCGATATTTGACGCACTGACTCGGCTCGCACCTGACGATGCCATCATAGCGGTCGATGTCGGCAACAACACCTATTCGTTCGGTCGATACTTCGAGAGCCAGGGCCAACGCATCCTGATGTCGGGCTACCTTGGCTCGATTGGCTTTGCCTTTTCAGCCGCATTAGGCGCTTGGGCCGCCACGCAAGACCAGGAAGCCTATCGCGGCCGCAAAGTCATCTCCATTAGCGGTGACGGTGGATTCGGTCAGTACATGGGTGATTTTACGACCGCCGTGAAATACAACATGGACATCACGCACGTACTTCTCAACAACGGCGAACTCGGCAAGATTTCCAAAGAGCAGCGCGCTGGTGAGTGGCCTGTCTGGGAAACCGATCTTCACAATCCCAGCTTCGCTGCATTCGCCAATCTCTGTGGCGGCAAGGGCATGCGCGTCACCAAAGCCGAGCAGCTCGAGTCAACCCTGAGCGAGGCTCTCGCGCATGACCGCCCGTCGCTCGTCGAAATCTCTACCGACGCAGAACTTGTCTAATAAGGACTGACCATGCACCAAATACACATGGTAATGGAATGGGTCGCTGTCGTAATCGATTTGACCGGCGCGTTGGTCATGGTCTGGGCCTTCATCACGGCCGTTGTCAGTGTAGTTCGCAGCTCCTTCACGGCCGGCGACGCTCGGAGCCGAATTCATGATTTACAGGTCACGCGATGCGGACTCGGAATAAAGCTGGTGTTCGCATTGGAGCTGATGATCGTTTCTGATCTCCTGCAAACCATTGTCAGCCGTTCTCTGGATGACTTAATCCTTCTCGGCAGCCTGGTATTAATTCGCACGGTCATCGCCTATTTCCTGAACAAGGAAATCCAGGACGTTGAGGCCGAGTTGGCGCAAGACGCCAATCAAAGTTAACCCGACATTGATTAAGGTTGTTGATTTGCTCGGATGAACTAGTCTGATTCTGCGACTGTTTCTTTCAAAATCTGCTCGCAAAGCTCTTCGAATGAGGTTCGCAGTTTGAAACCGTAGTCTTGGTAATAAGCTGCGGTCGACTCCCTGGACAGTTCGTCTTGCAACTGCTGGCGGAATGCGTCCCAGGATTCATCCTCCATGAATCCGGCACTGTACTGATAGTGAAAATTGTCCAGCATCACGAAGAAAACGCGATTCTCATAAAACCACATGCCGATGGATTCAGCCGACCGGTCTTTGACGAAATCCCGCAATTCTGGAGAGGTTATACCAGCCCTGGCGGCTGCAGCGATTTGGGCGCCCTTTTCCGCAATAGCTCGCTCGTTTTCCATTTGCGAGCCATAGAACTCGACGGCCGTGCTTGCACGTTCCTGGTATTGACTGGCTATCGCAATTTCTTGCGACTGATTCAATTGCAGCCCGACAAATATTAACGACCCAACGATTGCGATAATTCCAACAATCTCTGTAAGGTCCCTCCAGTTAAATCGCTTCATGAACAATATCCAATTGCGAGAATCTCCACATAGTAGTTAAGCAACATTACGATGCCGTTTGGTCCTGACTTATCACGTCTCGTCGTCCGTGCCGGTTCGAGCCCAGGGAATGACCATCAGTCTGTCATAGGCAATGGGTTCGCCCGTTGTTTCGCTGACGCCGTAGCTTCCACTCCCGAGTCGGCCTAACGCCCCGTCAATTTCTTTGATAATTTGCTGGTGCTGTTCAATCATGCCGCGTGCACGCAGGCGATTATCTTGCAAGCTTGCCACATCTGCGGCGTCGGCAAGTGAACAGTCGTTCTTGATCAAGGCCTGTTGTTCCAGGTCCACCACTCGTTCTGCTAGTTCGCAGCGCTTTTCCACCAGGCGACTGGCCAATTCTTCCAGTTGCGCCGGGCTGAGCTCGGCTTCGATATGGGCTTGAAGCCTCTTCACTTCCCTAGCCATAGTTCTTCCGAAGGTAACTCACTATGTCACGCGACTCGGACATCCATCGGTCCTCGCCATCGGAAGAGGTGATTCTTAATACCGGCACGGTCGCGCGATCCCTAGCACTTACTAGGTCATCACGATGCTTCGCATCCTGAAATATGTCCCTCAACTCGACATCGACGCCAAGCCGGTCGATCGCGGACCTGACCATCGAACAGAATGGGCATCCGTTGAAGTGATAAAGTGCCAACTTGTCCTCTGCCGGTGTCTCAGCCGGTGCAAATCGCTCGACGATTTCGTTTGCGTAGAACTCAGGCCATTCAATATCCGGTGAGCGAGCTTCGTATTCGAAGCTCGCGTTCATCAGGCAATAGGTCAACTGGCTCTTGCTGAGATTCATACCGAACTGTTCAGCAAACGCGCCTCTTGAGAACTCCGCGTACCAGATCGGCCAATCCGGATCCGCGCCATCCGTTGCTTCGAACGCTTTGTGATGCGCGCGCCCAGCATCCAGCAGGAGCTCGCTAATTCCATTACAAAGATCGGTATTCATGGGGGTGCCCTCTCGTCGATTCTTGGCGGGATTTCGTCCATTTGCGGTTCCGCGCCGGCGAATGCACTTGCCCGGCGGCAGAATACTGGTAGTTTAGACCAAGACTAAGCTTAAGCAAGCAGGACCAGAATGTCCGCTTTCAGGACTAAAGCTGACATTGCCTCGATTTATTAGGCAAGAAAAAAGCCGGCCCCCTAAAGGGGACCGGCGCATTTTTTTGGTAGCGGGGGCAGGATTTGAACCTGCGACCTTCGGGTTATGAGCCCGACGAGCTGCCAGACTGCTCCACCCCGCATCGGCAGGAGCGGGATATTACTGGGATGAGGGTCTGATTACAAGCCGAAAATTGCTGAAATTCGCGCTTCAAGAAGCGCTCCAACCGCCCTATGTCAGAACAGCGAGGCACAGCGTCCAGAGCCAGCCGGGGACGATGCCGAGGGCCAGCACGGCGATGCCGTTGAGGCTCATCACGAGCCGCGTGTCGGCCCCGGATTGCAGCACGGCCAGGTCCTCTGCTTCCTCGAAATACATGTACCAGACGACTTTCAGGTAGTAGTAGAGGGCTGGCACGGAAGCGGCCATCATCAGTACCGCGAGCCCCGTGTAGCCGCTACCCAGAACCGCGCTGATCGCGTTCAGTTTGCCGAAAAAGCCGATAAACGGCGGGATACCGGCCATGCTCAGCATCATGAACATCATCATCAACGCGAACCAGGGGCTGCGCGCGTTCAGGCCCTTGAAGTCCGACAGGTTTTCGGCCTCGTAGCCACGACGACTGAGCAGCACAACCATGCCGAAGGCGCCTGCCGCGGCAACGACATACGTCAGTGTATAAAAGAGTGCCGCCGCGTAGCCTTCGGCCGTGCCACAGAAGAATGCGAGCAGGATGAAACCGACATGCGCGATCGTCGAATACGCCAGCATGCGTTTGATGTTCGACTGGGCGATCGCAACGATATTGCCGAGCAACAGCGACAACACGGCGACAACCATGATCATGTCGTTCCACACATCGTGCAGTCCGCCGAGCGCGTCTACGAGAATTCGGATCGTCAGTGCAAATGCAGCCAGCTTTGGCGCCGTCGCGATATACAGCGTTACCGGCGAACGTGCGCCGTGATAGACGTCCGGCAACCACATGTGGAACGGCACAGCGCCGAATTTGAACGCGACACCGACGATAACGAACGTAAGTCCGAACCATAGCGGCAAGCGATTTAATGTGGGATCGCCGGCAATCGCCGCAGCAATCTCATCGAACTGAATGCTGCCCGTGACACCGTATATCCAGGAAATGCCATACAGCAGCGCGCCGGACGCGATCGCGCCAAGGACGAAGTACTTCATTGCGGCTTCGGCCGACTGCACGTTATTTCGATCAATCGCAACAAGCGCGTACAGGGACAATGCCAGCGTCTCGAGGCCGAGGTACATTGTGAGCAGGCTGTTGGACGAAATCATGATCATCATGCCGAGCAGGCCGAACAGGCCCAGCACGTAATACTCGCCGCGGTGAAGGTCGTTCGCCTGTAGATAATCACGCGCATATAGGAAGGACACGGCGACAAAACCGGTCACGGCGATTTTCAATACCTGGGAAAGCGGGTCACTAACGTAGCTGCCACTGAACAGCACGGTACGCGCTTCCGGCGCCGTAGCCAGCAATACCCACAACGTGACGCCCAGGCTGGCCATTGTCATCCAGAACGTCAGTATCCGGTGATCATCGTCGACGAACAGATCCGCCACGAGTACCACGCAGATGAGACCCAACAGGGTCATCTCGGGTGCGGCTGCAATGAAACTCATTAATTCCATAATCTCAATTTAGAACTTTGTCTGCCCTGCCTGTTCAACGAGGTGTTCGATCGTTACGTTCATCATGTCGACCAGTGGCGCCGGCCAAAGGCCGATAAGTAATACGGCGACCGCCAAGACGGCCAATACGATGAACTCGCGAATATTCAAATCCTCGAGTGCCGCGACGTTTTCATTAGCAACCTCGCCATAGACCACGCGCTTGATCATCCACAAGGTGTACGCCGCGCCCAGGACCAAAGTCGTCGCGGAGAAGAACGCAAACCACGGATTGGCCTTGAAGCTCGCAATGATCACCATGAATTCACCGACGAAGGCCGAGGTGCCGGGAAGCCCGGCGTTGGCCATCGCGAACAGCACCATGAATGCCGCAAATACAGGCATCGTATTCGCGACGCCGCCGTAATCGGAAATCTGACGGCTGTGCATGCGGTCATAGAGCACGCCAACGCAGAGGAACAGCGCGCCCGATATCAGGCCATGCGACAGCATCTGCACCATGCCACCGGACATACCCAGCACCGCACCACTCTCGCCGAACAGGTGCCAAACGATGAAAAAGCCGAGCGTTACGAAACCCATGTGCGCGATCGACGAGTACGCGATGAGTTTTTTCATGTCCCGCTGCATCAGCGCGACGAAACTAATATAGACAATGGCTATGAGTGACAAGGCGATCATCATGCCGGCGAAGTACTTGCTGCCATCGGGGACGATTGGCAGCGACAAACGCACGAAACCGTAGCCACCCATCTTCAGCATGATTGCTGCCAGGATGACCGAGCCGCCTGTTGGCGCTTCGACATGCGCGTCCGGTAACCACGTGTGCACCGGCCACATCGGTACTTTCACCGCAAATGCGAGCAGGAAGGCGACGAAAATCAGTTTTTGCGCGGTGAGGCCCAGTGGCGCGCTCATCCAGTCGAACAAATCGAAACTCGCGGTGACGCGATACAGGTAGATGAACGCGACCAGCATCAGCACCGAGCCGAGGAACGTGTAGAGGAAGAACTTCAGCGTCGCGTAAATGCGCCGTTCGCCGCCCCACACGCCGATAATCAGGAACATCGGTACTAGCATGGCCTCCCAATACACATAGAACAGCAGACCATCGAGCGCCGAGAACACGCCGTTCATCAGGCCTTCCATGATCAGGAATGCAGCGAAGTACTGTGCCGGGCGCGAACGAATAACGTCCCAGGCTGAGATCACAACGAGTGGCGTAATGAAGGTCGTCAGCAGGATGAGCGGTGCCGAAAGCCCGTCAACACCGAGGTAGTACCAGACGTCAATCGCCGCGATCCATACTGTTCGCTCCACGAACTGCATGTCAGCCGTGGTCGTGTCGAATCCCGTGTACAGGCCGATACTCAGGACAAATGTCAGTATGGATACAGCAAGTGCTGTGTAGCGCATCGCGCCTGCGCGCGACGAACTCGCGTCGTCATCATCACCGATAGCGAGTAGCAGCACGCCACCGGCAATCGGCAGCCAGATCAGGATACTCAGCAGGTATTCAGACATCGCCATGAGCGCCCCGACCTACCGGAACCAGATCAGCCAGCCGAGGAACATCGTGAGGCCGATGATCATCGCGAAGGCATAAGTGTAAAGGTAGCCGCTTTGCAGCTGGCGCATGACGCCAGCAAGCCTGACGACGGAATTGGCAGTACCGTTGACGAGCACGCCGTCGATCAGGTCCTCGTCGCCACGTTTCCACAGGAGATTGCCGATGCCGCGTCCCCAGGCCGCAAAACCCTTGATATAGAGGTCATCAAAGTAGTATTTGCGATCGAGGAGATTGTAGAGACCCTCGACCCTGGCCTTGATCTTCGCGGGAATATCGGGACGCAGGTAGTACAGAATCCAGGCGGTGAATAGTCCACCCATTGCCAACCAGAAGACAGGCGTCTGCCAGGCATGTTGCAACAATGCTAGCGCACCATGCCAGGACTCACCCATGTGACCCAACACATCGTGAGCTGACTGGACAACGATCGCATCGCCGAAGAAGCCACCGAACAGTAGCGGCTCGACGGCGGGCCAGCCGATGATCAGCGAAGGAATCGCAAGCATCACGAGCGGCAATGTAACCACCCACGGCGTCTCGTGCAGGTGCGACTTCGTCTCCTTGTCCATACGCTCTTCGCCGTGGAAGACGAGGAAAAACATGCGGAAGGTATACAACGCCGTTACGAAGACTCCGAGTAGTACACTCAGGTAAGCGATCCAGTAGACAGCGCCCTGCCCGTGCCAATGCGACTCCCTGACGGCGTCGATCAGAAGATCTTTCGAAAAGAACCCTGCCGTGCCCGGGAATCCGATAAGCGCCAACGAGCCGATCAGCGCCGTCCAGTAGGTGATCGGCATGTACTTGCGAATGCCGCCCATCTTGCGAATGTCCTGCTCATGATGCATCGCGATGATCACGGACCCTGCAGCCAGGAACAGCAGAGCCTTGAAAAATGCATGCGTCATCAGGTGGAAAATGGCAGCGCTATAGGCGGATGCGCCAAGCGCGACCGTCATGTAACCGAGCTGTGACAACGTCGAATACGCAACCACACGCTTGATGTCGTTTTGCACGATTCCGAGCAAGCCCATGAAGAAAGCTGTAATTGCGCCAATGACGATAACCACGGCCAGCGCCGTCGTCGACAACTCGAACAGCGGCGACATGCGGGCAACCATGAAGATACCAGCGGTTACCATCGTTGCCGCGTGGATCAATGCAGAGATCGGTGTCGGGCCCTCCATCGAATCGGGCAGCCAGACGTGCAACGGTGCTTGCGCCGACTTACCCATCGCACCGATGAAGAGAAGGATGCAAATCAGTGTCATGGCGTTCCAGGGCGTACCGGGAAACACCTCGATGCTTTGTCCGGCGACGGATTCCGCACTGGCAAAAACCGTCACGTAGTCCAGCGAACCCGTGAACGTGACAATGGCGGCTATGCCGAGAATGAAACCGAAGTCACCCACCCGATTGACGAGGAACGCCTTCAGATTGGCGAAGATTGCGGTCTCGCGTTTGAACCAGAAACCGATCAGCAGGTATGACACCAGCCCCACAGCCTCCCAGCCGAAGAACAGCTGCAGGAAGTTGTTCGACATGACCAGCATCAGCATCGAAAACGTAAACAGCGAGATGTAGCTGAAGAAGCGCTGGTAGCCCGGATCCTCGCTCATGTAGCCGATCGTGTAGATATGCACCATGAACGACACGAAAGTGACGACGGCCATCATCAGCACAGTCAATCGGTCCACGAGGAAGCCGACTTCCATGCGCAAACCATCTGTTACCGCCCACGTATACACGCCGATGTTCTCGCTCGTGGCCCCACCCCAATACATCTGGTAGAGGACGTAGAACGAAAGCACGCACGACAATCCCACCGCAAAAATCGTGATCGTGTGAGCCCAGCCGCGACCGATCTGCTTGCCGAACAGGCCTGCGACGATTGCCGCAGCCAATGGCGCCAGAACGATTGTCAGATAGTAGGAATACATGCGCCGCTAGCCCTTCATCGTGTTGAGTTCTTGCACGTTGATAGAGCGCCGGGTGCGGAACAACACGACGAGTATCGCGAGCCCGATTGCCGCTTCGGCCGCGGCCACGGTCAGAATGAAGAAAACGAAGACCTGGCCGGTTTCATCGCCGAGGTATCGCGAAAACGCGATGAAATTGAAATTGACGCCCAACAGCATCAACTCAATGCACATCAGCAACAGGATCAGGTTGCGGCGATTGATGATGATGCCGGCAATACTGAGCACGAACAGCATGGCTGACAGTGTCAGGTAGTGCTGCAGGCCGATCATGACTTCTTCTCCGCGTCCATTTTCACGATTCGAATGCGATCTTTGGCACGCACCGCGACTTGCTTCGAGATGTTCTGAACCTTCAGACCAGGCCGTTTGCGCATCGTCAACGTGATAGCCGCAACAATTGCGAGCAGCAAGATGACTGCAGCGATTTCGAACGCGTAGACATGCTCGGTGTAAAGCACTGCGCCGAGCGCCTCGGTATTGTTATAGCCCTCCGGGTTCGGAGTGAAGGATGACGAGACCTGGATATCCTGGCTGCGCAACCAGATGAGTTGAATCAGCTCCACGACCATGACAAGTGCAAAGGCAATTGCCAGCGGTGCGTAACGCGTCAGGCCCCTCTTCACCGCCTCGACGTTGACTTCGAGCATCATGATGACGAACAGGAACAACACCATGACGGCACCGACGTAGACAAGCACCAGCACGATGGCGAGAAACTCGGCTTCGGCCATGAGCCACAGGCAGGCACTCTGGAAAAATGTCAGTACCAGGAACATCACCGAGTGCACGGGATTGCGTGAAAATACGACGCCGAGTGCGGCCCCGATCATGACCGTCGCAAACATGTAAAAAAGAATGGCTTCGAATATCATCGTCAGGGTTACCGGTAAGGTGCGTCCGCAGCCTTGTCAGCTGAGATCATTGCCTCGTACTTATCGCCGAAGGCCAGCAGTTTGTCTTTCGTCATGATGTTCTCGCCCGGCGCTTCCATGTGGTATTCATGAATCCGCGTTTCGACGATGGCATCGACCGGGCAGGCCTCCTCACAGAAACCACAGTAGATGCACTTGAAGAGATCGATGTCATAACGCGTCGTGCGGCGTGTGCCATCCTCACCGACATCTGATTCGATCGTTATCGCGAGTGCGGGACACACCGCCTCACACAACTTGCAGGCAATGCAGCGCTCTTCCCCGTTCGGGTAGCGCCGCAATGCATGAAGACCACGAAAGCGATGTGACTGTGGTGTTTTTTCCTCCGGGTAGTAAAGCGTCACGCTGCGGCGAAAGAAATTACGCAAGGTCACGGACAAGCCCTTGAGCAGCTCCCACAGCACGAACGTCTTGACGATGCTGATTGCTCTGTTCATAGCCTGACGACCGCCTTTAGCCCGCGAGTCCGGACCACGGTCCGACCTGCATCCACGCCATCACGCTTTCGACAGCAATCCAGATGATTGTCACCGGGATGAATACCTTCCACCCGAGGCGCATGATCTGGTCGTAGCGATAACGTGGGAACGTCGCACGTAACCAGAAAAAGGTGTACATGAAGAAACATATCTTCGCGAACAGCCAGAAGAAGCTTCCCTGCCGTAACAAGGCGTCTTCACCGAGGAACGCCCACCCCTCGAACGGTGATGCCCAGCCACCGAAGAAAAATATTGCGGTCAGCGCCGAGATCAACACCATGTTGGCGTACTCGGCGAGGAAGAAAATCGCGAATGCGACGCCCGAGTATTCGACATGGAAGCCGGCTACGATCTCGGACTCGCCTTCGGCGACGTCAAACGGAGCGCGATTTGTTTCTGCGACGCCCGATATCCAGTAAACGAGGAACAGCGGGAACAGTGGCACCAGGAACCAGTTGGAAAAGCCGCCGGACTGCGCTTCGATGATGTCCCCAATATTGAGGCTGCCGCCTGCCATAAGCACGCCGACGAGTGCAAAGCCCATCGCGATTTCGTAGGCGACGATCTGGGCTGCGGATCGCATGGCACCAAGAAATGCATACTTCGAGTTGGTTGCCCAGCCTGCCAGAATCACGCCATAGACGCCGACAGATGTCAGTGCAAGTACATACAGGAGCCCGGCATTGATATCGGCAATGACGAACGTGGCGTTCATTGGAATGACCGCCCACGCTGCCAGCGCCGGCGTCAGCGATAGCAGCGGTGCAATGATGAACAGGAAGCGGTTCGATTGAGCCGGAATGATGACTTCTTTGCAGAGCAACTTGATCACATCTGCAAATGGCTGCCCGAGGCCCAATGGGCCGACCCGATTCGGTCCGACCCGCGCCTGCATGCTGCCAATGACCTTGCGCTCGAAATAGGTCGAGAACGCAACGACGAGGATGACCCCGATCATGACGAACAGGATCTTCCAGGTAACGATCGTCAGGTACTGAATCGTCGGCGGCAAGGAATTCCAGAGGTCGATGACGAATTGCGGAATCAGATCCATCATGATTCGTCACTCTCGCCTCGAGTCAAGCGGGCTTCGGTCGTCAACTGCAATGCCTTTGCGCGCCTTACCAATGCGTCAACCGAGTAGATTGGAGTGTCGACGTCGCCGGATACCGTATCTTCGCCATTCGGCTTCGCAATGCTGCGGGTGCCACCGTAACTGTTGTCCGGCTGCACGTCGCCGAGGCCTGCGATGAATTCATCGCGCACGTCCTCACTGCTGACATAGTCGAAGCCGGGAGCGTCAAGCAGGTTGCCGAGCACACGCAGAACCTTCCACGTTGGCCGCGCCTCGCCGACCGGATTCGCGATGCCGGGAAAACTTTGCCAGGTACCGGCGACGTTGACATAGGTGCCTGACGACTCGGCAAATGTTCCAATGGGTAATAACAGATCGACCGCCTCGAGCAGCGCTTCTGATACGAATGACGTCATTGCGACCGCATATTTTTGCCCTGCAATCTTCTTCACCGGCGATTCGGTCGCGAGAATGTCGAGGTCGGGCTCGACGTTGACGAGTATCAGGGCATCGAGTGCCTCGTCTAGCATTTCACCGGCATGGAGCCCGGTAGCGACGCGAGCAGCACCGCCCTGCGCCCTGTGTGGAAGTGCTCCGGCGAGCGACGCACCGGCCGAATTGGGTCCTTCCGAGAGACTGCCAAGCGTTGCGCCTGTGGTTTCGACGATAGCGGCCACCAACGCGCGCACGGCAGACATGGCCTGATGACGCCCGGCAATATTGCCGAGTAACAGCAAGGCGTTGTTGGCCCCGCTGAGGGAAGCGGCGATGGCCTTGTGATCGTCACCGGCTATCACGCCGCTGCAGAGATCGGACACCGCATCCGGGAGCATGTTGCCGCAGGCCGCTACTGCGACACCAGCGAGCATTTCGACCAGCCCTTCACCGGACAGGCTCGATGCCACGTCAAAGTAGTAATCGTGTTCGCTACTGTTGACGAAACTGACTTGTGCGCCGGCCAGCGCCGCTTTACGCACGCGATGCGCGAGTATGGGTGCTTCGTGGCGAATGTTGCTGCCTACGACGAGAATTGCGTCCTTTTTCTCGACATCGGCGATGTCGCAGCCGAGCCATGGGAACACGGGATCGTCGTCTTGCTCCGAGAAATCACGGCGTGCGACGCGGTGATCGATGTTGGCGCTGCCAATATGCTCAGCCAGTCGATTGAGCAGATGCGACTCCTCGACCGTGGCGCCGGGTGACGCCAGAATGCCGACCTTGTCGCCAGCCGCTCTTTGCAACGTATCCGCCAGGGTCGTAAGGGCATCCTCCCAGTTGATCTCCCGCCACTGGCCCGCTTCCTTGATGCGGGGTGACAGCAGGCGATCGTCGCTGTAGATCGCCTCGTAGCTGAAGCGGTCGCGATCCGGAATCCAGGTCTCGTTAATGCTCTCGTTCTCGCGAGGCACAATGCGCTTCACCGTGCCACGAAGAACGTGCGCATACAGGTTCGAGCCCACGCAATCGTGCGGTGACACAGATTCGCGCTGTGTCATTTCCCATGCACGCGCGCTGTATCGATAAGGCTTGTTATTAAGTGCACCGACGGGGCAGAGATCGATGATATTGGCCGACAGCTCGTGATCGACGCTCTGTTCGATATACGTGCTGATCTTCATGTTCTCGCCGCGTTCGGTCGTGCCGAGCTGCGGAACCCCCGTGATCTCGGCGCCGAATCGCACACAACGTGTGCAATGAATGCAACGCGTCATGTCCGTGGATACCAGCGGCCCGATATCCTTGTCCTTGACGACACGTTTGCCGTCGTTATAACGCGATACGTCGCGCCCGTAGCCAACCGCGAGATCCTGCAATTCGCATTCGCCACCCTGGTCGCAAATCGGACAATCGAGCGGGTGGTTGATCAGCAGGAATTCCATCGTCGCCTTTTGAGCCGCGATGGCGAATGGCGATCTGGTAAATATCTTCATGCCATCCGCAATCGGCGTCGCGCAGGCGGGCAACGGTTTCGGCGCCTTCTCGACCTCGACCAGGCACATGCGGCAGTTTGCTGCGATGCTGAGCTTCTCGTGGTAACAGAACCGCGGGATGTAGGCACCAACGGCATCAGTCGCCTGGATGATCATCTGACCTTTGCGAGCCTCGACCGGCTTGCCGTCGACTTCGATAGTTACGGTGTCGTCGCTCATAGTCATCAGGCAGCCGCATCGGGAGCAGCATCGACGATGCTGCGACCGTGATTACGGATCATGTACTCGAATTCGTGGTGATAGTGTTTCAAAAAGCTCTGCACGGGCCACGCCGCTGCATCGCCGAGCGCGCAGATCGTGTGACCTTCGATTTTGTTCGCAACGTCGAGCAGATTGTCGAGATCTTCTTCGCGCCCTTTGCCATCGATGATGCGAGTCAACATTCGATACAGCCAACCGGTACCTTCGCGACACGGCGTGCACTGTCCGCAGGATTCCGCCATGTAGAAGCGGGAGATACGGCGCAACACTTTGACCATGCAGGTCGTGTCATCCATGACCATGACAGCGCCCGTACCGAATGACGATCCTGCTTGCTGCAACGACGTGTAGTCCATCGTGCAATCCATGATGATTTCGCCCGGAAGCACCGGCACCGACGATCCACCCGGGATCACGGCTTTAAGTTTGCGGCCACCGAGCACGCCGCCACAGAACTCGAGCAGGTCACTGAACGGTATGCCCATGGGAAATTCATAGTTGCCCGGCTTTTCGACATGCCCGGATACCGAGAACAGGGCCGTGCCACCCGAACCTTCCGGCCCGAGCCCCGCAAACCAGGCGGCGCCGTTGCGCATGATGGCAGGCACGCTCGCAAGACTCTGCGTATTGTTGATCGTAGTTGGCTGACCGTAGAGGCCGAAACCGGCCGGAAACGGTGGTTTGAAGCGCGGCTTGCCCTGCTTCCCTTCCAGCGACTCCAGCAACGCCGTTTCTTCGCCGCAGATATAGGCGCCGGCACCGACGAATGTATACAAATCGAAATCGATGCCGGATTTCCTGATGTTCTTGCCAAGCAAGCCGGCGTCATACGCCTCTTTGACTGCCGCCTCGAATCTCGGCACGGGCTCGTCCATGAATTCGCCGCGAATGTAGTTGTACGCGACCGTGGCCCCCATCGCGTAGGCAGCAATAGCCATACCTTCGACCAGTGCATGCGGGTTGCAGCGCAGTACTTCGCGATCGTGGCAGGTTCCCGGTTCACTCTCGTCCGAATTACAGACCAGGTACTTCTGTCCTTCGTACCGCTTCGGCATGAAACTCCACTTCAGCCCCGTCGGGAAGCCTGCGCCGCCGCGACCGCGCAGTCCCGATGCCTTGACCGTGTCGATGACTTCTTCGGGCGTGATTTCGCCGCCCAGAATCTTGCCCCACGCTTCGTAACCACCGTGCTGTTTATAAGTTGCGAGCGACCATGACTCCGCAGCACCGAAGGTACTGAAGCACACCAGATTCTGTCTGTGCGCCATCAGTCGAGACCGTCCAGGATTTCGTCGACCTGCTTTGTCGTCAGGTTCTCGTAGTACTTGTGGTCCACCATCATCATCGGTGCACCGCAACACGCCGCAAGGCACTCCTCTTCCTGTTTCAGATAAATACGGCCGTCTTCCGTGCTTTTGCCGACCTTTATGCCGAGCTTTGTCTCGACATGCTCGACGATATCGTCGGCGCCACGCAGCATGCACGACACGTTCGTGCAAATGGCCACGTTGTGGCGACCAACCGGTTTTGTCTGGAACATCGAATAAAACGTCGCCACTTCGTAAACCTGGATGTTCGATAGATCCAGATACTCGGCAACCGCGTCCATGAGTTCCGGCGTCAGGTAGCCGTCGTTCTCATGTTGCGCCGCGTGCAGGGCACCAATGACAGCGGAGCGCTGCCGATCTTCCGGGAAGCGCGATTTCCAGTGCTCGATTTCTTCGCGAACGTGATCGGATAGCAGCGGCGCATCGCTCATCGATCCACCTCGCCAAACACGATGTCCTGCGTGCCGATCACGGCGACGACATCAGCAAGCATATGACCTTCGACCATTTCCGACATCGCGGATAGATGGACGAAACCCGGTGCGCGAATCTTCACCCGGTACGGCTTGTTGGCGCCGTCCGAAATCAGGTACACACCGAACTCACCCTTGGGGTGCTCGATCGCAGCGTAGGCTTCTCCCTCGGGCACGCAATAGCCTTCCGTGAATAATTTGAAGTGATGAATCAACGACTCCATGTCGTCCTTCATCTCCACGCGCGTAGGCGCCACAATCTTGTGATCGTCCGCCATGACGGGGCCGGAATTGGCGCGCAGCCAGTGGATGCATTGCCTGATAATTCGATTGGATTGCCGCAACTCCTCGACTCGCACGAGATATCGGTCGTAGCAGTCACCGTTGACGCCGACCGGGATGTCGAAGTCGACCTGATCGTAGCTTTCGTAGGGTTGCTTCTTGCGTAGGTCCCATTCGACGCCTGACCCACGCAACATCGGCCCGCTGAAGCCCAATTGCATCGCGCGTTCCGGCGATACCACGCCGATATTTACCGTGCGTTGCTTCCAGATCCGGTTGTCCGTTAGCAGGGTCTCGTATTCATCGACGCAACCCGGAAACTTGTCGGTAAACGCCTCCACGAAATCGAGAAGTGATCCTTCGCGCGCCGCGTTCAATCGATCGACGGCTTTCTTGCTGCGGAACTTCGATTCCTGGTACTTCGGCATCGTATCCGGCAGGTCCCGGTAAACTCCACCGGGACGGTAATACGTCGCATGCATGCGCGTACCTGAAACGGCTTCGTAGAGGTCCATGAGGTCCTCGCGCTCGCGAAAGCAGTACAGGAACATCGTCATGGCACCGATATCGAGGCCATGCGCGCCGAGCCACATCAGGTGGTTCAGGATGCGAGTGATCTCGTCGAACATGACCCGGATGTACTGCGCCCGAATCGGCACCTCGACGCCCAGCAATTTCTCGATCGCAAGCACGTAACCGTGCTCGTTACACATCATCGACACGTAGTCGAGGCGATCCATGTAACCGATGCTCTGACTGAACGGCTTCGATTCGGCCAGCTTCTCGGTCGCGCGGTGCAACAGACCGACGTGCGGGTCCGCCTTATGGATGACTTCGCCTTCCAACTCGAGGACGAGCCGCAGCACGCCGTGCGCGGCCGGGTGCTGTGGACCGAAGTTCATCGTGTAACTCTGGATCTCAGCCATCAGACGCGTCCTTGAGATCCGCTGAATAACGATTGTCGTCGCGTATTACACGTGGCACGAGGGTGCGCGATTCGATGCTGACCGGCTGGTAAGCTACCCGGCCCTTGTCGGCGTCGTACGTCACTTCGACGTTGCCGATCAACGGGAAATCCTTGCGGAACGGATGGCCGATGAAGCCGTAGTCGGTCAGGATGCGTCTCAGGTCCGGATGCCCCTCGAACAGGATGCCGTACAGGTCGAATGCCTCACGCTCGAACCAGTTGGCAGAGTTCCAGATATCGACGACGGACTTTACGATTGGCGGGTTGCTCGTGCCCGTGTAAACCCTCAGGCGTAGTCTGACGTTGTGCCGCAAGGACAACAGGTGGTAAACCACTGCGAATCGCTTCGCATCGAACTCATCGGCTTCGTCGAGAATGACCGGCTTGCGCTCGACGCCCCGGCTGAACCCGGTGTCGGTGGCGCTTTGCGTCTGCCACTCGTCACTGCCGTAACTCAGGAAGTCGACACCACAGACGTCGACCAGTATTTCGAAGCCGAGCTCGCCACGTAACGCCGTCGCCACTTCGATCAGGTCATCGCGGTCGACGACATAGGTCACCTCGCCGCAACTCGATTCGACGCGGATCACCTGTTCACCAAAGCGCTCGTCAACGCGAGCGGCCAATGTCTCGAAACGATCACTCATTGTTATTCTTTATTGCCTGGCTATCGTGCTCGTCCGACGAATCTTGTTTTGTAACTGAATGAGCCCGTAGATCAGTGCCTCCGCGGTCGGAGGACAACCCGGGACATAGACATCGACGGGAACGATGCGGTCGCAACCTCGCACCACCGCATAGGAATAATGATAATAGCCACCACCGTTGGCGCAGGACCCCATCGACACGACCCAGCGTGGTTCGGGCATCTGGTCATACACTTTGCGCAACGCAGGCGCCATCTTGTTGGTCAGCGTACCCGCAACAATCATGCAATCCGACTGTCTCGGGCTGGGGCGGAATATGATGCCGAATCGATCGAGGTCGTAACGGGCGGCGCCTGCCTGCATCATTTCGACCGCACAACAGGCGAGACCGAACGTCATCGGCCACAGTGAGCCGGTCCTGGCCCAGTTCATGACCGCGTCGACACTGGTCACGACAAAGCCTTTCTTTTGCAGACTGTCGCCTGCATCTGCGGCGTCAGCCGCGCTGGCGGCCGGCGAAGCTTCCTGTGCTAATCCCACTCGAGCGCCCCCTTCTTCCACTCGTAGATGAAACCTACGACAAGAATCGCCAGGAAAATTCCCATGGCGACGATGCCGAATTTGCCGACCGCGTCGAGGGACACTGCCCAGGGAAACAGGAAAGCGATCTCGAGATCGAAAATGATGAACAGGATTGCGACGAGGTAGTAGCGCACGTCGAATTTCATCCGCGAATCGTCGAAGGCTTCAAATCCGCACTCGTAGGGCGACAGTTTCTCATCGTCCTTGCGGCCGCGCCCGATCAAGAAACCGAGCACCAATAGCACGATTCCTATGCTGGCCGCGATGCCGAGAAAAATCAGGACGGGAATATATTCTTGTAACATTTTTGACCGCGATTACGATGCGATCCGGCTGACCGCAAGAGCGCGCCATTGTATCAGCGTGGCACGAGTTGAACACAGCCTTTCGGCTTTTCGGATGCGGCGTGGTCCACTCAGGATTGGTGCTCTGGGCGAGACTCGAACTCGCACGGCTTGCGCCACTGCCCCCTCAAGACAGCGTGTCTACCAATTCCACCACCAGAGCATTTTTTGTGCGCAGGGAGTTACTCCGACTGGCCGTCTTCCTCGAACGGCTGCTCGTCTGCCGAGGAATCCGGTCCGGGTAATACTTCGTCAAGCGATGGCAAATCACCGACGCTACCGTCGGCGGGTTCCAGAGGCGACAAGTCGGGCATCGGTAATTCCTCTTCGTCGACCGGTACCGCCTCTGCTTCCTGCTCTACGACCGGAGCGTCATCCAGTAAGCTCGTCGGGCCCGTCGTACGCTGGCTGCTGAGGTATGCAAGCGTCAGACTGCTAATGAAAAAAGCCGCAGCCAGGATCCCGGTCGCCCTCGAGAAAAAACTCGATGAGCCTCGTGCGCCAAAAACCGTTCCTGACGCGCCCGCACCGAATCCGGCACCCGCGTCCGCACCCTTGCCGCGCTGCAGGAGCACGAGCACGATGATCAGGACCGCGATGAGTGTGTGCCCGATCAGCACAGCCTGTTGCATATTATCCATCAGTTCCTCAACTTTGCGTTGCAGCTTGTGCAATCGCCAAAAAATCTACCGCTTTCAGCGAGGCGCCGCCGATAAGGCCGCCATCGATATCCGGCATGCCGAACAAGCCAGCGGCATTGTCCCCTTTCACGCTGCCGCCGTACAGTATCTGCACGCCCTTTGCGACCGCCGCATCGTGCTCCGCAAGGACGCCACGTATATGCCGGTGCACGTCCTGCGCCTGCTCCGGAGTCGCGGTCATGCCCGTGCCGATTGCCCAAACGGGCTCATAGGCGACAACGGCGGATCTGAACGCCGCAATCCCGTTCAGATCGAGCGCTACGTTGAGCTGCTCGTTGATAACGCTTTCCGTGCTCCCTGACTCGCGCTCTTGCAGGGTCTCCCCAACGCACAAAATAGGCGTCAGACCTGCAGCCAGCGCCGCCGCGAACTTTGCCGCAACCCGGGCGCTCGATTCGCCGTACAGGCTGCGCCGCTCGGAATGTCCCACGATAGCGTACGCACAGCCCACATCACGGAGCATCCGCCCTGCGACTTCGCCGGTAAAAGCCCCGCTTTCGTGCTCGGCCACATTCTGTGCACCGAGCTGTACCCGGGTTCCCTTCAACTGGCTGCCGACGGAGGCCAGGTATGGGTACGGTGGACATACCAGCAGACGTACGTTCTCTGCGTCGGGTTCGCCCGCGACAATACCTGCGACGAGCTCGGCATTGGTCGCTTCGTCACCGTGCATTTTCCAGTTTCCGGCAACCAGGAAATCGCGCATGTCTGTTTACTCGCGGGCTTAAAAGGCGCGCAAGGATACCGGGGCTACCCCCGCAAATCAACGCGAATCAATGTCCCGGAATCATCTCGCCGCATCTGCAACGACAGCAGCCAGCCGCTCGGCGACGGAAGTCACCTGCTTTTCGTCTGCACCCTCGACCATGACCCGGATGACCGGCTCGGTACCGGAGGCGCGCAACACGATGCGACCGGTTTCGGCCAATTCGGCCTCGGCCGCCGTGACAGCTTCCCGAATCAGTGGCGATTCGTGCGGATCCATACGCTTGTCCGTACGGACATTGACCATCGTCTGAGGGTATTTCGGCATACCCGCGACGAGTTCCGACAGCGGCTTGTCGGTCTGCCGCATGATCGCCAGCACCTGCAGGGCGCAGATCAGCCCATCGCCCGTGGTGGTCTGATCCAGCACGATCATGTGCCCGGAGGTCTCGCCGCCAATCATGCCACCGGCTTCCTTGAGCGCTTCGAGCACGTAGCGGTCTCCGACATTTGCGCGCCGAAAATCGATACTGTGATCCCGCAAGGCATGCTCGAGGCCAAGATTGCTCATCACGGTACCCACCACCGGCCCACGGAGCCTGCCCTCCTGCTGCCACGCGGTCGCGAGCACGTACAGTATCTGGTCACCGTCGACCAATTGTCCCGACTCGTCCACGAGGACCACACGATCGCCGTCGCCATCGATGGCAACACCGATGTCGGCACCGACCGCCGGCACCGTGAGTTGCAGCAGATCGGGATTCGTCGAGCCGCAGCCATCGTTGATATTGCGTCCGTTCGGCGAACAACCGATCGGAATGACCTCCGCATCCAGGTTGGCCAGCGTGCGGGGCCCCACTTTGTAACCCGCTCCATTGGCGCCATCGAAGACGATTTTCAGGCCCTCCAGCGTCAGACCTTCAGGCAACGTCGAGGCGCAGAATTCCTGGTAGCTGACGGGCGCGGAGTCGATGCGCTTGGCCTTGCCGAGCGCATTCGATTCAAGCGTGATTGCTGATTTCTCGAGATGTGTCTCGATGGCGGCTTCGATCTCGTCGGTGAGTTTGGATCCGTCGCGGTCGAAAAACTTGATGCCGTTGTCGTAATAGGGATTGTGAGACGCCGAAATCACGACACCCAGATCTGCATCCAGTTCCCTTGTGAGGTAGGCGATGCCCGGCGTCGGCAATGGACCGATCAATAACACGTCGGCCCCGGCCGCCGTGAAACCTGCCTCGAGCGCCGATTCGAACATGTAACCAGACAGCCGCGTGTCCTTGCCGATCAGCACGCTACCGCCGGTTGGCACAAGTACCTGCGCGGCGGCACTTGCGAGACGTATCGCAAAATCCGCCGTCATCGGATCTTCACCGACGGTTCCGCGCACGCCATCTGTACCGAAAAACTTCTTGCTCATCTGCCTGTGTCCGACTCCATCATCGCTGCGACGACACGTAGCGCATCGACCGTCTCGCGAACGTCGTGTACGCGGATAATCTCCGCACCCTGAACCACGCTGAGAACTGCCGCTGCGATGCTCGCTGGCAGTCGCTCGCCTACTTCCTGTCCTGTCAGCGTACCGAGCGTCGATTTTCTCGACAACCCGGCAAGCACCGGTCGCCCAAGATCCTGCAATTGTCGCAGATTAGCCAGCAACTCGACATTGTGTTGCACGGTTTTGCCGAAACCGAAACCAGGATCGACGATAAGCAATTCTTCCGCGAGTCCGGCTTCCCGGCATGCCGATATCCGCTCCGCCAGAAAACTCCGGACTTCTCTGACGACGTCACCATACTCGGGGCTGTGCTGCATGGTCCGGGGCATGCCTTGCATGTGCATCAGGCATACCGGTCTCTGCAACTCCGCGGCGGCAGTCAGCGCCCCGTCCTCTTGCAGCGCGCGAATGTCGTTGATCATCGCGGCTCCGGACGCCACCGCAGCACGCATAACCCCTGGTTTGCTCGTATCGATCGAAACGGGCACAGCGACCGATGCAACAACGGCCTCGATAACCGGAAGCACCCGATCGAGTTCCTCCTGTTCGGTGACGTCCTTCGCGCCCGGTCGCGTGGATTCGCCCCCGATGTCGATGATTGCTGCGCCCGCAGCGGCCATCGATTCTGCCTGCTGCAGGGCTGCGTCACGAGCGGCGAAGTTCCCGCCGTCCGAAAAGGAATCTGGCGTGACGTTGAGAATCCCCATTACGGCGGGGACTTCGAGTTCCAGCGATCCAACTTTGAGCATTGGGTTATCCGTTGGAGCGCTTCTCGAAGCGCGACTGAGGTGGGTTTGAATCGAGCTGCGATGACAACGGAGATCTGTTCGGGCAATTTCCCATTCGCGGTCCGAGGACCGCTCCAACGACTGCCCGGTACTAGTGTTCAGGGGCGGGACCGCCGATCTTGCCACCGACTTCGGCTTCCGACTTCGGCTTGTCGTCCGGAGTCTCCGGATCCACCGAATCGTCCCAGTCCTCAGGTGGCTGCGGTTCGCGGCCTTCCATGATGTCCTTAATCTGAGTTTCGGCGATCGTCTCGTACTTGATCAGCGCTTTGGCCATCGCATGCAACTTGTCGATGCTGTCCTCGAGCAGTTGCGTGGCCAGGGCGTAATTGGAATCGATGATCCTGCGCACCTCCTCATCGATCGCGTGCGCCGTGTCGTCCGACACCTGTTTATGCTGGGTTACAGAACGACCGAGAAACACTTCACCGTCGTCCTCACTATATGTGAGGGGACCGAGCCTCTCCGACAAACCCCACTTGGTGACCATATTGCGAGCGAGTTCGGTCGCGCGTTCGATATCATTCGCCGCACCCGTGGTAACGCCAGCCGAACCGTTGATCATCTCCTCAGCGATTCGCCCTCCGAACAGGCTGGCGATTCGACTTTCGATGCCTTGCCGCGACATGCTGTAGCGGTCTTCTTCGGGCAGGTACATCGTGACGCCAAGTGCACGGCCACGCGGAATAATCGTCACCTTGTACACGGGATCGTGATCGGGCACGAGGTAACCGATGATCGCGTGCCCCGCCTCGTGATAGGCCGTATTGAGTTTTTCCTTTTCGCTCATGACCATCGAGCGGCGCTCGGCGCCCATCATAATCTTGTCTTTAGCCTGCTCGAACTCGTCCATACTCACCACACGCTTGTTGGAGCGAGCAGCAAACAGGGCCGCTTCGTTGACGAGATTGGCCAGATCGGCGCCCGAGAACCCCGGTGTGCCACGTGCTATGACATTCGGTTTGACGTCGTCGTCGAGCGGCACTTTGCGCATATGGACTTTGAGGATCTGCTCCCGGCCACGCACATCGGGCAACGGCACGACGACCTGGCGATCAAAGCGGCCTGGCCGGAGCAGCGCGGGATCAAGTACGTCTGGCCGGTTGGTGGCGGCAATGACGATGATGCCCTCACTGCCTTCGAAGCCATCCATTTCGACCAGCATCTGGTTCAAGGTCTGCTCGCGCTCGTCGTGGCCACCGCCAAGGCCGGCACCGCGATGACGGCCCACAGCGTCGAGTTCGTCAATGAATATGATACAAGGCGCCTGTTTCTTGGCCTGGTCGAACATGTCGCGGACGCGCGATGCGCCAACGCCCACGAACATCTCGACGAAGTCCGAACCCGAGATCGTAAAGAACGGGACTTTGGCTTCGCCAGCGATCGCTTTTGCCAGCAACGTCTTACCCGTGCCTGGCGGGCCAACCATGAGTACGCCCTTCGGAATCTTGCCGCCGAGCCGTTGAAATTTGCTTGGGTCTTTCAAGAATTCGACGATTTCAGCAACTTCAGCCTTGGCCTCGTCGATACCTGCAACGTCGGCGAAACTGATACCGACCTGGTCCTCACCCAACAGGCGAGCCTTGCTTTTGCCGAAGGACATGGCGCCGCGTCCGCCGCCACCGCCCTGCATCTGACGCATGAAATAGATCCATACACCGATGAGCAAAAGAATCGGGAACGAACTGATCAGCAACTGGCCGATCAGACTTTGCTGTTTGGGCTCAGCGGCAGAGAAGTTAACGTCGTTTTCTTCGAGCAGCCCGATAAGCGTGTTGTTGTCGGTCTCCGGGCTGATCGTGTAATAGCGCAGCGGCTCGTGATTGCCAAATCGAATGCGCTGCCCCTCGATCTCGGCTTCCTCGACCTGGCCTGAACGAACCTGTTCGAGAAAATCGGAATATTTTCGCAATTCCGGCTGCCCACCACCGGCCGTCGACAAACCCTGTACGACCGACAGGAGGACGACGATGATGACAATAAAAACGAGTATATTTTTGGTCAGATCATTCACATTCGCTTACCGCGGGGTTGTCCAAGTACTGGATTTTTAGACAGGTTCTAACGATTAGACACTACTACAATTGATAGTTTCTCGCTACCAAGTACACCTCACGACTTCCGGCCCTGGAGGCCTCGGGTTTCATCACCCGCACCCGCCCGAATCGCTGCCTGGCCGCCACAATAAAGGCGTCTGTTCCCTCACCCTGAAACAGTTTGCAGATGAAATCGCCACCCGGTTTCAGGGTTCGTTCGCAAAGGTCGAGGGCAAGTTCTGCAAGATACATCGATCTGGGTTGGTCGACCGACTTGGTGCCGCTGATATTGGGCGCCATGTCGCTCATTACAAGGTCCGCGCGATCATCGCCAAGCAAGCCTTCTAGTTCGACGAAGAATTCCTCCTCGCGAAAGTCACCCTGAATGAACTCGACTGACGGCAAGGTGTCCATCGGCAACAAATCCAGGGCAATGATCCGCACTCTTCCTTTGAGCTTCTCCGCGACATACTGGCTCCAACTGCCTGGCGCCGAACCCAGATCGATGCAGACCATGTCCGGCCGCAGCATCTTCTCCTTGTCGTTGATCTGCTCGAGCTTGTAAACAGCACGCGAGCGCCAGCCCTCGCTACGCGCGCGGGCAACGTAGGGGTCGCGCTCCTGGCGTTCACGCCAACTGCCAGAACTACGGCGAGGTTTACTCAAACGTCTGCTCCAGGGACCGTTCTATAGTGCATGGCTCACTGCTACACTGCGCGCCCATGACACTCAGTGAATCACAAAAGAAGTACCTGCGCGGCCTCGGGCACGCGCTCAAACCGATCGTAATGGTTGGCGACGCAGGCCTGACGGATTCGTTGCTCGCAGAATTCCGATCATCACTCGACCACCATGAACTCATAAAGGTGCGTGTCAGAGTCGGCGATCGCGGCGCGCGCGATGACACTATCGCAAGACTGTGTGACAACGGCTCAGCCGTACTTGTGCAGCGCATTGGCAACATGGCGCTGTTGTATCGGGAAAATTCGGAAAATAAAAAAATAAGATTGCCGGGCTAAACGTACTTAACCTCGATGACCTCGTAGTGCTTCTCGCCGTCCGGCGCTGAGAACGAGGCGACGTCGCCCTCGTTCTGACCGATCAGGGCGCGGGCAATAGGCGATGTGTAGGAAATCAGGCCAGCGCCGATATCTGCCTCGTCTTCCCCGACGATCTTGTAGACAATTTCCTTGCCGGTGTCTTCGTCAAGCAGCTCGACGGTAGAGCCAAAAATGATTTTGCAGCGAGCATCGACAACCGTAACGTCGATCACCTGCAGGTGCGACAATTTGCCCTCGATCTCCTTTATTCGACCCTCGATGAAGCCCTGCTGTTCCTTCGCCGCGTGGTATTCGGCGTTCTCTTTCAGATCGCCATGAGCACGCGCGTCCGCAATCGCCGTGATTACGGTAGGACGATCGACAGACTTCAGCTGCTTGAGTTCTGCCTGCAGCAGTTCGTGACCCCGAACGGTCACGGGCACCTTGTTCATGCCATTACCTCGTTGTGCAAATCCTGCAAGCGGTTGACGTCACTGTCGTCGAGATGTTCGATCGCCACGCAGGTGGCTATCGCCGCCCCGAGCGTCGTGTAATACGTAACCCCTTTGCGTACCGCCTCGGCGCGTATCGAATGTGACTCGTTAATCGCCTGCTTGCCTTCCGTCGTGTTGACGATGAGATCGATCTCATCGTTCTTGATCATATCGACAATATGCGGCCGGCCTTCGCGAACCTTGTTCGCGCGACGGCATGATACACCAGCCGCGGCCAGTTGCTGCGCGGTTCCGTGCGTGGCCACCAGGTCGAAGCCTCGCGATTCCAGGATTTTCGCCAGTTCGACGGCGCCTTCCTTGTCACGGTCCCGGACACTGAGAAGCGCGGCACCCTGGCGAGGCAGTAAGACGCCGGAGGCCAATTGCGCCTTGGCGTATGCCTCTCCGAATGAGCGGCCCACGCCCATCACCTCGCCCGTCGACTTCATCTCCGGCCCCAGAATCGGGTCGGCACCCGGGAACTTGATGAACGGGAAAACCGCTTCCTTGACCGAGAAATACTCCGGTTTGCGTTGGTTCACATAACCTTGTTTCGATAGCGAATCGCCAACCATGACTTTGGCGGCAATCTTGGCCAGCGGTATGCCCGTTGCCTTAGACACGAATGGCACTGTCCGCGAAGCCCGCGGGTTCACTTCGAGCAAGTAAACGATGTTGTTCTGAATCGCGAACTGCGTGTTCATCAGGCCCACGACGTTCAGGCCCTGCGCCAGCTTTACGACCTGATCCTGTAGCTCCTTTTGCAATTCCTGCGACAAACTGAAGGGTGGTAGCGAACAGCCAGAGTCGCCTGAATGCACACCGGCCTGCTCAATGTGCTCCATCACACCGCCTATGAGCACGCGCTCGCCATCGCACACGCAATCGACATCGACCTCGGTCGCAAGATCGAGAAAGCGATCAAGCAGCACCGGACTGTCATTGGAGACCTGGATCGCCGCGTCCATATAAACCGCCAGGTCTTCCACGCTGTGCACGACTTCCATCGCACGGCCGCCGAGTACGTAGGACGGCCTGACCACGAGCGGAAAACCGACATCGGCGCCCATCTTCAGCGCATCTTCCTTGCTGCGTGCGGTGCGATTCGGCGGTTGTTTCAGCTCGAGCGACTCAACCAGCTGTTGAAAGCGCTCGCGATCCTCGGCCAAGTCGATTGATTCGGGCGAGGTACCGATAATTGGCGCGCCAGCCGCTTCGAGTTCCTGCGCAAGCTTCAGGGGCGTCTGCCCCCCATACTGCACGATCACGCCTTTCGGTTTTTCCTTGTTGATAATCTCCATGACATCCTCGAACGTCAGGGACTCGAAATACAGCCGGTCCGAAGTGTCATAGTCGGTCGAGACGGTCTCGGGATTGCAATTGACCATGATCGTCTCGTAGCCCGAATCTTTCAGGGCCAGCGCCGCGTGCACGCAGCAATAATCGAATTCAATGCCCTGCCCGATGCGGTTCGGACCTCCGCCGAGGATCATGATCTTCGGCTGCTCCGTGGGTTCGGCCTCACATTCTTCCTCGTAGGTCGAATACAGGTAGGCGGTCGTTGTCGCAAACTCGGCAGCACAGGTGTCAACACGTTTGAAAACGGGCCGAATATTCAATTCGAGTCGCCTGCGCCGCACCGCTTTTTCGTCAACTTTTAGCAGCTCGGCAATCCGCGCATCCGAGAAACCCTTGCGCTTCAGCGACCGCGTCATCTCCGCAGTCAGCACGGACAGGTTCCTGCCCCGCAATGTCTTTTCCGTCTCAACCAGATCATTGACCTGGGCCAGGAACCATGGATCGATACCGGTGATCTCGGCGACGTGTTCGAACGAAAAATCATTGCGTAGCGCATCCGCCACAAATCGCAAACGATCGGCGCCGGGAATCCGCACCTCCTGTCGCAAGCGATCGCGATCGGCCTCCGTCATGATCGCAGCGACAATCTCGTTCAGGCCCGAAATGCCGATCTCCAGTCCTCGCAACGCTTTCTGTAACGACTCCTGGAAGGTACGCCCGATCGCCATGACCTCGCCCACCGATTTCATCTGGGTGGTCAGCCGATCGTTCGTGCCTGGAAATTTCTCGAACGTAAAACGTGGAATCTTGGTGACCACGTAATCGATCGTGGGCTCGAACGACGCCGGCGTCGCGCCGCCCGTGATGTCGTTGCGGAGCTCATCCAGGGTGTAGCCCACCGCGAGCTTCGCGGCGACCTTTGCGATGGGAAACCCCGTGGCTTTCGAGGCCAGCGCCGAGGAACGGGACACACGCGGATTCATCTCGATTACCAGGACCCGGCCATCATCCGGATTCACTGCGAACTGAACGTTGGAGCCACCCGTGTCGACGCCGATCTTGCGCAAGACGTCAATCGACGCATTACGCAAGCGCTGGTATTCCTTGTCGGTCAGGGTCTGTGCGGGCGCTACCGTGATCGAATCGCCCGTGTGGACGCCCATCGGGTCGAAGTTTTCGATCGCACAGACAATGATGCAATTGTCGTTCCTGTCACGAACGACCTCCATTTCGAATTCCTTCCAGCCGATCACCGACTCTTCAAGCAATACTTCCGTGGTCGGCGACATTTCGAGGCCGTGCGAGACGATGCGCTCGAATTCCTCACGATTGTAGGCAATGCCACCGCCGGTACCGCCGAGCGTGAAAGACGGTCGAATAATCGTCGGAAAGCCGATGCCATCCTGTCTTTCGATCGCCTCTTCGAGCGAGTGCGCGATTTCCGCCCGCGGCACCTCGAGCCCGATCTCGGTCATCGCCTGGCGAAACAGCTCGCGATCCTCGGCCATATCGATGGCTTCGCGCGAGGCGGCAATCAACTCCACGTCATATTTCTCGAGCACGCCCTCCCGCGCCAGGTCCAACGCGCAGTTCAGAGCCGTCTGGCCTCCCATCGTCGGTAGCAACGCATCCGGGCGCTCTTTGGCGATGATGCGCTCCACGGCGGACCAGTGAACCGGCTCGATGTAGATGGCATCGGCCATCTCCGGATCGGTCATGATCGTCGCCGGATTGGAATTGACAAGGACGACGCGGTAACCCTCCTCCTTGAGCGCCTTGCAGGCCTGTGCCCCCGAATAATCGAATTCGCAGGCCTGGCCGATGATGATGGGACCGGCCCCGATAATCAGGACGCTGTCGATGTCTGAGCGTTTGGGCATGAGTCAGGTTTCTACTATTTACTTTAACTAATTGCTATAACTATATATTTTACAAAGATAATCTAAGTCGACAAAACCGCCTTCACGGCATTGCGTTTGCCCGCCTCCATGTCTTGCAGGAAGCGCTCGAACAACGGCAATAGGTCATGCGGGCCGGGGCTCGCCTCCGGGTGGCCCTGGAAACCGAATGCCGGTCGGTCTTTGATCGCAATGCCCTGCAACGAGTTGTCGAATAACGACCGATGGGTCGCCTCGACGTCCTCCGGCAAGCTCGCTTCGTCAACGGCAAATCCGTGGTTCTGGCTCGTGATCACGACCTGGCCGCTACCCAGATCCTGGACCGGGTGATTGGCGCCGTGGTGTCCGAATTTCATTTTCGTGGTCCTGGCGCCGGCCGCAAGCGCCAGTAACTGGTGCCCCAGACAGATCCCGAACACCGGAATGCCATGCTCCAGAAAGCGTTGAATGGCGGTAATGGCGTACTCACAAGGTTCCGGATCGCCCGGACCGTTCGACAGAAATATGCCGTCCGGGCCCAGCGCCAGGGCCTCGTCAGCACCGGTCTGCGCCGGTACGACTGTCATCCGGCAATCCAGGTCAGACAGTAGTCGCAGGATATTGCGTTTGATGCCGAAGTCGTAGGCGACGACATGATACGGCGCGACGCGACGGCTCAGGATGCGCTGCTTGCGCCCGAACGTCGTGCCCCGAGACCACTGGTACGACTCTTCGGTTGTCACGAATTTCGCGAGGTCCGTACCGGCGATCCCCGGGAACTTGCTGGCATGATTGACGGCCTTTTCGACATCGATTTCGCCCGTCATGATGCAGCCCGATTGCGCTCCCTTCTCGCGAATAATCCTCGTCAGCCTGCGCGTGTCGATATCGGCAATCGCGACGGTATCGCTCTGTTTCAGGAAATCGCCGAAGGATCGCTCGCTGCGCCAATTGCTCGTCACAATCGAGCTGTCGCGGATGATCAGGCCGGAGGCGTGCACCTGTGACGACTCCATGTCCTCGGCATTGGTGCCGGTGTTGCCAATATGGGGATACGTCAGTGTCACGATCTGCCGGCAATAGGAAGGATCCGTGAGGATCTCCTGGTAACCGGTCATCGCGGTATTGAACACGACTTCACCGATAGTCTGGCCGTCAGCACCAATCGAGGTGCCGTGAAATACGGTGCCATCTTGCAGGGCCAGTACAGCCGGCGTGCTCAAATGCAGACCTCAGTGCGAAACTCGCGAGGAAAACCCAAACCAAGACCAGGTGGTGATCAGCGTGCCCCGTCGTTGCGGTGCTCGAAAGCGCGCCCCGCGCCGGTTGCAGATGTACAAAAGCGGAAGGACCAGGCCTCCCGCTCATTACTTCGCTGACCGCTCAGCGATCCGGCGTAGTTTACTGAACACAAACAGCGGGCGCCAGACTCTGCTGCGCCTTTTTTTTGCTAGTTGGCCATGTCGCCGAATAAAACATCATGCATGTCATAGCGACCAGCTTGCTGTGAGATGACCCAGCGCGCCGCACGCAAAGCGCCTTCGGCGAACACGTGCCGGGTCGTGACGCTGTGGCTCAAGGTCAGGCGTTCGTTTGGAGACGAGAAAATGACATCGTGGTCGCCCGGCACCTCACCGCGACGCTCCGACTGGTAGCGAATAGCGTCCGCGTCGTCCATGTCCCGAGCATCACTGACCGCAGCTCCGAGCTTGAGCGCGGTGCCGGACGGCGCGTCTTTCTTGTGAACGTGGTGAGTCTCGTGAATCTCGATGGCGAAGTCGTCGCCGAGAGCCCGAGCCGCCCGCTCGGCCAGGCTTTGCAGCACGGCAACACCCTGGCTCATATTGCGATCGTAAACCAGCGGCACAACGGCGGCAGCGCGGTCGAGTGCGGCCAGCTCCTCGTCGCCGATTCCGCTGACGCCGCAGACGAGCGGTTTCCGCAATCGTGACACGGTATCGGCGACCTTTGCGGTCGCTCCCGGGAGACTGAAATCGATGGCAACATCGGCGAGCTCGATCACGTGATCGAGCTCGCTGGAAACGATCACGCCGGAAGGCGTGGCAAGTTCGTCCGCAGCGCCCGGGTCCCTGACCCAGATACTGCTGACATCAAGATCGTGGCAGGCGCCGATTTCGTTGACCACAGCGAGCCCCATTCGGCCCGCACCGACTATGCCGATCTTGATCGTGTTATTGACCAATGCGCTCGAAGAATCGTTTCACGGTGTCGATCCAGTTATCCGCCCGCGGTGAATGTTTGTCGCCCCCCGACTGTAGCTGAGTTTCGAACTCACCGAGCAATTCCTTCTGCTCGCTCGTCAGGTTGACGGGGGTCTCGACAGCGACCTGTGCAAACAGGTCTCCCTTACGCGTGTCTCTCACCATTGTCACACCCTTGCCGCGTAGTCGAAATACCTTGCCAGACTGTGTGCCCGCCGGCACTTTCAGCGACACGTTGCCGTCGAGAGTCGGCAACTTAACCTCTCCTCCCAACGTCGCGGCCGCAAAACTGATCGGTACCTCGCAAGACAGGTCCGCGCCATCGCGCTTGAATAGCTTGTGTGGATTGAGGCGAATTTCGACATACAGGTCACCAGGGGGGCCACCGCTCCGGCCCGCCTCGCCCTCACCGGAGAGTCGAATGCGGTCTCCATCGTCGACTCCAGGCGGAACCTTGACCGACAGAGTACGTGTCTTGCGGGTCCGGCCTCGACCATGGCAGGTCTCGCAGGGATCCGAAATCATCGTCCCCGCACCCTTGCAGGCCGGACAGGTTTGCTGAATCGAGAAAAACCCCTGTTGCATGCGGACCTGGCCGGCGCCGCCACAGGTCGTGCATTGCACAGGTTGTGTACCCTTTTTCGCACCGCTGCCGTCACAACTCTCACAGGCGACCTGTGAGGGCACGTCGATCGTAACGGATTCGCCGTTGACGGCCTGCTCGAGATCGAGTCGCAGCTCGTAGCCGAGGTCTGCGCCGCGGAACACCTGCGGCCCGCCACGCCGGCTGCCGCCGAATATGTCACCAAAAACATCGCCGAAAATATCGCTGAAGCCCTCGGCACTGAAGCCGCCCGGGCCACCCATTCCGGCGCCGCGAACTCCGTCGTGCCCGAAGCGATCGTAAGCGGAACGCTTGTCTTCGTCGTTCAGGACTTCGTAGGCTTCCTTCGCCTCCTTGAATTTGCCTTCGGCGCTTGAATCGTCCTTTGCCCGGTCAGGGTGAAACTTCATGGCGAGCCGACGGTATGCCTTCTTGATCTCGTCGGCAGATGCCGTTTTCGAGACTCCGAGTACCTCGTAATAGTCGCGTTTCGCCATGCTTACTCAACAACGGGCGCCCCGTGGGGCGCCCAGATACGTTCAATCAGCCAAGCCCTCGATCAGGCCGATTTCGATTCGTCGTCCTTGTCGACTTCCTCGAATTCAGCATCGACGACATCATCAGCTGCCGCAGCCGCGCCCTCGGCGGGCGCTTCCGCCTGCTGATCGGCATAGAGCTTTTGCGCCAGCGTACCGGACGCCTCGGCCAATGCCGCAGTTTTTGCCTCTATGGCGTCCTTGTCGTCCTTTTCCAGGACAGTCTTGAGATCGGATACCGCATTCTCGATGTTGAGGCGCTCTTCGCTGGTCGCTTTTTCACCCAGTTCGCTGAGTGTCTTTTCGGCAGCGTGGATCAGGCTGTCAGCCTGGTTGCGAACGTCCACGAGTTCACGGAATTTGCGGTCTTCCTCTGCGTGACTCTCGGCATCCGTCACCATCTTGTCGATTTCGTCGTCAGACAGCCCGCTCGATGCCTTGATGATGATGTTCTGGCTTTTGCCGGTGGCCTTGTCTTTTGCAGACACGTTCAGGATACCGTTTGCATCGATATCGAAGGTAACCTCGATCTGCGGCAGGCCGCGTGGCGCCGAGGGAATATCTGCCAGATCAAACCGCCCGAGCGACTTGTTGTCGCTGGCCCGCTCGCGCTCGCCCTGCAGAACGTGGATCGTCACCGCCGTCTGGTTGTCGTCAGCCGTAGAAAATACCTGCTCGGCATTCCCCGGAATCGTCGTATTTTTCTCGATTAGCTTGGTCATCACGCCGCCCAGCGTCTCGATTCCGAGCGACAACGGCGTAACGTCAAGCAACAAGACGTCCTTGACTTCGCCCGCAAGCACGCCGCCCTGAATCGCCGCGCCGAGCGCGACTGCCTCATCCGGGTTGACGTCCCTGCGCGGTTCTTTGCCGAAGAAATTCTGCACGGCTTCCTGCACTTTGGGCATGCGGGTCTGGCCGCCGACGAGAATGACGTCGTCGACTTCGTTGACCTTGAGACCCGCGTCCTGCAATGCAATCTTGCACGGACCCATTGTGCGTTCGACGAGTTCATCAACAAGAGACTCGAGCTTGGCCCTCGTCAACTTGATATTGAGATGCTTCGGCCCGCTGGCATCCGCCGTGATGTACGGCAGATTAACCTCGGTTTGCTGCTGGGAACTCAGCTCGATCTTGGCCTTCTCGGCTGCTTCCTTCAGACGCTGCATGGCCAACGGGTCCTTACTGATGTCGACGCCGCTCTCACGTTCGAACTCAGAGGTCAGGTACTTTATGACGCGCAGATCGAAATCCTCACCACCCAGGAAGGTATCGCCATTGGTCGAAAGGACCTCGAACTGATGCTCACCATCGACCTCGGCGATCTCGATGATCGATACGTCAAAGGTGCCGCCACCCAGGTCGAATACGGCGATTTTCTTGTCGCCGCGCTTCTTGTCCATGCCGTAAGCGAGTGCCGCTGCCGTCGGCTCGTTGATGATGCGCTTGACGTCCAGTCCCGCGATCTTGCCGGCGTCTTTGGTTGCCTGACGCTGCGAGTCATTGAAGTAGGCCGGCACCGTGACAACCGCCCCGGTGACTTCCTCACCGAGGTAATCCTCGGCGGTCTTTTTCATCTTCATCAGCACGCGCGCCGAAATCTCAGGTGGCGCCATTTTCTTGCCGTTCGCCTCGACCCACGCGTCATCATTGTCTGCCTTGACGATGTTGTACGACACCATGTCCATGTCTCGTCGCACCACGTCGTCTTCGAAACGCCGTCCAATCAGGCGCTTAACAGCGAACAAGGTGTTGGACGGATTGGTCACAGCCTGGCGCTTCGCCGACTGGCCCACGAGCACCTGGTCGTCCTTGCTGAAAGCAACGATTGACGGCGTCGTGCGATCACCCTCGCTATTCTCGATTACCTTCGGTGTACCGCCCTCCATGACGGCAACGCAGGAGTTGGTGGTACCCAGGTCGATACCGATTACTTTACCCATGTCGAATTACTCCAAAACTTTGGTTTTACTGGAAAACTGGCTGTGACTTGGGGACTGGCCCTTATGTTTCAAGCGTTCCAGCGCGGTTATTTGTTACTCGCCGGCGTCTGTTTCGGGCGGCTCGGCGGCGACTATGACTCTCGCCGGTCGCAGCAAACGCCCATTCAGTGTGTAGCCCTTCTGGACCACTGTCAGAACGGAGCCCGGCTCGGCTTTGGCAGATGGCATCATGCTCATCGCCTCATGATATTCCGGATCGAACGGTTCGCCCTCAGGGTCGACTTCGGTGACATTGAAGCGTTCAAGCGTGGTCTTCAGGAGTTTGCACGTTGCCTCGCTGCCCTGGCGTATTGCTTCGGCATCCGCAGTCTCGGCCGTGCTGAGCCCTAACTCGAGGCTGTCGACGACCGCGAGCATTTCCCGACCGAAATTCTCGAGCGCGTACCTGTGCGCATGCTCGACATCACGAAGCGCTCTTTTACGAACGTTTTCGAGCTCCGCAGCCGCGCGCAGATAGAGGTCCCAGTTTTCGTCCGCCTTGGCCTGCAGTTCTGCCAATGCGGACTCGCCGTTATCGTCCACAACAGCCTGGGCCGTCGCAGCGTCAGTATTTTCGGGCTCCGCTTCTTCGGCCTCGGCTTCAGGTCGCTTGGGCTTTGCGCTCATCCGTGTTGCTCCAGTTGCTTCGCGGCCGCGGACTCTGCAGCGGCCTATTTGAAAGAAGTTCGGAGTGTGGGGTTCGCGCCCCAAAAATCAAGCAAAACGGGGTATTTTTCAGTAGATTTTTTCGCTCAGCCGCGCTGGCCGAGCGCCGAGCCCAGCAAGCGGGCCGTAATATCGACGATCGGCACTACGCGGTCATATGCCATCCGGGTCGGGCCGATAACGCCGAGCACGCCGATCGTGTCATCGTCGATATGGTAGGGCGCTGTAACGACACTACAGTCGTCAAGGATACTGAAACCGGACTCCTCGCCGATGAAAACCTGTACGCCCTGTGCGTGGATGCTTCGGTCCATGAGGTCGAGAATCAGACGCTTTCTGGAAAATGCGTTGAACAAGTTACGTAGCGTCTCGATGTCCGACAGCTCAGCGAATTCCATCAGATTGGTTTCGCCGGCCAGTACAAACTCACCGCCCGGATGCGCGGCCCCCTCGACTGCCGATTGCGCCAGCGAAATGATATCGAGCATGGCCTGATTCATCGAATCCCGAAGCTTGTCGAGATCTATGACGAGCTGATCCCGAACCTGCATCATGTCCAGCCCTGCGTACTTCTCGTTGATGAAGTTCGCCGCCTGAATCAGCTCCGATTCGTTGTAATCCCGATCGAGCTGCAGTATTCGGTTTTGCACTTCGCGATCGTTGATGACAAGTATCACCAGCACACGACAATCCGACAGTGGCAGAAACTCTATTTGCCGCAAGGTCGGATGCTGGCCACGAGGCACGGTGACGACGCCGGCAAGGCTGGTGATATCGGACAACATTCTGGACACCGAACCAATAAGAGCACCTGGATCATCGACATTGGTACGCAGACGCGTTTGCAACTTGCGCATATCATTGTCTTTCGGCTGGCGATAACGAACCAGGGTATCTACGAACAGCCGGTAACCTTTGGATGTCGGAATGCGGCCCGCGGAGGTATGCGGTGCGGCGACGAGGCCCATCTCCTCGAGGTCCGACATGACGTTTCGAATCGTCGCCGGACTGAGATCCAAACCCGAGTCTCTCGACAAAGTGCGTGAACCAATAGGCTCACCCTCGCGGATATAGCGCTGAATGAGAATGCGCAGCAAGTGGCTGGCACGCTCGTTGGGTTTTGACCTAATCGCTTCTGCTGACATTCGCAAGAAACAGAAACTGTTGAGACAGCTCGCTGTGTTACGGTATCGCAACACGCTAGCAATGCCTTGGCGGCCGGTCAAGGGTTTGCAACAATCACCGCAATCGTCGCCCCACAGCGATCACATAAATGAATGCAACATGGGCACCCAGTTCAAAAAAATAGCCTTGCTCGGCCGTCACCAGGATCCGCGCGTTTCCGAGCCGATGGTCGTGCTTGCGACGCATTTGACAAAAGCTGGCGTCGAAGTACTGGCCGCCGACGATATGTCACTCGAATTAACGGCAACGGGTATGCCCGAAACCGAACTAGCGGGCAGCTCGGACCTGGTCATCGCTATCGGCGGCGACGGCACAATGCTCTACGCCGGGCAGCAAGCACGTAGGAGCAATGTTCCGTTGCTCGGTATCAACCGCGGACGCCTCGGATTTCTCGCCGACGTGACACCCGAAGAAATGCTCGACAGCGTCGATCACGTACTCGCCGGAAACTACTCGACCGATACCCGGTTGCTGCTGGAAGCGCAACTGGTCGGACCCGGCGGAAAAGACGTTAGCGCTCTGGCGCTCAACGACGTAGTCCTTCAACGCCACGACACAGGGCGCATGCTTGACTTCGTGACACGAGTCGCCGACCGCTACGTTAATACGCACGCAGGCGACGGTCTTGTCATCGCGACACCGACAGGTTCGACGGCTTACGCACTGAGTTGCGGCGGGCCGATCATTGAGCCGCAACTCGATGCCATTGTCGTGGTGCCGGTCGCACCGCACACACTCTCGGACCGCCCGATTGTAATATCAGCCAGCCAGTCCATCGAAGTGACAGTACTGGAGCGCGAAAACATCCGCGCGGAAATCACCGTCGACGGGCATGCCATCGGTGAAATACTTCCTGACGACAAACTACACATCGCAGCTTCCGACAGCCGCTTGACGCTGTTGCACCCTCCAGGTTATGACTTCTACGGCATCCTGCGGTCGAAACTTTTCTGGGGCCGCGATACACGTAAACGAGTTCAGTCGGAAGAACCCAACTAGACGTGCTCATCAACCTGCAAATTCGAGACTTCGCGATCGTGGAGCGAATTGCCGCCGAGTTCGAACCCGGGATGACCGTGTTGACGGGAGAAACCGGTGCGGGCAAGTCGATCCTGGTTGATGCGCTCGGACTTGTCCTTGGCGAGCGCGGCGGCAGCAAGCTGGTGCGTTCTGGCGCGAAGCGCGCAGAATTCAGCGCCGAGTTCGACGTGACGGCATTGCCCGATGCCAAGACCTGGCTGCAGGACCAGGCGCTCGATGAGGACGATCAAGCCCTTTTGCGCAGGGTCATTAACGCTGATGGACGATCGCGTGCGTTTATTAATGGTAATGCAGTGCCGGTACAACAACTGAAAGTCCTCGGCGAGTTACTCATCGACATTCATGGCCAGCACTTTCACCAGTCGCTCGGGCGGCGCGCTATACAGCGCGACCTCCTCGACCACTACGGTGGGCTGGTCGAAAAACGGGAACAGACTGCATCGGGATTTGTGCAATGGAAGTCCCTGCTCGAAAGGCTCGACGCCCTGCAGCTGGCCGACGCCGACCGGGCGTCGCGACTCGACCTGCTTACATTTCAACTGCAGGAGCTGGAAACGCTGGGCGCGCAATCCGGAGAGATGGACGAGTTGCAGGCCGAGCGTCAGAAGCTTGCTAACAGCGGGCGCCTCGTTGAAGGCGTCGCCTCCGCGCTCGCAGCACTGTCTGATGATGATGCCGGTAATGTCGCGAGCTTGCTCGCAGGCGCAGAACGCTCTGTCGGGAACCTGGTCGAGTATGACGGCGATCTGAAGACGGTTGTCGAACTGCTCGACAGCGCGAGCATCCAGGTCGCCGAAGCGTCGGATACCCTGCAGCGCTATGGCGATTCGATAGACATGGATCCACAGCGGCAGAACCAGGTCGAGGAACGACTCGACGCCATGCAGTCGATTGCCCGCAAGCACCGTGTGACGCCACAGGAATTGCCCGACCTCGCGGAGCGTTTACAGGACGAGCACGACGAACTCGGTCACGCGGAGGAGCGTGGCAAGGAACTGGAGCAGGAGGTCATTGTTGCGGAACGGACCTACCGCGACCACGCCCACGAACTGTCACGACAACGAAAACATGCGGCCGCAGATTTTTCAGGCGCCGTTACCAAGGCGATGGCCGGACTCGGCATGCCGGGCGGCGTCTTCAAGATCGAGATCAACCTGCTCCCGGACGCTGCGGCACGTGCAAGCGGGATTGACGACATCGAATTTCATATCAGCGCCAATCCCGGCCAGCCGCCAATGCCGTTGTCCCGAGTTGCCTCGGGTGGCGAACTATCGCGCATGAGTCTCGCAATCCAGGTCATTGCGAGCGATGGCAGCACGATTCCAACAATGGTATTCGACGAGGTCGACAGTGGCGTTGGTGGCGGCGTGGCCGAAATGGTAGGTCGCAGGCTCGCAGAACTCGGCAACAAGCGGCAAGTGTTATGCGTTACGCATCTGCCACAAGTCGCGAGCCTCGCCGGCCATCATATTCGGATCAGCAAGGTAACTGATGGCAAAGCTACCCGTACGGGTATCCACACGCTTGATACGGAAGAACGCATCGACGAGCTGGCGCGAATGCTGGGTGGTGTTGAAATAACGAGCAAAACCCGCGAGCACGCGGCTGAAATGCTGGCAGGCGCCCCGAAAAAACGCGCCTGAGGCTATCCATCAATCGGAGTCGGACTTGGCTCCGCGCTTCACGTACAGCACGAGACTGTGGTCGAGCAACTCGAAACCGTGCTTCTCGGCGATTTGGTGCTGCAAACGCTCGATCTCATCGCTGAAGAACTCGACAACTTCGCCCGATTCGATGCAGACCATATGGTCATGGTGCTCGCCATCGTCCAGCTCGAACACCGAGTGACCACCCTCGAAGTTATGCCGCGTTACGAGACCAGCGGCCTCGAACTGCGTGAGCACCCGATACACGGTCGCCAAACCGATCTCCTCGCCCGAATCCAGCAGGTCCTTGTAAATATCCTCGGCACTCATGTGGCGGCTGGCCGTGCCTTCGAGGATTTCCAGGATCTTGAGACGCGGCAAAGTGATCTTCAAACCGGCTTTACGTAGTTCCTGACGTTGCTCCATATGCGGGATCTCTGATGGCATGATTGGCACGGTGGACAAGCGTCTATCGTGCTGCTGGGCAAGAAGGTATGATGCGCGCCTATTATGACGCAGATGGCAGCCGGGCTCTAGCGGCACGAACATCTGCAGGACACCCGGCACGGAATCCTCTTTCTCAATGCAATTCGTTACACGTAATTCAATTCTCCTCGTATTGTTACTGGCCGCCATGCTCGCCATGTCCGGCTGCGTGTATCGCGCCAACATGTCGCAAGGAAATATCGTCGAGGAAGAAGACCTCGATCAGGTCGAGGTCGGGATGACTCGCAACCAGGTTCGATTCCTGCTGGGAACGCCGATGGTCGACGATCCGTTCCATGAGAATCGCTGGGACTACGTTTACTTCGTCAAGATCGGTCGCAAAGATGCCAGCGCCAAACGCTGGGTATCAATCATCTTCGACGCAGACAAAGTCAGCGAAATCCGCCGTAACCAGGAACTCAACCCGGCACTCTAGGCAAGCTGTTAGTCGTCGGGTGACTGGCCCATTGTGCGCCCCACTTCCGCGAGTTTTCGTCGCGCTTCACGTGGATCGATCTGCAACGGTCTGTAGATTTCGATGCGATCGCCATCACGGACGACGTGGTCCCGGGATACCTGTTTGCCCCACACGCCGACCGCCAGCTCCGATACCTGGATGCCCGGGAACTGCTCAGCGATAGGTGCGCGAGAGATCACTTCAGCCACCGTCGCGCCACGATCAACTTCGAGGGCCAACAGCAACTGCTCTCGTGGAGTCGCGAGTACCAGTTCGACGGCGACTTGCTCAGCCATCGTGCGCATCGTCCGAGCTGTAAACATCTTCCGCACGTCGAACGAATGCGTCGACAAGCGTGTTGCAGATTTCTTCGAAGTACCGGCCCAGCAATCGATCCGTCGTTCGGTTCTTCACCTCGAACTCGAGATCAAGCGAAACCTTGCAGCCGGCATCACCGAGTGCCTTAAAACCCCAGCCGCCTGAGAGGTGGCTGAACGGACCATCGACCAGCGTCATGTCGATGGCCTCATTTTCCCGCATCGTATTGCGCGTTCGAAATTTGCGCCGCAAGCCTGCTCGATTCATTTCGACAGACCCTTCGAGAAGGTCGCCTTCGCGCCAGTGCAATACTGCCTCGCTACACCAGGGCAGAAACGTCGGGTAGGACTCGACATCCTCGACCAGCGCGTACATCTGATGCGCCGAAAACGGCACCAGGGCACTACGGCTTACCTTTCGCATGACAACGCGCGCCACCTGTTACGATCAATCAACTGAAATCGGGCAGAAGACCTGACGATTTGAGAAATACGAACAGGACCGCGACAGGAACAACATATCGGACCAGTGCGCGCCAGATCGTATAGATTGAGCCAGCGCCGCCAAGTTCTTCAGCGGTAGAGTTCCTGCACATCACCCAGCCCGCGAATATAGCAATGAACAATCCGCCCAGGGGCAACATGAGATTATTGGTCACATGATCGAGGTTGTCGAAAATCGTGCCCTTCAGGAACTTCAGGTCGGCCAGCACGTTGAAGGAAACGACAGTGCCAAAACCCAGCGCCCAGATCAGTCCGCCGATCGTTACGGCGGCCTGCGCCCGTGTACGATTGCGGTGTTCAACCAGCCACGCGACGGCGGGCTCCATCAGGCCGAGTGCTGAGGTCCACGCGGCAAATGACAGCAGGATAAAAAACAGTGTCGAGAAGAACGCGCCGCCGGGCATTTGACCGAGCGCCAACGGCAGCGTTTGAAAGACCAGTCCCGGACCTTCGCCCGGATCGAGATTGTTTGCGAACACCAGCGGGAAAATCACCAGACCAGCGAGTATCGCGATCAAGGTATCCGCGGCTACGACCGTGCCCGACGCAGTCGTAATCGACGTCTCCTCCGGCAGGTACGCACCGTACGCCATGATCGCACCCATGCCGATCGACAAGGAGAAAAATGCCTGCCCCATTGCGGCCAGTACGCTGTTCCATGTGAGCTTGTCAAAGTCCGGGGTGAACATGAACGCCAGGCCCTCGCCGAAATGCCCGGACGAAGCCGAATATCCGAGTAACACCATCATTAGAGCCAACAACGCCGGCACCATGAAGCGAACGGCCTGTTCGAGCCCCCGTTCAACACCGCGGGCGACAACGAAAGTCGCCAGGCCCATAAACAAAGTGTGGCACAGGGCCACGAGGCGCCAGTCGCCCACGAAGTTATCGAATTGGGCCGCAATGGCCTCGGCGCTTGCTCCCGAAAATGCACCGGTCACACTCTTGACGATGTATGCCAGTGTCCATCCGGCAACGACGCTGTAATACGAAAGAATGAGAATGCCGGCGGTAACCCCCAGGATTCCGATCCATTGCCAGTGGCGGGAACTGCCCTCTTCTTCGCCGAGTAGCGTCATCGTCGCAACCGGATTGCGACGACCACGCCGGCCAATCAGGATCTCCGACATCATCACGGGCATGCCGACGAAGAAAACGCATGCCAGGTAAACCAGCACGAAGGCGCCACCACCGTTTTGTCCGGCGACGTACGGAAACTTCCAGATGTTGCCGAGACCGACTGCCGATCCGGTAACAGCCAGGACAAAAGCCATCCGCGACGACCAGTGGCCATGCAGAGAACTGCGCCTGGCGGGCCCGGCTGCCTGATTACTCAGCATCGTTTTTCTCTCAGGACGGTTGAAGGCGCGATTCTCATACAAATTCGAAAATGTCACAACAAGGTCCCATTTGCCGCTGTGGCAACCCGATAAATCCGTATAATCCCGGCCCCACGACGCAAACCGCCGCGCGCAATCAATGAGCAAGAAAAAGCCAGATAAGAGCAATGTCATCGCCGCCAATCGCAAAGCGCGGCACGACTATTTCATCGAGGACAGCTTCGAGGCAGGACTTGCGCTCGAGGGCTGGGAGGTCAAGGCACTGCGCGACGGTCGGGCGCAACTCACCGAGAGTTACGTGCACATCCGCAACGCCGAGGCGTGGTTGCTCGGCGCACATTTTTCACCACTGTTGACGGCCTCGACGCACATCATTGCGGACCCGACCCGTACGCGAAAATTGCTGCTGCATCGCGGTGAACTCGACCGCCTGATCGGCGCCGTCGAGCGCAAGGGCTACGCGCTCGTGCCTCTGGACCTGCATTGGACCAGGGGCCGCGTGAAATTGAAGGTCGGGCTCGCACGTGGCAAGAAACAGCACGACAAGCGTGCAACGAGTAAGGACCGTGATTGGGAGAGACAACGAGCTAGAATCTTAAAACATTAATTTTATCAACTCGTTACTAGACTATCTTAAATTAGTTTCTAGTATTGTTCTTGCTCATACTACCAACTCAGCCGTTGTATTACCGTCGGCAACCCATACACTAGGTGGGTACGGGGGTGACCTGGCTTCGACGCGGGTCGCGAAACTCCGAGTGCATGCCGAGGGACAGAGTACCTCGTAAATCCAACTGTAAAACTTATAGTTGCCAACGACGACAACTACGCTTTAGCTGCTTAAAAACCAGTTTGAAGCCTTCTGCCCGGATCGTGCCTATGCGTCCGGATCACAGGAGTCACCGACATAGGACCGCGGTGAGGGCATGTTCAGGGCTCAATCCGTTAAATCCTTACTGAACTGGCTGTGAGTTTTCCCTGCCCGTCGGGTAGCCCGCAGTGAGACTAAAGACGGAATAAGCATGTAGAGCTCGTAGCGTAGGGCTTGCGGACGTGGGTTCGATTCCCACCACCTCCACCAATACAGAAGAACCGCCGTCAGGCGGTTTTTTTGTTTGGGTGGGCAGTGGCTGGGAAGAGAGGCCACGTAGTGGGTTCACAAAACGCGGCGCAGCCCGTTTTGGACGCACATAGTGCGCCGCGAAGCGGTGAGCCGCCTTGGCGGCGAATCCATTCCCACCACCTCCACCAATACAGAAGAACCGCCGTCAGGCGGTTTTTTTGTTTGGGTGGGCAGTGGCTGGGAAGAGAGGCCACGTAGTGGGTTCACAAAACGC
>Ga0255054_10000084_pt1 | contig 46253 bp, 45 predicted proteins | sample JV7_2_23_MG_FD_188634 | JGI IMG/M metagenome (GOLD analysis project Ga0255054, IMG submission 188634) | Seawater microbial communities from Jervis Inlet, British Columbia, Canada - JV7_2_23 | ecosystem: Environmental > Aquatic > Marine > Inlet | place: Canada: British Columbia | collected... | reverse complement strand
TCTTCCTCCAGCTGGCGCTTCATAACCCGCGTCATGCGGCGCGCTTGTCCGACCCAGGTTCCGAGCTGATTGGCGACTTTGGGCAGGCGCTTCGGACCGAGCACCACGAGCCCGATCATGAACAGTATGACGAGTTCAAAAAAGCCGACGCCGGACATAAGGAGTGACGAAAATCAGGCGTCTTTGCGGGGTTCTTCGACTGGCGTGTTTTCGAAGTCGGCGTCTTCCTGCGAATTGTCGTCAAGCTGATCTTTCGCATCTTCTGCTTCGCTCATCGCGCCACGAAAACCCTTGACCGCGTTGCCGAGATCCGAGCCCAGCGTACGCAGACGTTTTGTGCCGAAAATAGCGAGCACGATCACCAGGATGATCAGCAACTGTGGCCAGCTAATGTTCGCAAACATGCGTTAACTCCCGGGGTACAGAACCCCAAAACCTCTCAATCGACCGGCCGCCGCCGGGCGCGCATTATGTTCATGATACCGCCCAATTGGCAACAAAACCGTACGGATGTCACGGATTAAGATGCGTCAGGTTTCGAGCCAGAAGGTCACGGGGCCGTCGTTCGTCAGGCTCACTTTCATGTCGGCGCCGAATTGACCGGTTGCCACGTCGTCGACGTGTTGGCGGCAAATTTCCACCAATCGCAGAAAGTAGTCCTCGCCCATGTCGGGTGGGGCGGCTTTTGTGAAGCTCGCACGCGTACCCTTATTGGTATCGGCGGCGAGCGTAAATTGTGACACGAGCAATAGACCACCGTCCTCGTCGAGGACACTGCGGTTCATGCGGCCGTCCGTGTCCGGGAATACGCGATAGCCCAGGATACGCTCGGCGAGACGGCCGATATCGGCCTCGGTATCGTCGCGATGCACGGCGACCAGCACCAGTAATCCGCGGCCGATTTCACCGACAGTCTCGCCGTCGACGGTAACGCTTGCGCGGCTTACACGCTGCAGAAGCCCGATCATTTGTCCGCGATCTCCCCAGTTTCCTGCGATTGAAGGCCTTTATTAATGCATCAACGAGTAACAAAGACCATAGCGGTGTGTCTGCAATGAGAACCTTTCCGGACCGGTCGGTGGGCGGGGCGCCCTGGTGGCCAGACGGGGTCAGCCCTGCCGGGACGGCCACGGATGGTAATCCCGGGCAGCGGCCTCCCGGCCGGACCATGGAAGGAAGGGCCCCGGTCGGATGATCGGGGCCCACTTTCTGTGTCTGACCGATCACATATAGATCGTTATTCCCACCATCATGCCGAAGTAAGCAATGGTGGGAAATCGGCGTTGATACTTAATACAATAACGCCAAAATGTGGGGACCATGGTTGTCAATAGCCATGTTCGGGCGTCGTTGGCGCCCGTCGCCGACGAGCAATACACTAGCGCAACAGCAGCTCACCCCGGCAGGACGAATCATGAAACGACGACAGTTTGTGGGCAGCCTCGCGGCGGCTGCGAGTCTCGCCGCATGTGCGAAGCAGGAGGAAAATTGCGAGGGAGCAGCGGCGCAATTCAGCGAAACATTCGAGTGGTCAGTGGCGACGTCCTGGCCGCCCAAGTTTCCGGGGCTCGGCATCGCGGTCAACAATCTCGCTGACCGCATCGAGCGCGCGTCGGGCGGACGCCTGAAAATTAAGGTGTACGCTGCAGGTGAGCTGGTACCGGCATTCGAGGCATTCGATGCCGTCAGTCGTGGCGCTATAGAGATGGGGCACGACGCGGCTTACTACCACAAGGGCAAGGTGCCGGCGGCGCAGTTCATGACGGCAATCCCGTTCGGTATGACTTTCATGGAGATGAACGCCTGGCTGTATTACGGCGGTGGCCTGGAGCTATGGCGCGAACTGTATGAGCCGTTCAATCTCGTGCCGTTTCCTTGCGGCAACACCGGTGTCCAGATGGGCGGCTGGTTCAACAAGGAAATCAATTCGATCAGCGACCTCAAGGGCCTCAAAATGCGTATTCCAGGCCTCGGTGGAGAGGTCATTCGCCGTGCGGGTGGAACGCCTGTCACGCTGCCCGGTGCCGAGATTTTCACCTCGTTGCAAACCGGCGCGATCGATGCGACCGAATGGGTCGGTCCGTACAATGACGTGGCGTTCGGGCTCCACAAGGCGGCGAAGTACTACTATTACCCGGGCTGGCAGGAGCCGGCACCCGCGCTGCAGTGCTACATCAACAGAGCCGCATGGGATTCGCTGCCACCGGATCTGCAGGCGATCATCGAGATCTCCTGCCAGGCAATTACGACCGACATGCAGGCCGAGTACGCGCGCGGCAACGCGCTGGCGCTACAGCAACTGATGGACGATCCGAATGTCGAGGTTCGCCCGTTTCCGGACGAGGTGCTGCAGTTCCTGAAGTCGAAAGCCGAGGAGATCGTCGCAGAGATGGTGGAGGAGGACCCCGTCAGCGCCAGGATTTACGACTCCTGGTCGGCATTCCTCGAGAAGTCGATTCCCAACCAGCGAATCACCGAGCAGGCTTTTCTAGCCACTCGCAAATAGCTGTTGGAGCGCTTCTCGAAGCGCGATTGGGCATGACCGCAGTCGCGCTTCGAGAAGCGCTCCAACAATTTAACCCCCGTAGATTTTTTGTGGCAGCCACGTGACGAGCTCGGGGAACAGCGCCAGCAACAGCAGCGCGAAAAGCTGTATTGCCACAAAGGGTATGACGCCGCGGTAAATCTGTCCGGTTGTCACCGACGCTGGCGCAACGCCGCGCAAATAGAAGAGCGCGAAACCGAAGGGCGGCGTCAGGAAGGACGTCTGCAAATTGATCGCGATCATGATGCCAAGCCAGACCGGGTCGAGGCCCATCGCCAGTAGCACCGGGCCGACGATCGGTACGACGACGAACGTGATCTCAATGAAATCGAGCACGAAGCCGAGCATGAACATCACGATCATCACGACGATGACGGCCCCGAAGACACCACCGGGCAACGCCCCAAGAATGGCGTGCACGCCGTCATCCCCACCGTAGCCCCGAAAGACCAACGAGAAGATCGAGGCGCCGATCAGGATCAGGAACACCATGCTGCTGATCTTGAGCGTCGCTTGCATGATGTCCCGGAGACGCGCGATCGTGATCTCGCGCCGTAATGCTGCCAACAGCAACGCACCCATGCCACCGACGCCGGCCGCCTCGGTCGGCGTAGCGAGCCCAGCGAGGATCGAGCCCAGCACAGCGAAGATCAACACGAGCGGCGGCAATAACGCGCGCAATATCTGTACGACCGACACCGTATCGTCGGCGCTTCGCTCATGAGCGGGCATTAGCTCAGGCTTGATCAGTGCGGCAATGATCAGGTACGCAATGTACAAGACGACGAGCAAGAGCCCCGGAATCAGCGCGCCCGCAAACAGATCACCGACGGAAACCGACTTCGGCGAGAAACCGCCCATCTCGATTTGCGCTTGCTGATACGCGCTTGTCATCACGTCGCCGAGCATGACGAGGATGATCGACGGCGGGATAATCTGGCCGAGCGTGCCGGACGCACAAATCGTGCCTGTTGCAACTTCCGGGGCGTACCCGCGGCGCAGCATCGTCGGTAGCGATAGCAGCCCCATGGTGACGACCGTGGCACCGACTATGCCGGTGCTCGCCGCGAGTAACATGCCGACGAGCGTCACCGAGATTCCAAGGCCACCTCGCAGGGAACCGAACAAGCGGCTGAGTGTATCGAGCAATTCTTCGGCGATGCGTGCACGCTCGAGCGTCACGCCCATGAAGACAAACAACGGTACGGCGACGAGGGTCTCATTGCTCATAATGCCGAACAGACGGTTAGGTAGCCCGGAAAGCAACGCGTCATTGAAGCCGCCGGCAGCAATGCCGACCGCCGCAAATAACAACGCGGTGCCGCCAAGCGAGAGCGCAACCGGAAAGCCGGCCAGCAGCACCACGATTACCGACAGAAACATCAGGAGTGCGACCCACTCCATCGTCAGCGTCCTCTGGCCGCTTTCAGCGACCGCAAGAGCATTGACACCCCCTGCATTGCCAGCGTCAGCGGCATCAGCAATAGCACTGACTTAAGCAGCGGAATGAACGGGTAAGGCAGGCCGCCGGGCTCACGTGACCATTCATGCAGTTGCCAGGACAGGGTGACAAAATCCCAGGCCTGGAAAGCAAGGAACGCACACACCGGAAACAGGAAAAACAGCACGCCGAGTACGTCAACCAACGCGCGGCGCCGTTCGCTCATGTTGCGGTAGAAGATATCGACGCGAACGTGCTCGTCCTGCTGCAGTGTGTAGGCGGCACCGAGCATGAATACGACCGCGTGCATCCAAACTACGGACTCCTGCAACCATATGGCACCGGCGTCGAACACGTACCGCATCACGACAACGACGAATGTAACGACAACCATGAACAACGTCAGCCAGGAGGTGAGCCGGCCGGCAAACATGCTGATTCGGTCAAGCGCGTTGGGCATGTTGCCCTGAGCGGTTGAATCGTCCAAGGACTCGTTCTCAGCGTCGCCAGAACGTAGGCGTAATCAGCACCAGCAACGTGAAGATTTCCAGTCGTCCGAGCAACATGCCGGCGACAGAGATCCACTTCGCCGTGTCACTCAGCGTCATGAAGCCCGCCGATACCTCGCCCAGCCCCGGGCCGAGGTTGTTAAGCGTTGCCGCCACGGCCGAAAACGCGGTTACCTGGTCGAGACCAGTCGCCATCATCGCGAGCATCATGCCCGCGAAAACGATCACGTAGACGGAGAAGAAACCCCATACGGCGTCGACGACTCGATAAGGTACTGCCTTGTTGCCGAGCTTCACGGGAATTTCTGCGCTGGGATGAACGAGACGCACGATCTCGCGCATGCCCTGTTTATAAACGAGCAACCAGCGTATGACCTTTATTCCTCCCGCCGTTGATCCGGCCGAGCCGCCAATAAAACTGGAGAAGATGAGTAGAACGGGAATTGCCGCGGGCCACGCGGAAAATTCAGCTATCGTAAAGCCAGTGGTGGTGGCAATCGATACGGCCTGGAACACACCGTTGACGATCGTTGCACTAGCCGAGTCGAAGATACCGAAACGGAACAGCGCTAGTACCACCAGAATGCACAAGACTATAAGTATGAATGAATAGGCCTGAAACTCGGGGTCCTGCTTGTAGTGCCTGATCGACACGTATCGCCAGGTATAGAAATGCAGCGAGAAATTGATACCTGCGAAAAACATGAAGACGATTGCGACCAGGTTGACTGCGGTGCTATCGAAATAGCCGATGCTGAGGTCGTGCGTCGAAAACCCACCGATCGCGACGGTCGAGAACGCGTGACACAAAGCGTCGAACCAACCCATGCCGGCGGCCATGTAACTCACCAGGCATGCGAGCGTGAAGCTGAGATAGACATACCAGAGCGCTTTGGCGGTTTCCGTGATGCGCGGCGTCAGTTTGGTGTCCTTGACGGGGCCCGGCGTCTCCGCGCGATAGAGCTGCATGCCGCCCACACCGAGCATCGGCAACACCGCGACGGCGAGGACGATGATTCCCATGCCGCCAAGCCATTGCAGTTGCTGGCGGTAATAGAGGATCGACCGCGGCAACTCGTCCAGACCGGTCAGGACTGTCGCCCCCGTAGTCGTCAGCCCGGATATGGATTCGAACACGGCGTCGGTTATCGACAATGACAGGCTGTCGTCGAAATACAGTGGCGCCGCGCCGAACGTACCCAGCACGGTCCAGAATGCGGCGACGACAAGAAAACCATCGCGCAGACGCAGGTCCTTACGCTGCTTATGTACGGGGAGCCAACACACGACCCCCGCTGCGAGCGTGAGTCCGAAGCCCTCGACGAACGACAGCCATGCGTGATCGGCAAAAATGAGGCTGATGATGATCGGCGGCAGCATCGTCAGGCTGAACATCATCAGGAGCAGCCCGAGTATGCGTTGAACGACGGTCCAGTTCATCGCCGCCCGGCCGGGACCCTGACGGGACCCCTACACAAAGGACACGCCTACCTGGAACAGTTGCTCGAGCCGCTCGATCTTGCGTCGATCGGTCATGAACATGATGACGTGATCGTCGGTTTCGATGACCGTGTCATGGTGCGCAATGATGACCTTATCGCGGCGAACCAGCGCGACGATTGCCGTGCCCTTCGGCAACTCGACATCCTCGATCTTGCGGCCGACGACTTTCGACTCTTTTTCCGTACCGTGAGCGATTGCCTCGATCGCCTCCGCTGCGCCGCGACGTAGCGAATGCACCTTGGCGACATCGCCGCGCCGTACATGCGCGAGTAGCGAGCCGATCGTGACCTGCTGCGGTGATATGGCGATATCGATGCTGCCCGCCTCGACGAGGTCCACGTAAGAGGCGCGATTGATCAGTGCCATGACCTTATGTGCGCCGAGCCGCTTTGCGAGCATCGAACTCAGGATATTGGCTTCTTCGGAGTTGGTCAGCGCGCAGAACACATCGACGTTGTCGACGTTCTCCTCGAGCAGTAACTCCTCGTCGGCGGCGTCGCCGACCAGCACGATGGCACGATTGAGCCGCTCGGAAATCTGCCGGGCGCGCTGGGTATCGCGCTCGATGATCTTCACCTGGTTGGTTTGCTCGAGCGCCAGAGCGAGTCGCACACCGATGTTGCCGCCACCGGCAATGACGACACGCCGCACCGGTTCCTCGAGGCGCCGCATTTCGCTCATGAATACCCGAATGTCCTTGCGGTCTGCGATGAAGAACACCTCATCGCCTTCCTGAATGACGGTGTCGCCGTCAGGCAGCATGGCCTTGCCGCGCCGATAGATAGCGGCGATACGTCCTTCAGTGTTCGGCACATGCTCCTTCAGCGTTGCGATGCGCTGGCCGACAAGCAAGCCGTCGCGGTCGGCGATCACACCGACAAGGCGCACGCGGCCGCCGGCGAAGTCGAGCACTTGCGATGCGCCCGGATACAGAATCAGCTGCTCCACGTACTCGCAGACCAGTTGTTCGGGGCTGATGCCGACGTCGATCGGAATCGCGTCTTGCGAAAACAGACCACGGGCGTTCATGTACTCCGCAGAGCGAATTCGGGCGATCTTGGTTGGCGTGTGGAACAGCGTGTAGGCGACCTGGCACGCAACCATGTTGGTTTCGTCCATATCGGTCAGCGCGACGACGATGTCGGCATCGTTTGCGCCGGCGCGATCGAGCACCTCAGGGTACGCGGCATGACCGACGACCGTCCGAATATCCAGCCGGTCCTGGAGTTCGCGCAGAACGTCGGCGCGCCTGTCGACAACGGTGACTTCGTTGGCCTCTTCGCGCGACAAATGGTAGGCGGCCGAAGAGCCAACCTGACCTGCACCGAGAATTAGAATTTTCATTGTTTTTAGTTGCCCGGTTCGTCAGCTGTGGCTACCAGCACATTGAAAACCGCTCAGCTGGTAGTTTACATCAGATCGAGATTCGCATAGGACAGGACGAGCCATTTTGTGCCAGCCGACTCGAAATTGACTTCGACCCGGGCGTGCGCACCCTGGCCCTCGTAATTGAGAATGACGCCGTCGCCGAATTTGCCGTGTCGCACTCGCTGGCCGAGGCGAACGCCCATTTCCGCGTCGGCTGCTGTCTTGATTGACGTCCGCGCCCTGGAGCGCACGGGGCGGGAGACCTGCACACGCGGGCGAATTTCCTCGACGTACTCGTCGGGCATCTCGGCGATGAAGCGCGACGGCTGGGAAAAGCTGTCCATGCCGTGCAGGCGACGTTGCTCCGCATAGGTCACGTACAAGGTCTGTTTTGCGCGCGTAATTCCGACGTAACAAAGCCGCCGTTCTTCCTCGAGCCCGTTCGGGTCGGCAATGGAACGTTGATGCGGAAACAGGCCGTCCTCCAGGCCGCAGAGGAACACCAATGGAAACTCGAGCCCCTTGGCCGAGTGCATGGTCATGAGTTGCACGCAGTCCTCCCAGGCCTCGGCCTGGCCCTCGCCCGCCTCGAGCGCAGCATGCGACAGGAATTCATCGAGCGGTGACATTTCTTCGGCCGGGTCGGGCTCGAAACTTTTCGCCGCGCTGACGAGTTCCATGAGGTTTTCGAGCTTGGTCTCCCCCCGCTCGCCCTTGTCGTTTCTGAACATGTCGACCAGGCCGCTCGCATGAATGACGTGATCGACCTGGTTTTGCAGGTCCAAGCCAGCCGTTTCGATGGTCAGGCGCTCGATCAGGTTCATGAACGCGAGGACCGCGTTTGCAGCGCGACCCGCCAGTTCGTCGCTCGCAACGGCTCCGGCGGCGCGCCACATCGGGCAGCTGTTGGCGCGTGCATACGCGCGCATGATCTCGACCGTGCGAGCGCCGATACCGCGTGTTGGCCGATTGACGATGCGCTCGAATGACGCGTCGTCATCACGATGAGAGATCAGGCGCAGGTACGCCAGCGCGTCCTTGATCTCCGCGCGCTCGAAGAATCGCAAGCCCCCGTACACGCGGTACGGGATGCCAGCATTGATCAGACCTTCCTCCAGAACGCGCGACTGTGCGTTGGAGCGATACAGGACAGCCGCATCGGCGCGCATATTACCCTGCTCGATCCACTCGCGCAGCCGGCCGATGACGAAATCCGACTCATCGCGCTCGTTGTACGCTGCATAGAGTTTGATCGCCTCACCCTCGGCCCCGTCGGTCCACAGGTTCTTGCCCATACGCTCGGCGTTATTGGCGATGACGGCATTTGCCGCGTTCAGGATCGTCGCGGTCGACCGGTAGTTCTGCTCCAGTTTGACGACCTTCGTCGACGGAAAGTCCCGCTGGAACTGGTGAATATGCTCGACACGAGCGCCGCGCCAGCGGTAAATCGACTGGTCGTCGTCACCGACGACAAATGGCACGCCCTCGTCGCCGGCGAGCAGCCGTAGCCACGCATACTGAATCGCGTTCGTATCTTGAAACTCGTCGACGAGCAGGTGCTGGAATCGCCGCCGGTAATGTGCGAGCAAGTCCGCGTTGTCGCGCCATAGTTCATGAGCGCGCAGCAACAACTCGGCAAAATCGACGAGACCGCCACGCGCACAGATTTCCTCGTAAGCGGCGTACAGGGAAATCATTTGGCGGCGGTTCGGATCACGCTGATCGTCGAGGTGTTGCGGGCGCAGCCCCTCGTCTTTCTGTGCGTTGATGAACCACTGAATCTCTTTTGGTACCCAACGGCTGTCGTCGATCTCGAGGTTCTTCAGCAACCGCTTGATCAGTCGCAACTGGTCATCGGAATCGATGATCTGGAAGTTCTGCGGCAACTTCGCCTCCTGCCAGTGCCGGCGGAGCAAGCGGTGCGCGAGGCCGTGAAACGTGCCGATCCACAGGTGACTGACCGGCATGCCGAGCAATGCCTCGATACGGCCGCGCATTTCGGCTGCGGCCTTGTTCGTGAACGTTACGGCGAGCAAACTTTGTGGTGAAACACCTTCGACATCGATCAGCCATGCGGCGCGATGCACGAGCACCCGCGTCTTACCGCTACCCGCGCCGGCGATCACGAGCGTCGGTTCTGCGGACGCCGTTACGGCCTGACGCTGCGCGTCGTTCAGGGATTCGAGGATGGGAGTGACGTCCATGAGGCGCGCAAGTTTATCAGGAAACTTCCGCGGCCGGATTGCGATTATTTCGTCACTGTCGCCACATAACTCCGAGCGAGTAGCGGGTGCGGTCGAACTGGATTCGAGTGTCATTCGACACGAAGTCGTCAGCTCGAGCATCGAGTTTCACGCTCAGGTGCGGTGTGATTTTGTAGCTGATCGCGGCGTCGACACGCGACGTCTCGAGCGTTTTCCTGGGGAGGTTAGGATTACTGAAGGCGAACGCGTTTTCGTACTTGTAATTGCGGTAGTAGCCGGAGATTTCGACATCGAATCGCGCACCCGGTGACCAGTTGAACTCTACTTCGTAATGATCCCGAACGTAATTGTTGTAGCCGAGATGCCGGTCTTCACGATCGACTCTTTCGTACTCGAACCCGAACCACATGCTGCGGGTAATACGCTGCCGTGCCAGCACCGACAGCCCCACATAGTCATAACGTACGGCGGGGTTGTCGATCGGCTGCGAACCGTCGAGATTGAAGGACGGGCGGTCGGAATAGCGGCGGCTGAACTTCTCGGCGGTCAGGCGCAAGAGCGACGTGGGCGTGAATTTGTATTGCGTATGCACGCCAAGAAGAAAGTACTCGTGGTCGTATGACGGCACTGCCTCGACGCGATCGAAATCGTACAGGAACGCTTTGCCAACGCCGCCGATCGAGAGCTTGTCGTAAGTTTGGCGAAATCTGATGTCCGGGCCGTAACGTTTGTAATTCATGCGATCGCCGATATCGACGCCGCCAACCGAGCGAGGCAACCCGTCGTCGGGATCGTAGTAGGTCTCATCGTGCTGCGAGATCTTGAACGCGCTGTAAACTTCACGCTTGCGATCGCCTTCCTTGCGGTAGTACTCGTTGCCAATGCGGATCTCATGGCTGAATTCATCGGCGTCACTCTGCGCACGATCCTGGTAATACGAGCCGGACATCCGGTAAGAACCGTAAAAACCTTCGAACGTGTAGCTGTTGATCATGTACTTGACGCCCAGGTCGACCGGTACGAATGTGCCGGACTGGACCACAGGCGTCACTAGTGGATTACCTGGTTCGCCGAAGTCGATGTAGGGCGCCGACGGGGAGCGGAAGACATTGGAGTCGTTGCCGAAGCCGGCCTGGGCGAAGAATTCGAAGTCGAAAATGCTCTTCTCCTTGCGCTCCTTTTCGGCACGTTGATAGACCGGATCCTCTTCAATCGCCTGCCTCCGAATACGACCGATGGCTTTCTTCGCAAGGTTCGAGATTTTTTCGTTCTGCTGCTGGTCACGCGCCAGCATGAACCAACGCAATGATTCGTCGGGATCACCTGCGGCGTAAGCGTTCAGGCCCAGGTTGAAATGCGCCATCGGTTCCAGGCTCGATGAGCGCGTTGCTTTCTTGAGCGACTCGCGTGCGCGAATGTGTTGTCCGGCCTTGTAGTGCGCAACGCCCGTGTTGTAGTGCAATAGCGCCGTGTTCATGCCGGCTTCGCCAGCCTGCTGGTAGCGCAGCAGGGCGGCCCAGTAAAGGTCATCGCGAAACAGGCGATTGCCATCGTCGAAGAGCTCTTGCGAGCTCATTGCGCTCGCGGAGCCGCTGGCCAGAAGGCACAAAACGGCCGCCGTCAGGGCGACGAGGGAGGTCATTCGTTGGGTCGTCGGGTTTCTGCGTTGGACGGAGATGAGCGGAGCTCCCGGACTTCGCGTTATGTCAGATCGCAAAATGCCCGATATTCACCGGGAAAACCATGACGTAGCGCAAGAAAATCCCCCTGGATGGACTCCATCCAGGGGGATTGCTGTTTTTTTCGCCTGAATTGTCCCAGGCGCGAGGTCTGTCATGGCCGGTTTAGTCCTCGACGGGGCCGTCGCCTTCCACGCCGTCATCGTCTTCCATGCCGCCATCGTCCTCGTCGTCCTCGTCGTCCTCGTCGGGCTCGTCGATCTCGACGTCTTCACCTTCCTCGTGATCATCGCCGTCGTCGTCGCCCATCTCGTTTTCCGAATCGAAGGCTTCATCATCTCCGAAGGTATCCTGATCCGTGAAACTTACACCGCCATCGTCGTCTCCGTCGCCGTCGCCGTCACCGTCGTCGTCATCGCGCGCAGACTCGTCGTCGTCCCCTGACTCGTCGTCTTCACCTTCATCAGACTCCTGGCCGTCGCCGTCGCCGTCGCCGTCGTCGTCACCGAAGTCGCCGCCTCCGGCTTCATCTTCGTCATCGTCCGGACCTGGCATGTCAGCGACGTCGTCGCCGACATCTTCGTCGTCGTCAAGCACCTGCATCATGATATCGAAGTCTTCGAGGTCGTCGTCGGCACGTGCGGTGGCCGGCGCGAACGCGAAACACGTCAATATCAGCACAGCGAAAAATACGTTGAAATGTTTCATGACACTACTCCATCAATATTCGCCGGACATCCGGTCCAGCCGTGATTCAGGAAACCTCTACCAGCAACCGGAACGTCCGGTTGCGGTCTTTGTGTTCGAGACGCGCCAGCAATTCACCGCCAGCGGGCGTCAATGCGATGAGCGTCAGGGGCAACAGGTTCTTGCCTTCCTCGAGGCTCGTCTCCCAGGTAATTTCACGCTGGCCCGGGAAGCCGGCGAGTTCGATACCTTCCGGCAGCGACACTGTAAGCGTTGCAGAATCCAGAGCCATCGCCGATGCGAACACGAGCCGGACTGTCTGTTCCTGCTCGAGCGCGATGGTTACACCGGGAATGGCCGGATCGACATCCGGAACCTGCGGTGTTGTCATCAGCATCGCTGTGATTACCCAGATCGCGAGCCCTGCAGCAATCGCCGAGCCGAAGCCGGTCAGCAACCAGCGATTGCGGTTACGGCGCGCGCCCTGATGTGCAGCTTGCACGAGGGCCTGGTCGTAAAATCCTGCTTGAGCTTCTGGCACGGGATAATCCTTTAACAACTCAAGGAGCTCTTGCTCCTGCATCATGTCTTTTTGATTCATGGCATCTGTCCTGCTTGGTCCCTTACACGTTGCCGCTCAGGAAAAGGTTCCATCGTCAGCGAGGATTTGACGTAATCTGGCGCGTGCACGATGCAACCGCGATTTAATGGTCCCAATCGGCGCCCCTGTAATCTCCTGAATCTCGATGAGCGTGTAGCCCTCGGTGTCGTGTAGCAACACAACGATGCGGTGATCTTCGCTGAGCTGCTGCAAGGCCGCGTCCAGGAGTCTGAACGTGTCGACGCGCTCGCTATACGCGACCGGGTCGAGATCGCCGGCAATGCCAGCAAGACCCTCACCAGGCAGGTGCCCTTCGTCGACGAGGTGCATGCGTTGGCGGACGAACCGGCGGTGCTGATCGACAAACAGGTTATACATGACCCGGCATAGCCATGAGCCCGGCTCCTCGATTTTTACGAGCTCGTGCAGCAGGCCGAAGGCTTTGATGAGTAACTCCTGGAACAGGTCTTCGGCCTCGGCCTTGCTGCCGGTCAGGCGCCAGGCGAGGCGGTATAGTCGGTCGAAATGCGGCCGCACGACTCGCTCGAATACGTGGCTCTGGTCTGAATCAGTCATCGCACCGCCGAGTGTATAGCCATTGATCCCCCCGCCGGCAAGGACGTGCTCTGCTATTCTTGAAGAAAAACTAATGTGCTGATGAAATCGAATACGATCGCTTTGACTGCAGCGGCTATGGTCGCCTTCGCTGCAAACTCCGTGCTTTGCCGGCTCGCGCTCGGTGCCGGTCTCATCGATGCGGCGAGCTTCGCGTCGATCAGAACAGTGTCCGGGGCCGTAATTCTCGGTGTGATTCTGGCGCTACGCGCCGGCAAGATGCGGGCGAAGCCGAATTGGCGCTCGGTAGTGACGCTGTACCTATACATGGTGTTCTTCTCGTTCGCCTACCTGTCTCTGAGCGCCGGCACTGGCGCGTTGGTGTTGTTCGGCGCCGTGCAGCTGACGATGTTTATCGTCGCGTTGCGATCCGGGGAGCACTTCTCACGCGTTTCCTGGGTCGGACTTACGGTCGCGATTGCAGGCCTGGTGTACCTGGTATCGCCTGGCGTGACTGCGCCCGACCCTCTCGGCGCCGGTCTGATGGCGGTTGCGGGCATCGCGTGGGGTTTCTATTCGCTCGTAGGGCGGTCGGCCGGCGATCCGGCGGAGGCAACGGCACACAATTTCATCTTCTCGGTACCGCTGGTTGTCGCAACCAGCCTGATCTTCCTCGGCGACTTCCAGGTCTCACTTGCCGGCGCGGGCTATGCGATTGCGTCGGGCGCGATCGCATCCGGTATCGGCTACGTTATCTGGTACGCGGCCTTGCGTGGCTTGACGGCCACGAGCGCGGCCACTGTGCAGCTGTCCGTGCCGGTGATCGCCGCGATCGGTGGCGTGGTCCTGATGTCGGAAGACGTGACGGTACGACTGGTCGTAGCTTCAGTTGCGACACTTGGCGGCGTCGCGCTGGTACTGACGCAACGAAATCGTAGTCAGGGAAGGTAGCGCTAGATGCGGTCAAGCAGCGCTTTGAACCGCGGATCGTCGCGAAGGCAGTCGAAATCCGAGTCGGTCTCGAAATAACGCTTGTTGCGTGCGCCGTAGTCGACTGCTTGCTCGAGCAGGTCCAACGCCTGCCCCGACTTGCCCAACAGTGCGTGAAGGCAGGCTGCGTTGTATAAAGCTCCGGAGTTCTCGGGGCTTATCTGAAGTGAGCGCCTCGACCACTCCAGGGCCTCGTCTATCCTGTCTAACATATGCAATATCGTGGCACCCAGGCTCAGCGCGCGGACGTCGTCGGGATTAAGCTCGATGGCGCGCCTCGCGCGTTCGATACTTTCATTTGCCGCGTTGAGTGAAGCTTGCTCATCACCACAGTCTTTATACATACTTGCGGCGACCGCGAGTGCTTGGAAGTCTTCGGGACGTACGTCGGCCGCCCGGCAAAACATCTCTGCGGCGAGTTCGTGTTTATCCTGAGTCCGCAACATTTGTGCATAGAAGTGCAGCGGTTCGAACAGGCGTGGGTTAATCGCTATCGCCTTTTGAAACTCGAGCTTCGCCCCTTCGAAATTCTCAGCCGCGAATAATGCATATCCGCGGGCTGCATGAGATTCGGCAAGATGTGGTGCGAACTCGACAGATTTTCGGCTGGCCTCGTCAGCCCCTTCGAGCCATCGAGCTTCCTTGTGCTTATACCAATAGATATCAACGAAAACGTACGCCAGCCCGGCCCATGCCAGGGCGTAGTCCGGGTCGAGCTTGATAGCCTCCTCGAAACACTGGCGCGATCTGTCCAAATGACCCGGGTCACTTCGGTGGTAGTGCTCACGGCCACGCATGTAGTAGTCAAACGCTTGTACGTTATCCGTCGTCTGCCGAATAGCCTGTTCTTCGTGGGCAGTCAGCGTGAGCTTGAGTGCCGTGAGAATATGCTGTGCTATCTCGTCCTGTACAACAAAGATATCCTGCAACTCGCGGTCGTAAGTTTCTGACCATAGGTGACAATCTTCCGCGGCGTCGATGAGTTGTGCCGTGATGCGAACTGTGTTACCTGATCGCCGCACACTACCCTCCAGAACGTGGCGAACGCCGAGTTGCGCAGCTGCGGTGGGCATGTCGAGGTCTTTCCCTTTCAGAGAGAATGAAGACGTTCGGGAACAGACACGCAATGATTGCAGCCGCGTCAACACATTAAGCAGTTCCTCCGAGAGACCATCGCTGAAGTACTCGTTCTCGGGGTCGCCGCTTATGTTGACGAACGGCAGCACGGCAATCGATTTTTCCGCAGCCCTTTTGCCGCCATGTGAACCTTCATCAGCAGGCGGTGTTACCTCGATGCCTCTTGGCGTGACGTCGAGCACCCAGGCCAGAATGACTGCAATGGGAAAACCGAGCCCCACCAGCCAAACAACCATCGTGCCGGCCCACTGCGGCAGGTGCAGCGGTTCGAGAGTCGCGTCGGCGATCTGGATCAGCCCCCAGCCGACGATGAGATAGGCGATAACGACACGCACGACCTTGCGGCGTTTTATTTCCTCCCAGAGATGGGCTACCGTGAATCTGTCTCGTTTCATCTGTTAGCCAGCCGTGGCGAGCCGTTCGAATTACATCGATAACTGGATCAGAAAGTAGTGATCGACAAGCAGCGCGGCAAAAAGTATTGCCAGATAGCTGATCGAGAACCTGAAGGCACGCATCGGTAGTTCCACGTCACCGGCATCGATCTTCATTCGAATCGCGTAACTCAGAAATCTTGCCCCGAGCGCGAGTGCGGTAGTGAGGTAAATGAGTCCGCTCATGCCGGTGAGGTACGGCATGAGCGTTATGACAACGAGAAGAATCGTATACAGAAGTATGCTGAGTCGGGTGTACTCCTCGCCGTGTGTCACGGGCAGCATGGGAATACCGACCTTGGCGTATTCGTCCTTGCGTGCGATGGCGAGCGCCCAGAAGTGTGGCGGCGTCCAGACAAACACGATCAGGAACAACAGCAAGGCGCTGCTGGTGATGTCGCCAGTCACTGCGGTCCAGCCGAGGACGGGCGGCGCGGCTCCGGCGGCTCCGCCAATGACGATGTTCTGCGGTGTCGCACGCTTCAGGAATACGGTGTAGATAACCGCGTAGCCGATCAGTGAGCCGAATGTTAGTGCTGCGGTCAGCGGATTGACGAGAAACCACAATATGATCATCGAAAGTACGCAGATCGCAGACGCGAACATCAGCGCGTTATTTTCGCTGACCCGGCCCTGTGGCAGGGGTCGGCCGCGCGTTCTGAGCATATGAATGTCAATACGGGCATCGAGCACATGATTGAAGACGGCGGCGGACGATGCCGCCATACCGATACCGACGGTACCGAAGACGAGGGACACGACGCCGGGCCAGCCAGGTACAGCGAGAAACATGCCGACGACCGCCGTAAACACGATCAACATGACGACGCGCGGCTTGGTCAGTTCGTAATAGTCCCGCCAGTCTGTCAGTCGTTCTACGTTAGTACTCAAATTTCCCCCTCGCTCAACCGATTCGCGACAGCTTCAACAGGCGCTTGATGTCATCGACCATGTCTCGCGGGTTGATGTCCGGGCTGAAGTACAGCACCAGGTTGCCGTGCGGGTCGATCAGGTAGTAGCCGCCAGCCTCGAGCGTGTCGGGCTTCTTATTGTCGAGGACGGCCCGCAATGCGGGGTCCTGCAGCGCGATGAGGCCTTTGTGCTCGTCAGCAAGAAGCAGGGTATCGGGCAGCAGGTCGCCATGCAAGAACACACGCGCCAGGCGGTCCATCTCCTTGCCCAGCATCAGCCGCGATTGGCGGATCGTGTACAGGCCCGCGAGACAGTCTTCGTCGCAGGCCCGGTCGTTTGCGTAAACGAGCAACCACAGGCGGTGTGCATGGATCGGCGACTCCGGTACCGTATCCTGCAGGCTGACGATGGGCTCGAGCAGTGCGCCGTGATTGGCCCGCGAGTCCGGCTGCAGGGCGTCGCCCTGGTAGTACAACCAGGCGGCGAACAGCAGGGGCCCGAAGAACACCGCCGCGATGATCAGAAATTGCACGCGTCCCGAGCTGCGCCTCGTGTCGGTCACGTCTCGAAGCCCCGTTTGCGGAAGTTCCAGATCAGCAAAGCGGCCAGCACGGCGCCCATCGCGAACCACTGGAACGCATACGCGTAATGACGCCCGGGCCCCATCTCCTCGGGAACCCAGTGCCGAACGAGCCCGAAGTTGTCTTGCGGGTCCATCAGCAGCACGAAGGGTTGTACATCGCGCCCGAGCGACGCCGCGAGCTCATCGAGCGTCGGATACACCGCGTGCTGCGGCCAGGTCGAGGGTGACTCGATGGCCTCGCCCATGCGATAACCCGCTTTCGGCAATGATCCCACGCGACCACGCACCGTCAATCGGGACTCGCTCACCGAGATAGCAGCCGGGTCAAGCTCGTCACCCGTGCGCTCGATCCAGCCACGATTAACGATCAGCACCGCCTCGTCGTCGCTGTAGATGAGCGGCGTCAGCACGTAATGACCATAGCGGCTGTTCAGAATGATGTTGTCGAGCAGGAACTGGTGCCGGGCATCGAAAGCGCCTTCCGCCTCGAGCTTCTGGTACGGGCGCACATTCATGCCGTCAACAAAGGCCGTGAAACCGGACTGGCCCTTGTACGAATCCTGTTCGGCGCGTTTCTCGAGCGCACGACCAACCTGCCACACACCGAGACCGGCAAACTGCACGACGAGCAGCGCACCCAGCGCATAAGGCAACCAGCCCTTGATCGATTTTTGCAAACTGCTGTTCACGCTATACTGCGCTTGTTCCGAACGGTAATAGTGTCATGAAGCTGATTGTTCTTGCCCTGCTGGCTGCCGTCGTCGTCAGCCTCTTCTCCGGCCTGTTCTTCCTGGTGAAGGACAAGGACAAGCCCGATTCGTCCCGGTTGCTGCGGTCTCTCAAAATCCGCGTCGGTTTCTCGGTCGCCCTGATTTTGTTCTTGGTTCTGTCCTACAACCTCGGTTGGATTGCGCAGTAAACTGGTCGGCGACCGGGGTATTTATCTCCCTCATGGCTCGCTGCGCTGCGCTTTACTTCGGTCGACAAACACCCCGCCCGCCGACCGCGTCAGGCTTACATCCAGTAGACGAACACGTACAAGCCAATCCAGACCACATCGACGAAATGCCAGTACCAGGCAACCGCCTCGAAGGCGAAGTGATTCCTCGCCGTGAAGTGGCCCCGCATCGTCCGTAGCCAGATGATCGTCAGCATGATCGCGCCGATTGTCACGTGCATGCCGTGGAAGCCGGTCAGCATGAAGAAGGTCGAGCCGTAAATGCCGCTCGTCAGCTTCAGGTTCATGTGCTGGTAGGCCTCGATGTATTCCTCTGCTTGCAGGAACACGAATATGAAGCCGAGGATGAAGGTCATCGCCAGGAACAACTTGAGGATGCCGCGGTTGCCGGCAATCAGGGCGTGGTGCGCAATGGTGACCGTTATCGAACTCGTCAGCAGGATCGCGGTGTTGATTAGCGGCAGGCCGAAAGGCGGCATTGCCTCGAACTCACCGCCGACATCGCCGGGGCCGTTAGTCGGCCAGGTGGATTCATAGCCCGCCCACAGCAGCGTGTTCGTGAAGAAGTTGTTGCTGCTGCCGCCGAGCCACGGAATCGCCATGTTGCGTGCGTAGAAAAGAGCGCCGAAGAATGCGGCGAAGAACATGACCTCGGAAAAGATGAACCAGAACATGCCCATGCGGAATGACGCGTCGACCTGCTCGTTGTAGAGGCCACCCTGGCTCTCGCTTATGACGGTGCCGAACCAGCCAATGAGCATGAATACCAACACGGCAACGCCGGTCAGCATGATCCAGAAACCCACGTCCGCCCCGTTCAGCCAGTTGGAGACACCAACCATGAGGAAGAGCAGTCCGATCGAGCCAACGATGGGCCAGTGGCTGGGGTGGGGTACGTAGTAGCGGTCATCAGCGTGTGACATGGTAGTTCTCGAAACTCTCTGTGTTAGTTCTCATCGCTCGCCGAAATACGAACGGTATCGAAAAAGGTGTACTGAAGAGTAATTGTGTCGATGTGCTCGGGCAGGTCAGGGTCGACGATGAACTGTAACGGCATCGCGCGTTCTTCATTGGCCTGAAATTCCTGGCTCGTAAAACAGAAACACTCGATCTTGTTGAAGTGTTGCGAAGCGAGGACCGGCGCAACGCTCGGTACGGCCTGTGCAATCTTTTCCTGGCCGGTCTTGTTATGTGCTGTGAAGGTCGCGTAATACAGCTTGCCAGGGTACACGGTCATGCTGTCGACATCGGCCGTGAAGTCCCATGGCGCGAATTCGTTCACCGTGGTGACAAACTCGATGCGAACCTCGCGTGACAAATCGGGGGCTTCCACGGCGTCTTCGGCTACAGTGTTGGTGCGGCCGCCGAAGCCGGTGATCTCGCAAAACGCGTCATACATAGGCGGCAGCGCAAACACGCCGAAACCGAACATGACCACAACGAGGACCAAAAGCCGCAGCGTCAGGCTGCGATTTGAGATCTGCTCGTTGTTTTCCGATCGACTCAGTGGATGCTCAGGCACGAAGTAGTCCCATCAGAATGAAGCCGAGATAAAAGGCAAGCGCGATTGCGACGAGAATGATGGTCGTGCGGCGCACAGCCTTGCGCCTATCCGCGGCATCCGCGTTCATTCGAAACTTTCCTGCGCAACGCGAACTTTCGGCGGCGTGTCGAACGTGTGGTATGGCGCCGGTGATGGCACGGTCCACTCCAGGCCTCTCGGTGCTTCCCAGACGCGGTCGGTGGCTTTCGCGCCGCTCCTGGACGTGAGAATGACCCACACGAAAACGAGCTGCGACAGCCCGAAGCCGATTGCGCCAATACTCGCAATCTCATTGAAGTTAGCGAACTGCGTCGAATAATCGGGAATGCGTCTCGGCATGCCGGCAAGGCCGAGAAAGTGCATCGGGAAGAACGTCACGTTGATGAAAATCGTCGACAGCCAGAAGTGCAGCTTGCCGAGCTTCTCGTTGTACATGTGCCCCGTCCACTTCGGCAGCCAGTAATACACGGCGGCCATAATTGCGAAGACAGAACCGGGTACGAGCACGTAGTGGAAATGCGCCACGACGAAGTAAGTGTCGTGATACTGGATGTCGGCCGGCGCGATCGCGAGCATCAGGCCCGAGAAGCCTCCGATCGTAAACAGGAACACAAAGGCCAGAGAGAATAGCATCGGCGTTTCGAACGTCATCGCACCACGCCACATCGTCGCGACCCAATTGAAGATCTTGACGCCCGTCGGCACGGCGATGAGCATCGTGGCGAACATGAAAAACAACTGCCCGGTCAACGGCATACCGACGGTGAACATGTGGTGTGCCCAGACGATGAACGACAGGAACGCGATACTCGAGGCGGCGTAAACCATCGAATCATGACCAAAAAGCGGCTTGCGCGAAAACGTCGGAATGATCTCTGACACGACGCCAAACGCGGGCAGGATCATGATGTAGACCTCGGGGTGACCGAAGAACCAGAAAATGTGCTGGAACATCACGGGGTCGCCACCACCCGCCGCGAGGAAGAAGCTGGTGCCGAAGAACTGATCCGTCAGTAGCATTGTCACCGCACCGGCGAGTACCGGCATGACCGCGAGCAGCAGGTAGGCCGTAATCAGCCAGGTCCAGACAAACATGGGCATCTTCAGAAGCCACATGTCGGGCGCGCGCATGTTGAGGATCGTCACGATGATGTTGATCGCGCCCATGATCGACGAAATACCCAGCAGGTGGATCGCGAAGATCAGGAACGGGAATGCATCACCGGTCTGCAGGACGAGCGGCGGATACATCGTCCAGCCGCTGGCCGGTGCGCCGCCCGGCATGAACAGCGTCGATATCAGGATGCCGAACGCGACGGGCAGGATCCAGAAGGACCAGTTGTTCATTCGCGGCAGTGCCATGTCCGGCGCGCCGATCATCATCGGGATCATCCAGTTGGCGAGGCCGACGAAGGCCGGCATCACTGCGCCGAACACCATGACCAGTGCGTGCATGGTTGTCATCGAGTTGAAAAACTCGGGGTGCACAAACTGCAGGCCGGGTGACATGAGTTCGGAGCGAATAATCAACGCCATCGTGCCGCCGACGAAAAACATGATAAGGCTGAGAACAAGGTACATCGTGCCGATGTCCTTGTGGTTCGTCGTGAACAGCCAGCGCCTGATGCCCTTCTGCGGGCCGTGATGCTCGTCGTGGGCGTCGTGCGCGTCTGCGACTGCCGTCGTCATACTGTTATTCTCCGTTCACGTGCCGCTGTGCGACACATCAATGAATGCGTTTACTGGCTTGCGGCTACCCGCTCACCGGATATTTTTTGGGTCTCGGCCCAGGCCAGGAAGGCGTCAGGCTCGACGACTTCGACGACGACCGGCATATAACCATGATCTTTGCCGCAGAGTTCCGCGCATTGGCCACGGTACGTGCCTGTCTCTTCGGCACGGAACCAAGCCTCGTTGATGATGCCGGGGATGGCGTCTTTCTTGATTGCCAGCTCGGGCACCCACCACGAGTGCACGACATCATTCGACGTGATGAGTAAGCGAACCTTCGCGCCTTTCGGCACGACCAAAGGCCGGTCAACCTCGAGCAGGAAATTCTCGACGCTGAAAGGATCGATTCCGGAGTCCTTTGTTCGGGCTTCGACACTCGCACGATCGAGGCTGGAAAAGAATTCGATGCCTTCGTCCTGGTACTTGTAGTGCCATTTCCACTGGAGCGCAGTCACGACGATCGACACATCCGGATTTCGTGAATCCTCCAGCCGGATCATCGTCTCGGCGGCCGGAACGGCCATCAACAAAAGGATGATGACGGGAATCGTGGTCCAGATAACTTCGGCCGTCGTGCTGTGCGTAAAGCTCGCCGGATCGACGCCCTTCGACTTGCGGTGCTTGAAGAGCGAAATGATCATGACGCCGAATACGGCGATGCCGATTGCGACGCACCACCAGAACACCATCATGTGCAGGTCGTAGGTCTCGGCACTGAGTTCGGTAACGCCCCTGGGCATGTTCAGGGCCCAGTCAGCACTCGCCGAACCCGCCCAAACAATGCCGAGCAAGCTGAGTAGCGATTTTCGAATCATTGTGTAAATACTCCACGGGCCGTCGAGGGTCCGTGCTCAATAGAATCAATAGGTGGCTATGCAGACGTCGGGGCGGCCGGGCGCCCCGGTCAAAAGCTTGCGAAGTTTACTGAAACGTAGCGCGTCAGGCAATTCCGGTTGAGGGTAGAGGAAATTTGAAACCCCATTAAAATACAACGGTTTATTGTGACCATATGGCAAGCGGGCGACGATGCTTGCCGTAATGCGACAGGTCAGCGCCGTCGCAGCGGGATGTTTGCGGCGTCCACGGCGACGCCGCGGGACGGGTCATGCAGGCCGCGACCCCAGCAGTGGCCATAGACGAGCTCGAGTTCGAGCGCAATTTCACCGTCGTCGCTGTCGGCGTGCAGCGACTCCGTCATTTTCCTGAAACGCTGCCGGCCGACGAGGCCACGCGCGCGATGCTGAAGGCTGTTGCGGGCGCCGGTGGCGGTGAGGTCCCGAAACAGGGCGTCGCTGGATTTGTAGGTCACAGACAGTCGGTCGACATCGAGAACCGGGTCCCGCAGCCCTGCATTGACGAGTGCATCGCCGATGTCATGCATGTCCGGGAAGCGGTTCACATGGGCGCTGTCGTCAGCCGTCCGCCAGGCGTGTCGCAATTCGAGCAGGCTGTCCGGACCGAGGGTCGCGAACGCAAACAGCCCATCCTCGCGCAGCACGCGGTTGATTTCGCTAAATGCGGCAGCTGGTTCGCTGATCCACGGTAGCAACAGGTTGGAAAAAATGACGTCGATGCTGGCGTCAGCGAACGGTAGAAATCGAGCGTCGGCCTGTACGGAAGCAGCTTTCGATAGCCATGCACGCTTGCGCCGGGTCGCCGCGACCATTTGCCCTGACAGATCGATAGCGATCACTTTTGCCCCGCGAAAACGCTTTTCGAGTGGCCGCACGGCCGCACCCGTCGCCGAACCCAGGTCGATGACGGTTGTCACGTCGATGGACATCGGGTGGATACGGGCAAGCAGACCATCGCGCGTCACGCGATGTACGAAGTCCGCGTCATCGAAAGATACTGCGGCACGATCGAAGCGACGTCGAACGTCGCCGACACGCAACGTCGAGTTGTTGTCAGTGGCATTCATTGCGAGAGTCAAACGGGCGGCAGCGACACGGTATCACGCTTTCCGGTGCATTCGCGTGGAATTGGCGGGCGTAGTGTCGGTCCGCGGTCGCGATAATCGGTCGATGCGGGCGAAGCAAATTCTGATGCCGGTCTGGCAGCTGGTCTGCCAGTCGGTCGCCGGGCTGGACAATGCGCTCATGCCCCGGCGTTGTGTATTCTGCGGCGTCATCTGTCGTGAAGGCGAGCGCCTGATTTGCACGGGCTGCGATGCCGATTTGCCCCGTGTGCTGCGACGATGCCCGACATGTGCGCAGCCGCTTGCGGCGACGCAGACCGAAGGCGTCGCCTGTGCCGACTGCCAGGTGCGACTGACGCCGTTCGAGGTGGCAATGGCGCCATTGGCCTATGAGTTTCCAATCAACGCTGCAATCAGGATGTTCAAGTTTCGGCGCCGGCTCTACTACGCACCGGCGTTTGGCGAATTGTTGCTAAAGGCGCTCACCGAGCTGCCGGAAGACATCGATGCGCTACTCCCCGTGCCCTTGCACTGGCTGCGCCATGGCATCCGCGGCTTCAACCAGGCCGCGGAGATGTGCCGGCCGATACGAAAGGCCACAGGCCTGCCCGTCGTCAGAAATGTCTATCGCGTTCGGGCCACCCCGTACCAGTCCGGACTAAGTGCGAAAGAGCGTCGCCGCAACCTGCGACGTGCGTTCGTCGTTCGAGGCACAGTCAATGCACGACACGTGCTGATCGTCGACGATGTCATCACGACCGGTGAGACCTGCCGGCAACTGGCAGAGCTGCTAAAAGAGCATGGCGTGCAGAAGATCAGCGTGCTGGCGCTCGCACGCGCGTAAGCGCGATTTCTTTGGTCAGGGGTTGAAGGCGTAATGCAACACGATGCCGATGAACACCATCAGCCCGATGTGGCGATTGTGCAGAAAAGCAGAGAAACAACCCGCGGGTTGACGCTCATGTGCGAGCCACTGGTGATACGCCATCAAACCGGCAACAAGCGCGACAGAGGCGAAGTACCAGGCTCCGAGCTCGGCGCGCAGCCCAACGAGCATGAGTGCTACGAGCATGACGAGCTGCAGTCCGGCAATGACGAACAGGTCCATATCGCCGAACAGCAATGCGGTGGACTTGACGCCTACCTTGCGATCGTCTTCGCGGTCGACCATCGCGTAGAAGGTGTCGTAAATGACGGCCCACACGAGCGCCGTGCCGAAAACCAGCCAGGCTAATTGTGGCGTTTCCCCGGTCTGTGCGGCGAACGCCATTGGTACTGCCCAGCCAAATGCAGCGCCCAGGATGAACTGCGGAATGGACATGAAGCGTTTGATGAACGGGTACGAGATGGTCAGGCCGGCGGCCACGACGGCGAGCAGCTGCGCTGGCCGATTCAACATTGTCGCAAGGCCGATAGCGATGAACCCGAGCGCCGCAAACAGCGTCAGCGCCTCCATCGGCAGTACCGCGCCGGATGCGATTGGCCGCGTTCTCGTGCGCTCGACATACGGGTCGATGTTTCGATCGACGTAGTCGTTCAGCACACAGCCGGCAGAGCGCATGATGAAAACGCCGAACACGAAGACCACAAAAAGTTCCGGGTCGGGATGCCCTTCGCCGGCAAGCCACAGCGCCCACAAGGTTGGCCACAACAACAGCCAGGTGCCGATCGGCCTGTCAATGCGCATCAACTTGCCGTAATTGCGCAGCTGGGTGACGAGCTCAGGAGCGAAGTTGCCGCCAAGAAATTTCATCGCAGCTAAAGTACCAGAACAGCTGTTGGAGCGCTTCTCGAAGCGCGATTCATCGTGCTTCGAGCAGCGCTCCAACGACTACACCTTGCCATAGTGCCCCGCATCACCCAGCCAGCGGCGTATTACAGCCGAAGCCGTAGCCGGCATCTCGCGCGTAAGGCGTTCGGCAGCGATCTGAACTCTCGGCATCAGCTCGGCGTCGCGAACGAGGTTGGCGATGCGGTAATCCGGCAGACCGGTCTGCCGGGTGCCGAGCAGCTCGCCCGGGCCACGAAGCTCGAGGTCGCGCTGCGCGACGATAAAGCCGTCGTTGGTGTCGCGCAGAACGGCAAGTCGGGTTTTGGCAACCGGACCCAGCGGTGGTTTGTAGACGAGCACGCAGTGGCTCTGCGTTGTGCCGCGGCCTACCCTGCCGCGTAGCTGGTGCAATTGTGACAAGCCCATTCGCTCCGCATTTTCGATGATCATCAGGCTCGCGTTCGGCACGTCGACGCCAACCTCGATGACGGTGGTTGCAACCAGCAGTTGTATCAGCCCTTCCTTGAATGCCTGCATGCCGCGCTCTTTTTCCGCGGAGCGCATGCGTCCGTGAACGAGTCCGACACGTAGTTCGGGTAGCGCCTCGGTGAGCATCTGGTAGCTGGCTTCAGCCGCCTCGAAGTCGAGGACATCGGACTCCTCGATCAGCGGGCAGACCCAGTACGCCTGTTGCCCGGACGCGCACGCCGAGCGCACGCGCTCGACGATCTCGTTGCGCCGGGTTTCCGGAATGGCAACCGTGGTTACGGCCTGTCGACCTGGCGGCAACTCGTCGATGATGGAAACGTCGAGGTCGGCGTACGCAGCCATCGCGAGTGTGCGTGGAATGGGGGTGGCGGTCATGACGAGTTGATGCGGATGGCCGGCTTCTCCTATGCCCTTGTCGCGCAACGCCATGCGCTGGTGGACGCCGAAACGATGTTGTTCGTCGATGATGACGAGCCCGAGCTTGTGAAAACCGACGCCCTCCTGAAAGAGCGCATGCGTGCCAACGACCAGCGGTGCCCGGCCGTCTGCGATCGACTCCAGCGACTCACGCCGGGCCGCAGCGCGCTGACTGCCGGCAAGCCACGCCGGCTCCAGCCCGAGCGGCCGGAACCAATCGGAGAAGCTGCGCCAGTGTTGCTCGGCGAGCAGCTCGGTCGGCGCCATGATCGCCGCTTGAATGCCACAGGCGATTGCCTTGAGACAGGCAATCGCGGCAACGACAGTCTTGCCCGAGCCAACGTCCCCTTGAATAAGCCGCATCATCGGGTGCGGCCGCTGCAGGTCGGACAGGATGTCTTCGACGACGCGCTGTTGTGCGGCAGTCAGTTCGAAAGGCAGGTCGCGAATGAATGCGTCGACCTTGTCGCCGCCACCGTCGAGTGGCGGAGCCGCCTCGCTATCCGCCAGCGCTCGCAAGCTCTTGAGGCTCAGGTAGTGGGCAAGCAATTCCTCGAACGCCAGCCGCTGCTGGCACGGATGACGACCTGCCAGCATCGACTCCACATCGGCATCAGGCGGCGGCCGGTGCAGGTAAACAATCGCCTCGGCGAGCGAAGGCATCGCGAGTTCTTCGCGTATGTTATCGGGCAGCAGCTCCTCCGGCGGCGCCCGGCGCATCGCTGTCAGGGCCTGATCGGTGAGGTTGCGCAACCTGCCCTGCTGCACGCCCTCCGTTGCCGGGTAAATTGGCGTCAGCGATTCATTAATCGCGGCGTCCTGGTCCGGCCGCAGGATGCGGTACTCGGGATGAATCATCTCGAATCCGCCACGACCTTTACGCACCTCGCCAAAACAGGTTACGTGCACGCCGGGTTGGAATTGTGCCTCCTGGCCGCGTGAAAAATAGAAGAATCGCAGCGTTAGCTGGCCACTGCCGTCGGAGATGCGCACGAGCAGATTGCGGCGGCCACGGAAGGCAGTCTCTGCGAGAAGAACTTCGCCGGTAACCAGGCAACGCGCGCCGGCGACAAGCGCCCCGAGCTTGATGAGCTGAGTGCGGTCCTCATAGCGCAGTGGCAGCAGGAACAACAGGTCCTCGACGCGACTGAGGTTCAGCCGTTCGAGTTTTTCCGCAAGCGCGGGGCCGATGCCCGCGAGGGCGGTCAGAGGTGAATCGAGTGGAATAGCCACCGTTGGAGCGCTTCTCGAAGCGCGATCGCGCTCCTAGGAGCGCTCCAACACCATGATCGCGTCCGCTTCCACATCAACACCCTTCGGCAGGGCCGCGACGCCGACAGCAGCGCGGGCGGGAAACGGTTGCTGGAAGGAATCATCCATGACGCTGTTGACGGTTGCGAAATTGTCGAGGTCAGTGAGAAAGACAGTCAACTTCACGATGTCGTCGAGACTACCGCCGGCAGCTTTGGCTACGGCAGCGAGGTTGTCGAATACGCGACGTGCACGCGCCTCGAAGTCGCCGTCGACGACCTCCATCGTGGCGGGATCGAGCGGAATCTGTCCGGACAAGAACACGACGTTGTTCGCCTTGATTGCCTGCGAGTATGTGCCGATGGCGGCCGGCGCGTTATCAGTGTGAATGGCTTCTTTGCTCATTAATGCTCTTCTCGTCTGTCAGGCACAATCTCGTGCGACACGCACGACGTTTGGCATATTGCGCACGTCGCGCAATATTCGAGCGAGATGCTTGCGGTCTCTTACCTGGATGAGGAATGACAGCATCGAGCAGTCCTCGTGTCGTCCGAGTACCTCGACCTGTTCGATGTTCGAGCCGCAATCGCCGATTGTAGCGGCGACTTCGGCAAGCACACCGGGCTTGTTGAAGGTGTCGACTTGAATCTGGCTCGAGAATTCGCGGTCGATATTGTCTTCCCAGCTGCAGGCAATCCACTTCTCGGAGTGCTTGCGGAAATTGCTCAGGTTGCCGCAGGACACACGATGGATGATGACGCCGCGACCCGAACTCAGGTAGCCCATGACCTCGTCGCCGGGGATCGGGTAGCAACATTTGGCATAGCTGACAACCATGCCCTCGGTTCCAGCGATCGTCAGGCTTGCGTGGGCGGTTTCGGAGTTGCCTTCGTCGTCGACGCCGAGCAGAAAACGAGCCGTCAGAGGTGCGAGCCTCTCGCCGAGCCCGAGTTGTTCGAACAAATCCGACGTGTTATCGAGGCCGAGTTCTTCGAGGGCCGCTTTCATGCGAACCTTGCCGACTTTGCGCAGCGAGGAGCCGATATCCTTGAGCGTGCGATCGAGCAGGCGTTTACCGAGGTCAACGGATTCAGCCGTGCGCATTTTTTTCATGTGATTACGAATGGCCGTGCGCGCTTTCGCTGTGCGCACGAAGGTCAACCAGTTCGGGTTCGGCTTGGCGCCACGGCTCGTAATGACCTCGACAGTCTGGCCATTGTTGAGGCCCGTGCGCAGGGGAACGAGCGCGCGATCGACCTTTGCCGCCACACAACGATTACCGATGTCCGTGTGTACGGCATACGCGAAGTCGACGGTCGTCGAGCCTTTTGGCAGTGGCATGATGTCGCCCTTGGGCGTGAACACGTAGATCTTGTCCGGGAACAGATCCACTTTGACGCTCTCCAGAAACTCTTCGGACGTTCCCGACTGTTGTAACTCGGCGAGCTTGGAAAGCCATTGCCTTGCGCGCCGCTGCGGTGTGGCGTCGACCTTGTCTTCGGCCTTGTATTGCCAGTGCGACGCGACGCCGGATTCGGCGACGCGATCCATCTCGCGTGTACGAATCTGCACTTCGAGCGGTAAACCTTTGGGGCCGAAGAGTGTCGAGTGCAGTGACTGATAACCGTTGAGACGAGGGATGGCAATATAGTCCTTGAAGCGGCCGGGCACCGGTTTGTAGAGCCCGTGAACCAGGCCCAGGACTTTGTAACAGGTGCCGACATCGTCGACGACAATGCGAAAACCGTAAACGTCGACAATGTCGGACAGCATCCGCTTTTTCTCGGCCATTTTCCTGTAAATGCTGTAGAGGTGTTTTTCGCGGCCGATGATCTCCCCTTCGATGCCCTCCTCCGCGAGCGTCTTGCCAATCTCTTCCGAAATGCGTTTGACGATCTGACGCTGGCTGCCTTTGCTCTTCTTCAGCGCCCGGTCGAGCACGCGGTAACGCATCGGATACAGATTGCGAAAACCGAGATCCTCGAGTTCGACTTTGAAGCGATTGATGCCGAGCCGGTTGGCGATGGGCGCATAAATATCGAGGGTCTCGCGGGCGATGCGCTTGCGCTTGCTTCCCGGCATCGCGTCGAGCGTTTTCATGTTGTGCAGCCGATCGGCCAGCTTTACGAGGATGACACGAATGTCCTCAATCATCGCGAGCATCATCTTGCGGAAGCTCTCGGCCTGCGCTTCGGCCTGGCTGCGGAACTGGATCTGGTCGAGCTTGCTGACACCATCAACGAGCAGAGCGACTTCTGCACCGAAGCTCTCCTCGATGTCGGTTATCGAAGCCTCTGTGTCTTCGACCGTGTCATGCAGGATAGCCGCCATGATTGCCTCGGAGTCGAGGTGCATCTCGGCGAGTGACTGTGCGACGGCGACGGGATGGGAAATGTAGGGCTCCCCCGTTTTGCGCGTCTGACCGTCGTGCGCCTCGGCGCCGAACTCATAGGCACGCATGACGGTCGCGACCTGTTCCTTCGGCAAATAGGTTTCGAGCGTATCGACAAGGCGTCGCAAACCATGGCCGCGCTTTGACGCGCCCGGCAGTTTCGACAAAATTGTCGCGGCATAATCCATGCCCTAATCATACCCGCGAAAACCCGGGGCTGGGCGCTCCGTAAAGCCAGGCACTCCGTAAAGCCAGGCACTCCGTAGAGGCCACGTACTCCGTCGTGATCGGGGTGTAGAGCGGAAGGCTTAGCTGACGCTAGTCACCAATGGAGATGCCGCGCACGGGCAGCAGATCTTCGGCAGATTCGGGCGCCTGCAACAGATCGTCCGCTGGCGGATGGTCGATCTCGTCGAGAATCGCCGGGGTCACGTGACCATCGGCAATCTCACGCAGTGCGATTACAGTGGGTTTGTCATTCTCCAGCTCGACCATCGGGTCGGCGCCGTGAGCAAGGCGGCGCGCACGCTTGGCAGCGACGAGCACCATCTCGAATATATTGTTGATGTTGTCCAGGCAGTCTTCAACGGTAATTCTTGCCATTTATGGTATTCCTATCTCAAATGCGGGATGGCTTCCCACCCCTACAATAAAAAGTACGAGGCCGCGCAGGCTATACAAGGCCTGGCACAATATCCAGCACTTATTCCGAAAAGGTATATGTATGGGGTCGGACCAAGCCAACTGTTTGACGGAGATGATCATTTCCAACGATTGGGCACAGGCAAACGCACTAATCTCTCGGTTTTGGCCGCAAAACGGCACATTAATGAGGCAAGGCGAAGCAGGATTTTTTATATGCGTTTTTTGAGGCAAGAAATGCCCCATTAGGGTCGATCCGGTCGGGGGTTTGATGCGAATAACTATTCAGATCAATCAATAGCACGGGTCCGACCCCATCAACCTAGCCGATGATTTTAGTGACGGCATTCTGAGTGGCCGGGTTGGCTGCGGCGCAGCGCTCGTTCGTGCCAGCCAGTACGGCCTCGAGGTCGGCCACCGCGTCGTCGAGGTCGTCGTTGAAAATCACATAGTCGAATTCGTCCCAGTGGGACATGTCGGAGAGTGCGTCGCGCAGGCGGCGCTCGATGACTTCGTCGGTATCGGTGCCGCGGCTGCGAAGGCGGCGATCGAGTTCTTCGCGGGACGGTGGAAGAATGAATATGGACACGCATTCGGGCATCGCCTTGCGGACCTGTTGCGCACCTTGCCAGTCGATTTCCAGGATTACGTGATGGCTGGCATCGAGATGTTGTTCGACCTGCTCGCGAGAGGTGCCATAGAAATTGTCGAAGACTTCGGCCGACTCGAGTAATGCGCCCTGCTCGCGCAGCGACTCGAATTCGGCGGTATCGACGAACAGGTAATCAACCGCGTGTGCTTCGTTGCGACGCTTTGGACGCGTTGTATAAGAGATCGAAAAACGCAGCTCGGGGTTACGAGTTGTCAGTGCTTTGACAAGCGTCGTCTTGCCGGCGCCCGAAGGCGCGGCTATGACGAACAGTTTGGCATGCAGGTCAGTCATCGATACCTTATTCGACGTTCTGGATTTGTTCGCGCATCTGTTCGATGAGCACCTTGAGCTCGACGGCCGCCCTCGTAGTCTCGGTATCGTTCGATTTTGAGCCGAGCGTATTGGCTTCGCGATTTAGCTCCTGCATCAGGAAGTCGAGGCGCCGACCGACCGGCTCATCATGTTGCAATACTTCTCGAATTTCGACGAGATGACTGTCGAGTCGGTCGAGTTCCTCATCAACGTCCAGTTTCTGCGCGATCAAAGCCAGTTCGACCTCGAGTCGGGCGGGGTCAGCCTCGACGTCGAGCTTGTCGATGCGCTCGCGCTGCCTGACGCGCGCCGCTTCGAGCACGTCCGGCATACGCGTGCGCACAGACTTTGAGATCTCCTCGATATCGGCACAACGAGATTCGAGCATCTCGGCGATTCGTGCGCCTTCGCTCGCGCGCATCGATTGCATGGCGTCGAGTGATTTCTTCAACAGCTCGAGTGCCTCTTCGAACAACGGCCCGGCATCGACCTCTTGTTGTTGCACCACACCCGGCCAGCGCATGACATCGAACGGATTCACGGCGCCAGTGGCGGGGAGTTGAGCGGACATCTGCTTGATGCGCCTGCCTATCAGCCCGACTAGTTCCGTGTTGATTTGCAGCTCTTCCTGGCGGTCGAACGCACGGCGAAAGTTCAGCGCACACTCTATCTTGCCTCGGCTCAGGCTGGCGGTAACGTGCTGACGGAAGATTTGTTCCTGGGGCCGCATCTCGTCCGGAAGCTTGAATTGCACGTCGAGATAACGGTGATTGACGGCCCTGAGCTCCCAGGTCAGCGCACCAATTGCGGACTCGACTGACTGTCGCGCAAAGCCTGTCATACTGTGTAACATCGGTTCCTGTCTCCGGTTGTGCCGCATTGGTCACGTTTTTCGACACTGACACCCGGCATACTGCCGCTCCGTGAGCCGGGAATCCGGCTATTCTCTCGGCGACCGGACATTCTAAGCGCAGCCCACTATGCACGTCGAATACGCGAAAGTTTCCGCTCTTGGCGACAGGCAGGACAATCAGGATCGTGCTGCCGTCGTCGTGGCCGAAGATGCTGCCCTGATGCTGGTTTTCGACGGCATGGGCGGGCATTCGGATGGCGCACGCGCCGCAGAAACCGGCTTGAAGATCGTGCAGGATTTGTTCATGTCGTCGTCACTACCGGTATTCGATCCGCAAGGTTTCCTCTATTCCGCACTGGCACGCGCTCATGACGAAGTGGTTAATCTCGGCCGCGAAGTGGCCGTCGACTTCAGGCCACGCGCGACCTGTGCGATCTGCCTGATCCAGGAAGGCGGAGCGTTTTGGGCGCATATCGGCGACAGCCGCATCTACCAGGTTCGTGAAGGCCACGTATTAGCGCGGTCACGCGATCACAGCCATGTCGAGGTTCTGATACAGGAAGGCGCAATTACCGAAGAAGAAGCGCAGGATCACCCGATGCGCAATTTCGTTGAATGCTGTATTGGTGGTGACGCTCCCGTGCCGGACATGAGCATTACCGGCAAGCAGGCGCTAGCGCCGGGCGATGTCCTGTTGGCCTGCACCGATGGCCTGTGGTCGGGACTGAGTGACGGCGACGTCGCCGAGATCGGCGCGCCGGGCCAGAACAACCTGGCCGAAAACCTGAAGGAACTCAGCATCAAGGCATTGAACGTAAACTCACCCTACAGCGACAATACAACGGGCACCGCCGTGCGGTGGCTGAACACCTGACATAAGAAAAACCGGAGAGCGATGATGCGCCCCAGCGGCCGCGAAGCGAACGAGATTCGCACAGTCTGTTTTACCCCCGATTTCACGCGCCATGCTGAAGGCAGCGTACTGGCCGAATTCGGCGATACACGAGTGTTATGCACGGCAAGCGTCGAAGAACGCGTCCCCGTTTGGATGCGCGGCAAGAACAAGGGATGGGTGACCGGCGAGTATGGCATGCTGCCGCGCTCGACCCACACACGCTCGGCACGAGAGGCGGCGAGAGGTAAACAAAGCGGCAGAACACAGGAGATTTCTCGCCTGATTGGTCGGTCGCTGCGCGCGGTGACCGATCTCGATGCGCTGGGTGAGCGAATGGTCACCCTCGACTGCGATGTTATCCAGGCGGACGGTGGTACGCGCACGGCAGCAATCAGTGGTAGCTACGTTGCGCTCGCACTGGCGATGCAACGCATGACGAAGAAGAACAGAGTGAAAAAGAACCCACTGCACGGCCGGGTCGCTGGCGTGTCAGTCGGCATATACCGCGGCATGGCCGTGCTCGATCTGGACTACGAGGAAGACTCTGAAGCCGAAACCGACATGAACATCGTCATGAACGAAGCCGGGCGTTTCATCGAAGTTCAGGGTACTGCTGAAGGGCACGCATTTACCGATGATGAGTTTGCGAAAATGGTGAGCCTGGCGAAGATCGGTATTGAGCACATCATCGCCGCGCAAAACGAGGCGTTAGCCGCGGCCGGCGATTAAGCGCGTGTCCCTGCCAAATAAAATCGTCCTTGCGAGCAGTAATGCAGGCAAGTTACGTGAACTTGCGCAACTCCTTTCTCAATTCGATACAGAACTCGTTCCGCAATCGCAATTCGGTGTCGGCGACGCCGAAGAATCGGGCTCTACGTTTGTCGCGAATGCCTTGATCAAGGCGCGTCATGCGGCGGCGGCAACCGGGCTGCCGGCGATCGCCGACGACTCCGGGCTGGTGGTCGAAGCGTTGGACGGCCGTCCTGGCATTTATTCGGCACGTTACGCCGGTCCGGGCGCAAGCGACGATGACAACATAGAAAAGTTGCTCGATGAATTGCAGGGCGTCCCGAACGAAAAGCGCGGTGCGGCTTTTCACTGCTGTGCTTGTTACGTGTCGCCGGACGACACATCGTCGCTGATCGCGGAAGGTCGCTGGCGGGGAATGATTCTGCAGCAGCGCCGCGGCGAGGATGGCTTCGGCTATGACCCGGTATTCCTCGATCCGGAGTGTGGCAGGACGGCGGCCGAACTCGGGCCCGAGATGAAGAGTGCACTAAGTCACCGGGGCCAGGCGCTCACCGCACTTGCCGAGATGTTGCGGCAACGCTTCGTGTAATCCTGTTATGGCACCGTTGCCGCCGCTATCGCTTTACGTTCACCTGCCGTGGTGCGTGCGGAAGTGTCCCTACTGCGACTTCAATTCCTGGTCGGGTGCAGCCGAAGCACCGCGCGAGCGTTATCTGCAAAGTTTGATTGCCGATCTCGATACAGCGAAAGGCCTCGCAGCAGGGCGATCACTCATCAGCATATTTCTCGGTGGCGGCACGCCCAGCGTCTTCACGCCGGCAGAAATCGGCCGGCTCCTCGAAGAGGTCGGCAAGCGTTTTTCGCTGGTCGATGATGTCGAAATTACGATGGAGGCCAATCCAGGGACTGTCGAGTGCGGTGCGCCGGGAGGCTATCGTGAGGCCGGCGTGAATCGCCTGTCGATCGGCGCGCAATCGTTCGATGCAACGAAGCTCGCGGCACTGGGACGCATTCATACGGTCGATGACATCGGGCGTACAGTCAATGAGGCGCGAGACGCGGGGTTCGACAACATCAACATCGACATCATGTACGCGTTGCCGGGACAGGGCGTCGCAGCGGCAATGCACGATATCGAAATGGCCGCCGCGCTGCAGCCGACGCATATCTCCTGGTATCACCTGACGCTGGAACCCAATACCGTATTTTATGCGCGTCCACCGGCCGACCTGCCGGACGACGAGTTGTCGTACTCCATCCAGCAAAGCGGCGAGTCATTGCTGGCGGCTCTTGGCTACGAGCGATACGAGGTGTCCGCATTCGCCCGCGATGGCCGGTATTGCCAGCACAATCTCAACTACTGGTCCTTCGGCGATTACCTGGCGGTCGGCGCCGGTGGACATGGCAAGATTTCGACGGAGCACGGTATCAGTCGATACATGAGACCCACCAACCCGCAGCAATTCATGAACGCGATCGAGGCCGGGGAGGGCGATGTGCTGCCGGCGGTCCTCAGCGACGAAGACCTGCTGTTCGAATTCATGCTGAACGCACTGCGGCTGATGGCTGGGTTCGACGAACGGCTGTTCACCAGCAGAACCGGATTGCCGGTGGACATTCTAAGGCGGCGACTCGAACCCCTGGTCGAGCGCGAGCTGATTTGCGAGCGAGGGGGCCACAAATGGATCCCGACGACCACGGGGCAGCGCTTCCTGAACGATTTGCAGGCGCATTTTCTGCCCGAAAAGCAGGGTCGAACCACACTTTTCGAGGCCGGTTGACGGGCCAGCTGCTCGAGACTGTTATACACAACTCCTCTCGGAGCCCTATTTTTTCAGTGTGAGAGGCTGTCAAATTCATTCGAAGCGTCGAGAAAGGCTTGTAACACATTGATTAAGAAAGTATTTATAAAATGGACACAAAATATCCATTTTGAAAACGGGCGTTGAAAATCCGCACCTTAGGTCACTCGTTCAATTTTCTTCCACAGGTTTATCCACAGCTTCTGTGGATAAACCTGGCCGGTGCTCCGGACGCCTCTCCGGCCACTTGCGAAGGCCTGCACTTACGGATATCCTACGCGGCCGATTTTGACAGCATTGACTCAGAGAACAGCCATGAAAGCCGACATCCATCCGAAGTACGCTGACATCAAAGTGACCTGTAGTTGCGGCAACGAATTTACGACGCGTTCGACGCTCGGCGATGACCTGCTCATCGAGGTGTGCTCCTCCTGTCATCCTTTCTATACGGGCAAGCAGAAGATCGTTGACACTGGCGGTCGCGTGGACAAGTTCCGCCGCAAGTACGGCATTAGCTAATCGTACTGCTTGCGACCGGCCGGGTCCCCTGGCCTCGTATAGCGGCAATTACCTACTGATATCGTTGCGAACTGCAAGGCCGCGGCAGGGCTGGCTTTGCTATCCTGTGTGATCGACGCAAGCAAAGGGTTGGCCATGAGCAACGATGCATATCGACTGATTTCTCCCAGCGGTAAAGAGCTGGAGCTTCCGACACACTCAGGCACGACGGGGCCCGATGTTGTAGACATTGGCCGCCTGTACCGCGAACAGGGCGTATTCACTTACGATCCGGGCTTCGTGGCGACGGGTAGCTGCAAGTCGGACATAACCTTCATCGACGGTGAGAAAGGCGTCTTGATGTACCGGGGTTACCCGGTCGAACAGCTTGCAGCAAACTCCAATTTCATCGAGGTCTGCTACCTGCTGCTGTACGGCGAGCTGCCAAACGCGGTTGAGCTCGAGGCCTTCGATACCAAGATCCGCAGGCACACCATGCTCAACGAGGGCATGCTGAAATTCTTTAACGGCTTTCGTTATGATGCGCACCCGATGGCGATGCTGTCGGCCGTCGTGGGTTCGATGTCCGCGTACTATCACGACGCGATGGATGTTCATGACTCGGAGCATCGCGACATTTTCGCGCACCGGATTCTTGCCAAGTTACCGACGATTGCAGCGGCGGCCTACAAGCTGAACAGTGGTCAGCCATTTGTTTACCCGGTCAATGATCTCGGCTATTGCGAAAATCTGTTGCGGATGTTCTTCGCCGTACCGGCAGAGCCCTACGAGATGGACACCGTCGCTGCCGAGGCACTGGACTTGTTGTTTATCCTGCACGCCGACCACGAACAGAATTGCTCGACGTCAACAGTACGCATGGCCGGAAGCTCGGGCGCGAACCCGTACTCGGCAATCGCAGCAGGTATTTCCGCGCTTTGGGGCCCGGCGCATGGTGGTGCCAACGAGGCAGTGCTGGATATGCTGAAGGAAATCGGCGACACCAGCCAGATCAAAAAATACGTTGCCAAGGCGAAGGACAAAGACGACCCGTTCCGGCTGATGGGCTTCGGGCATCGCGTTTACAAGAACTTCGATCCACGAGCGACGATCATCCGCGACATGTGCCACAAGGTACTGGCGAAGACCGGCAGCCAGGATACGCCGATGTTCGATCTCGCACTCGAGCTCGAGCAGGTTGCCTTGAAGGACAGTTACTTCATCGAGAAGAACCTGTATCCGAACGTCGATTTTTACTCGGGCATCATTTACCGCGCACTCGGCATACCGACGTCGATGTTCACAGTGATGTTTGCGCTCGGCCGCTCCGTGGGCTGGTGTGCGCACTGGCGAGAGATGATCAGGGATCCACTGCAGAAGATCGCTCGGCCCAGGCAGTTGTACACGGGCGCGGCCAAGAGAGACTACGTCGCCCTGGAGAAGAGGTAAGCTCTCGTTGGAGCGGTCCTAGGACCGCTCCAACAGTTCCTTCACCGCGCGGTCGTCAGCACGCCTCATCGGTCGGCCGTCGACCGGACTGATGGGCGCCTGCCGAATGCCGTCAATTGGGAAGACGGTCGCCTGTACTGACACATCACCGTGATGAAATTCGAAGCCGGCGTAAGTCTCGGTTCGATCGCGGCGACTCTTTAATTTGCGTTCGTAGGGACGGTAGCTAACGTCGCGCTCTTCGAGCGAGAGTGCGACGGCTTCCGGGCTGTCGGCAAACACATGCAGGTTGACGGCGGCGTTGGCGTCGGCGGTGCCGGCGAGTACCGGCCCGACGAGTCTTGGCGTAAAAGGCGCAAGCATCTCCATCGCCGATAACGCGGCCTGCCGCATTGAGCGCAACAGGTCCGTGTGCGACTCTCCCGCAAATAGCTGCAAGTGCTCGCCCACGGCCTTTTCTATTTCGGCATTGCCGGGAAGGGATCCGCGAGTGCTGAGGCCGAGTCTGTCTGCGGCCTTTTTCTTTGCGAGGCTGAAATCACGAATGCCGTGATCGACGATGATGCGCGCCGCTTCCTGCGCGACCATGAGTCGTGCGCGATCGGAACCATTGCTGTTTTTCCTGGCCATCAATCTAGAATAACGACTCGTCTTGCTCCTCGTCTTCCTCATCGACGGCGATCTCGTCATCGAGGCCGGTCGGGTCGTTGAAGATGTCGGGTAGCTCCTCGGTTGCGTCACACTCGGGGACATGATCTTCGCGAAAGACTTCGAACGTGACATCGCTTTGTCCGGCACGTGCGGGACAACCCGAGTCCTTCGCGATCAGAACAGAGATGATGCCGTCCGGCATCGTCATTTGGTTTTCGGGCACGCCGGCCAGCGCATAGCGCGTGAACTCGATCCAGACCGGTAATGCCGTGCGAGATCCCTCTTCGCCAGGGCCCAGCGGCAGGTCGTCGTCATAGCCGACCCAAACGACGCTTGCGAGGTCGGCGTTGAAGCCGCCGAACCAGGCGTCACGACGATCATTGGAGGTGCCGGTCTTGCCCGACAGGTCCTTACGACCCAGCGCCCGCCATGCGCGTACCCCCGTACCGCGACGAACGACGTCGCGCATCATGTCCTGAATGAGAAAAGCGTTTTGTGCCGAAATTACACGTGGTGCGGCATTCGCATCTGCGAACAGCTCCGGCGCAACACTCGCGTCGGGCCGGTACGAGAGCGCGATATCGGCCATTTCCTCGAGCGTCATCGCTGCGAACGGCTCGACGGTGAAATCATCGGCTGGTTCGGCGGCGCAGAGTTCGCAAACGATCGCGGGATCCGCCCGATACAAAGTTTCTCCCTCGGCGCCAAATATCGTGTCGATGACATAGGGTTTGACGGCGTAACCGCCATTGGCGATGGTGGCGTAGCCCTGCACCATATCCAGCGGCGATGCGTTACCACCACCGAGCGCGAGTGATCCGTTGCGCGGCAGCGCGGCGTCGCCGAAACCAAACTTCGCAATGTGTCGTACGGCATTGCCAATACCCGTTTCGAACAACAACAGACGAACGGATACGAGGTTCATCGAACGCACGAGCGCTTCGCGCATGCGTGTCGGTCCGTAGAAACGGCCGCTGTAATTGATCGGTCGCCACACGGCTTCAAGTTCCGACGACGTAATGACGACGGGCGCATCGAGTACAACAGTGGCAGCCGTGTTGCCGTGCTCGAGGGCCGCCGAGTAAATGAAGGGCTTGAATGATGACCCGGGCTGGCGGAACGCTTGCGTCGCGCGATTGAATTTTGTGGTCGCGAAGTCGAATCCGCCGACCAGGCTCGAAATGGCGCCATCGGCGGGATCGACCGACACGATCGCACCCTGCGCCTCCGGCACTTGTGCCAGCGCCCAGAATCCGCCCGCAGCCGGCATGACGTAGATGACGTCACCGGGCGCCAGAACCGCCGCCGCCGTTTCCGGATCCGGTCCTGCATTTTCCCGGTCGACAAATGGTTTGGCCCAGCTGATCCCGTACCAGGGTATCTTCGCCGTTCCGCCATCGCGAAATACGATGTCAGCGCTATTGTCTTCATTGACGTCGGTGACCAGCGCGACGGACAGGCCACCGGGAGCGTATTGATCGAGAATCTGCAGAGTCTCGACGGGCCACTCTTCGAACGACAGGCCAGGTAGCTCGGGCGGTAGCTCGATCCTCGTAATCGGCCCCTTGTAGCCGCGCCGGCGCGTAAATTCGAGAAGACCATTGCGAATCGCGTAATTACTGGCTCGCTGCAACCGCGAGTCGAGAGACGTGACAACCTGGTAACCCGCCGTGTAGGAATCCTCGCCGTAGCGGGTCAGCATCTCGCGACGCACCATCTCCGCGACGTACGGTGCATTGAGCTCTACGGCTGTCCCATGCAGCCTGGATTCCATGGGCACATCCATGGCATCCGCATACTCGGCTCGGGAAATGTAGTCGAGGTCCAGCATGCGGCCGAGCACGTAGCCGCGACGCATCTTGGCGTTTACGGGGCTGCGAACCGGGTTGTACCGGGAAGGTGCCGGCAATACGCCGGCCAGCGTGGCGGCTTCAGCGATATTGAGATCGGTGAGAGACTTGTTGAAATAGACTTGCGCGGCGGCCGCAACACCGTAGGCGCGCTGGCCGAAGAACATCTTGTTCAGGAACAGCTCCATGATCTGTTCCTTCGTAAACTCCTGTTCGATCCTGACCGCGAGCGACGCTTCCTTGAATTTGCGCTCCGCGGTTTGTTCGAGCGACAGGAAGTAACTGCGTGCAAGTTGTTGCGTCAGGGTGCTGCCACCGCTCGCGATGTCGCCGCTAAGCACGAGTTGCGATAGTGCTCGCAGGATGCCGCGGTAGTCGATACCCGGGTGCACGAAGAAGCGTTGGTCCTCGGCCGCAATGAATGCGCTGACAATGTGCGGTGGCACATCCTCATAAGTAATAAGAATGCGGCGACGCTGCCCGATCTCTTGAATAAGGTGTCCGTCGCGGCTGAAGATTCGTAGCGGAATCTGCAATGGAATGTCGCGAATTGTCTGAGCAGCCGGTAATCCCGGCGCCACATAGTAATAGGCGCCAATAACGCCGGCTACGCCGGCAATTGCGCTGAGCAGACCCAGACCGGCTATCACGAGCAGTGCACGCCACAGACCTTTTCGGGGTTTGTGACCCGTTTGTTGGCGCGGCTTTCTGGTATTTCGCATAGTTGCTGTCATGGAGCCGGGTTCAGCCATAGATAGACCTTATACCGGTGATTTTGGCATTACGCCGCGAATTTGGGCGACGCTGGATGCACATATTAATAGGTAGTCTGGTGTCCGGCTGGTGCTGAGATTGTGGCATTTCGATGGCAGACGCCCAAGCGGGGCTGCTCTGCCGCGGCCGATGATAGCGAGCGATGGCTACCTGCTGCAATGCCAACGTCGTCTTCGGGCGGTCCGGGGGGCCGACACCACGACCAGTTCACGGACCGCGCGCCCTGGCATCAGTAACATACGTTGCCGGGATCGTGAACAAAGTCACGTTTTATTTAACATTTTATTGATATATAGTTAAATCGATTTGCTCAGGTCCAGACTACTTTTGGCTCGCAACTCACCGACTTAGAAGGGAAAAAACGTGCTTTTCGGTAAGAAAACTCAACCACTGTTGGGCCTCGATATCACGACATCGTCGGTCAAGCTGATAGAGCTGTCGCAGAGCGGCAAGCGCTATCGCGTCGAGTCGTATTCGGCCGAGCCCACACCGCCCAGTTCGGTCAGCGAGAAGGCGATTGTCGATGCCAAGGCCGTCGGCGAAGCAATTCGTCGCGCCGTAAAACGCGCTGGTGCCAAGGCGACCGACGTTGCCGTCGCGATTAGCGGCGACGCGGCCATTACCAAGGTCATCCAGATGCCATCGAGTCTCTCCGCGAGAGATCTTGAGGGTCAGGTCGAAATCCAGGCTGACCAGTACATTCCGTTCCCGATGGAAGAAGTCAGTTTCGACTACGAAATCGTCGGACCGAATGACAAAGACCCCGAACTCATGGACGTGCTACTCGTCGCGACGCGTACCGAGAACGTCGAGCAACGCGAGGCAGCCGTGACGGCAGCGGGCCTGGCCGCGCATGTCGTCGATGTCGAGGCTTTTGCACTTGAAAATGCCTGTCAGCTCCTGAGTCACCAGATTCCGGATGGCGGTATGGGCCAATCGGTCGCTGTCGTCGATATCGGCGCCAGTAGCACGACATTTTCGGTGCTTCAGGATCTGAAGGTGATCTACACGCGTGACTTCAACTTCGGCGGCCAGCAGCTGACCGAGGAAATCATGCGCACCTACGGACTGTCGATGGAGGATGCAGGTCGCGCCAAGAAACAGGGCGGCTTGCCAAGCAACTATCAGCCCGAGGTACTCGAGCCGTTCATTGACGACATGACGCAACAGGTCAGTCGTTCGCTGCAGTTCTTTCTTGCGTCGGGCGGCGGCCGCGAACAGCCGGACATGGTTGTCGTGTGCGGCGGTTGCGCCAATATCCCCGGCATCGCCGACGTTATTTCGAGCCGCGTAGGTATTCCGACTGAAGTTGGCGATCCTCTCGGGCAGATGAAGATATCGTCCAAAGCGAAGTCCCAGGGTGTGCACAAAGACGCCACTGCACTTCTCACCGCATGCGGTCTTGCATTGAGGAGTTTTGACTAATGCCACGTATTAATCTACTCCCCTGGCGCGAGGAAGAGCGCAAGAAACGCCAACGCGATTTCGGCATGGCACTCGGCGGCGCAGTACTTGCGGCGATCGCGGTCATCATGCTTACGATGTTGGCTTACTCCACGATGCTCTCGGGTCAGGAACGCCGCAATACCCGGCTGACCGACGAAATTAACGAGCTGCAACGCTCCATCGAGGAGATCGACGGCCTCGAGCGGCAGAAAGAACGCTTGCTGGCACGCATGGAAATCATCGACCAGCTGCAGAAAAGCCGCCCGGAGGTTGTTCACCTTTTCGACGAGCTGGTACGCCAGCTTCCGGAAGGCGTGTATCTCACGGGAATGAAGCAGACCGGCATGCGTATAGAGATTCGCGGCGTCGCTCAGTCGAGTACACGCGTGTCCGCACTGATGCGCCAGATCGACGCATCTGAGTGGTTATCCGATCCCGAAGTTGAGCGCGTTGAAACGACAACAGCGGGCGCATCACGGCAGGCCGAGTTCGTCGTCTATCTGAAGCAATTTCGGCCAGAGGATCAGATGGGGGGTGGCGCATGAATATCGTCGAGGAACTCCAACATCTGGACGTCAATGATGTTGGTCGCTGGCCGCTGGTTTTTCGTGCTGCAGTCATCGTGATGGTCTTCATCGCCGTTGCTTCTGCCGGCATCTGGTTCACGATCGTCAAGGACAAGGCGCCAAACCTCAAACGTGCCGAGGCGGTGGAACAGGAACTGCGGGTTACGTTCGAGAATAAACAACGCAAGGCCGCGAACTACGATGCGTACAAGGCGCAGCTCGCCCAGATTGAGCAGTCATTCGGTACGATGCTGCGCCAGTTACCCGGCGAAACCGAGATACCGAGCCTGATCGTCGATATATCGCAGACGGGGCTCGCATCGGGCTTGCAGGAGAAACTGTTCCAGCCGCAGTCGGAAGTACCAAAAGATTTCTATGCCGAGAAGCCGATCAAGATTCGTCTTTCCGGCGGTTATCACGAAATAGCGAAATTTGTCAGCGGCGTCGCGTCGCTGCCGCGAATCGTTACGCTGCATAACATCAACATCACGCCCGAGGAACAGGGCGTATACGACAGTCTGAGCATCGAGGTGACTGCCCAGACGTATCGATACATCGAGGAGGCAGACTCACGATGATTGCTTCTCTCACATTGCGCAAGGGATTGTTGCTGGCTATTGCTGCTACGGGCCTCGCCGCCTGCGGTAGCGACATGGACGACCTGGACAGCTACATCAACGAGGTCAAGGCGCGCCCCGGCGGTCGTATCGAACCGCTGCCGGAGATCGCGCCTTACGAAGTATTCCCGTACGTTGCCGACGTCGAAAATATTCGATCGCCGTTCGTGCCTGATTCCCCGCAATCGGCGGGCGGAGCTACGGGTGGAGTACGGCCGCAAGAGGATCGCCCAAACGAATTTCTGGAAGGATTCCCGCTTGATACCTTACGGATGGTGGGTACGCTCGATATCAACGAGACGGTCTACGGTCTCGTGCAGACCTCCGACGGCCTGATTCACCGCGTGATTCCAGGCAACTACATGGGGCAGAACGATGGCCGTATTACGGATATCACGGAATCGGAAATCAATCTGGTTGAAATTATTTCTGACGGAATCGGCGGATACATCGAGAGAGACGCCGCTATTGGTCTTTCAGACTGATACCTGAATGGAACTGGGAGTAATTGGAATGATGTTCAAATTGAAACCGACGCTCGGCTACCGAGGTCTGGTCTTACATATGGCCGCACTGGCGCACGTAGTGCTCCTGATGTTTGTGGGCACGACCGCAAGCGCACAGGATGGCAACCGGCTGCAGGACATTCAGGTTCAAACTTTGCCCGGAGATCGTATCGAGCTGAAGCTGATCATGAGCGAAACGGCTCCGGAACCGCTGGCGTTCACGATCGAAAACCCCGCGCGCATTGCGCTGGATCTGCCTGGAACGACGCTCGGACTGAGCCAGCGGCGTCGGGACGTCAACCAGGGACCCCTCGCTACGATCCTCACGGCGGAGGCCAACGGCCGTACCCGTGTGGTTCTGAATTTGGACACGATGGTCCCGTATGAGACCAAAGCCAGCGGCAACACGGTAACCGTGATGCTTGGCGACGGTAGCGATTACAGTGCTGATTCCACCCAGTTCGCCAGCACTGCGTCGTCCAGCGCGCCTTCTTATGCAGCACGGAGTGGCCGCGCCATTTCGAGCGTCGATTTCCGTCGCACGCGTGACGGCGGTGGCCGCGTCATCGTCAACCTGTCGGATCCGTCAACGCCTGTCGACATTCGCCAGGAGGGCGGACGTGTCGTTGCGATCTTCAAGGACACGGCACTGCCGGCGGAACTGATGCGCCGCCTCGACGTCATGGACTTTGCTACGCCCGTGTCGACGGTCGATACCTTAAAGACCAATCTGGATACGCGTATCGTTATTTCGGCTGAAGGCAAATTCGAGCAACTCGCCTACCAGTCCGATAACGAGTTCTCGATCGAGATTAATCCGGTAGCCGACGTGATTCAGGAAGGTTCCAGCCTGTTCTCGGAAACCAAGGAATACGAAGGTCAGCGCCTGACGCTGAATTTCCAGGACATCGAGACGCGCGCTGTGTTGCAGTTGCTGGCCGAAACGTCGGGCAGGAACATCGTTGTATCGGACACGGTGCAGGGCAATGTCACGCTGCGACTGCGCAACGTGCCCTGGGATCAAGCCCTCGACATCGTAATGACGACCAAGGGCCTCGACATGCGCCAGAATGGCAATGTCATCATGGTTGCGCCTGCCGAAGAAATTGCGGCGCGCGAAACAGCTGACCTCGAAGCCCAGGCCGCTATTAGCGAACTGGAGCCAATGTATTCCGAATTCCTGCAGGTCAATTATGCGAAGGCCAGTGATCTGTCAGGTTTGATCAGTGCCGATACCGGCGGTAATGCGATGTTGTCAGAACGCGGCAGCATTGCTGTCGACGATCGCACTAACACCTTGCTGGTTCAGGACACGGCCGAAAGGCTGCAGGACATTCGCCGCCTGGTGCGTACGCTCGACGTGCCGATCAAGCAGGTGCTGATCGAGTCACGTATCGTAATCGTCAATGATGACTTCAGCCGCGAGCTCGGCGTACGTCTCGGTGTTACGGCGTACGACGAGAACAGCGCCGGTGACGGCGCGATCGTGACCTCGGGCTCGGGCAGTGGTACGGATACGATGGTGAATTCCATTATCGACAATCTCGGCACGACAGGACTGGTTACGCCGGTAGAGGTACCCACGCTCGGTGATCGTTACAATGTCAATGTGCCGATCGCGGATGCCGCGGGTCGTTTCTCGCTGGCCGTTCTCGAGAGGGATTACCTCGTTGATCTGGAGCTGTCCGCGCTGGAGGCTGAGGGCCGCGGTGAAATCGTATCGACACCGCGAGTCATCACGGCGAACCAGAAGGAAGCTCGTATCGAGCAGGGCGTCGAGATTCCGTACCAGCAGTCGGCGTCGTCGGGTGCAACGACGATTCAGTTCAAGAAAGCCGTACTGAGCCTCGAGGTAACACCGCAAATTACGCCGGACAACAACATCATTATGGATCTGCGTGTACACAAGGACAACGTCGGCGAAGTCATTTCGACGGGCGGCCTCGGTGGCACCGTACCGAGTATTGATACCCGCGCGGTCGAAACGCAAGTACTTGTCGAAGACGGCCAGACGGTAGTGCTCGGTGGTATTTACGAGACGGAGCGTCGTGAGACGATCAGAAAAGTGCCGTTCCTTGGCGATATTCCCGCCATTGGCGTGCTGTTTCGCAGCAAACAGATGAAAAATGACAAGTCCGAATTGCTGATTTTCGTAACGCCGCGAATCCTCGAGGAAGGCTCGACGATTTATTGAGCGACGAAACCGTATGAGCAGACGAAAGCCAACCCAAAGGGTTGGCTTTCTCATGTTGGAGCGCCTCTCGAAGCGCGATTGACGGATGAATAACCCACGAAACATCTTCCTCATAGGCCCCATGGGCGCCGGCAAGTCCGCTGTTGGGCGGCAGCTCGCCCGCATGTTGCACCTCGAC
>Ga0255054_10000083_pt1 | contig 46399 bp, 38 predicted proteins | sample JV7_2_23_MG_FD_188634 | JGI IMG/M metagenome (GOLD analysis project Ga0255054, IMG submission 188634) | Seawater microbial communities from Jervis Inlet, British Columbia, Canada - JV7_2_23 | ecosystem: Environmental > Aquatic > Marine > Inlet | place: Canada: British Columbia | collected... | reverse complement strand
AGGGCGTTGACCAGAGCGAGAAGGGCGTAAGCTCGCGCCTCGGTGCCGAAGTAGAGAAGGGGTAACCAGGCAACCACCAGCAGTGGGCCCCACATCACGCCCCGGTCGCCGACGGGACGCGCCTTCCACACCACCCACGGAATGAACGCGAACGCGAAGACCGACGGCAGCCGCACCATCAGGGTGCCGAGCATCGAGCCCTCCTGCCAGCCCACGAGCGCGAAGAGGAAGTGGCAGAGCAGGTAGTGGAGGGGTGGGCCGGAGTCCACAACCAACGCCGCCAACAGCTCACCAATCGGACGCCGGGCGAGCGCAAGGGTGTAGAGCTCGTCGTGCCACACCGGTCGCAGCCAGGCTCCGGCAAAGGCGAGCAAACAGGCCGCCATTGCAATCAACAACACCAACCAGCGGGCGAAGATGGTTCGCTTCATGGCTCCCGCCGCCGACACGCCAACCAGGCAATGATCACAAGCACGGCACAACCGCTGAAGACCGTCGTCAACAGGTGCATCGGCGGCCGGTAGCGGCCCTCGAGGCGATGATTGCCTGCCGGCACCAGGAGGTGCTGGACGATGCCAGGCCCCCGCTCGAGCTCCACCGGGCGGCCGTCGAAATGCCACCGCCAACCGTTGACCGGTGCCAGCGAAACCGACAGCCAGCCTTGGGTCGGTGCCATGAAAGTCACCGAACAGGCGTTCCCCGCCAGCACCTGCTCCGTTACCTCACCGATACGGTTCCCTGGACGGTCGGGATCCGGTGGCTGATCCGAGAGCCACATCACGGGCATCGCATTGTGATTACGGAGAAGGCGCATTCCCCCTCGCCTGGCAACCTGTTCCATGCCTTCCGGAAGACCCTCGCCCTCCGGCAAGATGATCCAGTCAGCCGCAAGTGCATCGAGCCACCATCTCCGGGCAGGTCCCTCGTCTGTGATCGCGATATGCGCCGCCAGTCGTCGGTTGGTCACCGGGGCGTCGGTCCGCGTCATCGCCAAACCCTCTTCGAGATTGAGATAGCCGACCGGCCAGAGGCGACGCGCGTCGAGGCCCGAGGCGAGCCATCGCATCACATCCTCGGCCGGTGTCGGGACGTAAACGCGTCCCCCATCAACCGCTTCGGGCCAGGTCGGCTGTGCGGTACGAACCTCTGAGATCGGGCGCAAGCCGATCAACGGCAGACCGGCAACAACCATCCCGGCGACGCCCGCCACCAACGCGGCCGCCCTCAGGGGGCGCCGGGCGGGGGCCAGAGCCGCAATCAGCATCAGGAGAGCGGGAGCACCCGCAACCCACCAGCGCAAGGGATGACTGCCCACCACGCAGGCCACGAGGGTCAGACCGGATGCGGCGACCGCCAACCAACGACCGCGGCCGGCAAGCCAGTCGTCAGCGCCCCTCCCGGCAAGCGGTAAAAGGAGGGCGAGACCGAGCAGGGCGAAACGCGATGGGTAGCGGACCAGGCCACCGGTCAGGATCACAAAGAGCCGGCCGGCGCCAAGCTCGGGAAGGGTCGCGAGTAAAGCGAAAACCACGGCCACCCCAAACAACCATCGCCGCCGCCAGCCTCCGAGCAACGCACACACCAGCACGGGGGCACCCAGAAACAGGCTTTCGGCATAGACCATTCGACCCGCTGTCGACAACAGCCCCGGAACCAGCACTCCGCTCCAATCGACCGGAGTCACTGCTCCTCGCAAAAGCCAGGACGCCGACGGTCCGCGATCACCCTCGGCCACCCACGCGAGAAACGGAACCAGCTGGACAGCAATCACGGCCACGCCGAGGCTGATCCCAATCAGCGCCCGAACGCGTCGGCGAGCGACGGCGATGACCAGAATTACTCCGATCGCCCACAGTTGCGGCTCACCTCCCAGCCAGCCGAGAGCGGTGGCAGCAGCCAGGAGCGGCACCGACTTCCGGTCCTCGACCCGTGCCGCAAGCGCCATCCACGGCAGCCAGGTCAGGGTTTCGAGATTGTTGAGCACGCCGACTGTGACCAGCACGGGGCCTGCCGACCAGGCTGCGACTTCGGCCAACGTCCGCCCCTCACGACTCGCCCCCAATTCCCGCGCCACCAAACCCACACCGAGGGACAGCAGGGCGAGATGGAGAGCGATCTCCGCAGTCAAAGCCCACGACCCGGGAAAGACAAGATGCAACCAGGCCGGCGGGTAGAGGACCGCGGTTTCCGGGTTCGCGAACCACGCCTCCCCGCAACCGTTGGCGAGGTTGATCCAGGGCCCGACACCCGCCCCGATGAACTCCGCGGTCAGACCACGCATGGGTGCGAAGAAGTCTATGAGATCGCGGTGGGCCGGCATCCAACCCACGAGCGGTGCCAACACCAGCAGCAGCGGTACCCACCACAGCCCGACGAGATCCGCTCGCCTCAACGGAGCGCCTCCGCGAGTTCGCGGAACTGCCACGCCGGCGCACCCAGGAGCTCACGCTCGTAGGCGTTGAGGTCGAGGCGGGTGCGGAGGCGTGCCGACTCGAGCGCCGCTTCGTAAGCGTCACGCGCCGCTTCTACCTCACCGCGATCGAGCTCGAGTCGAGCCAGGAAGAGCCATGCCCGCACCGTATGCGGTTCCTCGTCCAGCGCTCGTTGAGCCAGCTTGACCGCATCATTCATGTAGCCGAGGTTGCGTTCGAACCGTGCCCACTCGAGCAATGACCACGGCTGGTGCGGTTCGAGTTCGATCGCTCGGGCAAAGGCCTCGCGCGCAATGCGAACGCTGTCCGGCCACGGACCGAATTCCGCCACGACCCGTGCGTGGACGATGCCGCGGATGGACCACAGGCGGGCAGCGCCCGGGTGAACACGGACCGCCTCGCCACTGACTGCAGTCGCCTCTGCGACGGTTTCCCAACTCCATGGATTCTGCTTCAGGAGTTCCCGCGCTCGCCACTCGAGGGGCGCGTCAAACCACGGTTCGGCCCTCAATGTCCGTGCCGCTGTGACCTGGTTCGGTTTTTCGGAACGCCATATCCATCGGGCCCAGGCAGGCTGGACCACTCCCCACAGAACGACGAACGAAAACGCCAGACCGACAACGGCTCGCCTGCTCGCCGTAGAATTCGAAGGGCCGATTGTCGTGGGTGGCGGTGCGGCACGCACCTCCATCAGCCCGATGATGAGCGCCCACCACCACAGGACCACGTCCAAAGTCAGGACGTCGTGAAAAGCGCCCATCACCGCCATCGCCGCCAACGCGGCGGTCATGTTCCGAGACATTCGTTGGCCCCCATGGGCGCGCCGCCACCAGATGAAAAGGGCGACCAGGGCGATGATGAAACCCACCAACCCTGTCTGCACCAGCACCGCAAGCGGACTCGACTCGGCGTAGGCGATCAGGAACTGTCGTTGTCCCACGTGGTCGGCGTGGAGCAGTCGCTGGGCGCCGGCAGCGTCAACCAGCCCTCCCGGACCAACCCCGCATAGCGGGTGGGAGACCCACAACCGCAGCACCGCAGACCAGATGGCGGGCCGGAACCAGGCGAGGATGTCCGGTTGGTTGACGAAGCGCCACAAAAGAACAGCCGTGACCCCGATACCGCCGGTCAAAAGACCAACAATCTTCGCTCTTCCCCTTGGTAGGATCACCGCAACGACTGCAAGCATCGCCAGCAGCCCGGCTCGGGACCCCGTGAGCACCAACCCCAGAGTCAACACGGCTGCAGCTGCAAAACGCCACCGTTGCCGGCCTTGGGTTACGAAAACCGCCGGCAGCGATACCACGAGCAGCGAAGCGGTGACGTTGGGGTTCTCGAGCAGCCCTCCGACCCGCAGACCTCCCAGCCCCACTGCCTCGAACATCACCCCGAGGGCCAGGATCACCGCGGTAGCCGTGAGAATGAGCATGCCCGCCTGCGAGTTCGACTCACGAGCCCGCCGGGCCACGAGCCACAGCCCCCAGGTCACCATCCATACCATAACTGCCTCCCGGGCGCCGAGAGGAGCGGCAGCCGCCAGAGCGGCCGATACGACACCCCACACGACAAAGCCAAGGGCCACCCATTCCTCATGCAAGAGCTGCCCTCGCCTCACCGCCACCGCCCAGCCGAGCGCAACCGCCAGCAACACGCCGATCACGACCCGAGGGCCCGGATAGAAGGCACCGCCAAGGACCGCCGCCAAGGCGACCACCGAGGTGGCGATCACGACAGAGGCCTCACGAATCGTCATCTTCGGCTCCGAAATCGAGTCGTCTGAGAAGATTTTCGAGGCTTTCGGCACGCGCCTCGTCTGCCGGCTGCTCGGACGCTGAGGTCCAGGCCTCCGATACCGCGGTCGGCGCCATGCCCTCAGCAACCGCCAACTGTGCGCGAAGGCCGGCCAGGGCCGCCGAGTGCGGCCGCAGCCAGCGTCCGCGATCGAGCTCTACGCGAGCTTCTGAGAGCCGTTGTGGATCGCCCGTCTCCAACGCCGCCGCCACAGCCAGGCCGAGCGGGTCGACCCGCCACGGCGCGAGCCGCCGCGCCTCGAGCGCCCCGTCCACTCTCTCGGAAGGAACTTCCCGCGCTGCCGCCGATTCCTCGACCATGACCGAGGTCACGTGGAGGACGGTCGCGGCCAGCATGCCAGCGAGGGCGGTGACAAAAACGACCCTTCCTCGAGCCGGCACCGGTTCCGGCTTGGACGATGTGTTCACTATAGCCATCGCCCATCCCACGAGCACCGCCCATACCAGCGTGACGCCGGAGCCAAAGAACGAGAAATCAACCAGATTGTGAACCGGGATAACCGCCAATGCCACTGCGAGCTCGGGCCGCACCGGCCACAGTCTGCGAAGCAGCCGCCACAACGCGAGACCAGCAAGAAAACCCACCAAAAGACCGATCGGACCAAGCTCTGCAAGCCATTCGAGCGGCAATGAGTGGGCGTGGCGGGGACGATTGCCGACCTCGAAAGGAACCGCCTGGGCCGCCTGCGCGAAGCCCCCGATGCCGACCCCCGCCGCAGGCGCTGTTGACCACACCCAGATCGCAGTCCGCCAGTTGTCAAGGCGGAGCTGCACCGGCTCGAGCTCCATGACATCTCCCCGGCCCGTGATCACCACAACCAGTACGGGGACCAACAGCAAAACGACCCAGAGCAACAAGTGTTTTCTTCGACCGAGTGCCAGGGCAACGCATGCGCCGAGAGCGAGGGCCGCTCCGACCGGTGACCTGGTGAGCACCAGCCCGATCACACAGAGGACCGAACCCACCACCCACGGCAGGGCGGACCACCGCAGCCGAAGCCGCCAGAGGAGCAGGGGTAATGCGGTGGCGAGGAGGACCGCGAGGTGCGAGGGCAGTAGTTGCGATGCGAAAGCACGGCCACTGGCCAGACGCTCAGCAGCGGCCTCCTGGATCCCGGCCGGAAGTTGTCCGATAGAGGAGGCCGCCTGGTCCATGCCCGCGGCAACCTGCCACAAGCCCCACAGAGCGAGTGTCGATATCACGAGCGCGAGCACCGCCGGCCATTGCTCAGGCGGAGATACTCGCGACGCCAGCCAGATCAGCATTACTGCCGCTCCCAGCAGAGAGATCTCGACGACGGCCGATGCGGGGTCCCAACCGGCCGCGCCCGAGGACCACAGCACGCATCCGGCCGCGCCGGCGATCATCCATGGATTCGAGCGCTTTGGGGTTCGACGCCAGGCCCAAACCGCCAGTCCGAGAACGGCTGCTGCGACCAAGATGGCGGAGAGCGGAAAGGTCTCGACGGGTCGCCAGACACACCACGCGGCAAGTATGAAGAGGATTCCCTGGGCGATGGTATCGCGCCGAGTTCCGGAGACCCCGATCGCTCTATCCGACGATTCCACCGCCCCGGGCAACTCCTCTGGAGGAGTCACAGCAAATGACCCGGGGGTCTCGGAAGCTGCTGAGAAATGCGGGTTGAAATCGGGGCCGTGATCACCCCATCATCTTACCGCGCTGCAGATCCGTCAGAGCAAGACAAAAAAAGGGGGCACCGAAGTGCCCCCAGCTGAACTTGAAAGGCGGATCAAGATCAGATCAACCGTCGTCCTGGACACCCTCGGGGTACTGAACGAAGCTACCGTTCGAATACACGATGTCGCAGTCCATATCGGAGGTGATGTTTGCTGTGTATGAAGCCAGGGCACCAATCTGCTTGTCGCGGGCGGCCGAGCCCAGAGTGTAGAAGCGGGACACGGACACGGCGTAGAACGGCGTCCGCCAACCGTCCTCACGCGGCACGGTCTTGACATAGGTCGGCTCGAGATTTCCTAGGATCGTGGCAGTACCCGCAACCGGACCTTCAGCGAAGGTGGGGTAGAACGCCATATCCACAGCGTAGGCTTCGACTGCCGTGCCGATAGTGCGGATGTCCGCCATCGACCTCTTCTGACGGCCACGGTTGATGGCATTCAGAAGGTTGGGGATCGCGATCGCGGCGATGATGCCGATAATCGCAACCACGATGAGAAGTTCGATCAGGGTGAAACCACGGTTCTTGCGCATAATGCTGCCTCCTTTTACAGGGCTGGTCCGTTGCAAGGGCCATGCCAGCCTATTCCCGAGGTTTTTTGCATAGAAAGTGACGTTCTACGGCAGTTGGGGTCCGCGACGGTCCCGCGAAACGTCATTCATCGTTGCCTGTTTCTGAAGAACGCCGGTTTTCGTCGATTTTTTCCCATTCGGGGCCGGTTGACCGCCAGTGGTGGGGTGGTGACCATACCCCGGGCCACTCCACCTCGGAGGTCACGCGCACTTTGAGGGCATCGCACCAATAATCGTAGGCGAGGCCGTTGCGCGCATGGACGGCGACGTCCACCAGGTACTCCCCGGGGGCAAGTTGTAACCCTTCGTACTCGCAGCATACCTCGCCGTCGTTCGCCAACCGTTGCGGCACGAGGCCGGCAAGGTCGGTATTGTGGCCGCTGACCTGGGTGCCCTCCGATCGGTGCCAGGCGACACCGAAGACGAAATCTTCCACCGGCTTGTGGACGGAGTAGCGAATTCGGAGGCTGCAGGGGCTGCCACTCGGCACCAGTCGCGAGGTTTTCTCCCCGACGAGCATCTCGACACAGGTGATTTCAACGTCGCCATTGCCCCATCGTGATTCGTCGTCGTCCTCTCGGGCCGGCAGTGGTTGGTCATCCCCGCCCGAATCCCCGGCAGCGTCACTGCGATAACGCGCGGCCACCGCGTCGGCCGGGCCCTCGGCAACAATCCGACCCCGGTCCAAATACAGAGCGCGGTCGGCGAAGCTGGTGACGAGATCGAGATCGTGAGAGACGAGGACCATGGTCACGCCTCGCTGCCGCATGCGCGCCAGACGATCCAGACACCGACGGGTGAAGGCCTCGTCACCGACCGCTAACACCTCATCAATGAGGAGAATATCCGGGTCCGCAGCCACCGCCACCGCAAAGCCGAGCCGCACGTACATTCCTGACGAGTAGATTTTCACCGGTTGGTCGATGAAGGGGCCAATATCGGCGAAATCAACGATTTCCTGCATCCGCTCCTCGATCTCGCGCCGGCCGAGGCCGAGCAACATGCCGTTGATCACGACGTTCTCGCGGCCGGTGATTTCCGGGTGGAAACCGGCACCGAGCTCAATCAGGGCCGTGACCCGGCCAGCGACTTCGACAGTCCCCGAGGTCGGTTTGAGAATACCGCCGGTCAGCCTGAGCAGGGTCGATTTGCCCGAGCCGTTGGGTCCGATCAGGGCCACCGCCTCACCCGGTGTGATTTCGAGGTCGATGCCGTCGAGGGCGACGTGGTGGTCGCTTGCGGAGTTTCGTCGGCGCGCCCTGCGGTGAAAGAACGCGCCCTTGAGGGTTTCGTGCCGAGACCGCGGCCCCCGCCACCGGAAGATCTTGCTGACGTCAGAGAAGCGGATGGAGCCCTTCACACCGCCTCCACCACGGTCTCGCGGTAGGCCGCGAAGACTCTCGTTCCCAGCCACCACGAGACAGCGCCAACCGCATACGCTGTCAGCCAGAGCTGTGGTGACGACACCCGACCTGCGAAGACCGCATCGCGATAGACCGTGACCAGGCTGACCAGGGGATTCAGGGCCAAAACCCGGTGCAGCATCACCGGCACCTGCAGCCCCTCGAGGCTGTAAATGATGGGCGAGGAGAAGAACAGGAGGTTGAGGAGGTGGCCGACGAGGTCGCGCATATCGCGGAAGTGAACCGACAACACCGAGATCGCGAACACCGCGCCCCCGGTTGTCAGAATCCAAGGAACCAGGGCCACTACAACCAGCGGAAAGCTCCACGGGAACGAGTGCAGGCCGGCCGCCGAGCTCACCACCATTGCCAGCAGGAGAACGGGCAGCGCGAGGAGGTGGTGGATGAGGTGGGATAGAACAGTCACCGCCGGGAAGAGTTCCGGCGGACACATCACCTTTGCCAACAGGGGGCCGTTGTCGATCAGGGTTGCCGACCCATCGAGGACCGCGCCGGAGAAGAACAACCAGGGCAACAGCCCGCTGAAAAGAAACAGTGGGTAGGGATCACCACCGGGAAACCGGGGGCTGAAGATGTAGGTAAAAACCACAGCATAAACCGCCAGGAGAAGCAGTGGGTTGATCAACGACCAGAGGAATCCGAGCACCGAGGCTCGGTAGCGGGCGTCGAGATCTCGCCTCACCAACACCGCGATCAGCGCGCGGTGGCGCCACAGAATACGGATGACGGTCATCTAGGCCTTTGTAAGACCCGGTTAGTCGCCAGTTGCGAGAAGATCCTGCACCTGCTTCAGAATGCGCCGACGTTCCGTTTCAAGGAATCGCTGGTAGCTCAGAACCTGCCCCCCTTTGACGATGAACATCATCGGATAATGTTTCACGTCACCGTGGTCGTCAAAGAGAATCGGACCGGTGACGCCCATGAACTCGGCGACGCCGAAGTTGAAGGCTTTGAGTATCTCAAGGGTTTCCGGCGGTTTGGCGAGGCTCATGACCTGGATTGCCAGGCCCATGACGTCGAAGCCATGCGCCGCAAAGACGTCGGGGGCACGCTCATAGGTGTCCATATAGCGGTTGACGAAGCTCAGCACCGGCTCCTTCTCCGATGTCCGGTCAAAGGGCGGCAGCGGAAATAGTATCCCTTCTGCCGCCTCCCCGGCCTGTCGGATCACCTGGCCGCTATAGAACGCCGAGGTGGTCACGATTCTGCCCTCGAATCCTCGAGCCGAGAGGAACTGGACCACACTGAGAATCTCCTCGGCGTAGCCGATGGCGTAGACCGCTTCAACGCCGTCGCGAGCGAGCGCCTCAGTGGCAACCTGCTCCCATCCGTCTTCAGTGAGCGCAACATCTTCGACCACAGTGCCGCCCAGAGCCTCCTGGTATTGCTTGAGGAACTCGGGTTTGATGCCGCGGGTGTACTCGGTATCACCGGTGAAGAGCAGCACATCATGCTTACGCAACCGTTCGAAGAGGAAATTTGCCGCGGTGTGGCCCTCGAGCTCATCAGAAGGGTAGATCCGGAAGAACAGTCGTGACTGTTGGGCGAGGCCGGGCGCCGAAGCTGACGGTGACAGACAGACGACCTCGAGTTCATCGAGCTCGGGGATCAACGCCATCGCCTCGGCGCTGGTGACTCCGCCGATCACCAACTTCACTCCGCGCTCTTCGACCATCTTTCGAAACTCAGTCACCGCACGCGATGGGTCGGATCCGGTGTCGGCCCACTCAACCTCGAAACCGGTCGGCAGCCCCTCGCGCTCGCGGGCATCCGAAAGAGCGAGCCGGATGCCGCTTTCAATGGACTCCCCATAGGAGGCCGCCGCTCCCGTCGTCGGTAGGATCACCCCGACGATCGGTTTGCCGCTACACCCGCTCAAAAGGCCGGTCAGAACGAGAACAACACCGATTGCGGAACCGACGCGGCGTAACATATTGACACCTCCCGTAATCTGGCTCAGGTTAGCACAACGAGTCCTGCGATAATGATCCCCACACCGCCTTCGTCTCGTCAATCGCGGTCGGGTTTCTCCCGGTCAGACGCGACCAGATCGAAGACATTTCGTCTCCGGATACCGAGCCTCTGCGCAGTCGCGCGCAACGCCTCGCGCCGATCCATCCCCTCGGCGAGCGCCCGTTGATACTCGGCCCGTACGATCTCCGGATCGGCGTCACTGCCACCGCTTCGGTCCCGTGGCGCCACAACCACAACGTACTCGCCGCGCGGTTTCTCCGCCTCCATCCCTCGAGCGAGCTCTGAGAGGGTCCCCGGAACGGCTCTCTCGTACCGCTTGCTGAGTTCGACCAATAGAGTCGCCCGTCTTTCGCCGCCGAGAACCTCCTCCAGATCGGCAAGCTCTCGCGCCAGCCGGTGAGGGGAAAGCAGAATTACGAGAGTCCACGACGCATCGTCGAGCTCGGCGATCCGCCGCCGGCGCGGCCCAGGGCGTGGCGGCAGGAATCCACACAGTGTCGCCGGCAGGGGCGGCTGGCCGGCGGCCGCGAGAGCGGTGGTGAAAGCAGAGGCTCCGGGCACGCTACACACCGGCAGGCCCTCCTCCCGCACCGCCCGCACCAGCAGATACCCGGGATCCGACAGCACCGGCGTGCCGGCATCACTGACCAGGGCAATAGACTGGCCCTCGCAGAGCTTGGCGAGCAACGACGGCACTTTCTGCTCCTCGTTGTGCTCATGCAGGCTCTGCAGGCGCCCCCGGGCTGATACCTCGAGATGCGAGAGCAGGCGCCGGGCGCGGCGCGTATCTTCGGCGAGAATCAGGTCGACCGTACCGAGGATCTCCCGTGCACGCGGCGAGAGATCACCAAGGGTGCCGATCGGCGTCGCTACGATCCACAGAGTTCCAGGGTCTGCGCACACGCTGTTAGTGTACTGCGTCTGAAGTACATGGCCCGTATTGTTCATGAGGGCTCGTCGCAAGGACGGCGTGGAGGGCCGTCGACCCGCATATCTCACCGGGTTTCGTCGCGAGGCCGGTGAGATGCCGTGCCCAGTGGGGTTTTCGACCTGAGGGGCGCGGAGCGCGTACTTGCGGTACGTCGAGCACCCCGAGGCGAGAAAACACCGCTGGGTGCGATATATCGCCGGCCGCAGCAGAAAGCTGGTGAGATATGCGGGTTAAGAGGTGGTAGGTATTTCAGACGCAGTGCACTAGGATAACAGGGTGCGTACCGGTGTCATCGCTCTCATCCTCATGGCTGTCAGTCATTTCGGCGTTGCGGCCGAGCCCGAATGGGAGACCGTGGAGGAGGTTCTGGCGGTGGTCGGAAGCACGCCGATCCTGCTCAGCGATCTCGAGCTGGCGGCGTTGGTTCGTCTCGTAGATGGCGAACCGGACGAACCCGCGGACGCCTACCGTTCGCGGCTGCTCGATGCCCGCATACGACTCGAGATCGAGTTCCGGGATATCGAGGACGGAGGCCTCCTCTTTCGCCTCGAGCTCGATCCCCAACGGGCCCGTCAAACGTTGATCGAGAGGGGCGGCGGCACAGCCAGGCTTGACCGCGAGTTCGACACGAAGGGTCTCGTGACCGCAGATCTCGACGAGCTCGTGCTGCGGGTGGCCGCTGTCGACGCGTTTGTTCAACAGCGGCTCCGTCCTCGGATTTCCGTCAACATGGACGAGATCGAGGCCGCCTACCAGCAGCTTCTGGTCGACGAGATCGCTACCTCAGACGAGGCAGTGCCGCCGTTGGCGGCGGTTCGTGATCGGCTTTTCCAGCTCTTGGTGGAGCGCAAGCTCAACGATGAGATCGAGCGTTGGTTGGAGCGAGCCATGGAACGCCAGGAGGTCCTGCGCTTCAGTCGCTGACGAGCGACGGTTCGTATGAGCGACCTCCATTGTTGCCGAAGAGCTCGCTATAGCTGACCGCCGCCGACAGTACTCCCGCCGTATACGCGCGCGTCGATCCAAATGAGATGTTTTGCAGGTACAGTGCGCTCGTGCATTTGGAACCACACTGATCCAGCCAGAGCCTCGCCTGGACCTCGCCGGCATTGTAGGCAGCCACCGCCGGCGCCCAACGGCCGCCAAAGGTCTCGATCAAACGGCCGAGCTCTGTGGCACCGAGCCGAAGATTGAGGCTCGGGTCAAAAAGATCGTCAGCCGACGGCCTCGGCAGCCCGGAGTTCGCAGCAACGGTGACTGCCGTGGACGGCATCAGCTGCACCAGTCCACGCGCTCCCACCGCCGACAACGCCCGGGGATCCCACCGCGACTCCTCGCGCGCTACACCGGCAAGCAACGACCAGTGCACTCCGCCCTTCGCGGCCGCTTCGCGAACCAGAACCGGCTCCGGCAGGGGGTAAAGGGCACGGCGAAGATTATCTGGCAGCACGTTTGTCGGCACCTCGCTGCCCGCCTGCCGCCAGGCTCCGTCCGCGACCCTCGTCGAACGCCATGGGAAACCGTGCTCCAGCATCTGCGATGCCGTCCACGCCGACTCGACCGCATTACTTCGAGGCCACCCGCCATGGTCCCAGTGGGCTGCCTCCCGCTCCAACCCGATGGTCCACAGCTCAGCTGCAAGACCTGGAGAAAAGGCGGGATCCGCGGCCGATCCAAAGGACGCGAAGGCGGCGTCAACCATGCCTCGAAGAAGTCTGAGCTCCCCTGGATCCGGTTCGAGCACCGCCCAACGCCCAAGCGCACGCCACAATGAACGCTCGTCTGCGTCCTTGACGTCCTGCTCTCTTCGCAGCCGCCAGGTCTCGATCTGCGACTGCGGCAGCCCTCCCATCACCAACCGCGCCTGATTCACCCAGAAGTCGTCGACCGGCCCTTTGACCCGATCGAGGATCTCGAGCGCCGCATCGGCATCGCCGTTCCGCGCAGCCAGTTCCGCGCTCAACACCGCGGCCGGGATCGCCCACGGAGACCGGCGGACCTTTTCGAGTCGACGCTGCGCAACGATGCCGTCACCTCGCTTGAGGGCATCCACCGCAAGCATCACTTCACCACGGGCCCGATCGGTGCGCGATCGCAGTCTGCTGAGTCCCTGCTCGGCGAGATCCGGTTCACCACGTCGCAGCCGCAACCGGGCTAGAAAGAGGCGCCGGTCATCGGCGGTCTTCAGGCGCACCGCGCGGACGGCGGCGTCTACCGCCTTGTCGAGATCGCCATCCAGCTCGTAACAGCGACTAATGTGAACCTCGATCTCGGCCTTCTTTTCGACCGATCGTTCCCAGCGCAGGGCCTTCTGATACCACTCGATAGACTCCCGCCAGCGATCCCGGCGAAAGGCGCAGCGACCGCGGAGAAAGGCCGCCTCGTCGCGCGGAACCGACCCGTCTCGGACTTCGGTCAGTTGCTCCAACATCGGAGCGGCACGGTCGTACATCGCATGTCGGTAGAGGGTCTGCGCAACCCGCCACTGTTCCTTCGAAGTCGGCTGGTCGAATACGCCCAGGGCCTCGGCAGCCTCCAGTGCGACCAGGTCTCTGGTCGACGCCGCAAGCAACCGTTCGAGGCGATGGCGGCCCTTCTGAGAGTCCGACAACGCGAGCGTCAGCTCCAGCTTTCGCCGCAGGCTTCGGGACAGCCTCCGCAGCGAGCCTTCGAGCGTGGTTCGTTGCGCAGGCTCGATTCCGACGTTGACCGCGGACCGCGAGACCTCGGTGGCCGAGGCCCGGACCTGCCACGGATTCTCGCGGCCAAAGGCCGGCAATGCCAGAGTGACCGCCCGTTCCGGCTCTTCGGCCCGCACGAGCTCGGCGAGCTGGACCTCGGCGAGGCGCTGCAACTCTTCGTCGGCTGCACCCACAGCGATTTCCAGAAAACGCCTCTCCGCCTTGGGGTCGGCAAACGCACGGGCAGCCCTCGCCGCAATCATCGCCTCAGCTGGGTTGAGCGGCAGCTGATCGGCCCGCCGCGCAGCAATCTCCAACACCCGCTGCCAGTCGCCGGATCTCGCCAGGTCTTCCAGACCCGACCAGCACGGGGTCGTATAAGAACCGATCGCGGCAACAACCACCATCACGATCGCGGCCCGCCATCGGGCATTCACCCGAGGCGGGAATCTACGTTCTACGGGGAGGAGCGAGAACCTACTCATTTCGCTCAACAACATCGGCAAACCACAATCTCATCCCACCGACTAGCAACTGGTTCCCAGGAGAACGATGAGGGTTGCTCTGATCAGGCTGGCAGGCCACACTTCGGATGGTCCGAGGAATCGAGAGAACTCCACGATAGAACCAGTATAATGACCGACCGCGGAATCGCTGGCAGTCCGCCGCCAATGCTGAGTCGAGTGAAATCCGCGGGTTCATTGCTCGAGGGCAATTCCTCGAATTCAGGAGTTTCATATGGTCGACAAGCACAACAAGGTCCTCATCATCGGTTCCGGCCCCGCTGGACTCACTGCCGCCATCTATGCCGCGCGCGCCGAGCTCGAGCCGCTGGTCATCGAAGGCATGCAGCCCGGCGGCCAGCTCACCATCACCACCGAGGTCGAGAACTACCCGGGATTCCCCGACGGCATCATGGGACCGGAGCTGATGCAGGTCACCAAGGCTCAGGCCGAACGCTTCGGGACGCGGTTCATCTTTGACCAGGTTTCGGGCGTCGAGATCGACCGTCGCCCCTTCAAGATCATCACCCAAAGCAAAACTGAACTCACCGCAGATGCCCTGATCATCGCCACCGGCGCCTCAGCCAAGCTCCTGGGGCTGCCCTCCGAGAGCGAGCTGATGGGATTCGGGGTCTCCGCCTGCGCCACCTGCGATGGGTTCTTCTTCCGTGACAAGGAGCTGGTGGTGGTCGGCGGCGGCGATACCGCTATCGAGGAGGCGGTCTTCCTGACCAAGTTCGCGAGCAAGGTCACGGTGGTCCATCGCCGCGACGAGTTGCGGGCATCGAAGATCATGCAGCAGCGCGCCTTCGACAACCCCAAGATCCACTTCGAGTGGAACTCGAACGTGACCGAGATTTTGGGAACCACAGATGGCGGAGTCACCGGTGTGCGGCTCAAGGACACGGTCTCAGGTGACGAGAGGGAGTTCCTCACCGATGGTGTCTTCATGGCCATCGGCCACCGGCCCAACACCGACATCTTCGCCGGCAAGCTCGACCTGGACGAGGTCGGCTACATCCAGACCGTGCCCGGCACGACACGCACCTCGGTCGAGGGTGTGTGGGCCTGTGGTGACGCACAGGACTCGGTCTACCGGCAGGCGGTGACCGCGGCCGGCACTGGTTGCATGGCCGCCATCGAGGCCGAGAGATGGCTCGCCGAGCAGGATGTCCACTGATTCACAACGATATTGCTAAATAGCGATGTAATGCGCTATGATACAGAACCCGTCGCATAGGCGGGATACACAGGAGGCACGATGATCACGTTTTCCGACAAGGCCGTTGAGAAGGTCAATGAGTTTGCAGCACAGATGCCCGAGGCCGAAGGCAAGGAGCTCCGGATCTTCATCCAGGGCTTGGGCTGCTCCGGCTTTTCGTACGGTTTCACCTTCGACGAAGAGCGCGACGGCGACTCCGTGGTCGAGAGTGGTGACCTCAAAGTCCTGGTCGACTCGAACTCGGCGCCCCACCTCACCGGATCCACGGTCGACTTCTTGGAAGACCAGAGAGGCGCCGGCTTCGTCGTCGACAACCCCAACGCACCGGCGCCGGCCAGCGACTGCAGCTCGGGCGGCTGCTCCGGCTGCGGCTAGTCGATGGACGAGCACGCGCACTTGCTCGAGGTCGTCAGACTGGGTCATCCGGCCTTACGATCGGTCGCGGATGCGGTCCCCGAGGACTGGTTCGGAAGCGGCCGTCTCGCAGACCTCGGCAATGCCATGGTGCGTACGATGGTCGAAGAGCAGGGTGTAGGGCTGGCGGCGCCTCAGGTCGCAGAAGGTCTACGGCTCTTCACCTACTGGGTGCCTGAAACCGACGATGACCCCGAAGTCGCACCGACGATCCTCGTCAACCCGGAAATCCGGGCAATCGGCGACGACGTCGAGGAAGGCTGGGAGGGCTGTCTCTCGATCCCCGGGCTGCGCGGTCTGGTGCCGCGCCCCCGCCGGGTCAAGGTCAAGGCCCGCACCGTCGAAGGCGAGCCGGTCTCGCTCACCGCCGATGGCTTCCACGCGCGGGTCATCCAACACGAGAACGATCACCTCGACGGTGTCGTCTTCCTCGACCGCATGACGAGCACCCACTCCCTGGCCTTCGAGCCGGAGTGGGAGCGGTACGTGCTCGAAACAGAGTAAATTCCAAAGCGGGATATCATCGTTCCTGGGGAAACGGAAGCTCGCTTTCCACCCCGCGGGACACAAATGACGGCGCAATCCACCATTCAACCCAGAATTCCGACAATGATTGTCGTCGCCGCGGCTCTCGCGGGGGCCGTGCTCGGCCTCTTCGAAATCGCCAACACCAGCATCGGCTGGCATCTCGCGACCGGTGATTGGATCCTTTCGAATCGCGCCTTTGTGCACGCCGATCCCTTCAGCTTCACCTCCGGAGGCGCGTTGTGGATCGACCATGAATGGCTATTCCAGGTTGGAGCGTCGATCGCGCATTCTTTCGGCGGACCGACCGCGCTCGTGTTTCTGCGCGCACTCACCATCGCGATTCTTGCCGTCCTCCTGCTCGTGGTCGGTGTGAGAAGCGGGCTTTCACCGGCTGCGGCACTCGTGCTTTCGCTGGTTTGCATCGCCGGCGCGCGCGGACGGTTTTTCCTGCGTCCCGAGCTGGTCACCCTTTTGATCGTGCCGACAGCGGTGTGGCTCTTCCTCCGCCGAGCGCAACGATCGTCTGCAATCTGGTTGGCGGCACTCGGCGGGCTGACGATCGTCGGTGCCAACGCCCACGGTGGCGCCCTGGTTGTGCCGCTCTTGCTCGTCGGTATCCTCATCGCCGAGGTTGTCCAGATGGCGCTCGCGCGGCGCTGGCACCGGGGCACGCTGATCAGTGGCCTCGCTGGCGTCGCCACGACGGTCGGCGCCTTGTTGATCAATCCCTACGGGTGGCACCTCTTCACCGTGCCACTCCGCCTCAACCACCTCGTCAACCTGGATCACATCCCCAACCCGGAGTGGATCTCGCCTTCACCCGCACAGGCGCCTGTTCTTTTCGCAGCCCTCACCGCCACTGTGGTCGTGCTGGCCCTCCGCGAGCGCCGACTCGCATACTGGGCGCTGATGATGATGTTGTCGGTTCTGGCCCTGCGGCACATCCGCAACGTCGGACTCTTTTTCGTCCTGTTGCCACTGATCGTCGCCCCTGCACTGGCTACTTGGCGTGTTCTGGCCGCCAGCGGAGAGAAAAGCCGGCACGACCAGCGACGCGCCAACCTGTTGGCCGTGGTCGCGGTTTCGGTGTTGGCGCTGTCATTGGTGATCGCACCGCAGCCGCATTTCGGCATCGGTATCGCAGTGGACTACTACCCCGATTCCGCGTGCTCCTTCCTCGACGCGGAGGACCTACCGAAGGGGCAGCTCTACAACGATGTGCGTTTCGGGGGCTATCTCATCCACCGCTACGGGCCTGAACGACAGGTCTTCCAGGACGATCGCAACGAGATCCACGAACCCCTGCTGCGGCGGATCTGGAAGATCCTCCGATCGAGCGACGTGAGTGCCTGGTCCGAATTGCTTGCCGGCTACAGCGCCGACACCGCCCTGGTCCGCTACCACCCGCCGATCAGTGTCACCGACCCGGCCGGAAACGATCTCGGTCTCCGTGGTTTCTCCACCCTCTGGTTTCCGGAAAGGGATTGGGCGCTGGTCTATTGGGACGATGTGGCGATGGTCTTCGTCCGTCGGCACACCGCTCCGGCCAGCCTCCTCGAGCGACACGAGTACCAGGTTCTCCGCCCCGACGATCTCGCACACCTCGAGGATCGCCTCACCGTGGATCCTGCTCTGCTCCCGGGCATCGCTCAGGAGTTGGCGCGCGCCGCTCGCGCCAACCCTATGAGCTGGCGCGCACACGAGATCGCTGACCTCATTCAGCGGTGAATCGGTAGAGACTGACACCCGGCGGGAGGTCTCCGGAGGCGTCGATGGCCTCAGCAACCGCACCCTGCAGATCAGGCCTCAGCGAGAACCCCGTATCCTCGAAGAGCAGCACGGAAAAGGCATCTGGTACCAGAACGGCCTCTTTCATTTCGACCCGTTCGAGCCGCTCGTCAAACGGGTGTCCAATGAAGTTCGCGAGCGGCGGTAGGAAGACCAGCGTCCAGAGAGCATCCCGTCTCACGAAGAAAGTCTTGTCGCAGCCCTGCACAGCATCGGCGACGATTTCGACGCCACGAAGGGTCCCACGATCGACGAGGACCAGTGGCTGTTCGCGGGAGATCTCCGACTCAATCTCGGCATAGCTCTCGCAAAGCCGCCGGTGGAACTCCCCATAGAAGCGATAGTCGGCAATCTCGAGCTGTAGTGCCCACCCCTCGACAGCCAAAACAGCGATCGTCGCGCTCGTGACCAGCCCCAGCATCAGCCACTGGAGACGCCTCCCTGTGGCAGGGCTCAGGACAGCGGTGAGTGAGTGGTCGACGACTGCCACCACCACCACCCAGAATCCGGCCAGCGGCAGGTAATTGTGTCTCAGAACCGCCATCGGGAAGGGCGCCACCAGAGCCATTGTGGCGATCAACCACAGCAGCGCCCACTGGCCGAGGCCGTTGCCGGTCCGAATCAGCCACGTGGCCGCCCCCGCCACAATCAAGGTTGTTAATGCAACCGCACCCCATCCTTCGATCGGCAACCAGCCAAGACCACAAAAGCCGAGCAAGGTAAACGAGGTTTTGAAGAGCGCCGGCAGAATCCCAAAATCAGCGTAGTGGGTCGCCGACTGGGCCCCGGTAACCACCGGCATGACCAGGAACACGACGATATAGACAACCCACGCCACCCACATCGCGGCTACCCGGCGAACGGCAACCCGAAGCGGCAGACGCAGCACCAACGCCAGATAGGCGACGACGAGGAAGGGAAAGACAATCCAGCTCTCCTTGGCGCCGATACCGAGCAGAGCGACGCCCGTGAAGACGACTGCGCGGCCAGCGGTCGGCCGCTCGCACCACCTGTCGAGGAGCAGCAGCGCGCCAAGCCAGCACGTTAGCAGCACCGTGTCCGGACGACCCGCCGCCCACAGAGCCGCCTCACTATGCAGCGGAGAAAGGGCGAAGGCGGCCGCAGCGGCGGCCGCTGCCATTGGTTGCAGGAGCCGTCTTTCGAGGAGCATGTACAGGAGCAGCGAATTCAAGAAATGGATCAACAAATTGGTGGCCATGTAGCCCACACCGACCTGTCCGAAGATCAGATAGTCGCCGAGGTACGTCCACTTCACGAGCGGTCTGAAGAAGTGGTTGATGAGTTCGAGGCTCGAAATGGGGTCACCGACAATGTCATAGGAGGCGTCGAGCCACTCGAAATCGTCCCCGGCGATGTAGACATCGAGAGCCGGCGAAAAACTGGCGATCACCGCCGCTGCCATCAACACTGGAAGAAGGACACGCCAACGGACCGGTTTCGTGTCCGCCATCAGTTTCAATACCGGTCGCGGATGATGTATTGGGGACGGTTCTTGACCTCGGTGTATATGCGCGCGATGTACTCACCAAGTAGGCCGATAAGGAAGAACTGGGCGGAAGCCGTAAAGATGATGAGGGTCATGATCGACGACCACATGGTGACCGCGAGGTCGGTGAAGAATTTGATGTAGAAGATCACCGCGATACCGACCACCCCAGCCAGGGCCAATAGCACCGCGGCCGCGAACGCGAGTCTCAGCGGCAAGGCCGAAAAGCCAAAGAACGCGTCGAACGCGAGTTCTGCCAACCCCACCAGCCCAACCCTGGAATTCCCTCCGGAGCGGTCGCGACGCGGAGCGTCGACCCCATCCTGCCGAAAGCCGACCCAGGCGCGGAGACCAGGGTAGTAGCGGTTGTGCTCGGGGAGATGCCGTATCTCGTCCGCCACCCGGCGGTCAATGAGACCGAAGTTTCCGGCTGCGTGCGGAATCTCGATCGGTGTGATCGAGGAGAACACGCGGTAGTAGGTGCTGAACAGGAAACGCACGAATAGGGGCTCCCGGCGACTGGTCCGGGTCGCAAAGACTACCTCGGCGCCGGCCCGCCACTTATCAACCATTTCCGGGATCACCGCCGGGTCGTCCTGCATGTCGGTATCCATGATCAGAATGACGTCGCCGGTAGTGTGTTCGATCCCGGCCGTCACCGCCGCCTGATGCCCAAAATTCCGCGCGAAATCGAGAATCACCACATCGGCGCGGCTCCCGATCTCGTCCTTGATCTCGCGCATTTCGGCCAGCGAGTTGTCAGCGCTGCCATCGTTGACGAACACCACCTCGATATCGAAACCGAGCGGTTCCACAGCCGTTACCAGCTCGCCGAAAAAATCGCGCAGCGTCTCGGCCTCGTTATAGACCGGCAGCACCATTGACATCTTCACTGGACACCATCCTTCAACCACACCCCGCACAGGGTCGTCCCGAATGGGGCGGAAACGTATCTCTGCACCCGGCCCTCAATGCGGCCGAGCACAACCTGCAAGGCGTTCAGCACCCGCGGGATTTCGACGAAGTCGCTATGTGCAGGCGGCCGTCGGCGCCGCTGCATGAAACGCCTGAAACCCCACACAATCGGGTACATCCAGGAAAAACAATACTCCAACTCTTCGGGCCTCCAGCCATCGCTGAAGACAGCGGCCAGAGTGGCCTTGGTGTAGCGCCGCTGGTGACCGTGCATCTCGTCCCAGTAGCTCCACAGCTCAGGACCCGCCGGCACCATGATTACTACAGCGCCGCCCTGCCGGAGCACCCTTCCCATCTCCCGCACAAGAGTGCTTGGATCCGCCAGGTGCTCGAGGACATCGAGCAGGACAACTGCGTCAAATGTTGTATCCGCGAAGGGGAGCGCCGCCAACGCGTCCGCTTGAACAGCCGCGACGTCACGGCAGTAGGCCAGCGCCAGCAACTCGAGGTCGATCCCGACCGCGGTGGTCCATCGCGAGCTTTGCTCGCGCAGGTTCGCCCCGGTACCACAGCCTATCTCGAGTAACCTGGCTCGCGATCCCGGCTCGGTGCCGAGAAGACGATAGAGGTTGTGGCGACGAACCCGGTGCCACCAGTAAAAGGTCTCCTTGTAGGCCAGGTCATCGATTAGATGCGGCTCCATCAGCCCTTGAGGTCGGGGCGAACCTTGAGCCCGCGGTCTCACTGGTCCTTGAATTTCTTGTAGGCCACGAGGCGGCAGTCCTCGATTCCGATCCCGTAAGGATCGCCGTAGGCATCCAGCGGCACCCGGCCGAGAGCGCCGGCCCGGATCAGGTCCTCCCAGCTTTCGGGACAGACGCCATAGCGGGCGGCAAATACGTCAAGCAGCGGCTCCAGCGTTTTCCTGTCCCGAGCCGTCACCGCGTCGTAGAACTGGTTCATGCACAAAACGTGATCCCACTCGTTCTCGGCGTCCTCGACCGCGCGTCGCCAGTACTCGATGGAGTCGTCGAGGGTCCACGCGCTCTCCTTGTCGCGCCACACCCCGACCATACGTTTGATGCGCGGCGGCGCCCCCGGGCGTTGGGTCGCGATCTCCGCGTAGTGGAGGGCGGTCTCCCGGTCCTTGAATCGGATGAAGAAATCCCACGCAGCCGCTTCGGCCAGCTGCCAGTTGTCCGGCAAGTTGCGTAGCCCCTTGTCAAAAAGGCGCCGCACCGCCGCTTCGAGCTCCTCCTCGTCGCCGCCGGTCTGGATCTGCATGATCAACGCGCCGATCCGATATGCGTCGACATACAGGGGGTCGAGGTCGGTGATCAGGTTGTAGACAGTATCAAGATAGAGGAATCGCTCGTGGGGTTGATAGTACGAGTAGTACTGGATCGACCACAGATACAAAACGTCGGCGATGAGCCCGGGATTGCCGAGGCTCATAATCTTGAGCATCTCGGGCGACGGTAGGTAGAGGAGCTCACGCCCGAGGGGATCTTCCCGCGTGATCTTGCCGAGCCGCACCTCCAACAGTACAACCGCGCCGAGCAATACCGCGATGACCGAGAGCGACGCGAGCGTCCGCTTCACTTCAGGTCCTTGCCGCGGAAGCGGAGGTTGGCGAGGAAGAGGACCACGACAACGAGGGTAAAGGCATAAAGAACGGCCCAGCCGACTGCTGCGCCGGGGATGGCCAGGTCGTGGACCACCTCGGTGCGGAAATTGAATCGCTCGAGATTGGGCAGCAGATAGTAGACGACGGCAATCACCGTCCTTGTCAGCGCGCCCGGAAGCTGGCGTGTCAGAAGCCACAGGTCGGCCGACATATGTCCGACAACAAAGACCGCGAGCGTCATCAGAGATCCCAGGATGGGCCGCGTGAGCACCGCGAACAGAGTGGCAAAGGCGGCCAGAACGAGCATCTCGAGCATGGTCATGGCGCCCGCGAAGAGCAACATGAGGTCAAGCTCACCCGCCACCACCAGCACCATCAGCATCAGCACGAAGGTAATCAGGGCGAGGTTGGCGGCGACAATCGATACCAACCCGAGGTACTTGCCGAGGACGAAATGCCACCGCCGCACCGGTTTGGCGAGGATGTTGAAAACCGTTCGGCTGTCGACCTCTCGGCTGATCAAAATCATGCTCATCATGACTGCAATCAACATCGAAAAGAACAGCATCGCCGCAAGGCCGATATCCTTGATGATCTTGGTCTCGTCTCCGACAGTGAGCATCCCGAAGAGCTTCGAGCTGACCACCATGACCACTGCGAAACCGATGAAAAGGTAAAGAATCCTGTCACGGATCGCTTCGCGGAAAGTATTGGCGGCAATGGCCCGCACGGCTCTCATGATCCGGTCTCCTCGTAGTGACGCATCAGCAAGTCTTCGAGCGTGGTGCGCACCGGGTCGAGGCTTACCACCTTTGCTCCTCGATCACCGAGTTCCTGGATAAGACTGTCGTGATTCTCGGTGGCCACCCGCACCCACGAGGCGCCGCTGGCAACGTGGTGGGCCTCGAGCGGCGTCCGAAGATCCGACGGTACGGCGCCGACAAAGGTCGCCTCATAGCTCGTCGGTTCGTCGGACACGAGCTCCGAAACCGCACCGATCGCCCGCACCCTGCCATCGACGATGATCGCCACACGGTCGCAGATCATTTCCACATCGGGAATGATGTGAGTAGAGAAAAAGACCGTCACACCAGCCGCCGCCTGGGTGAGGATGATGTCGCGCACGTTTCGCCTGCCGACCGGATCGAGGCCGCTCATCGGTTCGTCGAGGATCAAGAGCTCAGGTTCGCCGAGCAACGCCTGCCCCAATGCCACCCTCTGCAGCATGCCCTTCGAGTAGGTCCCCATCGTGCGGTCGGCCGGACCGCTCATCCCCACCTGATCCAGGACCCCTGAGATCCGGTCCGCGAGGCCGGATCTATCGAGACCCAGCAATTCGCCGCTGAACCAGAGGTACTCACGACCGGTCAGGTGGCGGTATATGTAGGGACTTTCGGACATGAACCCGATCCGCCTCTTGGCCTCGAGCGAGGTGTGGGGCAGACCGCAGACTGTTATTTCGCCCGCATCCGGGTAGATGATCTCGGTAATCGCTTTGATCGTGGTTGTTTTCCCGGCGCCGTTGGGACCGAGGAACCCAAAAATTTCTCCCCGCGCGACCTCGAAGCTGAGGCCCTTGAGGACCTCGACCGAGGCCTCGAAGAGCCCGGGATGGAATGTCTTTTGAAGATCTCTGACACTGAGTTGGATATCGGTCATTTAATGCTCCCAGATAGTCCTCAGTATAACCGCCTTGACTCGGTCTCCGCGGCCCGGTCAACCCGCAGAACGGTTCGAGAATGAAACTTCGTGTCATAATAGGTGTTTGAAAAGGAGAGAAGGCATGTCCGAGTTCGCTCCGATGGACATTCTCGGCAAGAAATTCACCAAAAAGCTGCACGGCTACGCCGGCCTGGAGGTGCACGAGTACCTGACCGAGCTGGCGCGCGTCATGGAAGGGCTGCTCCGCGAACGCGGAGAGCTCCGGCAGCGCGTGCACCACATGGAGCAGGAGCTCTCCGCCTTCCGCGAGCGCGAGTCCGCGCTCAAGGAGGCTCTGGTCGCCGCACAGCGGTCGGCCGAGACCACCATCGAGGTCGCACGTGCCGAGGGCCAGCGCATCGTCGGCGAGGGCCACGCCCTCGCCGAACGTCTGGTCGAGGAGGCCAATCAACGCGCCCTCAACATCGAGAGTTTGATCTCCGACCTCCGCAACCGGCGCCGTGAGGTCCGCTCTGAGCTCAATCGCATGGTCGAACTGTTGGAAGGCCTCATCCGGGACGACCAACGCCGTGAGCGCGACGAGCCCTCGACACCCCAGCTGGCAACCTTCCTACGACCGGCCGCGGAAAAGACCGAGAACGGGGGATGAGCCTCCTCGTTCGCGGCGCCCACCAGGTTGCCACACCGACCGGGAACGGCGCGCGGCTCGAAACGGAACTCGCGGCCCTGACGATCTACCCCGATGCAGTAGTCCGCTGTGAAAATGGTCGTATCGCATTCATCGGTGAAGAAGACGAGCAGCGGCGTCAATTCGGTGAACCCGACGATATTCTCGAAACCGACGGCGGCTGCGTCCTCCCCGGTTTTGTCGATCCCCACACCCACCCTGTCTGGGCGGGTTCGCGGGAGGACGAGTTCGACCGTCGCCTGCGGGGCGAGACCTATATGGATATCGCCCGCTCTGGCGGCGGCATCAACTCGACGGTCCGGGCGACCCGCGCCGCGCCCTCGGAGGAGCTCCTCGCCGCGATCCTCGACCGTCTCGACCGATTCCTGACGTATGGGACTACGACGATCGAGGCCAAGTCCGGCTACGGTCTCGACCTCGAGACCGAGCTGCGGATGCTCGAGGTGATCCGCGACGCCGATCGTATCCACCCAATCGATCTCCACCCCACCTGTCTCGCGGCACACGAGATTCCGCCAGAATACCGAGATGATCCCGAGGCCTGGGTACAACGATTGGTTGACGAGATCCATCCCGAGATCGCCCGCTCCGGCCTTGCCGAGGCAGTGGACGTGTTCTGTGAAGAAGGGGTATTCGACCTCGAGCAGACCCGCCGGTTGCTCTCTGACGCCGACAGCCTTGGCTGGCGGATCCATCTCCACGCCGACGAGCTGACGCCACTCGGCGGGTCAGAGTTGGCGGTCGAACTTGGCGCCCTCTCCGCCGATCATCTGATGTGCATCACCCCCGAAGGAGTTGCCGCCCTCGCCAGATCGGAAACCGTAGCTGTCCTGTTGCCCGGCACCTCGTTCTTCCTCCGTTCGCCATGGGCGCCGGCGCGCGCGCTGGTCGACGCAGGCTGCGCAGTGGCGCTGGCCACCGATTGCAACCCGGGCTCCTCTCCCACCGAATCAATGCCTATGATCCTCGCCCTCGCCACCCTCGGCATGGGCCTCGGAGTCGCGGAGGCCGTGACGGCCTCCACCCTCAATGCCGCCGCAGCAATTGGTCGAGCCGATGAGATCGGCAGCATCGCAGTGGGCAAGAGCGCGGATCTGATCATCCTCAACGCACCGACCTACCATCATCTCGTATACCACTTCGGCCTCAACCCGGTGCGTCACGTCGTCAAGGGCGGTCGCGTCGTCGTCAGGGATGGTGTTCGGACGGTCGACGTGCCGGTCTCCGGCGCCGACGATGAAGCACGATCCCGGTAAGCAGGATCGCAGCCATAGTCGCCCCCGCAATCGCCCGCGGATCCATCACCCACCGGACTTCGACCTCGCTCCTGCCGGGTGGAAGTCTCACGGCCAGGGCGGCCCCCCAGCGATCCGACATCGCCGGTCGTTGGTTCACCGTGATCATCCAGTGCGGATCAGCAAGGAGCCGGAGAACCAGAGTAGCGGGTTGCGGACTCTCAACCTGGATCTTTCGTTCAAGCGGTCTCCAACCGACAACTCGAGCGGTGCCGCCCTCGGGCACGAGGACGGTCCGGCGTGGTCCAAGCAGGATCATCGTCTCGCCGAGGTCTTCCCACCACAGCGGTCGGTGCTCCATGACATCGATCAACAACGGGTTGCCCGAGAACGACTCCAACACCCGCTCGCCGGCCACGACCGGACCGGTAGCCACGCTGAGGGCGGGATCGGGCACGAACCGCGGCGCGGGAAGGCCGATCAGCGGCAGGACGATCGCCGCCAACGACACTACCAGCAGGAGCCGCCCCCGTTTCGGAGCTTCATCGAAGACGGCCGTCGTTGCCAACAGAGTGGCCGGTAACATCCATCGCCACGGGAACTGGAGCCAGGCAAGGGGGGCGAAATAGCGCCACAGTGGGGCGGACGGAAGGCTGGCAAGTACGATCGCCACCACCGCCAACCGGCCGCGGTTCGTTTTCCACGCACCACTGACTCCCAGAGCTACCAGGAGACCGAGGGCCGCCCAACCCATGGCGATGTTGATCTCCGGAAGATGTGGACCGGACACCCCGATCAGGTTGCGCAGGGGATGATGTTCGCCACCAGTCAACGCCGATCGAAGGGGAAAATTCGGAGCCGACGAGAGAAGAGGCCACCAATGCCAGACGCTCAGCCCCACCGCCACGAGGCCGGCGACGCCGAGCTGCCATGCCCCGAGAAGCTGTCCTCGGACACCGGCAGGGCCCTGACCCTCTGAGTTCGCCGGGGTGTCCGTCCGCAAGGCGAAGACCGCCAAACCGGAGATCATCGCAACCATCATGGCGGTCGGTGCATGGACCAGCCAGAGGAGGGCGAAGAGGACACCGTCACGGTCCCATTGCCACTTCCGCTCAGCTGCGTGTTCAAGGAGAAGCCAGGCAAGAGGCACACCAAGAAGCTGTGAGACCGGAAACCGGCCAAAAAACTCCGTCAGCATCGCCGGTGACAGGAGCACAAAGCTGGCCTTCGTCAGCCGGGACCATCGGTCTCGTCCGGGAGCGACCAATATCACCGCAAGGGCAGCGAGGACGAGCGCCGCGCGAACGCCCCGACCACCCGTACCCAGAATCAGACCCAGCACTCCACAGGCTGAAGGTCCGAGCGGCGAGTAGAGTCCTATCCCCGCCGAACCGAAAGCGGCGTTGAGGTCCGGCAGCCATATTGGAAGCGAGCCCTCATGTAAGCACCGCATGACCTGCCAGGGCCACAACACGTGGACGTACAGATCGGTGCCGCGAGGGAAATAAGGAATGACGATGGCGATGACGACCAGCGCGGCCGCACCCGCGAGGGGCACATACTTCTTCACGACTCACGCCCGCGAGAAGCGGCGGTTCATTCGAATAGCATTTTGGCCTCGTCGGCGTTTCACCGTACCAAACTATCACGCAGGATTTCAGTCCCTGTCGTCGAGATCGACGACCGCGGCTTCAACTTCGTCGACGGAGATGCTCTCCATGCAGTCGTCGCGACCGGGCGGAAGAGAGACGAGGCGGTGTCCGGAACCACGGGGCGCTGTGCGACCGGGATCGGTGGGCCCGAATATGGCGACGACCGGGGTCCCGAGGCACGCCGCCAGCTGCATCGGGCCCGAGTCGTTCCCCACCAGTACCCGGATACCCGCCACTGTCGCCGCGAGACCGGCAATATCCATATCCGTCCCGACCACCGGAAGCTTAAACTGGGCGGCTCTGCAGAGATCTTCAGCAACCGCTTCCTCACCGGGCCCGATCACGATCAACGGCTCGCGGCCCCGCGCCCGCAACCGGGTGGCGAGCTCGCCGAAACGCCAAGCGGGCCAGCGCTTGGTGTCGCCGCGCGCGGTTGACGGGGCGAGACCGATGGCTCGCTCCCCATCCACACCAATGCTCCTCAGCGCCGCTTCACCCTCGTCCCTGACGTCGGCAGGCAGATCGGGGCGCCACCGGGGGTTGGCCGCTTCGAGTCCGAGAACGGCAAGGGCCGAGTCGGCATCATGGACCTGGTGCCGGCTGCGATCGACCCCACAGGGCGCGGACAACAAAACCAGAGCACCCTCACCTCTGCTGCCGGCGCACCAGCGAGCACTGAGTCGGATGAGGATCTTCCCTCTCGCGGCGTTGCGGAGGGTGATACCGATTTCAAATCGCCGTCCGCCTTCGCGTAATTTCCGGGCGGAGAAGAGCGGCGAATATTTGTGCGGACTCGCGATCACCCTCGTCTGGGGAAAGACTGCCGACAGGAACCGGACCATCGGTGGCCGGGTATGGAGCATCGTCTCGCCGCCGCGATTGCCTTCAATCAGTCGGTTCAGGGCCGGCATCGCCATCATCTGATCGCCGACCCAGTTGGGCAGGTCCACCAGCATCGTCGCCGGGAGCCGCGGAGGACCGCTCATGCGAGTTCCGACTACGTCACGTCGACCCGAAGACGGCGGATGGCGAGAGCGCGGCCGGTGGACTCGTCGGCATCGACCAGGGCACCGCGAAGCTGGACGTCTCGCTTCGCCGTTTGGAAGGGACGAGGGGTGTTGAAAAGGAATCGCTCGAGCACCTTCTCCGGCCGCATGCCGATGACCGACTCGTAGGGGCCGGTCATGCCGACGTCGGTCTGAAACGCCGTGCCCTGGGGCAGAATGCGTTCATCGGCTGTGGGAACGTGGGTGTGGGTGCCGAGCACCGCGGTCACGCGACCATCGAGGTGCCACCCCATGCCCTGTTTTTCCGAGGTGGCCTCGGCGTGCATATCGACCAGGATGATTCGCACCTCGGGATACTCGGCGTTGATCTCTTCGAGGACCTGGTCGGCACATCGGAAGGCGTTATCGATCGGCGCCATCAGCGCCTGGCCCTGAAGGTTGATGACCGCCACCGGCACCCCCGACGCGGTCTCCTCGACGCACCAGCCGCGGCCCGGATTGCCGGCAGGGTAGTTCGCCGGCCGCAGGAGGGAAGGGTGGGCGTCGAGCAGGGGCACGCCCTCTTTCTTGTCCCACACGTGGTTGCCGGTGGTCCACACCTGGATCGGCAGCGGATCGAGCTCTTCCAGCACCTTGGCGGTGATCCCGAAACCGCCGGCCACGTTCTCAACGTTAGCGACGACGAAATCGACCCGCTCGCGGTCAACCACCGACTCGAGCTGGGTCATCACCGCGCGGCGCCCGGCCGAGCCCATGACGTCGCCGACAAAGAGGAGTCGGATCAACGAGCGTACTCCACCGCTCTCGTCTCGCGTATCACCGTGACCTTGATTTGGCCGGGATAGGTGAGCTCAGCCTCTACCTTCTTGGCCAGGTCACGGGCAAGCCAGATCGCATCCTCGTCCGAAATCGAGCCGGACTCGACGACGATCCGCAGCTCGCGGCCGGCCTGAATTGCGTACGCCTTCTCGACGCCCTTGAAGTCCGTTGCCATGCTCTCGAGTTTCTCGAGGCGCTTGATGTAGTTTTCCAGGATCTCGCGCCGCGCTCCGGGCCGCGCCGCCGACAGCGCGTCGGCGGCGGTCACCAGCACTGCTTCCACCGACTGCGGGTCATAGTCACCGTGGTGGCACTCCATCGCATGGATCACATCGCTCGACTCGCCGTGCTTGCGCAACAGCTCACGGCCAAGCTCGAGGTGGGTGCCGTCCATCTCTCGGTCCACCGCCTTGCCGATATCGTGCATCAGGCCAGCACGCTTGGCGACCTGGGCGTTGGCCCCGAGCTCCGCCGCCATATGGTGGCTCAGCCAACAGACCTCCATCGAGTGTTTGAGAGCATTCTGTCCGTAAGACGACCGAAACTGCAGGCGGCCGAGAAGCTTGAGAAGTTCAGGGTGGAGATCGGGGATGCCGACCTCGAGCGCCGCCGCCTCACCGTCGCTGAGGAGTTTCTCTTCCATCTCGCCCTGGACCTTGGCCACCAACTCCTCAATGCGACCCGGGTGGATGCGGCCGTCCTGAATGAGGTTCGCCAGAGCTTGCCGGGCTATTTCGCGCCGCACCGGTTCAAAGCACGACAAGATCACCGCACCGGGAGTGTCGTCGACGATCAGGTCAACACCGGTGGCCTGCTCGAAGGCGCGAATGTTGCGCCCCTCGCGACCGATGATCCGGCCCTTCATTTCGTCGGACGGCAGGTCGACTACCGACACCGTGCTCTCGACCACGTGCTCAGAAGCAATCCGCTGGATGGCCATCGAGATCACTCGACGGGCCTTTTCTTTAGACTTTTCAACGGTCTCGTCTTCGATCCGCTTGACCACGTTCGCGGCGTCGATTCGCGCCTCGTTCTCCATCGATCGCAGGAGCTCTGCTTTGGCCTGTTCCACGGTCAGACCAGCGATCTGTTCGAGTCGCGAGCGCTGTTCCGATATTGCGCTCTCGAGCTCCTGTTCGTGCTCGGAGAGGCGGCCGTTGCGTTCCTGGATCTCGGCCTCCAACGCCACCACAGCCTGATCGCGACCGGTAAGCTCGGCCCCCCGCTCGTCAAGCTCCTTCTCTTGTTCTTCGAGCCGGCTGGCGAGACCTGAAAGTTCCACCCGCAGATCGCGGGTCTCACGTTCAAATTCGGTGCGTGCCGCCAGCAGGCGCTCGCGCGCCAGGGTTTCGACGTCTTTCTGGATCCGCTGTCCCTCGATCTCGCCCTTCGCCACAATTCGCTTCGCTTCTTTCTCTGCGTTGGCGATGAGGCGGGCCGCCGCACCGCGCGAACGCTTCCAGAGCGCCCAAACGACGACCATGGCGACAAGAGCGAGCAGCAGCAGAACCCCCGCTGCTACTTGAAGTAGTTCCACGATGCACCCCCATGTCAAGGAGCGATCAGTGCAACCAGCATCAAGATGGAGCAGACAGTGGTCTCAAGAGGATGAAATGGAGGTCCCCGCTTTGGCCGTGTGAGCAACCCTATTTGAACCTGCGAAACCACAGGTGGGTGCCTGTCCCGCGCCCGTCTCCCGCCGCAAGGCAGGCATCAGAGCGAGAGAACCCGGCAACCCCTCAAATAGGTGTTGGTTCAACGATAGTTTCACTCATCACCAACCGAGTAGGGACCTCCGAGTATTAACTTTCCTTCCCGGTCTTGCCGGGATTCATGGCCTCTTCGATCGTTGTCACGAGACGTTTGGCCTGCTTCTCCAATCTCTTCTGCCGGGTGTCCTGATCTGATTCTCGTTCCTGAAACAATTCATCGGCTATATTCAAGGCGGTCAAGACAGCGATCTTGACCGTATCTACACTCGAGCTGCGATCGGCAACCTCCCGCATCCGAAAATCGACGAAACGCGCAATCTCTTCAACCCGCGCCTCATCGCCATCCGCACGCAGACCGAGCCGTTGGCCGAAGATCTCGACTGTGGCCCGGACGGTCGCCATCGGTTAGTTCCTCCCACCACGAGTATACAGCATCGCAAAATGGAATTTCTTCTTCCTGAGAAGCTCTGCCGGAGCATCCAAACTCTCGAATCGACCACCTCCCGCAACCACTGGGATACACTCAATTGCAGTCGTGAGAAACCTCTGCAGATCGCTTGCATCGCCCTCTCGGAAAACGCTGCCAGCATTGGCCCGCGCGGCTGAGGGCAACGGCCAATGAGTGAGGCTCCTCATCGCTCCCAAGGTGGGTCGAGTCGGCAACTGCGGTGGTGGTTCGGACCGCCTTTGGTGCTGGTCGCTACTCTCTACGTTCTTCCGCTTGCCGGCTCGGCGCTTGCCACAAATCCCAACGAGGTTGCCCGCATCGAACTCTCCGCCTCCATCGCATTCTGGGCACGCTTTGACCTCGGTAGCGCGGCCGAGGTCTACGGCCTTTCGGAGGACGTTTCAATCCGCGACGGCAAGATCTACTCCGACAAGGCGCCCGGCCTGTCGATGGTTGCAGCGCCGGTGGTCTGGGTGGTCAATCCAATCCTCCCCCGAGCGCCGTCGTCGGACCTCCCGGGCTACTGGCCTTTGCGTCACGTCCTCACCCTGCTTCTGGTCGCGTTGCCGGCCGTCGGGTTGGCCTTCCTCGTCGGTGCAGCGGTGCCCGACGCGGACCCGACGAGACGCACGTCCTTTGCCGTGATCGCCGCCCTCGCGACCCCGCTATGGACCTACGGCACTGTGTTCTTCGGCCACGCTCCATCAGCTCTTCTGATGACCCTGGCGTGGTTCGCCCTGCTCGGCTTCCCAGGGAGACCACTCTCCCTCGGTGCGGGCCGGGCCGCCCTCGGCGGCGCCGCGGCGGGCTTCGCGATCACCACCGAGTATCCGACCGTGCTCATCGTCGCGGTGATCTACGCAACCCTCGTGGTGCGCCGGACCGCCCTTCCAATCCTGGCCTGCACCATTGCCGGAGCGATTGCCGGGGCGATCCCGGCGTTGGTGTATCACCAGCTGGCTTTCGGCGCTCCCTGGCTCACCGGCTACGGGCTGAAGGCGCACGGAGATTTCCAGGCAATCCATGAACAGGGAATTCTCGGCATTTCCTTGCCGACGTTCGAGTCCCTTTGGGGTGTTCTGTTCAGTGCACGCCGGGGAGTTTTGTTCTACTGTCCCCTCCTCCTGCTCATGCCCCTCGGCCTGTGGCGGATGGTCCGGAAAGGTGGTTGGCGCGATGCGGGCCCCATCCTGACGGCCACCGCGGCGTATGTTCTCTCTGCCGCCGGTTTCGTCGACTGGTAGGCGGGGTGGTGCGCCGCTGCTCGCCACCTGGTCCCCATCCTGCCGCTCGCGATAGCCGTCGCTCTCTCTGCGGCTGCAACGCCGTCAAAGCACCGCTGGGGCGCCGCAATCGTCGTCATCCTGATCGCGATCTCCGGCACCAATGCCCTGCTCACGATTGCCCTGACACCGTACTTCCCTCCCGAGTTCGGTGCGCCGCTGGCCCAGCTCGTGCTGCCGTCGCTCGCGGACGGAACTGGTTTCTCAAATCTCCTCAGCTCGGGGATCGGAATCACCCCGGCAGTTGTCGTCATCCTGATCGGAGTGATCGTCATCGCCGCATTGATCTGGGCCACCGGGCGCCTGGCCCGCATATCTCACCAGCTTTCGTCGCGAGGCCAAGAAATCTGGCAGCCAGCCATTTTCATGACGACTGTTGCGGTCCTCCTGCTGATCTACTCGTGGCAGGGTTCCGCGCCAAAGCCCGAAACCGAGCTCATTCGGTCCCAGGTCCTCCGGCGGTTGGGTCACACCGCAGTGGCGGATCAGATCGAGGATTCACTCCTCTCGGCCTCTACAGCCGCTGACGACTAGCCCGCATATCTCACCGGGTTTCGTCGCGAGGGCGGCGAGGTGCCGTGCCCAGTGGGGTTTTCGACCCAGAGGCCCGGCCGGGGCCCCCAACGTCGTCCGTTGCGTACGCCATGGTTCCGGATTCGAGGCGCCGCGACGACGGCGATGTCCCTCCATCGCCGAGGAGCGGCAACGAAGAAGACGGGGCCATGCCGCCGCAACCCTTCGGGCCGATGGGGGTCGTGGCCGATCTCTGCGTTGCTCGTCGTCGATGATGCTCGGGCATCGACTTCCTCCTCGCGCCTTGATCTCGGCTCGCGAGACCCATCGGCGGACGGCACTGGGGGACCCAGCCGGGCCTCGAGGGCGCGGAGCGCGTACTCGCGGTACGTTACGGCGCGCCTTCGGCGCTTGTGTCTCACCGCCACCAGCGCGTGTCCGATGGGCTCGCCTGGGGGCGAGCCTTCGGACACATTGCGCTGTTGTCGGCGGGGAGAGCACCCCGAGGCGAGAAAACACCGCTGGGCGCGGCGCATCGCCGGCCGCAGCAGAAAGCTGGTGAGATATTCGGGCTAGCCCTCTTTGGCGAGGGTGCCGTCGATCAGCGAGAGGACCTTGGTCAGCCGCTTGCCGAGGTCGTCACGCTGCTTTTCCAGCTCCGCCACGCGTTCGCCGAGCTCGGAGTCCGACTTCAGCTGGGCCTCGAGCTTTTCAATCTTGGCGGCCAGCTTGGACTCGGCCGTCTTCGCCGTTTGGTAGGCCTTGACCAGCTCTTCGATCCTCGACTCGAGCTCTTTGAGCACCGCATCCATCGCCATCGATTCCTCCCTACCAGTTCAGCAAGTCCCAATCATGCAAAGGTGACCCCGAGCCGTTCGGCAAGCCCTTCGCGCAGGTTTGAGTGTTCAGTGTTGACCTCTTCCTGGGTGAGCGACCGGTCCGGATGCCGATAGACCAGACGCTGTGTCGTTCGTACACGTCCGCTCTCGTCCGGCAGGGGGAACCGCGTCACATAGCTCAGGTCCTCGACCCACTCTCCGGCGAGATCGCGGGTAGCGGACTCGAGCTTGGCATAGTTCAAGCCCTCTTCGTGCTCCACCGTCATGTCCATCACCACCGACGGGAAGCGAGCGAGCGCTTCGTAGCGCGGCAAGGCCGGCTCCGTGGCAGTATCGATATCGAGCTCGGCGATCAGGACATCAGGTCCCAGGTCCCATCGAGCGGCGATATCCCTCGAGACCAAGCCCGCCATACCGACGGGTGTTCCGTCCGATGTTTCGAGGATCGCGCCCGTCTCTTCGGCAAACCACGGCTCACCACCACGCTTCCACTCGAGGGCGGGAAGGCCAATCTTCTCGCAGACACATTCGATGACGCCTTTGAGGCGCAGGAATCGGGTCTCTGCGTCGCCGCTCTCGTCAAGAAGAACGATGCCAAGCCGCTCGTGCTCGTGCGGTCCGGCGTCATCGAGATCGAAGACACGTCCCTGCTCGAAGAAGCCGAGCGTGCGCTCGCCCTGATTGAGGTTGGTCTGGGCTGCGCTCAATAGCCCCGGCAGCAACGAACGGCGCATCACACCCTGAGTCGCGGCCAGGGGATTGTCCAGCGCCAGGGGCTCCCCCGGACACAGAGACTGCGAGCCAACCAGCTCGTCGGTTTCCGGGTCGATAAAGCTCCACGTCATGACCTCGTTCAGCCCCGCCGCGACCGCCGCATCGCGTGCCCGGTCAATGAGCTCCCAATTCGGATTCCGGTGACCCGGTGTCGTCGGCAGAACGGGAAGTTGGGATGGCACCGCGTCATAGCCCACGTGCCGGATCACTTCCTCATAGAGGTCCGGTAACCGATCAATGTCGACGCGATACGGAGGCACGTTGACCTGGATCTGGTCGCCCTCCAACTCGGGAAAGAACTCGAGACCCTCAAGAATCTCCACCACCCGTTCCGGCGTTATTTCGAGCCCGACAAAGGCCGACAGCGCGGCTACCGAGAATTCCATCTGTTGCGGTTCCCACCGTCGGGGATAGACGTCGATGCGTCCGCGACACACCCGGCCGCCGCCAAGCTCGGCGATCAGCGCCGCCGCCCGGTCGCAGGCCGTCGCCGTCATCTCGGGATCGGTGCCCCGCTCGAAGCGGTGCGAGGCCTCGGTGTGCATGCCGAGGCGGCGGGCGGTTCGCCGCACCGACAGGGCATCGAAATGAGCGCTTTCCAGCAGCACGTCTGTCGTGTCGTCGTTGATCTCCGAATCCGCGCCGCCCATGATTCCGGCCAAAGCAACCACGCCCTCACCGTCTGCGATCATGAGCATCGAGGAATCGAGCTCGCGCTTCTCGCCATCGAGGGTCGTGAGCTTCTCGCCGGCCTTCGCGGGTCGGACAATGATCCGCCGCCCGCGGACCAGATCGAGATCGAAGGCGTGGAGCGGCTGACCGAGCTCGAGGAGAACGTAGTTCGTGGCGTCGACCACCACGTTGACGGGTCGCACACCGCAATTGAGGAGGCGCCGCTGCATCCACCCCGGTGACGGCCCGACACTCACACCGCGGATCACTCGCGCCACATACCGTGAGCAAAGGGCCGGGTCGGCGATCTCGATCGTGGCCAGCTCGGTGGCGTCTTCGTCACATTCGGAGAGCTCGAAGTCGAGCGGCCGAAGCTGACCACCGACCGCTACCGCGGCCTCGCGCGCGAGACCTCGGTGATTCATAGCGTCGGGGCGATTGGTGGTCACCTCGACATCCCATTTTTCGGCACCGTCACCCTTCTCGCGCAGCTCTACCAGGCAACCGCAGTCGGTCAACCGTTTGGCCAGCGTGTCGAGGTCGGGGGTGCCGTCAAGATACTCGGTCAGCCAATCAGAGTCGAAGATCATGCGAACTGCCTCGTCAATCGCTGGTCACCGGCGAAAAGCTGGCGCAGGTCCGGAATGCCGTAGACCAACATCGCGATCCGGTCGAGTCCGAGCCCGAAGGCAAAGCCGGTGTAGCGATCGGAGTCCACCCCAACCGCCTCGAAGACCCGTGGGTCGACCATGCCCGATCCGAGGATTTCGATCCATCCCGAACCCGAGCACACGCCACAGCCCTTCTGATCGCAGAAGATGCACGAGATATCGACCTCGGCCGACGGCTCGGTGAACGGGAAGTAGCCGGGACGGAGCCTCACCTCAACGTCGTCGGAGAAGAGAGCATGGAGAAAGGTCTCGAGCGTCGCCTTGAGGTGGCCGACGGTGATGCCCTCGTCGACCAGCAATCCTTCGATCTGGTGGAACATGGGTGAGTGGCGGAGGTCCGAGTCGCGCCGGTAGACGCGCCCGGGAACAACGATTCGGATCGGAGGCTTGCGACTCTCCATCACCCGCGCCTGCACCGGTGAGGTGTGGGTGCGCAGGAGATAGCCCTGCGGCAGATAAAAGGTGTCCTGGTCGTCGCGCGCCGGGTGGTCGGGCGGGATATTGAGGGCCTCGAAGTTGTGCCAGTCGTCCTCGACCTCCGGTCCTGCCTCGACGTCGTAACCCATGCGAAGGAAGATCTCCTCGATGCGTCGCCTGACAATGTGGACCGGGTGCTGGGCGCCGCGCGCCACCGGAGTTCCGGGCAGGGTCACATCGACTGCCCGAATTCCGGCGGTAACCGTAGCCCGGTGGGTCTCCACTCTGACGTTTCCGAGCTCGGTTTTGATCAGTGTCTTGAGCTCATTGAGGGCCTGACCATACGCACGCTTTTCCTCACTGGGAAGCTCGCGCAGACCTGCCGCCAGCTCATTCAGGACGCCAGATTTCTTGCCCGCGTAGGAGACGCGCACCTTCTCCACCGCCTCCGCATCGCTGCCGGCCTTCTCGAGGTCGGCCAGGAACGCGGCACGGACCTCGTCGAGTCGCGCCGTGCTCACCGCGATTCAGCCCTGGACCTGTTTGGAAAGCTCGACGATCTGGGTGAAGGCCTGTGGGTCGCGCACCGCGAGGTCAGCGAGGACCTTGCGGTCGAGATCGCAGCCGGCGTTTTTCAACCCGGCGATGAGGGCCGAGTAGGTGGTGCCGTTCTGCCGCGCCGCCGCATTGATGCGGGTGATCCACAGCGAGCGGAACTGCCGCTTGCGCTGCTTGCGATCGCGGTAGGCATACTGCAGTGACTTGTCGACCTGGATCTTTGCGGTGCGGTGCAGGCGGGACTTGCCGCCCCAATAACCCTCAGCCAGCTTGAGAATCTTCTTGCGCCGGTCCTTACGATTCGACGATCTTTTGACGCGCATGCTGCCTCCCTATTTCTGTGCCGCGAGCATTTTCTCGAGCACCTTCGCGTCGCTGGGCGAGACGATGGTGGACGAGCGCAGCTTGCGCTTCCGCTTGCGGGTCTTCTTGGTCAGGATATGTGAATGATAGGCGTGGTGCCGCTTGAACTTGCCGGTCGCGGTTCGTTTGATCCGCTTGGCAGCGCCACGGTGGGTCTTCAACTTCGGCATGACGAGCTCCTTTTCTCCAAAAGCCTCAAAGCTCCAATGATCGTGTTTCGACGGCGTTGACGATGCGGTCCGCGACCTCGTCCAGGGAGAGCACTCCCTCGTCCCTTCGGTGCCGCAGGCGAAGGGAAACGGTTCCGTTATCGGCCTCGCGCTGCCCCACCACCAAAAGGTAGGGCACTTTCATGGTCTCTCCATCTCGAATCTTGTAGCCGAGCTTCTCCGAACGCCGATCGACATCGGCGCGCAGGCCGCGTGCTGTCAACTCGGCGGCCACCTTCTCGGCGTAGTCGTTGACTGCGTCGGTGATCGGCAGTACGCGCGCCTGCTCGGGCGCCAACCACGGCGGCAGATCGCCGCCGAAATGCTCGAGCATGACGCCGTAGAATCGTTCGAGCGATCCCAGGATCGCGCGGTGGATCATCACCGGCCGTTTTTCGGAGCCATCCGAATCAACGTAGGTCAGCTCGAAGCGCTCGGGCATCTGGAAGTCGAGCTGGATGGTTGCGAGCTGCCAGGACCGACCGAGGGCGTCGTGGACATCGAAGTCGATCTTCGGGCCGTAGAACGCCCCTTCTCCTGGCTTGACCGTGAACTTGATATCCTCACGACTCTCCAGACAGCGCGCCAGCACCGTCTCGGCGTGTTTCCAGACCTCAGGATCGCCCATCGCCTTGTCGGGTCTCGTCGAAAGAAAGACCGTGACGTCTTCGAATCCGAAGAGGTCGTAGATCTCGAAGGTGAAGTCGAAGAGGGCGGTGATCTCCGGCTCGATCTGCTCAGGCGTGCAGAAGATGTGGGCATCATCCTGGGCAAAGGTCCGCACGCGGGCCAAACCGGTCACCACGCCTGAGCGTTCGTAGCGGTGGAGTCGCCCGAAGTCGGCGATCCGACGCGGCAGATCACGGTAGGAGTGGGCCTTGCCACCAAAGAGCAGGCAGTGCGAGGGACAGTTCATCGGTTTGACGCTCGACGAGCGCTCCTCGACCTCGTCGAAGGCGTCGGCGAAGAACATGTCGTCTCGGTAGTTTTCGTAGTGCCCCGACTTCTTCCAGAGCTCGACATCGAAGATCTGCGGGGTGATGACCTCTTCGTAGCCGTAGGCTGTGTACTTCTCGCGCATGAGGTCAATCAGCGCGTTGTAGACCAGTGTTCCGCGCGGGTGGAAGAAGGGACTCGCAGGCGCTTCCTGATGGAACGAAAACAGGTCGAGCTCACGACCCAGCCGGCGATGATCACGACGCTTGAGCTCCTCGAGGCGAGCGAAATAGGCGTTGAGCTCCTTCTTCGACGCGAAGGCCGTGCCGTAGATGCGCTGCAGCATCTCGTTGCGCTCGTCGCCTCTGAAATAGGCGCCGGAGGCCTCGAGCAACCGTACCGCTCCGATCTGCGACGTGCGCTGCACGTGGGGCCCTCGGCAGAGGTCGAGGAACGGGCCATGCGAGTACAGGGTGATTGTCTCGCCTTCCGGGATGTCATCGAGACGCACCAGCTTGATGTCCTCGCCCCGTTCGGTCATGACCTGCCGCACCTCATCGCGATCGGCCTCCTGCCGTTCGAACTCGAGGTCCTCGGCGATGATCCGCGCCATCTCCTCTTCGATCTTCTCGAAGTCCTCGGGTTTGAAGGCGCGCGGGAAGCGGAAGTCGTACTGATACTTCTCGGAGTGGTCCTGGCGGCCGGCGTCGATCGGCGTTCCCGGCCACAATCGTTTCACCGCGTCGGCCAGCACGTGCTCGGCCGAGTGGCGGATGACGTCTCCCGCCGCCGGGTCTTTTGCGGTGACGATGCGAAGGTCGGCATCGGCGGTGATCGGGGTCCGCAGATCCACCAGGTCTCCGTTGAGGAATCCCGCCACAGTGTCCCGGGCAAGCCGCGGGCCGATGGCCTCAGCCACCTCGAGGACGGTCGTACCGGCGGGAAATTCCCGCGCGCTGCCGTCCGGCAAGCTCACCCGAACTGTTTCGCTCATTTCGAACTCCCGTCGAAGGCCTTTCGGAGGTTTCGACTTTTGCTCCAAAAACACAAATACCCGACCACGGGGTCGGGCATCGAACAATGTGGTAGGCGCGCGCGGACTCGAACCGCGGACTTCATCCGTGTGAGGGATGCGCTCTAACCAACTGAGCTACGCGCCTTCACGGATCCACAAAATGGTAGGCGCGAGCGGACTCGAACCGCTGACCCCTACCGTGTCAAGGTAGTACTCTAACCAGCTGAGCTACGCGCCTATCTTCCCGAAATGCGTGTCTCCAGCGCGAACACCGTGAACACACACTCAGGGACTACTGACGGGTGGTCCCGTGGACGCTTTCCGACCCGTCTTCGTCTCATGAACTTACAAAGAACAACCCCTCAAAAAAGGGGGATGGGAGCATAGCAACGGGTATGCAAACTGTCAACACGACGGTGTGTTACCGTTTTTTTGAGATGGAACACGAATGGATCGTCGTCCACACCGCGCAGGGCGAGCCGGAAGAGACACAGGTAAGCTCGTTTTTGAACGCTCACGGTATTCCCGCCGCGACTCGTGGCGAGGCGCTACGCAAGACCCACGGCCTCACCCTCAATGGGCTCGGCCAGGTCGAGATCCTGGTCGCCCCTGAGCACGCCGCCGACGCGCGAGCATTGCTTGCAGCAGCGGAAAAGGGCGATCTTAGAGTTTCTGACGATGAGGGTCGTGGGTCGGATCCGGATTGAGGCTTCGCGCGCCGCTCGGAAGAGGCGGTATGCATGAGTAGGCTCCGCACCCTGCGGATTGCGAACTGCGGACACCAACAATCCGACCGAAACCAATGGCTCTGATTCATCTTCTACAACGGTTCGCCGCCCTGGTGTCGGCCAGGGACGCGATTGCGGTTGCAGTCCTTGCGGCAACGTTCGGCACCGCGGTGTGCGCGTTCTATCGCGCACCCTCCGGTCTGCGTCGGCACCGTCTCGCGATCGGTGCGGTGGCTCTGGGAGCGCTGGTGCTCTTTGTCGCGCCCCGCGGATGGCTGCCAATCCCAGTAATGGCCTGCATGGCCCTCGCCGTGGCCGTCGGCTTCTCGCTGCACACATTCGCCGACCTTCGGAACAGCGAAGATCATACGATCGAAGATTCGATGTCGCGGCGCGGGACCACGATGTGGATTGGCGCAGCCTCGATCGTGGCAGTGCTTTTCCTATTCGCAGATCTCGGCGGGTATTCCGGCACCCTGATGGTGTGGGAACCGGAATCGATGCGGGGACTGATCGAAGCCGTGAAATCCGGCACGTCGTGGCCACGGTTCGCCGCCTCACGCCTGCTCTGGGGCCAGGGCCTCATGAGCAGCGGTTTCGACAGCTTCCTCTACGGCTCCGGGACCTACGCGCTGTGGCAACTCGTCGGGGTCTCATCCGCAACCCTCCGTCTAACGGCGGCCATTCTCAGCCTGGCGTGTCTGCCCGTGGCCTACAGGCTCGGAATGCGGATTGGCGGCGTGGCCGTCGCCCGAGCGGCGGTGGCAGTGATCGCGGTCAACCCCGCACTCATTTTTTATGGGCGGTATGGGGTTGCGCTCTCGGCCACGCTTTTCTCCGTGCTGTTGCTGGTACTGATTTGTGTGCGGCTGCTCGATCCGTCCCAGGACCGCTGGTGGCTCGGTCCGGCAGCGGCCGGGGCGGCCTTCCTGGCGACCCTCGGCTATGCGCCGGGACGGGTCGTGACAGTGGCCGTCGTCACCACAACAGGGTTGCTCGGGGCACGGTCCTGGCGATGGCTACCACGCGGCAGGCGCCTCGCCCTGGCCCTCATGGTGATCGTTTTGGCGGGCGTGTGGCTCGTGCAAGCCTCGTTCGACACCCCGCGCGACTTCATCGACGTGCGCGGCGAGCAGGTCATGAGCGCTTCCCCGCGACCCGATTGGGTGCAACAACTCCTCGGTGACGAGGTAGACCCCGAGCGGCTGACCCTGCACCAGCGCCTGATAATGGCCGGCCGCGTGATCGCCGAAAGGGTGCCGCAATTCGGGACCGTGCCATCTTATTCGTTCAAGCCCGCCGCATCCGCGTGGTACGTGATTCGCCGTGACCCGCCGGACCTTCCCTTGATCCAGGGACCGCTGTTGCTGTTCGCGATGTGGGGTCTCGTACGCTCGCTTGTCGAGTGGCGTCGGGGCTGGCCGCTTCTGCTGGCGGCAGCCCTGGCGGCCGCGAGCCTGCCGATTCTCCTGACCAATCGCGTCGATATCCATCGCATGAGCCTGGCATCGCTGCCGTTGGTTGCGTGGGCGGCACTGGGACTGGTGGCCGCATCTCATGTAATGCGTGAGTGTCGCGTCCCCACGGCAATGCGCCACGCCGTTGCGGCAGTCCTGTTGGTACTCCTGGCCGCCGACAACAGCACCTTCCTTTTCTATCCGCAGCCACCGCACAGTTCGCGCCTTGCCTCCGCGGTTCAGGCCGAGATTGACAAGATCGAGGAGCCCGTTGCGGTGGGCATCGCCAACGATTACCTGTCGGAGGGCGAAATTGCGCTGGTGCTGCTCGACCGTCAACGACTCGACCCCGACTTACAGGGCGAGCTCCTGTGGAAAGAGACCGTCGGCACACTGACTGACGAACGCGGGCCCGATGGCATGACCGTCGTTCAAATCGAGGGGATGCTCCACCACGCAACCGTCGTCCTGGCCCCAAGGGAACCGTTCGATAGCGCCATGCGGGATCTCCAGGCACGCGGCGTGCAGGCACGGAGAATTGATCGTCTGGGAGTGGAACTGTGGCGACTGGATCGATTACCCGACGGTGATCCCCCGGCGAGAGCCACAGGAGTCTTTTCAGGTGGGATAGATCCGCGGCCCAGACGGCCACGGGCGACGGCTCATCAGTCCACTAAGCGGCGACTTCCGCTCACCGAGGCTGAAGTGCGCGAGGTATATCACGGTTCCAAACCGCCACAATTCGACATCGCGCGGAACGGAGAGTCGATCGTCATGGGCGGGGAGGCTTACGGATTCGGCATCGGCATGCATGCGTGGACGCATATGCTTTTCGCAGTGCCTGATGGCGCCGTCATGCTGGAGGCTGTCATCGGACTCTCGGACACGGTCTCGGACTGCGACCAGGCCCTCGCCACGTTCGAGGTGTGGGGCGAAGATGATCGCCGAATCTTCGACAGTGGGCCGTTCAGCGCAGGCATGACGCCGAGGCCCATTCGTATCCCTGTCAATTTTGCTACGACCATAACCCTCGTCGTCACCGAGGCCGGCAACGGCCATGAATGTGACCAGGTTCTTTGGGCGGAGCCGTTCTTCACGATTGCCCGCTGACCTCCGCAAGATGGCGCATGACCGCTGCCAAACCGTTGTGGCGGATAAGCCCGCAACGCGTTCTATGAGTCGAAACTCCGCAAGATTGCCCTCGGTTATTCAATCGGGCCGTGCACCGACGACCCTCGCCTGGACCACCACATCCCAAAAACGAACGCGCACCAGATCAAGGCTGACGCGCCCGACACGAACCCACCGAAGAACACTGTTCGCGGAGCGAACGTGATCTGAACGTCTCGACGGCCCGGTTGAACCTCAAAGCCCAGGAATGCGTAATTGACACGCTCCGCCTGTACTACACGGCCATTGACCTGGACCACAATATCCGGGTGCCAGGGCACTGCTGTCACGATGATGCCCGCCATCGGCGCAGTGATCACCTGTCTCCACACTTCTGTTTGTGGGCACAGCGACATCAGAAACGGGGAACGCGACCGAGTTGTGGGCGAATCGATCTCCCGGACCACCTCAACCGTAGGATCGAAATTGGGAGTCACCAGCATCCCGAGAGCATCCTGAGCCGAGCCGACCTCGCGCCACCCCCCGACCCAGCGGGCCATCGTCGGACTCGGAGTCAACCGATTCAGGAATAGGGGCGAGTTCTCGGCAACAACATATGCTCTTATGAGATCGAGCCCCGGCACACTCGGCACCTCCGGTGTCAGGACGACCTCGACAGCAGCGGCCTGAAATAACTTCATGCGCCCATCCCAGTCCAACTCGCCGGTCGCCCGTTCGAGGCGCGCCATACGACGGTCGGCAAGGTCAGCTATGTCCAGGTTGAAAACCATCGGCACCAGAAAAGTCGCGGCCGCGGAGTAAGAGAGCCCCTGAAGCTGCCAATCGGCACGTTCCCACGCACGGTCCTCGATGTACGGTACCTCAACGTACTCTGGGTCCAAATCCCGAAAGAAGCGACCGACCGAAAGATGGTTACGGATATCCTCGGCCATGGGCGGCGTGACTTCGAGAAGTCGTCTGGGAGCCATGGCCAGAACGGGAACCGACGCAACAATCAGATCGGCCGCGACAACCGACACCGCCAGCGCCGAGAGGACCCGTTTACGGGCACGGCCCGAGGCCAGGCCGACCGAGGCGAGAACCGCAAGCACAATGGCGACATGGACGAGCCGACCCGGCAGTCCTTCGGCAGCCATCTCTCCACGTTCGGGAAAGACCAGGTCGAGAATCGGTGCTGACTGACTCAGGAATGCCCATCCTGCAACCGCCAGTGACAATACGCCAGCCGCAAGAGCGGCCAAACCTGCTCGCTGCGCAGTTCGATTGTTGGCCTTCAACCAGCCATCAACTCCGCGCCCCGCCAACAACGCCAACGGAAGTCCGATCACCAGCAGCGCCTTCACCGGGTACCGGAATACATTGAGCCCGGGGATTGCGCTCCAAGCGCCACCGATGATTGGCAGGTAATTCCCACACGCGATGAGCACCGCACCCCCAAACAGAATCGCGAACAACAGCCGAAGCGACGCCCACATCGGATCACCGCCGGATCGCATCCAACCGACCAAAGCCAGAAACACGGCCGATGCTCCAAGGTAGATGCTGAGAATGAGTGGGAAGCCATGATCGATGAGCCCCGCGCCCCAGTAGTGTCGCGCCGGATTCACTACGTCAATTGGCCCGCAATAGCCGGGAACTACCATCTCCGGGAATCGGAGCGGATGCACCGACCACTCGGTCGAGGTCCCATTTGGGGTGTACGAGGTCCGATCCGACCGGTAGACCATCTCGGCCGCCGGGACAATCTGAATCGCCGCCATGCCCACACCCAGGGCCACGAGCCCGACTCCTCGTACCAGGGCCTGGCCTCTGTGGGAATCGCGGCGATGAAGCACTACGACCCAGCCGATCGCCATCATGGCAGTAGTGGCCACAACCTCAGCGGTCCCGGTCAACCACTGAATCATGAAAAGGGCCGGCAAAGCACCGCGCCAGCGCCAGGAGTTTCTGCCGCGTTCACAAAGCCCGACATGAACAGCCAACAGAATCCACGGCACCCAGTGGTACGCCATCAGTCGGCCGAGGTGATTGGTGATCGAAATCGACAGCCCGCTCAGCGAGTACGAGAGCCCGGTAACGGCACTCCCGGCGCCGCTGACCCCGAGACGACGAGCCAACAGCACGGAACCCACACCGCCCAGGAAAAGATGCAGTGCGATCTCCAAGTTGAGTGCTGAAGTTGGACTCAACACTCCGTACAAAACCCGCGAGGGATAGAGGATGAATCGATTGGGGTTGCCAAGTAGCGGTTGGCCCCCGTTAACGAATGGGTCCCACAACAGACCACCGAACCAACTTCCCGAATGGAGGAGACGACCGGTACCGATGTACTGCTGAAAGAGATCTCGATAGAACAGGGTCTGGCTCCCGAACAGCACCGGCCACAACAGGACAACCAGTGCTCCGCAGACAACAGCCAACGGCAATGCTGCAAGGAACTGGGCCACCCGCTCTCCCCGGTGGCCCGAAGACGTCTCAGCATCGGTCAAGGGATCGTCAAGCCTCCGATCCCAGTCTACCTACTCTTCTTTGTGACTCTTGACCCCAACTTCGGCCAGTTGATGATCGCCAACCGTCGACGGGGCCTTGGTCATCAGACACGTCGCCGAGGTCGTCTTGGGGAAAGCGATGACATCACGAATCGAATCGCGGCCGGCCATCAGCATCAACAAACGATCGAGCCCGAGGGCGATCCCACCGTGCGGCGGCACGCCGTAACGGAACGCCTCAAGGAGAAAGCCGAAGCGGGACTGCGCCTCGGCCTCGTCGATGCCGAGGGCGGCAAATACCTTGGTCTGGAGCCCGGGATCGTGGATTCTGATCGACCCGCCACCGAGCTCGACTCCGTCCATGACCACATCGTAGGCGCGCGCATGCGCCGCCCCGGGGTCGCTATCGAGCAACGCGTCGTCTTCGGTCCGCGGCGAGGTGAAAGGATGGTGCATGGCGTAGAAACGCTCATCGGCCTCGCTCCACTCGAGGAGCGGAAAAGCGGTCACCCACAGAAAATCGTGACGCCCCTCCGGGATGAGCCCGTGCTCACGGCCGAGGTGGAGTCTGAGTGCACCGAGCGCCGAGAAGACGATGCCTTCTTCGCCACCCACCGCGAGCAGGAGATCTTCTTCGCCTGCGCCGGCGCCGTCGAGGAAGGCACGCACGCCGTCATCGCCAAGCGCCTTTTTGGCAGGCGAGGCGACACCGTCCGGAGTCCGCTTGAACCACAGCACGCCGGCAGCGCCATGCGGACGGACAATCTCGGACAGACCATCGAGCTGCTTGCGAGAAAGGGCCGCGCCGCCCGGCAGCACCAGGCCCTTGACCCTGCCCTCAGCCGCCGCCTGTTCGAGAATTCTGAAGCCACAACCCTCGGCGAGGCCGCCGAGCTCGACCAGCTCGAGAGCGAAGCGGGTATCGGGGCGGTCGCTCCCAAACCGTTCCATGGCCTCGCGGTATGCGAGGCGAGGAAACGGCAGTTGAGGATTGATGCCAACGAGGGGAAAGATCCGGGCGAAGAGCCCCTCGATGAGGGAGAAAATGTCTTCCTCACACACGAAGGAAGCCTCGACGTCGACTTGGGTGAACTC
>Ga0255054_10000082_pt1 | contig 46604 bp, 38 predicted proteins | sample JV7_2_23_MG_FD_188634 | JGI IMG/M metagenome (GOLD analysis project Ga0255054, IMG submission 188634) | Seawater microbial communities from Jervis Inlet, British Columbia, Canada - JV7_2_23 | ecosystem: Environmental > Aquatic > Marine > Inlet | place: Canada: British Columbia | collected... | reverse complement strand
TCCTGCGTCTCGCCGGGGGGAGATGCCATCCCCGGGGCAGTATCGGTCGATTTCACCATTTCCTTCTTTCCGCATCCCACGGCAAACAGCAGAAGAAGTACCGACAACGCTCCCAGAACCCGCTTCCCGCCTATCGGACCTATCATCTCTTCCTCCTCAAAGCTTATGTTGGCTCGCACGTCTCTTGCCCGATCCCGTCGAACGCGGTCACTGCCTAGGGGACCACGAGGGAGAACCCACGGCTGGCAACCCCCTGAAAAGCCCCCTTCGCCACCGTCCGTCCACGGAACCGATTTTCAACTCAGAATAGCCACTTTTTTGGAGCGTGTAAACCAGATACCGGCCGTCCGGGGAGAAGGACGGATCGATGCAACTTCCGTTGTCCGAGATCACGAGACGCTGGTCCGACCCGTCGGGGCGAACCGTGTAGATCGCGTACCTGCCCTTTGCAAGGGAGGTGAAGGCGATCATGTCGCCCGCGGGGGACCAGGAGGGCGAGGTGGAGTAGGACCCCGCCTGGGAGACGCGCCTCTCGTCCGAAGAACCGATATCCTTGACGTAGATCTGGGGCGAGCCGCCCCGGTCGGACACGAAGGCGACCCTCTTCCCGTCGGCGGAGACCGAGGGAGAGACCTCGATCCCCCATCCGCCTACGACCTTCCGCACGGCGGAACCGGTAAGCGATACCCGGTAGATGTCGGAGTTTCCTCCCACGCTCAAGGTAGCGTACAGGAAGTCGCCCGAAGGGGAGAACGATCCGGGAGATTTCGAGTTTCCGTGCTGCACCACGAGACGGTCCGTCCCGCCGGCAAGGTTCCGCATGTAGATCTGCGGGACTCCCGTCCGGTAGGAGGTATAGGCAAGCAATTTCGCATCCGGCGACCAGCGGGGAAAGAGGTTGAAACTCCGGTTGTCTGTCACCTGCCGCAGTTCCCTCCCGTCGAGCCCGATGACGTAGATCTCCTTTCCCCTCCCCTTTTCCGGCCTCGCGGAGAAGGCGATCTCGGTATCAAAGATCCCCCGGACTCCCGTGAACGCGTAAAGCACCTCGTTGGAGAACTTGTGCGCCATCCTCCGGAACCGGCGCACGGGGCCGGAGAATTTCTTGCCCGCCATCATGTTTCCCAGGGTGGCATCGTAGAGGCGCATCTCCACCGTCATCTGGTCCCCCCGGACCTCCACCTTCCCGATCACCACGGCCTCTGCCCCGATCATCTTCCAGTCGGGAAAGGAGAGCGGTCTCGCAAGGAAGTGCTCCGGTACGATCCGCTCCAGATAGGCCTGGCGCGAGATCACATCGAAAAGCGACGTCATCGCGAGATCCCCCCCGATCACCCCGGGGAGGTCACGGGCAAGGGATGCGTCCCCTCCCGTTACGACGAAGTCCGGGAGGGAGATCGGCATGCGTTTCCCCCCGGGCGCGTTGATGTCGATGTACAGGACGGCCCCGGAAACGGAAGGGACGAGGAGAAGCAGAAGGGAAAGAAAAAGCGTACCTGCGGAACGGATCACGAACCCCCTCCTGCCCCGTAGAAACGGAATCCGACCTCGTAGTGGTCCTCCCCCCCGCGCAGCTGCTCGGGAGGGACGGGGAGCGGGCTCGCCTTGTTGATGGCACGGCGCACGGAATCGTCGAAGTAGGTGTTGCCGGAGGTTTTCTCCATCCGCACCTGCGACACACGGCCGTCCTGCTCGATGACGATTCGAAGCCTCACCATGAGGTTTTCCCTCTCTCCCGCCGTGAGCGCGGGCACGGTCCAGTTCGACCGGATCTTCTCGTCCAGCTTCCGGAAGTAGGCGAGGTGTTCCGGGGGAACCCGGGCGGTGCCGGTCGCGCCAGGCAGCCCGGCCGTCGGGGACGGGGGAGCGCTTTTCGGAGCGGGCTGCACGGAAGACAGGTCTATCCTGCGTCCGACGCGCTCGCCGATCTGCCGGATCGCCTTGCGGGCGGCCTTCTCCCGCCGGATTGCCACCACCGCCTCCCGGAGCCGTTCTTCGGAAGCCCTCTTCTCGCGTATTTCCCGGAGACTCTTGGCGAGAGCCACGGCGTCCGGCGCATCCTTTGCTTTGCTTTTCTCCTTTGCCTTCACCGTCACCGGGGGAGGAGCCTCCGGTTCCTTCTCCTCCTTCGCGGATTTTTCCGGGGGCGGGGGAGCCGGTTCCTCGACCGGCCTCGCGCGCTCCCGGGGCGGTGGGGCGAACGCCTCTCCTCCGACCAGGTCGACCACGGTCACGGAGAGGAACCGGGAGGGAGGGGAGTAAAAACCCGCCCATAACGCGAAAATACCCAGGGCAGCCACGTGGACCACCACCGAAACGGCGATCATTTTGCGGAAGATTTGCTCCATTGGGGTAAACGCGAGGGGGACCGTCCGCATGCCCGTGGCGCCCCCGCGGCTCAACGCTCAAGGGGTTCCGTGACCATTCCGAGTTTTTCAATCCCGGCGTTGCGGACCTCCGCGATGACCTTTACGACGAACCCGTACGGGACGGCACGGTCGGCGCGGAAATAGACATGCCGGTCCGTGCGCCGCGCGACGATCGCCTTCAGGGTTTCGCTCAGCCGGTTGAACTCCATCGGCTGCTTCCCGACGAAGATCCTGCTGTTCCTGTCCACGGTGATCACGAGTCGTTCCTCTTCGGACCGCAACGACTTGGCGTTTGCTTGCGGCAGGTTGACATCCACGCCCTGGGTGAGCATCGGAGCGGTAACCATGAAGATGATAAGGAGCACGAGCATCACGTCGACGAGGGGGACGATGTTGATGTCGGCCATCAATCGGCGGTCGCTTCCGTTTCCGCTGTTAAATGCCATCAGGCTAACCCTTCTCCAGGTTGCGCTCGAGGAAGTTCACGAACTCGATCGAGAAACTGTCGAGCCTGGTGGCGATCGCCCGCACCCGGTTCAGAAAGAAATTGTACGCCATGACCGACGGGATCGCGGCGGCCAGCCCCGCGGCGGTCGCGACCAGCGCCTCGGCGATCCCCGGGGCGACCGTGGAGAGCGTGGCGCTTCCCGTCATGGCGATGCCCGAAAAGGCATTCATGATCCCCCAGACGGTCCCGAACAGCCCGATGAAGGGCGTCGCGCTCCCCGTCGTCGCCAGAAAGGGGAGGTACGTCTCCATGAGCGCGACCTCCTCGTTGGTCGCCTTCCTCATCGCCCGCTCCACGTTATCCAGGGGGAGAGCACCGGTGCGGCCGGCCGTCGCCGCAGGCTCGCCAGACCTGCCGCGCTGGATCCGCATCAGCTCGAGATACCCCGTCCGGAACACCTCGGTAAGCGGGGTCCGCTCCGATTTTTCCGCCTGCTCATACAGGGCGGCGAGGTTTTTCCCCTCGGCGAAGGCCTTGGCGAATTCAATCTGGTTCCTTTCTACCCCCTTGAAAAACCTGAACTTGAGGAAAATAATGGCCCAGGAGACGACGGAAAACACGATGAGCATCAGGAGCACAAGCTTGACGATCGGGCCGGCAAGCAGGATGTGCTGGAATACGCCGGTGTCGAATATGCCGGACGCAGCCGCAACGACTGGGGAACCGATTCCCGGGTACGACATCGAAAGAGGTACCTCCATCAAGAGTATCAATCCTATATAACCCAATCCCTTCCGCGGTTCAATCTCCTTGACATTATTCCCCTTAATAAATACGATACGTAATAATGGAACAAAAGGTAAAAAAGTCCAGAAACACCAAACAGCGCGCGGTTATTCTGGAAATCCTCCGTAAAGGAGGATTCCACCCGACCGCGGAATCGATCTACCACGAAGCACGCAAGATCCTTCCCAACATAAGCCTCGGGACGGTGTACCGCAACCTCAATTTCCTCCGGGAGCAGGGATTGGCCCATGAGATCCGCACAAACAGCGAAACCTCCTCGAGGTTCGAGGGAAAGTGCCCGCCCCATGCCCATTTCCACTGCACGAATTGCCAGTCGGTCCTCGACCTTCCGCTCCCGCAGTGCCTCAAGGAACTCCAGTGGAACGAGGAAAGCGAGATCTCCAAGGTAAACTCCCTCGACCTGCACGTCATCGGCGCCTGCAGGGAGTGCGGCTCAGGCAGCACCCTGACGAGGTAGACAGGGAGCCCTCCCCCCGGGTTCCCGATTTTCCGGAATAAAATCTAGAGCATTTTCCGAAACATTACCCTTCCGTGCCGTCCTGTAGCCGGGGATCCCCGGGACGGTCCCCCCCGGAAAATAAAAGCACCGCCGGGGGCGACTCTTTCCCCCGGCGGTGCTCCCTCGCATGTGCGAACCAAGAACTGTCAGCTAAGCTTCCTGCCACCCTCCGCAGCCCACTTCTCGAGCATGTCCGTAGTGACCGACTTCGGACGCTCGATCGCGTAGCCCAGGGCACGGTCCCAGGTGATGTTGGCCAGGACCCCCAGGGCACGGCCGATACCGAAGAGCACGGTGTAGAAGTCGTATTCCACAACGCCGTAGTACCACTGGATGACGCCGGACTGGGCGTCGACGTTCGGCCAGGGGTTTTTCGCCTTGCCGTGCTCCATGAGCACGCCCGGGGCCACCTTGTAGATCAGGTTGACCAGCTTGAAGAGCGGATAGTCCGGCAGGTTCTTCAGGCAGAACTCCATCTGGGAGACGTACCGCGGGTCGGTCTTGCGCAGAACCGCGTGACCGTACCCGGGGATGACCTGCCCGCTTTTCAGGGTGTCCCACAGGAACTTCTTGAGCTCCTCCTCTGTGGGAAGCTTGCCGCCCAGCTTGTTGAACACGCCCTGGCACCACCCCAGCACCTCCTGGTTCGCCAGGCCGTGGAGCGGGCCCGCCAACCCGTTGATCGCGGCGGAATAGGCGTAGTAGGCGTCGGACAGGGCCGAGGCGACCAGGTGGCCGGTGTGGGCCGAGACGTTGCCCGACTCGTGGTCGGAGTGGAGGCAGAAGTACATCCGGGCCACGTCGTCGTACGGCTTGCCGATGCCCATCATGTGGGCGAAGTTGCCGCCCAGGTCAAGCTTCGGATCCGGGGCGATCGGAGTATCGCCCTTGTACTTGATCCGGTAGATATACGCGCCGATCGCCGGGAGCTTCGCCATCAGGTTGCAGGCGTCCTCGTACGTCGGGTCCCAGTAGTCCATCTTCGACATTCCCTCCGCATACCGCTTGGCGAAGACCGATTCGCGCTGCATGGCGAGGATGGCGGCGGAGAACATCGTCATCGGGTGGGTGTCGCGGGGCATCGCCCGCAGGACATCGAAGACATACTGGGGTACCCCGGCACGGGTCTTGAAATCCTCGACGACCGCCAGGGTCTGCTCCATCGTCGGAACGTCGCCGGTCATCAGGAAGTAAAAAAATCCCTCGACGAACGGATACTCGGAGCCTGGCACCTTGGGAAGGGCCGCAAACGTTTCGGGAATGGTCTTCCCCCGGAAACGGATCCCCTCCTCGGGGTCAAGGTAGGAGATGTCGGTCACCAGGGAGCGGATTCCCCGGGCACCGCCGATCGCCTGGGCGATCGTCACCTGGTCAATGACGATGTTCCCTAATTCCTTGTTGAGCTTGATTGTGCGAGGACGATGCGCCGCAATCTTCTCGAAAAGTTTTTCCTTCATGGTCATCCTTTCCGCGACTTTTGCCATGCCGCAAACCCCCTTTCGATGGTTGTGATACCCCCTTCACAAGCAATCCGGGAAACCGGCAAACCTGCTGGCGACTACTCTTTTCCGTTTTCCGGCCCCCGGTTACGCTACGAAAACATCGGGCGGCGCGAAATCAGCGGGAAGACGATTATCTCACAGCGGGACTGCGCCTGCCAGGAGTACGGACTGCCGACAATATCCGAACAGTATGGTCTTGAAGCGAAAAATACCGACTGTATACCGTATACAGATCCAGATCCTTAATTAACAGGAAATCTTCCCGCAAGTCAAGCCAAAAGGGCGGCGGTTTGACATTGCGGCTTTTCCCTTGTAGTATAGGGCACTTATTTGATTCCTTGTTCCGGGGAACCGGAAACGCAGAAGGGGGCACCGGTGGGACTGTTCGACGAAACCGTTCTCATCTTCGACGGCGCGTGCGGGTCGAACCTGCAGAACCTTTCCCTGCCGGCGTCGGCCTGGGGGAAGAACGAAGGATGCAACGAATATCTGAACCTCTCGGCTCCCGAGGCCATCGCGGAACTGCACGCGTCGTTCCTTGCCGCCGGAGCGATGGTGCTTGAAACGAACACCTTCGGCGCCAACTCCGTCGTCCTCGCCGAGTACGGACTGGAAAACCGTGTGGAGGAGATCAACCGCACCGCCGTGGAAATCGCCCGGGCCACCATCGCGGGGCACGGCGGACGGGGATACGTCGCGGGATCCATCGGACCGACGACGAAGCTGCCTTCGCTGGGGCACATCCCCCTCGGGGAGATGTCCCAGGCGTTTGCCTTGCAGGTCCGCGCGCTCGCCGAGGCGGGGGTGGACCTCCTCGTGTTCGAGACGTGCCAGGACCTCCTGCAGGTGAAGATCGCCCTCGTGAGCTGTTTCGAGGAGCTGGAACGGCTCGGCAGGGAGATCCCCGTCATGGTGTCCCTCACGATCGAGAGTTCGGGCACCATGCTGGTCGGAACGGACGTGGCCGCGGCCGCCGCTGCCATCGAACCCTTCCCCGTCTTCTCCCTGGGCTTGAACTGCGCCACCGGACCGGAGGGGATGAAGTCCCACATCCGGTATCTGGGAGGTACCTGGCCGGGCCGGATCTCCAGCATCCCCAATGCCGGCATGCCACAGGTCGTCGGGGGAAAGACGGTCTACCCCCTCGCTCCGGAGCAGTTCGCCGCGGAGCTTGTGGCGTTTGTGGCGGAGGAGGGGGTAAGCATCGTCGGAGGCTGCTGCGGGTCGACCCCGGAGCACATCCGATGTCTGGCGAAAGGCCTGTCTTCCGTGCGCCCCGCCCCGCGCTCTCCGCAGGGAAAACCGTCCCTGGGAAGCCTCTACCAGGCCGTGGAGATCCAACAGGAGATTCCACCGTTTCTCATCGGGGAGCGGGCGAACGCCAACGGGTCGCGCCAATTCCGCGAGCGTCTCCTCGCGGACGATTACGAAGGGGCGCTTGCGATCGCCCTGCAACAGGAGGAGGACGGAGCCCACGCCCTGGATCTCTGCACAGCCTACGCGGGGAGGGACGAGAAGGTGGACCTTTCGGCCCTGACCCGCCTGTTCGCCCAGTCCGTCCGCGTCCCCACCGTGATCGACTCGACCTCGCCCGACTGCATCGAGGAGGCACTCAGGATCCACCCGGGGAAATGCCTCATAAACTCCATCAACCTGGAGGACGGCGGGAAGAACCTCGAGCGGATCTGCGGGCTGGCAAAGAAACACGGCGCGGCCGTGGTGGCCCTGACCATCAACGAACGTGGAATGGCGATGACGGCCGACGAGAAGCTTTCCACGGCAAAGGCGATCTACGACCTGGCGGTCCGCACGCATGGGCTGCGCCCGCAAGACCTGCTTTTCGACATGCTGACCTTCACGATCGGCTCGGGGGACCCGTCCCTCCGGGACGCGGCGGCGGAGACGATCGAAGCCGTCCGCCGCACGAGGGAGGAACTGCCGGGCGTTTTCACGCTTTTGGGGGTGAGCAACGTCTCCTTCGGGCTGTCCCCGGTCTCCCGCCGGATCCTCAACTCGGTGTTTCTCAACGAGGCCGTCGAGGCGGGGCTGACCGCCGCCATCATCGACGCCGGGAAGGTCCTCCCCCTGGCGAAGATCCCGGAGGAGGACCGCCGGGTCTGCCTCGATCTGATCTATAACCGGGGGGCGGAGGGGGCAATTCCGCCGCTGGAGGTATTCATCGAGCATTTCGCCGACACGACGACAAAGAAGGAGACCCCCGCCGAGCAAAGCGGCGCCGCGGTCCCTTCGGAGAAGGCACTCACCGAAAAGATCGTCGCCGGCGACAGGGACGGGCTCGAGGACCTCCTTTCGATCCTGCTCTCCCGAAGGCCTGCGGGTGCCGTGATCAACCAGATCCTCGTGCCGGCCATGCGGCACGTGGGGGATCTTTTCGGGCGGGGGGAGATGCTGCTGCCGTTCGTACTCAAGTCCGCGGAGGTCATGAAACAGAGCGTGGACTACCTCCAGCCCTTTCTGGCCAAGGCCGACCGGGACACCGGCCAGAAGGTCCTGCTGGCGACCGTCGCCGGGGACGTCCACGACATCGGAAAGAACCTGGTCGACATCATCCTCTCCAACAACGGGTACCGCGTGGTCAACCTCGGCATCAAGGTCCCCGCGGAGACGATCATCGGGAAAGCCCGGGAACACGGCGTCGACGTGATCGGCCTTTCCGGCCTCCTCGTCAAGTCTGCCATCATCATGAAGGAAAGCATGCCCCAGTACCGGGAGGCGGGGCTTTCCATGCCCATCCTCCTCGGAGGCGCGGCGCTCACCGAAAAATTCGTGGCAGAGGAGTGCGTACCGGGATACGGGGGGAAGGTGGTCTACTGCGCCGACGCCTTCGCGGGTCTTACGGCGATGCAGGAGTTCGAGGCCGGAACGCTCCACTCCACGACGTACCGGGAGACGGGAAAGAAGGCGGCCGCGCCGGGGCGGAGAGAGGCCCGGGTCTCCCGCGACAACCCGGTTCCGAAGCCCCCGTTCCTGGGGGCCCGCCACGTCACGGATATCCGGACGGATCTTCTCTTCCCCTACGTCAACGAGCAGGCGCTGTTCCGGGGACGCTGGGGGTACCGACGGGGGAAGATGGAGGCCGAAGAGTACCGCCGGCTCGTCGAGGAAACGGTGAGGCCGATGTACGAGAAGCTGAAGCACCAGTGCGTGGAGGAGGGACTCTCGCGCCCGATGGTCGCATACGGATATTTCCGGTGCTTCTCCGAGGACGATACCCTCGTCGTGCAGCACGACGGCCGGGACTACGCCTTCCCCTTCCCCCGCCAGAAGAATCCACCGCATCTCTGCATCGCCGACTACTTCCGGACGACGGCGGAAGGCGGCGATATCGCGGGTTTTTTCGTGGCGACGATCGGGGAGCGATTCGGGCAGGCGACGCGGGAGCTGTTCGAGGCGAACCGCTACCACGACTACCTGATGCTGCACGCGCTAAGCGTTGAGCTCACCGACGCCCTGGCCGAATACTGGCACGAATTGATGCGGCGGGAACAGGGCATCGCGGGACAGAAGCCGTCCGGACCGGAGGGCTACGTCGTTCAGGAGTACCAGGGATCCCGGTACGGGTTCGGCTACCCGGCCTGCCCTGACCTGGAAGCCCACAGGCCGGTGTTCGAATTGCTCCGGCCCGAGGCGATCGGGGTCACGCTCACCGAGACGATGGAGATGGTGCCCGAACAGACCACCTCCGCCATCGTCGCGCACCACCCGCAGGCGAAGTATTTCGCCATATAACCTTCCGAAGGAGAGAAACCGTGAAGAAGTACATCTGCTCAAATTGCGGGTACGTGTACGATCCCGAGAAGGGCGACCCGATGGGGGACATCCCGCCGGGCACGGCCTTCGACGCGTTGCCGGAAGAGTGGGTGTGCCCCATGTGCTACGCGCCGAAATCAGCCTTCGACGAGATGGAGTAGGCGATGGAAGGGATTCTCGACCGGATGAAGAAGTCCCCGATCGTCTTCGACGGGGCCATGGGGACGATGATCTACGAGCGCGGGGTCTTCATCAACACCTGCTTCGACGAGGTCTGCCTGACGAACCCGAAACTCATCAGCCAGATCCACAGCGAATACATCGAGGCCGGAGCCGAGGTGATCGAGACGAATACCTTCGGAGCCAACCGCATCGCCCTCCGGCCGTACGGGCTTTCCGAAAAGGTTAAGGAGATCAACCGCCAGGCGGTGAGGATCGCCCGGGAGGTCGCAGGGGACCAGGTGTACGTCGCCGGCGCCGTGGGCCCCTGCCTGCGTCCCGCCCAGATCATGCCGGACGAGCACGCCGTCGAGGTGGAGGAGGCCTTCGTCGAACAGATCGGGGCGCTGGTCGCGGAAGGGATCGACCTCGTCGTGCTGGAGACGTTCACCCACCTGAAGGAACTCCAGCTGGCCGCCCGGACAGCCAGGCGGCTCGGCACCCCGGTGCTTGCGTCTTTCGTCCTGAACGACCGTGGCGAAACCGCTGTGGGAATGAAGGCGGCCGCGCTCGCATGGGCGCTGGATGCCGACGAAAACGTGGACGCCATCGGGATCAATTGCGGGACCGGCCCCGCCGGGGTTTTCGACGCGCTGCAATCCGTACTTTCCCAGGTTTCCCGACCGGTCGTCGTGATGCCCAACGCGGGGTTCCCGCGCGACATCGGCGGGCGCCTCCTTTACCTGACCAGCCCGGAGTATTTTACCGAGTACGCCAAGAAGTACATCGAACTGGGCGTCCGGGGAGTCGGCGGGTGCTGCGGCACCACCCCGGCGCACATACGGGTTGCCAGCCGGGCGATCAAGTCGCTAAGCGGAGTGAAGAAGCACACGGAGGTCCGGCCGGTCGCACAGCAGGCGGTCCTGGTCCAGGTCGTACCCCCCGAGAGGAAATCGAGGCTGGCCCGCAAGCTGGTCGAGGGGAAGAAGGTCACCAGCGTGGAAATCCCCCCTCCCCGCTCCAGCGATCTCTCGGGGATGCTCGCCAAGGCGAGAAAATGCGCGGAGGCGGGGGTCGATGCGATCAACATTCCCGACGGGCCGCGGGCCAGCGCCCGCATCTCCCCGATAATCGCCGCCATCACGATCATGAGGGAGGTCGGCATCGAGCCGATCCTCCACTACTGCTGCCGGGACCGCAACCTCATCGGGATGCAGTCGGACCTCCTGGGCGGATTCGCGGCCGGCCTGGCCAACTTCCTGATCATCACGGGGGATCCCCCCAAAGTGGGCGACTACCCCCAGGCCACGGGGGTCTTCGACGTGGACGCGATCGGGCTCACCCAGATGGCGGCCAACCTGAACCGGGGCTTCGACATCGGCGGAAACCCGATCGATCCCCCGACCGCCATCTTCCTCGGGGTAGGGGCGAATCCGTGCGCAGTGGAGATGGAGCGGGAGATCGACCGCTATTTCCGGAAGATCGACGCGGGCGCCGAGTTCGCCACCACCCAGCCGGTCTTCGACGTGGAGGCCCTGTTCCGCTTTCTGGACCGCGTGGAGGGATATGAGCGGCGCATTCCCGTCATCGCGGGGGTCTGGCCCCTTGTCAGCTACAAGAATGCCGAATTCATGAACAACGAGGTCCCCGGCGTCGTCGTCCCCCGGGAGATCCTCGACCGGATGTACCGGTGCCGGACCAAGGAGGAGGCCCGCCGGGCCGGGATCGACATCGCGAGGAAGACGATCGAGCAGGTCTCCCCCCGGGTAAGCGGGTTCCAGGTAAGCGCCCCCCTGGGCAGCGTGGAGATCGCCCTCGACGTGCTGGAAAAGGGGCGGTAAAAAAGATTTTCCCGTTTGTTGACATCGGCCACACCCGTCCCTATAAATGTCCTATGGCGGATGGAAGCGATCTCAGGTTTTCCGAGGACCATCTCTGGGTCCAGGAAATGGGCGATACCGCTCGTATCGGGCTCTCCGACTATGCCCAGGAACAACTCGGGGAGATCCTGACCGTGACACTGCCCGAGAACGGAAAGTTCGTCGAGCAGGGGGGGGCGGTGGGCGAGGCCGAATCGCAGAAAACCGTCGTCGAGCTGGTTTCTCCCCTCTCCGGCGTCATCCGGGCCATAAACGAGAACGTCGTCGAGGACCCTTCCATGATCAACGTCGACCCGTACGGGAAGGGGTGGCTCGTCGAGGTCGAAATCGCCGAGCCCGAGGAACTGGAGGGGCTCATGAACTACGACGAGTACGAGTTGTTCATCGAAGACTGACCTTTAGCGGGTTACTTCTCCTTCAGGATCCTGTCCAGCGACCCCTGCGCCGATTTCAGGAGTTCCCGGCTCAGCTCGTAGTTGTGGGTCCCCCGGCCGTCGGTGACGATCCGGTAATTCGTCTCGGCTCCCTCGAGGAGCTTCCTCCCCTCGTCGACGTTCTTTCCGATCTTTCTGCTGCGTTCCAGATACTCCCGGGCCTCCTCGAGCCCCACCGCGATGACATTCTCCTTCGCGGTGATCTCCTCCTTCCAGTCGAGGAGCATCTTCCCGTACTCGGCGTCGTGGCACTCCACGCACTTGCTCTTGACGGTGAGGACCGTCTGCGTACCCTTCTTCAGTTCGTGGCAGTCGGTGCATGCCACATCCCCCTCGGCCATCACGTCAGGACTCGGGGAGACGCCGACGGGCTTCACCTTCCCCTCATAGAGCGCCTTGTGCGCCTTGTGGCACTGCCCACAGTCGATGTCCCGGCTCTCGTGGTGGCACGCCATGCACTCCGTCTTGGTGACGATGCGCATCTTGTGCTTGTCCGGGGAGTGACACGTTGTGCACTGGATCTCCACGTCCTCGACGTGCAGCGAGTGGGGGAAGCGCACCTCCATCTCCTGGAAGAAGAGCTCCTTCGGCGGCCGGACCCGCTGGTGGCACAGGGTCAGGCAATACGCGGACGCACTCGCGAGGATTGCCGGGCGGGGAGGCCCTCCGGAAACGCCTGCGATCTTGTACGCCGCGGAAACCTGTTCGTATCCTTCCCTCACGATCTTGTAGGCGTACTCGATGTTGTGGGCACCGCGCCCGGCTTTCAGCAGATCGAGATTGGCGCGGGCATCCGCCACCAGCACCCGGGCCTCCGCGAGCTTCCACGATTTCGCAGCGCCGGTCCCGACCGCCCTTTCCCCGGAGGCGACGATCGCCTCAAGGTTGCCCACGAGGATCCGGGACTCGCGGATCCAGTCGTCGAGCATCCGGTCGTAGTTCTTCCCGTGGCAGACGACGCAGCTTTTCCGCTCGGCCGTAAGCTTCTTTTCACCAGGGAAGGCGATCCCCGACTCGAGCACCTGCACGGATCTCGTGTGGCACCCGTCGCAGGAGACCTGGGCCGAGAACATCCTCGACGGGGTGTCCGCAACCCCACGCGCGCCCGCCCCCATGTACATCTCCTTCTGGTAGTTGTGCAGCTGCTTGTGGCAGGAGTCGCACTGGACCTCGAAGGTCTTGACCAGCTCGACCTCGCCGTGCCGGATCTTCTCGTGGCACTTGAGGCACTCGATCGCGTTGTAGGTGACGTGCGTCCGGTGCAGCGCGAGCGGGTCGGCCTTCTCCGAAAGCCTGCCGACGTGGCAGTCGAAGCACCGGGCATCGTCGACCCTGCCGTCCCCCTCCGCGACGCGGAGGTGGCACTGTTTGCACTGCACGCCGATCTTCAGGTAGGAGTCGTGGGAGAAGGTGAACCCGCTGTGGTCCACCGTCTTCTTCGGAATGCCGTGGCACCCGGAACACCCGCCAAGCGCCTGCCCCTGGCTGATTCCCTTGAAGTGGCACAGGAAGCAGACGTTCTTGTCCACCGAGACGTGCTCTCCCTGCACGATGGAATAGTGGCACGACGTGCACCGGAGCTTTTCCCCGCGCTTGAGCTTTTCCATGTGTTCCTGGTGGTCGAACAGGATGGCGCCGACCCAGGCCTCCCCCTGCTCGATGCGCCACTCGTGGCAGCCGGAGCTAAGGCACGCCTTGTCCGGCACGTTTGCGTGGGGCCTGGGGTTGTACAGGCCGGCCCAGTACTTGAGCGTCGTCACCGTGATGAAGACCGGAGAGAAGGAGTGGCACTTGATGCAGGAGACATCCGCGTGTCGGGATGTCTTCCAATCGTCGTAGAACGGATCCATGTAATGGCAGACGACGCACGACTTGGGAAAGTTGGCGGCGACAAAGAAAGCCCCGTTGTACAGGATCAGGATCCCAAGCACCACCGCCCCGGTCGCCACGAGCGCCTTCCGGTACCGGACGACCAGATCCCACCAGGCAAGGAACATCTCTCTCATCGGCTGGGTCCCTCCGCTCCTTCCTGCTTCTCCCTCTTCGCCATGATCTCCTCGTACTCGAGCGGGTGTTCTTCCTTCATCTCATGCTCCGAGATCCGCCCGTGCCACCACATGAGCGTCCCCGGAAACCGGTCGGGGTTGAAATGGACGTTGTAGAAGTGCCAGACGACGATGGCCAGCGTGGCGAGCAACGCCTCGTCGCTATGCATCTCGAGGGCCACATCCAGGATGTACTTCGGAAAATATTTCAGGACGATCCCCTCGAACCACAGGAAGAGCCCCGAGCCGATCATGATGACGCACCCCCAATAGACGGCCCAGTAGTCGAACTTCTCGATGTAGCTGAACCGGCCGAACCGCGGTTTCTCCTCGGTCTTCCCCAGGAAATGGCGGACGTTCTGCACCGCGTCCCTTGCGTCCTTGGGAGTGGGGATCAGGAGCACGAGATCGCGCCTCCCCCGCCGGGAGAGAACCGTATAGAGGAGGTGGTGCACCATGAAGTAGATGAGCATCACGGCGCCGGTCCGGTGGACGAGAGTGGTGTTGTGGATCCCCCCCCAAAGATTCACGACGTACCGGGACAGCACGTACTCGGGGAACTTGATCGGCATCCCGGTGACGATCAGGATGATGACCGAGGTGAACATCACGATATGCTGGAAACGGAAGTTCCGGTTGAACCGCTCGAACATCTCCCCTTCCTCGTGGAGTCTCTCCCGCCTCTTCTCCTCGCGGCGCCTCCGTTCTTCCTCCCTGCGCTCCTTGGCCGTGCGGATGCGTCTTTCCCGCTCCACCTCTTCGAGAACGCGGGCCCGGACCTTCTCCCGGATCTTCCCGGCTTCGGAGGGGTCAAGACCGGCGGTCTCCTCGTCAATGGCGGTCTCGATCTCCTGTTCCAGGGTTTGCCGCTTCGGATCCCTCTTCTCGTTCATGGACATTCGTCCTCTCTCCCGCTCATGGTTTTCATCCTTTGGCCAACCGCCGCAGATCCGTTTCTACTCGCCGCGAAGCCTTCGGGTCCGCCCGTACATGTCGAGGAAGATGTGCGCGATGAGGGCGAGCATGGTGCCGATCGTGAGATATTTGAAAAACAGGGCCGTGTAATAGATGATCCCGGATTCCTTGTCGTGGGAGTCGACGTGCATCTTCCCCAACGCGAAGTTGGGATTGGCCCCCGGGTGGCACTTCCCGCAGGTCGTGGGAACGTTCCTCGGGTTGACCATGGAAAGCGGATCCTCCGGCGGCCGGATGTCGTGGATGCCGTGGCACGAGGCGCAGTTGGCCACGGTCCGGGAACCGAAACCGCTCGCCACCCCGTGGAACGAGTTCTGGTACGTGGCCACCTGCTCCGCCTCGATCCCGAACTTGCTCATGATCAACACGGAGGCGTGGCACGTCGAGCACTGCTCGGCCACGTGGGTCGCGTACACGGAGGACTTCGGGTCCTTGTGGTCGTATATCTTGTGCTCCCCGTGGCAGCCGGTGCACGCCGGGGCTTCCGTGATCCCCCTGGACACCGCCACGCCGTGGATCGACGTCTTGTACTGGGCGTAGATCTTGATGTGGCACCGTCCGCACGTCTCCGCGACGCTCAGGCGGGAGACGTCCGATCCCGGGTCCTTCACCTTGAAGATGGCGTGGCTTCCGTGGCAATCCTGGCACAGGGGGGCCTTCGTGTTCCCGCCGGCGATCGCCTTGCCGTGGACCGACCTGAAATATTCCAGGTAGGCGTCGGACTGGGGAGCCCCTTCCGCGTTCCCCTTGAAGTGGCAGTGGGTGCAGGTCACGCGCTTGGGGCGCTGCCGGTGGGGAATCTCGCTCACGTCGAAATGGCAGTCCACGCACGTCTTCTTTTCGTGGACGGACCCCTTCAGGCTGTCATCCGTCGCGAACAGGTCCCGGATCTTCCCGTCTACGAGGATCTTCCGGAACTCCGGCTTCCCGTGACAGAGCGTGCACTTTTCCAGCGAGATTTTTGCATCCGCGGGGGTCCAGAATCCCTGAGCGACTACCCCCAGGGCGATGAAGATCCCTGCTGCGAGGAACTTCCCCCTCATATCACCCCTTCTCCTTTTAATTTCTCGTATTCCGCGGGATGCTCCTCCTTGAGCCACTCGACCTCCACTTTCCCCGTCAGCCACGCCCGGTTCATCGGGAACACGGACGGGTGCAGGTGGACGATGTACAGGTGCCAGAACAGAAGGACGATGAAGATGAGCAGCCCCTGGTACCCGTGGATGATGAGTGTCAGGTCCAGCACGAACTTGGGGAAGAATCGCATGGAAAACGTCTCCGCCCACAGGATGATTCCCGTCACGGAGATGAGGAAGACCCCGGTCGTCGCCCCCCAGTACTGGAACTTCTCCTTGTATCCGTATTTTCCGAAGCGCGGGTACTCGTCACCCATCCCGAGGTTGAACCGCATCGCCTGGAGAAAGTCCTCGAAATCCCGCTTGGTGAGCCAGACCTCCCGCAACTCCCGTTTCCCCTCGCGGGAAAAGAGCATGTAGAAGGCGTGGTAGACGAGCTGGGCCATGAGGAAGACGGCGGCGGACCGGTGGATGATCCCCCGGAACAGCATCCCGCCCTCGAGGCGGATCACGGCCGCCGCCAGCCAGTTGTCGTGGTACATCAGCGCAAAGCCGGTCGCGGCGAGGATGAGGAGGGAAACCATAAGCAGCATGTGCTGCACGCGGAACAAAAACGACATGCGCTCCACGGTTACCGGGCCGCGAGGTTCTTCGGTCATCTAAGCTACTCCTTCTTCCCTTCCGCCTTCGCCCTGGCGCGGCGACGCCTCCCCAGCAGGTCCAGGCCCACGTGAAGGACGAACAGGGTGACGAGCGCGCCGATGAAGATCGTGTAGAAGATGCGAACGGCGTACACCCCCATTGCCTTCTGGGGGGTCACCTCCACGTGGATAAACCCCTTGGCGAAGTTCTCCCCCGCATTGGGGTGGCACTTCCCGCACGTCTTCGGAAGGTTCGCCTTGTTGACGGACGAGGCGGGGTCCGACGACGGAAGGATTCCATGGAACCCGTGGCACGAGGCGCACTCCGCCGCCGTGGTCATTCCGTACTCGAGGGCGACCCCGTGGAACGAGTCCATGTAGGTGGAGAAACGCTTCTTCGGCAAGGCGTAGCGGGTGGAGATCGCCTCCTTGTCGTGGCACGCCGAGCAGGTCCGGGGAACGTTTTTCACGAACACCTTCGACTGCGGGTCGGTGATCTTCAGGATCGTGTGCTCCCCGTGGCAGTCGGTGCACACCGGGGATTCCGCGATCCCGGCACGCATCCCCTTCCCGTGCACCGAGAGGTCGTACTCCTCCAGGATGCCGGAGTGGCACTTCCCGCACAACGTCGGGATGTTCTGCCGGTGGGTCGCGGACCGGGGCTGGTCACCCGGAAGGATCATGTGGTTCCCGTGGCAGTCCGGGCAGACCGCGGAGCCTAAGAGGCCGGATTTCTTCGAGGCCATCCCGTGGACGCTTTCCCGGTATGCGGCCATCACCTTCTGGTCGGGCAGGGCGTATTTCTCCTCGATCACCTGGTCCTCGTGACATTCCAGGCAGACCCCGACGATGTTGAGGCGGAAGGTGCGCGCCTTCGGGTCCTGCGCTTTGCGGATGTCGTGCTTGCCGTGACAGTCGTCGCACCCCGGTACGTCCTGGTTCCCCTTCGCGCTAACGATCCCGTGGGTGCTCTGGGAGTACGACTTCGACGCGTCGGGATGACATCTTCCGCACGAGACCGGGGAAAGCTCCCCGTGCGGCGCCTTCGCGTCCTCGTGGCACGCGGTGCACGCGGCCTTCCCGTGAATCGCCGCGCGGTACGGCTTCTCATCGACGAACAGCGACCGGACCTTCCCGTCGGGCAAGGTCATTTCGATCGTCGTGTCGCCGTGACAGTCCTGGCAATCCCCGACCGTCGGGGCCGCAACCACCGGCGCGACCGCAACCGCTCCTGCAGCCGCCAGGAGTCCTACAACAAGGAACGCTCGCAACGGTCTCATTTTTCCTCCGTCACCAGTGTGGTCGTGCCCGGCACAGCTTTCTCGCCGAGCCGTTCCCTCTCCTCGATCTCCTCGAGTTCGAGGGGATGTTCGTGTTCCATATGATGGGGGGACAATTTCCCGTCGATCCATGTCATCGACATGGGGGCGAAATCCGGGTTGACGATCACAAAGTACAAATGCCATACGAAGATCGCCAGCGTGGCGAGGATCGCCTCGTAATAGTGGATCAGGGTGGCGACGTCCAGGCCCCACATCGGAATCCACTTCAGGGACACGTTTTCGAACCAGAGCATGAACCCCGTGATGACCATGACGATCGTCCCCCACACGAGGGCGAGGTACTCGGCCTTCTCCACGTAGCTGTACCGGCCGAACTTCGGCCTGTGGTCGGACAGACCGGCGTAGTACTGCAGCATCACCACGACGTCCCGGGCGTCCTGCAGGCGGGGCATCATCCTTGCCAGCTGGTCACGCCCGCGCGCCGTGAAGACCGCGTAGAAGACATGGTATACGGAAGTCACCACCATTACGATCGCTGCCGCACGGTGCCCGTTCCCCCGCAGGGAGACGTTCGCCGCATCCGAGAAAAACGGGATCGACCACTTGAACTTGAGCGCGAACCCCGTGATGACGAGGACGAAGAAGCTCGTGAGCGTCAGGAAATGCTGGATCCGCTCGGACCGGTTCAGCCGCTCGTAGCCGAGGTGCGACCACTCCTTCCTCTGCCGGTACAGGGCCTGCATCTTCCGGAAGTAGTCGGCACCGTTGTGGAGGACCATCCCCCCGATGACGATGACGATCAGCCAGATGTAGAACTTTTCCACCCAGTACTTGACGACCCCTCCGGTCCCGCCCACGCCCACGTGGATGTTCCCCTTGGCGAAATTCTCCGACGCGCCGGGGTGGCACTGCCCGCAGGTCACCGGCAGGTTCTTCGGGTTCACCGTGGAGCGCGGGTCGGCGGTCGCGAAGATCTCGTGCACCCCGTGGCAGGAGGAGCAGTTTGCCACGGTCCTGTCGCCCAACCGTTGGGAGAGGCCGTGGAAGCTCTCCCGGTACCCCTTGACCTTGCCGGTCTCGACGCCGTACCGGGCGGCAAGCTTCTCGGCGGCGTGGCACGAGGGGCACGTCTTCTCGGAAATGGCCATGAAGGAGACCGGGGAGTCGGGATCGTCCGCCTGGCGGATATCATGCTCCCCGTGGCAATCGGTGCATGCCGGGGCGTCGGGTACGCCGCGGGACAGCGCAACGCCGTGCACGCTCTCGCGGAAGATCGTGAAGACGCCGTAGTGGCATTTCCCGCAGGTCTCCGGAATGTTTGCCCGGTAGATGGGGGAGGACGGAAGGAACCGGTCCTTGAGATCATGGGCCCCGTGGCAGTCGACGCACGAGGCGGATTTGTTCAGCCCCTTCTCCACGATCGCGACGTTGTGGATGCTCTTCTCGTACATCCTCGCCGCCCCGGGGATGGCGATCCCCCCCTTTTCGATCACCTCCCTGTTCCCGTGGCACCGGGTGCACGTTGCGGCGATATTCCGGAAATAGACGGGGGACGAGGAAAGGGTCGACTTGGGGATGGCGTGCGCCCCGTGACAGTCCGAGCAGCCGGGGGCCTCGATCCCCGCCATCCTCTTGTACCCGAACACGTGCCGGCTCCTTGCGTACACGGCCGCCACCTCGGAGTGGCAGCCGGAGCAGTCGACCGTCTTGAGCCGCGCCGTGTGCGGCAGTTCCTCGACGTCCTCGTGGCAGTCCGTGCAGGAGAGGTCCGCATGCACCGACGTATCATACGTCCCCGCGTCTACGTGCTGGCTGATCCCCGGGAAGGGAGAGGCGATCCGGTGGGGCTTATCGGGTCCCCCCGGGGTTACATTCGACTCCCTGTCCTCGGCCGACCAGGAGAGGATGTCCGGGTCCCCGTGGCAGTCGAGGCACTCGGAATTCTCCAGCGCCCAGGGCGAAGAGGGCATTAAAGCCAGAAAGACAGCCACTACCCCAATCAGGCCTGCAAAGCGGGTTCTTCCCCGGCGCAAGGGGAACATGAGCGGTCCTTTCCTTTCCTTATGGAAAATGTGAGGCGGATTCAACGCCGCTTCCCGTTATGCTACCCATTACGATTATTGTCGACTGTATACTTAACGCAACAGAAACCAAGAATCAAGACGAATTTTCCCTCCCGGACGGGTACCCGCGCCCCCTGTTAGAATTTCCTGCAGAAAAATTTGGACGACCCGTTAGGGGCAAGCGGGACGAAATGGGACTTCGGTGCCAGGCGAAAGCATCATGGTCCCGAAATTCCCGTCCCCCGTCCATTCCAGGGGAAAACCGCTCGGGACAGGAAGCCGCATGCGAAAGGAGCGCTGTTTTATCCGGGGGAAAATCGACCGTCCACGGGGAGTTAGAAGAATTTCCATTTTTGCCCGCCTTTTCCTTGACAGGGCCACCCGGACACCATATCTTGTATGCGTCATGATCTTCGACCACAAGATACACTACCGTTAAAGTGGAATAATACCTACAGGGGAGCAGCCAAAATGGAAGTGAGCCACCCGGTTTCCACGCCCGCCATCACAGCGGGCGGCAAGCCGGAGACCTCTTTTGTCTCCGGAATCAGGGATCTTCCGGACCACCCTCCGAGCGAGTGGGTCGAGAGGATGTTCGTGAAGTACGGCCCGATGGCGATCTCGGAGAATGCCCGTACGGTGCTCGAGCGCCGGTACCTCAAGAAGGACCCCGAGGGGAAGGAGCTGGAGACCCCCGAGCAGATGGTAGCGCGCGTTTCCTACGACATCGCGATGGCGGAAGGGCTCTTCTACGGATCCGTGCCGGAGGTCGTCTTCCGATGGGCGGAGAGGTTCTACGCGATGATGCTCCTCCTCGACTTCATGCCCAACTCGCCCACCCTGATGAACGCCGGGCAGGAACTGCAGCAGCTGTCGGCGTGCTTCGTGCTCCCCGTCGACGACTCGATGGAGTCGATCTTCGAGGCGGTCAAGAACACCGCGCTCATCCACAAGAGCGGAGGCGGAACCGGATTCTCCTTTTCCCGTCTGCGCCCGAAGCACGACGTCGTCAAGTCCACCAAGGGCATCTCGTCGGGGCCGATCTCCTTCATGTCGGTGTTCGACGCCGCGACCGAGACGATCAAGCAGGGGGGGACAAGACGCGGGGCGAACATGGGGATCCTGCGGGTCGACCACCCCGACATCCTCGATTTCATCTCCTGCAAGATGCAGAACGACCGCCTGAACAACTTCAACATCTCCGTGGCGCTCACCGAGGACTTCATGAAGGCGGTGGAGACGGACGCGGAGTACGAGCTTGTCAACCCACACTCCCGGAAGGTCGTCGCGTGTCTCCCCGCCCGCGAGGTGTTCGAGAAGATCGTGGACGCCGCGTGGCGGAACGGGGAACCGGGGATCGTCTTTCTGGACCGGATCAACCGTGACAATCCCACGCCCAGGATCGGCGCCATCGAGAGCACGAATCCATGCGGCGAACAGCCGCTTTTGCCCTACGAGAGCTGCAACCTGGGCTCCCTCAACCTCTCCGGCATGGTGTCGGGAGAAAACGGGAGCGTCCGGATCAACTACGAGAAGATGCGCGAAACGATCCACGACGCGATCCGTTTCCTGGACAACGTGATCGACAGGAACAACTACCCCCTCAACGAGATCCGCCAGATGACGATGGGGAACCGGAAGGTCGGGCTGGGGGTGATGGGGTTCGCCGACATGCTCATCAAGCTGGGCATCCCCTACAATTCGGACGAGGCCCTTGCCGTCGGCCAGGAGGTGATGAGCTTCATCCATGAGGAGTCCGCCAACGCCTCGTCGCTTCTGGCGCACGAGCGGGGCCCGTTCCCGAACTACGAGGTGAGCGTTTTCCCGGACAACGGGAAGATCGCCCGGCGCAACGCCACGACGACGACGATCGCCCCGACGGGGACCATCAGCATCATTGCCGGGTGCAGCAGCGGCATCGAGCCCATCTTCGCCCTGTCGTTCATCCGCAACGTGATGGACAACGACCACCTCGTCGAGGCGCACCCCCTCTTCGCGGAGGAGATGAAGCAGCGCGACCTCTACTCGGTGGAGCTGATGAAGGAGATCTCCCGGAAAGGGACCCTGCACCAGGTGGAAGGAATCCCGGAGGATGTGCACAGGGTCTTCGTGACGGCCCATGACATCTCCCCCGAGGCGCACTTGCGGATGCAGGCCGCCTTCCAGAAGCATGTCGACAACGCCGTATCCAAGACGGTGAACTTCCCCTCGGATGCAACCCGGGAGGACATCCGCAAGGTCTATCTCCTCGCCTACCGGCTGGGCTGCAAGGGGGTCACCGTCTACCGGGACAAGAGCCGGGAGGAACAGGTGCTGAACATCGGCGAGGTGAACCGGGGGGAACCGGCCCAGGCGCCCGCCGAGACAGCGAGGGAATCCGGCTACGTCCCCACCCGTCCCCGCCCCGACACCCTCATCGGGGTCACCAAGGAGATGAAGACCAGTTGCGGAAAGATCTACGTGACCATGAACTGCGACGAGCAGGGGATCTTCGAGGTTTTCAACCAGATGGGAAAGGCGGGAGGATGCGCCGCCTCGCAGTCCGAGGCGATCGGGAGGCTCGCCTCCCTGGCCCTCCGCTCGGGGGTCAAACCCGACATGATCGTCAAGCAGCTGAAAGGAATCTCCTGCCACCTCCCGGCGTGGGCCGGGAGCGGCACGAAGATCATGTCGTGCGCGGACGCGGTGTCCAAGGCCATCGAATGGTACATCGACAACGTCACCCGGGTGTTTCCCTCCAACGCCTTGCCGGTGGATCCCTCCCCCTCCGTCAACGGGAAGGACGTCCCCCGACCGGTGAGCGCTCTCGGCAGCGAGGGGTTCGAGATTTCGCGGGGCGCCTGCCCCGACTGCGGCAGCCAGGTCGAGATGCAGGAGGGGTGTCTCAAGTGCCGTTCGTGCGGGTTCTCAGAGTGCTAGCTTGAAGGCCCCGTTTGTAACACTCGAGGGGATCGAGGGATCCGGCAAGACGACGCAAATCAGGCTTCTGTCGGAACACCTCACCGCGAAAGGAATTCCCCACGTCGCTACCCGCGAACCGGGCGGAACCCCCCTGGCCGATGAAATCCGCAAACTCCTTCTCTCACCGCGCGAGGAGCAGGTCTTCCCCGAGACCGAACTGCTCCTCTACGAGGCTGCGCGCGCCCAGCACGTTCACGCGGTTATCCTCCCCGCCCTCTCTGCGGGGAAAGCCGTCCTGTCCGACCGTTTCTTCGACGCCACCTCCGTCTACCAGGGGTTTTCCCGCGGGATCGACGACTCGCAGATCGAGGGACTGAATTCCTTCGCCTCCGGAGGGCTCGTTCCGGACCTCACCTTTCTCTTCGACATCGACCCCGAAAAAGGTTTCCAAAGGCTCTACGGCCGGGGAACGAAGCCGGACCGGATGGAGTCCGAGACCATGGAGTTCCACCGGAAGGTCCGGGAAGGGTACCTCCGCCTGCAGAAGGAGCATCCGGACCGGATCGTCCGGATCGACGGGTTGCCCCCTGCCGACGAGGTGTTCCGTCACGTGCGGGCGGGGGTCGCGGCGCGGTTCGGATGGTAGGGACATTCGTGGACGTACGCGGGCAGGACAGGGCGGTCGCCCTCCTGCTGCGCTACCTCGAGACCGGCAATGTCCCCCCCGGTCTCCTGTTCTTCGGGGAGGAGGGGATCGGGAAGGAAATGGCGGCATCCGCCTTCGTTTCGGCCCTCTTCTGCCGGAACCGGGGGACGGGAGGCGGGTGCGGGACGTGCCACGACTGCCGTCTGCACGCTTCGGGATCCCACCCGAATTTCCTGCGCGTTTCGCCGGAGAAACAGAACATCCTGATCGACGACATCCGGGACCTCCAGGAAGAGCTTTCGCTCAAGGCGTTCTCGGACCGGGCCCGGGCCGTCCTCATCGCTCCTGCCGACAGGATGACGATCCAGGCCGCGAACGCGCTCCTCAAAACGCTCGAGGAGCCTCCGCGGGGGACGCATCTCTTACTCGTCGCGCACCGGATCTCCCGCCTCCCCCCCACGATCGTCTCCCGCTGCCAGAAGATCTCCTTCTCCCCCCTTCCTCCAGGAGAGGTGGAGGAGATCCTGGCGGGCATCCCCGGGATCGGCAGCCGTTATCGCCCGGAGGAGATCCGCGGGGCGGCGGCATGTTCGGGGGGAAGCCCCGGAAGAGCGCTCGAAGTGCTGGAAGAAGCAGGAGGGGAGCGGGAGAAGTGGGTCCGACTCCTGTCCTCGCCGGACCCGGCAGCCATTACCGAAACCGCCGCTTCGTGGAAGGGGGGGGCGGACCTCTCGCGGAAGATTGCGGCTCCTCTCTCTGTCGTGCGGGACATCGCCCTCTTATCTTCCGGCGCGGAAATGAGTATAATAAATGAGGATTTGAAGAACGCGCTACGCGCAGCCGCCGGCCGGAAGACTCCGGAAGGCTGGGGCCGGACGCTTAAGGCGCTTCTCTCCATGTCCCGCATGCCTCCTCAGGCGCAGAAACAGCTCATGGTGGAGGCATTTTTGTTCGAATTTCACAGGAAGGGGTAGCTTCCCCATGGATCTGGCCGGAATCCAGTTCCGAGGCCTTTGCAAGATGAACCACTACGACTGCACCGGGACCTCCCTCGGAAAGGGAGACTACGCGGTCGTGATGACCGACCGGGGCCCGATCCTGGGCGAGGTCGTTCAGCGGGTCGATAACGTCTCCCTCACGTCGGAAAAAGCCCCCTTTCCAAAGGTGGTGAGGGTGGCCTCGGCCGACGACCTGCGATCCCACCAGGAGAACGCAAGGCGCGAGGCGGACGCCCGCACCTTCTGCCTTTCCCGGATCGAGGCGAGAAAGCTCCCGATGAAGCTCGTACGGTCCGAGGTTCTCCTCGACCGGAGCAAGTCGATCTTCTACTTCACGGCGGACGGACGGATCGATTTCCGGGAACTGGTCAAGGACCTGGCCCACGAAATACGGACCCGCATCGAGATGCGCCAGATCGGCGTGCGCGACGAGGCGAAGATGGTCGGAGGGATAGGGCCCTGCGGCAAGGAGCTTTGCTGTTCCTCGTACCTCTCCGGGTTCGAGCCGATCACCGTGAAGATGGCCAAGGACCAGGGGCTAGCCCTCAACCCGGCGAAACTTTCCGGGGTATGCGGAAGGCTGATGTGCTGCCTCATCTACGAGCACGGGTCGTACGCCCGGAAGAAGGCATGCGGAACGTGCGCCGCGGACCGGGACGGACAACCTCCCGTCTCCACAGAGGGAGCGGAGGACCTCTCGTTCCGGTTCGGGGACGACGAAGAGGGAAGCTAAGGTGAAGGAGACGTTCTACATCACGACCCCGATCTACTACGTGAACGACGTCCCCCACATCGGGCACGCCTACACGACGATCGCCGCCGACACGATCGCCCGCTACCACCGGATGAAGGGGCAGAAGGTGTTCTTCCTCACGGGGACCGATGAACACGGGGAGAAGGTTCACAAGAGCGCGACGCAGCAGGGAGTTCCCCCGAAAGAGCTCGCCGACCGCGTGGTCACCCGGTTTCAGGGGCTCACCCCGGCGCTCCACATCACGAACGACGACTTCCTCCGGACGTCGGAGCCGCGCCACTACGCCTCCGTCCAGGCCCTCTTTCAGATATCCCTTGCAAACGGGGACATCTATCTGGGCGAGTACGAGGGGTGGTACTGCACCCCCTGCGAGTCGTACTGGACCGACCTCCAGCTGGCGGAGGGGAACTGCCCCGAGTGCAGGCGTCCGGTGGAGAAGCGGAACGAGCCCTCGTACTTCTTCCGGCTCTCGAAATACCAGCAGCCCCTCCTCGACTATTACGAGAGGAACCCGAAGTTCATTCGCCCGGAGAGCCGCCGGAACGAGGTGGTCTCCTTCGTGGCCGGGGGCTTGAACGACCTCTCCCTGTCCCGAACCTCCCTCTCCTGGGGGATCCCCGTCCCCGACAACCCCGGGCACGTGATCTACGTATGGTACGACGCGCTCACCAACTACCTCACCGGCGTGGGGTACCCCGACGGCGGCGAACGTTTCGACACCTTCTGGCCCGCCGACGTGCACGTCGTCGGAAAGGACATCCTCCGGTTCCACGCCGTCTTCTGGCCCGCGTTCCTGCTGTCCGCCGGCATAGCGCCACCCCTGGGCGTCTTCGCCCACGGATGGTGGACCGTCGAGGGGCAGAAGATGAGCAAGTCGCTCCGCAACGTGGTCGACCCGTACGAGATGGTGAAGACCTACGGACCGGACGCGTTCCGCTACTTCCTCCTCCGGGAGGTCCCTTTCGGGCTGGACGGGGACTTCTCCCGGAAGGCGCTGGTGCACCGGATCAACTCGGAGCTGGCCAACGACTTCGGGAACCTGCTGAACCGCTCGCTCGGGATGCTCGGGAAATATTTCTCCGGAACGGTTCCCTCCCCGGGGCAGCCGGGGGAAGAGGATCAGGCCCTTCGGGCGAAGGCGGAAGATGTCTTGCATAAAGTCGACGAGGCGATGGAGGAGCTTGAGCTTGGCCGGGCCCTGGCCACCATCTGGGACCTCGTCAAGGCCGGCAACAAGTACGTCGACCAGACGGCGCCGTGGGCTCTGGCGAAGGACCCTGCCAGGCGGGATCGGCTGGGGACGGTCCTCTACACCGTCCTCGAGGCGGCGAGGATCTGCGTTCTCCTGTCGGCCCCGTGCATCCCGGTTGCGGCCCAGAGGATGTGGGAGGCGCTTTGCTGCGAAGGGGCCGTCGAGAAGGCGGTGCTGTCTTCCGCAGGCCGGTGGGGAGGGCTTCCCGAGGGCGCGTCCCTTCCACGATCCGCCGTCGTCTTCCCACGAATCGAAGACTGAATGGCCCGTCCAGTCTTCCCGTAGCGAGCGTTTTCCCGGATGTATTTTGACACCCATGCACACCTGGATCTTTCGCCTCTTTGCGACACGGAGGACGATGTCGTCCGCCGCGCCCGCGAGGCGGGGGTGACGAACATCGTCACGATCGGGATCGATCCGGGGAGCAACGAGAGGGCGATCGAGATCGCCCACCGGCACGGAGGGGTCTACGCGGCCGTGGGACTCCACCCGCACGACGCCTCCGGCTGCTCCGGGGATCTGCTTGCGCGTCTTGACCGCCTCTCCCGGTGCGACAAGGTGGTCGCGATCGGCGAGACGGGGCTCGACTTCTTCCGGGACCGGTCGCCGAGGGACGCCCAGCGTGCCGCCTTCCGGGAACAGGTGCGACTGGCCCGAAAACGGAATCTCCCCGTGGTCGTCCACGACCGGGATGCCCACGAGGAGATACTCTCCATCCTCTCCGAGGAGAAGGCCTCCGAGGTGGGGGGGATCATCCACTGCTTCTCCGGAGACCTGGCGATGGCGCGCCGGGCGATCGGGATGAACTTCCTCATTTCTCTCCCGGGCGCCATCACCTACAAGGGGGCGGAAACCCAGACGGAGGCGGTCGCCCGCCTCCCGCTCGAGAAGCTGCTCATCGAGACCGACAGCCCGTTCCTTCCCCCGGTCCCGCACCGGGGGAAGACGAACGAGCCCTCGTACGTGCCCCTCGTGGCGAAACGGATCGCCGAGATCAAGGGGTTGTCCGTCGAGGACGTCGCGCGCGTGACCACGAGGAGCGCGAAGCAGATATTCCGGATCCCCGCCGACGAGGAGATCCGCGTCGCCTACACGATCCGGAACTCCCTGTACCTGAACATCACCAACCGATGCACCAACGTCTGCACGTTCTGCGCGAAGCGGGGGGATTTCCACGTCAAGGGACACTTCCTGAAGCTCCCCGGGGAACCCGGCGTGGAGCAGGTGATTGCAGAGATCGGCGACCCTGCGGCGCACGACGAGGTCGTCTTCTGCGGGTTCGGGGAGCCCCTGCTCCGGCTACCGGAGGTCAAGGAGATCGCCGCCCTTCTGAAGGCGAAGGGGGCGAGGATCCGGGTCAACACCGACGGGCTGGCCAATCTCGTGCACGGGCGAAACGTCCTGCCGGAGCTCGCCGGCCTGGTGGACGCCCTCTCCGTCTCGCTAAACGCCCCCGATGCGGAGACGTACGCCAGGATCTGCCCGAACCGGTACGGGGAGGCGTCCTTCCCGGCCCTCCTCGACTTTCTCCGGGAGGCGCCGAAGTTCGTCCCTTCGGTCACGGCGACCGCCGTGGCCCTCCCGGGCCTCGACCACGGGGCGGTGCGTCGCCTGGCGGAATCGATCGAAGGCGTCACCTTTCGCCTTCGCGACCACAACGAAGTGGGCTGACCGAAGCCCCGCGCGCCGCCGCCGCCCGACGGGTTCTCCGGCGTGCCGCCTACTCTCTCTTCTTCCCTGCGTACAGGTATCTCTCGAACATCCGCTGGTAGTCGGTCCAGACCGCCCCCTCGCGCAGGTTCCCCATCGCCTCGAGGAAGGCGTTGGCTTTCGAGTCCATGTTCTCCACGAAGTGCAGGAGGATCGCCTCGAGCGTCTTGGGCCGCTTCGGGGAACCGTACTCGAGCTCCCCGTGATGGGACAGGATCATGTGCTTGAGGAGGATCGCCTTGTGGGGGGAGAACCCCTCGATCCGCGCACACTCCCCGGACACCCACTCGGCGCCCATGGTCAGGTGTCCGAGCAGTCGCCCCTCGTCCGTGTAGTCGAATGCCCCTTCATAGGAGAGCTCCCTCACCTTCCCGATGTCGTGGAGGAGCGCGCCGGCGATGAGCATATCCCCGTCCACCTCCTCGTAGTGCCCGGACAGGAATCGGCAGATCGCGGCGACTGAGACCGTGTGCTCCAGAAGACCGCCGATGTAGTCGTGGTGCATGCTCTTCCCCGCCGGGGCCTGCCGGAACCGGCGCGCCTCCTCCGTGTCCGGGGGATCCGGGAAGATCGTCGTGAGCAGCCGGGACAGGTCTGGGTCCTTGACCCCCTTCACCTGCGCCTGCAGTTCCTCCCACAGAGGTTCGATCCCCCGCCTCGTCACGGGGAGGAAATCGGCGAGGTCCGCCTCCCCTTCCACCTTCCGGACGTCGTGCACCTTGAGCTGGATACGCCCCTGGTACTGGATGGCGCTGCCGGTCGCCTCCACGATGTCGTCCCGGTCAAACCGCTTCGCGATCTCCTCTGCACGGTCCCAGACGCGGCACTCCAGCTGTCCTGTCCGGTCGCGCAGGGCGAGGTTGATGTAAGCCTTCCCGGCGGTGCTCGAAAGAACCGCCTTGCTGCTCACCAGGAAGAGATCCTTTACCTGCTCCCCTTCCTTGATGTCCTTCACGAATTTCACCTTGGGCATCGCCTATCCCGTCCTTTGGCCGGAGTATTTTCCGAGGATGTGGAGCGCCGCGCGAATCCCGTCCACCGCGGAGGATACGATTCCGCCTGCGTGCCCCGCCCCTTCCCCCACAGGATACAGTCCTTTTACCGTCACCGACTCATAATTCTCCCTCTCGACGCGAACGGGGGAGGAGGTGCGGGATTCCACCCCGTACAGTGTTCCTTCCTGGGAGAGGAACCCGCGCATCGACTCTCCGAACCTTTCCAGCCCGTACCGGATGTCCTCCTCCACGCGGGGCGGAAGGATGCCGGCCAGGTTCGCCCGCACGACCCGGGGGCAAAGCGCCTTCCCGCGGGAGAGGTTGCGGTCCTTCCTCCTCAGGAAGGCCATCAGGTTCATGGCGGGGATGCCGAACTCCCCGCCGCCCTTCCGGAACGCCCGTGCCTCGAGAGTCTTCTGCAGATCGACGCCGGCAAGTACGTCACCCGTCCCGAAATCGGCCGTCGTCACGGCGGCCACGATCCCGCTGCTGGCGAATCCGGAATTCCTGGCGTGCGCGCTCATTCCGTTCACAGGCATCTCCCCGGGACCGGAAGAAGCGGCGATCACCTCCCCGCCGGGGCACATGCAGAAAGAGTAGATCCCGCGCCCGGAAGGGGCGCGTGCGGCAAGGCGGTAGTCGGCAGGGGGAAGACCGGGACGACCCGCCATCTTCCCGTACTGGATCGTGTCGACCAGCTCCTGGGGGTGCTCCACGCGAAAACCGACGGCGAACGGTTTCGCGGACATCCGCACTCCCCGGGCAAGGAGCATCCGGACCGTGTCCCGCGCGGAGTGCCCGATCGCCAGCACGAGGTCCTCGCAGGGGATCTCGTCACCGGTCGACAGCCGTACCGACCGGACGGCTCCCTCACCCGTCTCAACCTCGTCGACCCTCGCACCGAACCGGATCTGCGTGCCGAGCGACGCAAGCTCCTCCCGCATCCGGACGCAGAACCTCCGGAGGCGATCCGTCCCCACGTGCGGCTTCGCCTCCCGCGACAGCTCGGGGAGGCCGGAAAATTCCGCGAAGAGGCCGATCACGTGCTCGACCAGCGGGTCCCCGATCCTCGTGCTCAGCTTCCCGTCGGAAAACGTCCCCGCCCCGCCCTCCCCGAACGACACGTTGCTCTCCGGATCCAGAACCCCCTTCTTCCAGAAATCCGCCACCTGCCGGGAGCGCTCCTCGACCGGTCGCCCCCTCTCCAGCAGAATCGGCGGCGCTCCGCTCCGGGCAAGGGCCAGGGCGGCAAACAGGCCTGCGGGACCGGCCCCCACGACGACCGGCCGCACGGGAGGAGAGCGGACGGGGGTCCCGGGAAACGGGTCGGGCGCGGGGCGGTGTGGGCGCACCGAGGCGACCCGGGAGCACACCGCCTCCTCGAGGGAGGGAGAGCGAAGGGATAGGTCCACCGTGTAGACACGCCGGATCGCCCCCTTGCGCCTGGCGTCTATCCCGCGCCGGGCGACGGAAAAGAACTCCACCTGGTCCGGAGGAACTCCTATAATGAGAAGAGCTCTCGAGAGGAGGTTCTCTTCCGGGAAACCCAGGGGAACCCGGATATCGAATATGCGCACGGACAAGAGGATCTGCCTCCTTCTCTTCCTGACTCTTGCGGCTTTCCTTCCCTCCTGCCGGGGTTTGGTCAAGGGTGCCTTCAAGACCCCGAAGGTCAGGGTGATCGACGTGATGCTCACGTCGAACCCGCTCGACGATCCCAGGAAGCCGTGGGATGCCCTCCTGAGGCTCGAGGTGAACAACCGGAACGACTACCCCCTGGAGGTCTCCTACGTCGCCTACTCCGCGATCCTCGGACGGGAAACGATCGCGGGGGGGGAGCACCGTGAGAAGATCCACCTCGGCGCGTCGGGTCTGACGGTGGTGAAGGTGCCCATCACCCTCTGGCCCGAAGCCTTTCTGATCGCCTGCCGGGGCGTTCTCGTCAGCCGGAACATCTCCTACGAGTTCAACGGGTCCGTCGGCCTTGAGACCAATGTGGTCGGCGTCGTCCGGATCCCCTTCTCCAAGACGGGGGGGTTCGACCCGGTCGAGTTCATCAGGCGGAAAGGGTTCTTCTTCAATTGACCGGGCACGGAGGATCGCCCCCCGATCCCCCGCGAAGAAGCGCCTTCATTATACAAAGACATCTTCCACGCGACATCATTCCAAAAACCTTCTTACCAGGAAAAAGAACGTTTCCGCGCCCAAAAAGATCATTGCCCGCCGGTGCGACGTCGACGTTGGCCCGGAAATTCCCCTGTGTTTGACAAAAGACCCGAAAAATGTATAATTTTTCTCTTTCCATTCGACCTTTTCACCAATTCATCCTTCCGGGAGGATGCGACATGGCCGTCAAAGTCGGGATCAACGGGTTCGGGCGGATCGGACGTCTTTTTTACCGCGCGGCATACAAGGACCCCGCGCTTACCATCGTCGCCGTCAACGACATCACCGACGCGAAAACGCTTGCCCACCTCCTTAAGTACGACTCCGTCCACGGGCGGTTCGAGGAGGCGGTCGAGGTCCGAGGCGACGCGCTCGTCGTCGCCGGGAAAGAGGTAAAGGTCTTAGCGGCGAAGGACCCCTCCGAGCTTCCCTGGAAGAAGCTCGGGGTGCAGGTGGTCATCGAGTCCACCGGAAAGTTCACCGACCGGGAGGGCGCGGGAAAGCACCTCCAGGCGGGCGCGGAACGGGTGATCATCTCGGCGCCGGCCAAGGATCCCGACGCCACCTTCGTGATGGGGGTGAACGAGAATACATTCGACCCGTCAAAGCACCGGATCATCTCCAACGCATCCTGCACGACCAACTGCCTCGCGCCCGTCGCGAAGGTCCTTCTCGACGCCTTCGGCATCGAGCGGGGTCTCATGACCACGATCCACGCGTACACCAACGACCAGAGGATTCTCGACCTTCCGCACAAGGACCTGCGACGTGCCCGCGCGGCAGGGCTGTCCCTGATCCCGACCACCACCGGCGCCGCGAAGGCGGTGGCGCTCGTGATCCCGGAACTCAAAGGGAAACTCGACGGGATGGCGATCCGCGTCCCGACGCCCAATGTTTCCGTGGTGGACCTGACGGTGGAACTGTCGAAGGCGGCCACCGTGGAAGAGATCAACGGCGTAGTCAAAAAGGCGGCGGAAGGGCCGCTGAAGGGAATTCTCCGGTACGTCGACGAGCCGCTGGTGTCCATCGACTTCAACCACACTCCCTACTCCTCGGAGTTCGACTCCCTCTCGACCAAGGTCATCGAGGGGACGATGGTGAAGGTCCTGGCGTGGTACGACAACGAGTGGGGATATTCCTGCCGCACGGTGGACCTCGCAAAGCACGTGGCAGGGGCAGCTTGAGGGGATGCGAAACCCCGTCATCGCCGGCAACTGGAAGATGTACAAGACCGCGGACGAGGCGGCGTCCTTTGTCCGGGAGTTTCTCCCTCTCGTGGCCGACGCGGGCGGCGTGGAGATCGTCCTCGCCCCTCCCTTCCCCTCCCTCGCCGTCGTCGCCTCCCTGACGCGCGGCACGGGGGTAGGCGTCGCGTCGCAGAACGTCCACTTCGCGGAGGAGGGAGCGTACACGGGGGAGGTCTCCGCCCGGATGGTCAGAGACGCGGGGGCCGCCTACGCCATCGTCGGGCACTCGGAGCGGCGGCAATATTTCGCGGAGACCGACGAGTTCGTGAACCGCAAGGTACGGGCCGCCCTCGCCGAAGGGATCGTCCCGATCCTGTGCATCGGGGAAACCCTTGCCGAGCGCGAGTCGGGCAAGACGGTCGAGGTGGTGGAAAGGCAGATCCGCGGAGGACTTGCGGAGGTTCCGGCATCGGCCGCAGGGAGGATCCTCGTGGCGTACGAGCCCGTCTGGGCCATCGGCACCGGGAAGACGGCGACGCCCGACCAGGCCCAGGAGGTCCACGCCTTCCTCCGTGATACACTGAAAAAGATGTGGGGAGACGAGGCCGGGAACTCGGTGCGGATCCTTTACGGAGGGTCCGTCAAACCGGAGAACATCGCCTACTTGATGGACCGGGAGGACATCGACGGGGCGCTCGTCGGCGGGGCGAGCCTTACCGCCGGCTCATTCGCGAAAATAGTGAAGTGCTGACAACGGAGGAACCGTAAAGCGCAATGTACACTACTCTGCTCGTAGTCCTGCACATCGTGGTGTCCCTGGTCTTGATCCTCATCATTCTCCTGCAGACGGGGAAGGGGGCCGACATCGGGGCCGTCTTCGGCGGCGGCGGCTCGCAGACCCTGTTCGGGTCGAGCGGACCAACCAGTTTTCTGGGCAAGCTTACGGCCGCGGCAGCGGTCATCTTCATGCTCACGTCCTTGTTTCTGGCATACTTTTCGGGAAAGAGGCCCGCGTCCAGCATCATGGAGGGGGGAACGCCCGTTCAGACGATGCCGGCGCCGGCAGGCCAGCCCGCAAGCCTTCCGCTACCGGAAGGGTCCCCGGCGACGCCGGGAGGAACGGCCCCGCTTGCCCCCGCCCCGCAAGGGACACCCTCCCCTCCGGGGAAGTAGACCGCCAAGCCATCCACGTCCGCAGGGGGCGGCCGGCGCGGCGCCGCCCCGCCCCTTTTCCTTACCGTCCCGTTCTCCGGATCTCCTGGGTCAACTGGTGGGCCCGCCTGGCCGGGTCGGGGATCCGGTAGCGGGAACAGAGGGAGAGCACGAGGGAAACCGACGACGGAAGATCCGCCAGGTGCCCGGGCGACACGAAGACCGGCTTGACGCCCGCCCTCGTCCGGACAACGGCCCCTACGGTCTCCCCTTCAAGCGTAAGGAACGCCGTGTCCCCTTTCTTTAGCCCCGGAGCTCCATGCTCCCCCACGAGGCGTTTCTTGGCGCACCCGACGCTCGGCACGTGAAGGAGGACCCCCATGTGGGAGGCGATTCCCAGCCGCCGTGGGTGGGCGGCACCGTGCCCGTCGAAGAGCATGACGTCGGGCCGGCGGGAGAGCTTTCCCCACGCGGCCACGACCGCCGGACCCTCGCGGAACGTGAGAAAACCGGGAACGTAGGGGAACCGGACTCGGCGGACAGCCGTCCGCTCCTCGAGGACGGTCTTCGACGCAAGGTCGAAAACGACGATGCACGCCGCCACCACGTCCTTCGTGCCGAGGAAGGTCACGTCGGCGGCCCCTGCCAGCCGGACGCGGTCCAGGCGGAGCGGGACGTGGCGGACCAGGGACCGGAGGCGTTCCTGGACTTCCCGGGCCTCCGGGACCGAGGACACGTGGAGCGACTGTTTTTTTTCCGGATCCATAAATTCAAAAACCCCGGCGATTTCTCGCCGGGGTTTTAATTTTCGGGGGATATACCCCTCGGGGCGCATACGCCCGGTCCTTAGATCACCTTGGTGACGTTTGCCGCCTGCGGTCCCTTGGGGCCATCTGTGATCTCGAATTCAACGCGCTCTCCCTCTTTCAACGACTTGAAGCCTTCACCCTTGATGGCGCTGAAGTGGACGAATACATCCGGTCCACCTTCCTGGGCGATGAAGCCATACCCCTTCGCATCGTTGAACCACTTCACGGTGCCTTGAGCCAATTGCGTGTACCTCCTTCTTGAAATGCGTGTCAAACCTGAGCAAAACGCCCAAAATTTGAAACAGAGAAAACTGTACCAACCGGCCTATCTCCCTGTCAAGGAAGAAAACCCCGGAAGAAAACATCGGAAAACTTTTCCGTATTTTCCGGGTTTCACCGGGCGTAGGAGGATGTTCACCCCGATGGAACAAGGAGGAAGGGATCATGAAGAAGGGACTGACGACAGCTCTGGCCGCCGCCCTCGCGATGGCGATGGCCGTTCCGGCATTCGCCGGGAGGATAGATCACAGGCAGCAAAACCAGCAGAAGCGCATCCACCAGGGCGTTCGCAACAGGTCTTTAACGCCTAAGGAAACGGCGCGCCTTGAACGGCAGCAGATTCGGACCGAGCGGATGAAGCGCAGATTCCGGGCGGACGGGAAAATCACCCGCCGCGAACGGGCCCGGGTGCACCACCGGCTCCACCATGCGAGCAGGCACATCTGCCGGGCGAAGCACAACCGTCGGGGAGCCTGGTAGGGAGAGCGGGCGGGCGGGGTGGTACAATACGTACGTGACCCCACCCATAATCGTCAGCGCCTCGCGCCGCACGGACGTGCCCGCCTTCCATTCGGACTGGTTCTCCGCGTGCCTTTCCCGCGGAACCGCCGAATACCGGAACCCCTATTCCGGTAAACCGGCATCCGTTTCCCTGGACAAGGAGTGCGTGGCGGCCTTTGTTTTCTGGACCCGCGACCCCCGGCCGTTCTTTCCCGTCCTTTCTCGAATCGAGCGGGAGGGATTCCGTTCCGTGTTCCATTTCACCGTGACGGGGCTCTCCCGGGAGATGGAACCCAACGTTCCCCCCTTCGCGGAAACGGTTGCGGCTTTCCGCAGGCTGTCGGAGACGATTGGCCAAAGACGCGTGCTGTGGAGGTTCGATCCTCTCCTGCCCGGAGAGGATGCAGAGACCCTGGTGGCGCGGTTCGACAGGGTATCGGAGGCGCTTGCCGGACTGTCCACCCGGTGCACAGTGAGCCTTGCCCATCCCTATCGCAAGAGCCTGCGGGCCACCCGCCACATCCCGGGGATCTGGGAGGAGTCGCCTTCCTTGCGGCCCGCCGTGGAATGGATCGTTGCCCTGGGAAAGGCGCGGGGATTTGACATGTTCTCCTGCTGCGCGCCCCTGCTCGCCGGGTGGGGGATCCCTCCCGGTGCTTGCGTGGACGGCGGCTACCTGCGGAGCCTGTACCCCGGTGCCGACATCCCCGCATCCCCCTCTCCGGTGCGCCCCGGGTGCCTCTGCCAGGCTTCGCGGGACATCGGCTCCTATCACACCTGCCGGCACGGCTGCCTGTACTGCTATGCCGCGTGACCGAAGGCCCGTCCTGCCGAAGCGGTATTCCCTCCGGGAAGTCCCGTCGGGAGCGGGAAAGATCGACTACGAGGGCGTGCTGAACCCGCAGCAGCGGGAGGCGGTCCTCCATGGGGACGGTCCCCTGCTCGTCATCGCCGGAGCCGGGACGGGCAAGACGCGCACGCTCATCTACCGGGTGGCCCGTCTCGTGGAAACCGGCGTCCCTCCGCCTTCCGTCCTCCTCCTCACCTTCACGCGGAGGGCCGCCGAAGAGATGCTCCGGCGCGCTTCCCTCCTCCTCGACCGGCGGTGCGAGAACGTGGCTGGCGGCACCTTCCACTCCTTCGCGAACTCCCTCCTGCGGCGTCACGCAGGAGCGATCGGGTTCGGCGAGAACTTCACCATTCTCGACCGTTCCGACTCGGAGGACCTGATCGGACTTCTCCGGCAGGAGGTCCACACCGCCCACAAGACGGTGCGCTTTCCGCGGAAGAAGACCCTCGCGGACCTCGTAAGCCGGGCGGTCAACCGGGGCGAGGACCTGACAACCGCCGTGGAGAGGGACGCGCCGCACTTTCTGTACTGCCTGGACGATATCCTGCGGATCCACAAGCTCTACGAGGCGGCGAAGCGGGAGCGGAACCTGATGGACTACGACGACCTGCTCGTCCATCTGGAGACCCTCCTTCGGGAACACGAAGGGATCCGGAGGGCGGTCTCCGAGACGTACCGGTACATCCTGGTGGACGAATACCAGGACACGAACCGAACCCAGGCGGAGATCTTGAGGCTCCTGGCGGCCACCCACGACAACGTGATGACGGTGGGAGACGACTCCCAGAGCATCTATTCGTTCCGCGGCGCATGGTTCCGCAACATCCTCGACTTCCCCTCGGATTTCCCCGGGGCCAAGGTGGTCTACCTGGAGGAAAACTACCGGAGCGTCCAGCCGATCCTGGACGTGACCAACGAGATCATCGCCCGGGCGGCGGAAAAGTTCCCCAAGCGGCTGTTCACCGTCCGGGGGGGCGGGGAGAAACCGACGATCCTGTCGGCCCCGAACGAGCGGATCCAGTCAGCCTTCGTCGCGGACCGGATCCTCGAGCTTACCGAGGAGCACGACATCCCTCTCCGGGAAATCGCCGTCCTGTTCCGGGCAGCCTACCTGTCCTTCGACCTCGAGGTCGAGCTCGCCAAAAGGCATATCCCGTACCGGAAATACGGCGGATACAAGTTTCTGGAAACCGCGCACGTGAAGGACGTGACCGCCCATCTTCGGCTGATCGAGAACCCGCGGGACAACTTGAGCCTCTCCCGGGCGCTGATGCTCATCCCCGGCGTGGGGCGCAAGCGCAGCGCGGAGATATCCCGCCGCGCCCATGAGGAAGCGTCGCACTCCCCCATCCTCTCCTCGCTTGCCGCGATGAAGGGCTCGGAAGGCGCAGCCCGGCTATCCGGGTGCATCCGGGAACTCACGGAGAACCCGTCCCCGCCCACGGAAGCCCTTGCCCGGATCCTGGCCTACTACCGCCCCCTCCTGGAGGCGAAGTACGACGACTACCCGCGCCGGCTCAAGGACCTCGAGCACATCGAGTCGCTCTGCGCCCGTCACCGCACGCTGTCCTCGTTCCTCGCGGAGATCACGCTCGAACCGCCGGAGGCTTCCGTGGGGGACATCGTGGCCCCGGACAGAGACGGCGATACCCTCACGCTGTCGACGATCCACTCCGCCAAGGGGCTGGAATGGAAAGTCGTTTTCCTTCTCTGGGTGCTGGACGGGAAGATACCGCTGGCGCGTGCAGCGGAGGACGGGGAGGAAATGGAGGAAGAGCGGCGGCTCCTCTACGTCGCGGCGACCCGGGCGAAGGACACGCTGGTTCTCACCTATCCCGTCAACATCTATGAAAGGGCGTCCGGCACGGTGCTGTCTCTGCCGTCCCGGTTCGTGGAGGACATTCCGCCGGGAATACTTCCCCGGTACGCGTTGATCGAATAGTTACAATTTTTCCCGGTCCTCGAACACCTTCCCGCACCAGCTGCAGTAAGGGGATTCGCGCGGGAGCCAATGGTTACACCGCAGGCACTGCTTCTCCGGCTTGACCTTTTCCTTCTCCTCTTCATCGCCTTCCCACATGTCTTCGTCGTACTTCCAGTCGTCCCGCGGCATGTGTCACCTCTGGGTGAACCTGGCGGCCTCGCGGTGCGGCGCCGCCTCGGGTAGATCATACCATCCAGGTCCTCATTTCCGTTCGGGAAAAGAAAAGGGGCGAACCCCCAAGGGAACCGCCCCTTTTTCGTCACACCGGTTTTAAGGTCTGCCGGTCCTGCTTTGGATCCCCCTCAGAAAGCGCCCTTCTCCTTCGTGTAGGCAAGGCGCCCCCCGGCCAGGATGATCTCGATCTGGCGATCTGTTAGGGTGTGCTTCACCTTGAACTCGAAATCCTTCGTCACGTTCCTTGCCTTGACCGTCGATCCCTTCGTGATCGCCTCCCGGATGTCCGGGATCTCGATCCGGTCCCCCTGGTCGATCCGGTCGTAGTCCGCCTCGTTGTCGAACAGGAGGGGAACGATCCCGAAGTTGATCAGGTTGGCCGAGTGGATCCGCTCGAACGACTTGGTGATGACCGCCCGGACACCCAGGTGGCTCGGACAGATCGCCGCGTGCTCCCGCGAGGAGCCCTGGCCGTACGACATCCCGCCCACGACGACGTTGTGGACGCCCTTGGCCTTGTTCTCGAGCGCGCGACTGCTGAACGTGGGGTCGACCCCCTCGAAGACGAACTCGGCGTACTTGCCGATGTTGGAGCGGTACTTGAGCCTGCCCCCCGCGGGCATGATGTGGTCCGTGGTGATCTTGTCCCCGGTCTTCAGGGCCACCTCGCCCTGTATCGATTCCGGGAGAGGTACATTTTCCGGTGGATTCCCGATGTTCGGTCCCCTGGACACCGTAACCGTCGACGGGTCCTCTGCGGGCGGCAGCACCATCGAGTCGTCCACCAGGAACTTCTTCGGGACCTTCACATCCGGGAACTCGATCCCGAGCTCGTCGGCCACGTCCCGCGGGTCGGCCATCTCGCCCTTGAGAGCACACGCGGCGGCCGTCTCGGCGGAGACGAGGAAGATCCCGGCGCTCCTGGTCCCGGAGCGGCCCTCGAAGTTCCGGTTGTTGGTCCTGACCGAAACCCCGCCCGAGGGGGGCGCCTGCCCGGCCCCGATGCAGAACCCGCATGCCGTCTCGAGGATCCTGGCCCCGGAGGTCACGAGGGTCGCGATGCTGCTCTCCTTTGCCGCCATCTGGAGGACCTGGCGCGATCCGGGTGCGACGCCGAAGGAGACGTTTTCCCGTATCAGCCTGCCGTTCATGATCCTGGCAAGCGTCGTGATGTCCTTGTAGGAGGCGTTCGTGCACGACCCGACGAGGACCTGGTCGACCCTCTTGCCGGCAATGTCCTTCACGCGGGCGACGTTATCGGGGCTGTGCGGCTGGGCGACCATCGGTTCGAGTCCGGAGAGGTCGATGTCGATCACCCGGTCGTACTTCGCGGTGGGGTCGGCCGCAAGTTTCACCCACTGGTTCTCCCGCCCCTGCGCCTTTAGAAACGCCTTCGTCACCCTGTCGGACGGGAAGAGCGAGGTGGTGACGCCAAGCTCGGCCCCCATGTTGGTGATCGTGGAGCGCTCCGGGACGGACAGGGTGGCCACCCCCTCCCCGCCGTACTCGATGATGCATCCCACGTTCCCCTTGGTGGTGAGGATCTCGAGCAGCTTGAGGATGACATCCTTGGCCGCCACCCAGGGGCGAAGCTGTCCGGTGAGGTTCACCTTGACCACGCGGGGGTAGGTGAGAAAGAAGGGGCCGCCCGCCATCGCCACGGCGACGTCCAGGCCTCCGGCCCCGATCGCCATCATCCCGATCCCTCCGCCGGTCGGCGTGTGAGAGTCGGATCCGAGCAGCGTCTTGCCGGGGGCGCCGAACCGCTCCAGGTGGACCTGGTGGCAGATGCCGTTGCCGGCTCGTGAGTAGTAGACCCCGTGCTTCGCTGCGACCGTCTGGAGGTAGAGGTGGTCGTCGGCGTTTTCGAACCCTTCCTGCAGGGTGTTGTGGTCGACGTAGGAGACAGAGATCTCGGTCTTCACCCGGGGAACGCCCATCGCCTCGAACTGCAGGTACGCCATCGTCCCGGTGGCGTCCTGGGTGAGCGTCTGGTCGATCCGGATGGCGACCTCCTTGCCCGCCTTCCTCTCCCCCGACACGTAGTGGTTCTTGATAATCTTTTCGACGATATTCCTGCCCACGATGCTCCTCCTTCCCCTGTCCGGGGCTGTATGTTGGATGGCATTTCGCCGGATTGTCGACAGTATCCGAACGGAGGAACGACTCATGATACGAAATGAGGGAAGCAATGGCAATCCATAGATGACGGGGGACCAAGAAAATTCCTGTCCTGCGCGGGATGAGAAGTGGGGGGGTTACTCTTGGCTTAGTGGTATTACCAACAGGCTGGGGGATTTCACCCAATCGACCCCAATGCAAGAAGTTTTATTATCTTGTAAGCATATATTTCATTTAATAATTCTCTAGTAATTGCGTTGGTGTAATTATTGCACGATTAAAATATTGGTACCTTTGTATCGAATTTTTCGTACACTGAATACCGACATTCTGTATTCAGTATACGGAAAAGTAGAAACGCGAGGGAAAATGCCGCACGGCACAGAGTATCCGCTTCCCGCCTTGAAGGAAGGTATGACCGTAATGCGCGGAACGAGGCTGTCCTTCCCGATCTTTCTTCTCCTGCTTCTTCTCGGTCCGTGGCATGCCCTTGCGGCAGATTTCCGGTTCCAGAGCTCCACGCAATACCTCTGGTACACGGACCCTTTCAAGAACGAAGACCAAAGCGACATCGTGCAGTATTTTAATATCGGCGCGTCGAAGATCGACAAGGCGGGCCGGTTCTCCGCCTTCGGCTACGGCAGAATATCCCAACAGTTCGGCAGCGAGACAGACGTCCTCCTGGGAGACGATGAGGATATCCTCGGCCGTCTCTACTTCCTTTACGTGAACTATTCCCTCCCGAAGCAGCGCGGAGACATCCGGCTGGGACGACAATACGTCGCCGTGGGAGCCGGCGCGGGAACCATCGACGGCATCCGGGTCGACGTTCGGAACCTGGGGCCTGTCGTCATTTCGACGTTCGCCGGGTACGACGTGCGGTTCGCCGAGACGACGGACGACACCTCCTCGGGGAACTACCTGGTCGGCGCCTCCGCGGGAGCATCCTTCTTCCCGGGAAACAACCTCGAGGTCAGCTACCTGTGGAAAATCGACGACGGCGACATCATCCGGGAGATGCTGGGGGTGCACGCGGACCAGAGGATACTCGGCAAGGCGAAAGGGTACGTGGACTGGCGATACGACGTCCTGCACGAGGCAAACAGCGAATTCCTGGCCGGAGCCACGCTCTTCCTCTTCCCCGGGCTCATCACGATCACCGGCGAATATTTCACCTCCTACCCGACCTTCGACGCCGACACGATCTACACCGCCTTCGCCGTCACGGAGTACTGGGAGGCCCTGGGCCGGGTCGACTACATCGTCTCCGACCAGGTAACGCTCTACGGGTCCTACACGCATTCCGACTACGAGGGGCCCACCGCCGACACCGGCACGATCGGCATCAAGGCAAGCCCCAAGCGGATCGCCAACCTTAAGGGGTACGCCTCGGTCGACCTCCGGAGCGGCTACCCGGGAGACCTGACCGGTTTCCGGATCTCCGCCAATTACACCTATAAGAAGACGTTACTGGCGGCAGGGCTCACCCACGACGTGTTCCAGAGGGATTCGATGACCGATGACTTCACCGCAAAGAAATACTGGGCAGGGGGATCGTACGAGTTCCGCAAGAACATGACCGCGAAGCTCCGGGTCGAAAACACCGTAACCCGCCAGTTCGAAGACGAGTTCCAGGGGCGGGCATCGGTCGACATCCGCTTCTGAACCGAGGCGGGGAGAAAGGTCTAAAGGATAGAGAAGCCATGAACCATCCGCTCCGTTTCCTTCTGCTCCTTCTGCCGGCGGTCTTCCTCGCTGCGACCTCCTTCGCAAGGGAAGACCACAGGGCGTACGCGGACCTGAAGTTTGAGGAATGCGCAGAGTGCCACATCGGGGAAGGGGTTCCTCCGAACCACGGAGGGGGGTGGCAGAAAGAGCATCGGATCCCCGCCGCCGGCCCTTCCCGCAATTGCTTCGAATGCCATGGCATGAGCTGGTGTCAGGACTGCCATCAGGGGGGCGGAATCCAGGCTTCTCTTTCCCGGAGCCAGTGGAAACGGGACATCGAGCCCGAAAGCCATCGAAGCGACTGGATCTCGATCCATCCGATCCAGGCGCAGAGCAGCCCGCAGCGGTGCCAGCGGTGCCACGAAGCGAAGTTCTGTTCGGACTGCCACGGGCGGCTGAACGTGACCTCCCGCACGATCCGGGACCACGCGAACTCGGGGTCGACGCAGAGCTACATCGCGGCGTTTCCCGACCAGCACGCGGCGGAGGCGCGGCGCAACCTGGCCTCCTGCCAGTCGTGCCACCCGGAAGGAGACGTCTGCCTTACCTGTCACTCGGCGAAGCTCGGCCTGAGGGTCAACCCGCACCCGAGAGATTTCAAGGGGAGTAGGATCCGGTCGCGGAGCAACAACCGCTCGTGCCGGGTCTGCCACGATTCGTAAACGGATGCTCGGAACGGAGGACGGAACCATGAGACGGCGGAGAACACACGATGCGATCCCGGGAATGCTTCTGGTCCTGGTCGCGATAGTAGCCGGTTGCGGTTCCTCGGGAAACCGGGAAGGCGCTATCGGAACGGCGGGAACTTCCGCCGTGGTGGTCCAGAAGGGAGACCCGGTTCTCCCCGCCGCTTCGGGGTACGCCGGTTCGCGGGCGTGCGCCGACTGCCATCCGAATCAGTTCGAGGGATGGGGAAAGTCCCTCCACAACGCACCGCTGAAAACCGTGGCCGAACTCGGTGACGGGATTTTCGTCAACGATGCGAACGGCAACAACGCGAACGATTTCCGGGACGGACTCGATCTGCAGACGCAACCTGCCTTTGCCGCTTTTGGCAACAACGCCCCGGTCCTGAGCTTCTCCGGCGGGAAGTATTTCGCCACGATCGGAGCGGTGACGTACGAGGTCCAGAGGACGCAGGGAGGAAACGGCTACTGGAAGCAGCGATTTCAGACCCGGATCGGAAATAGTTACTACATCCTGCCGTTCCAGTTCAACGAAAAGACCGTGGAGTATGTCCAGTACAACGCTTCCCACTGGTATGACGGAACCGCCCCACGATTCACGGCGCCCGGTACCGACAACAACCTGGTCCCCCAGTTTGCCGCTCTGAACAACGCAACGGACAAGAAGGGAACGGCCCGGTCCTGGGAGAACCGATGCGCCGGCTGCCACCAGACGGGGCTCGCCGTCGAGGCGCAGACGACCAACTACGGAGGGACCGACGTCCTGGAAGTCGTGACGGGCTACTCGGAGCTGAACATCGGCTGCGAGAACTGCCACGGGCCAGGCGCCACGCACGCGGCCACCCGGAACCCGGCGGACATCATCAACCCGGAAAATTTCAAGGCCTTGGGCGTCGTCGGTCTCCGCGCGGGGAACCAGGTCTGCGGGTCCTGCCATGAACGCGGGGAGGGGAACGCCGAGTTTGCCGGGATGTCCCTGCCCCTGGAGTACCCGAGCCGATTCGTTTCGGGGGTTGTGGAACTGCCGCTACCGGGGGACTCCATTGTCGACAACACCACGGGGAACCCGTTCGCGATCCTCAACACCTCCTCGGCGTACTACGGCGTCCCCCCGCTCCGCTTCTTCAGCGCCTACGAGAACTGGTACGACGGCGCCACCTTCACCTACGATTTCCCGATTTACGTCGCCTCCCGGCAGCACCACCAGCAGTGGACGGATCTGGAACAGGGTCCGCACTCCGCGGACGTAAGCGGCAACACCTGCTGGAGCTGTCACGACCCGCACGAGGCGGCGGGCGATCACCAGGTGAGGGATTCCATCACCGCGGACGGCGTGACTCTTCCCACCGGTAACGACGACAACACCCTTTGCCTGGCGTGCCACGCCGCCGACTTCGGGCTCACCGTCAACGAGGTAAAAAACGGCGGCGGCCCCGTCGAGACCGCGGTCCTGGCACACATGGGGACGGAGGCCGTCATGGGGACCGTGGAGTACGACCCCGTGGGGACCGGCGTGGGAAGATGCTCCAAGTGCCACATGCCCAAGACGGCCAGCTCGGCCATTCGGACCGCCATCGGTCTCGGGAATATTCTTGAAGGGGACATCCACGCCCATACCTTCAACTTCCTCTGGCCCAGCGTGAACACCCTCGTGCCCGGAAACGGGAGCGAGATGGTCAGCGGCTGCTACGTGGCGGGCTGCCACAACGACGACCCGGCCGATCCCCTTTACGCAAAAAGCGTTGCGGACTGGTCCCTCTCCGGCCACGCCGACTTCACCGGGGAACCTTTCCGGCACTGGGATGAGGACGGAGCCATCCCGACTTCCTGCGCGAAATGCCACAGCAGGCCCGGCTTCGTGGACTTCGCCACGGACGAGGTCGTAAATGAGGAGGCAAAGCTGGGGACCACGATCTCCTGCGGCGCGTGCCACACCGAGGAAGGGGACGGCACCACCTTGTGGGACAAGCGGGCGATCTATACGGCGCTGGACAACGTCCTCTTCCCTTCCGGGCTGAGGGCGAACCTGGCCAACGACAGCAACATCTGCATGACCTGCCACCAGGGCCGGGCCGCCAAGAAGACGGTGGACGACGCGATCGCGGCCAACCCGGCCGGCCCCTATTCCTTCATCAACATCCACTACTTCGCGGCCGCCGCCACGCTCTTCGGAACCGAGGTGAAGGGCGGGTACGAGTACGACAACCTCGTCTACGTGGGGCGGTTCGACCATGCCTCCCCGTTCCGCGACACCTGCATCAATTGCCACATGGGAAGGGCCGACGACCTGCTCGAGAACAACCACACCTTCGAGCCCAGGACGGCCTACTGCCTGCCCTGCCACGCGGCGGCCATCGACAACCCGTCCGACCCCGCGCATCCGTTCCGCGACATCCGCTTCTCAACCCAGGCCGGGGGAACTCTCGGGATCGATTTCAATGGGAATGGAAACGCCACGGAGGGGCTTTACTTCGAGATCTGGGACACCCTGGTCCCTGGCCTCCTGGCGGAGATCCAGCAGTATGCGGGGACCGTCATCGGGACGAATATTGCCTACGACCCGGTCACCTATCCGTATTTCTTCAAGGACAACAACGGCAACGGGATCGTCGACCCGGACGAGGCGAATTTCGCAAACAGGTACAACCTGTTCGACGCCACGCTGCTTAAGGCGGCCTACAACTACCAGGTCGTTCAGAAGGATCCGTGCGGGTACGTGCACAACGGACAGTACATCATCCAGCTGCTCTACGACTCCACGCGGGACCTGGGAGGGGACACCGCCGTGGCGGCCTACATCCGGCCGTAGCGGTTCCCCTGCCCAGTGGGCAATATTCCTTAAACCCCCAGACCGTAACCTGTTCAGTAGTTTGGCAGTCCGGGCGGGCCCTTCGGAGCCCGCCCGTTTTTTATCCTCCACAGGGCGCCCGGCGACCGGCCCGAAAACGCACCCTCCTCGCCGGAAGTATATTCGTCTATTTTTTTCCGGTAAATTCCAAATACCATTTTATTTTTGTTGACAGCTATTCCTGATTTCGGTATACAGTATTCTATGTCTACATCGTAACTCTACGTCGACGTCGTATGCTGCACCGCCAGCACCTGCAGTCAACTGGCTGTTTCTACTATAGTATTGTCGTTCTTGCGTTCTTACTGTTCCGTCATTCCCGATTCTTCCATTAAGTAAAAAGGAAGGCAGCAGGGAAACATCGGAACCCAACCCATAATCGATTTCTTAAGAAAGGAGGTGATGAGGAGGAAACAAACAACGTTCTGGGAAGCTCCGTTCCCAAGCTGCAGGTAGACGTACCGCACGCAAGAGGGGAATAAAGAGGGGAAGAAGATTTACCGCTCACAATCTTAGAGGTTTAAGGAGGGAAGAGTGAGAAAGCATTTAATCCTGCTCAGTGTTCTATTTCTCATCATGCCACTCATGTTCCTGGGTTGCGAGGGAGACGACGGGGCTCAGGGCCCACAGGGCGAACAAGGAGAGCCAGGAACTCCTCCTGGCGGTCCGGGTCCAGGTCTCCAAGTGGCCGAGGGTTGTCTCGTCTGCCACGGCGCCGGAAAGATCATTGACGTCGCCGTAGCACACGACACGACAACCGGGCCGGTGACGGCGGTCATCACCGACGCTTCGTTCAACCCGGCCGACAACACCGCGTCGGCAACTTTCACCTTTGCGGCAGAAGACGTTGAGGGAAATCCGGTACTCGTAGACCTCACAGAACCGATCTCTGCCACGGACAACAGACTGGC
>Ga0255054_10000081_pt1 | contig 46726 bp, 44 predicted proteins | sample JV7_2_23_MG_FD_188634 | JGI IMG/M metagenome (GOLD analysis project Ga0255054, IMG submission 188634) | Seawater microbial communities from Jervis Inlet, British Columbia, Canada - JV7_2_23 | ecosystem: Environmental > Aquatic > Marine > Inlet | place: Canada: British Columbia | collected... | reverse complement strand
TCGTTGAACCAGCTTCGCGGGTTCAGATCCGAGGCCAATAACAGAACCCGACCCAAAGGGCCGGGTTTCAATGATTTCGTAGCGGGGGCGGGATTTGAACCCGCGACCTTCGGGTTATGAGCCCGACGAGCTACCAGACTGCTCCACCCCGCGTCGGTGGAGAGGTCATTTTAGTTCGTGTCGTCACCCAATGCATAAAGGGCCTCCCAATGGCTCGGGTGTGGGATGACTTCGCCGCGGCGGATGAGGGAGCAGTAGGACTTGCTGAGACCGGTGGCCTTGACGATCGTCTTGAGGGGAATGTCTGAGAGCTTGGGAAGGATCTGGGTCCGGAACAATTCGGGGTTGGGACGCCCTTCTTGCTTGTCCCACTTGATATTGGCCCGTCGGCGTTTCTTCATCGAGGCTGAGCGCCTCTGTTTCGACTTCGCGCTTTCGCCTGTCTCTAGCCGTCGGGCGGCGGACCGCTCACCTGCTTCGATGAGGGCTTTGGGTCTGCATTGGTCGCAGTATCGGCTGCGTTCCCCTACTTGTGTTCCGCAGGTTCTGCATCGTGGGGATGGCCGAATTACCCGCGGCACTCCTGCTCTGGCATCTTCTTTCTCGGGTTGGTCCGTTGCGGTTCGGTTGGTCCGGGTGAGAGGCTTTGGGAGGTCCTCGCCGGGTAGGAGCCTGGCGGCTGTTTCTTCGACTATCGGCGCCAAGTGGGACGCCCACAGGGGTCCGGTGGAGGCTAGGTGATCTGATAGGGGTGGGTTGACTCGGACTGCTCCCCTGCGGGTCTCGGTGAAGTCCTCGATCGTGAACACGTGCTCTTCGAACAGTTTGAACAGCCATTCGTCGACGGCCGGTCTGACGGGTTCGATGATGTCGTAGACGAGGCTGTCTCGTCCCCGCTTGTCGACGTGGTAGACGCCGAGGCCGGGATCCAAACCCATGCCAAGACATCCCAGACGTGCCTCGGCCACCAGGATGGCATACAGGAAGTTGAGCATCGCACCGGCAGGCGATCCGGCCATACGTGGAGTCCCGGTGATAGGTGAGGAACGTTGGCCGAAGATCGTCCAGTGCTCGGCGATCCTGGGGAGCTGGTCGGCTGCGAAGTTCACCGGGATCTGCTCACACGCTTGCCAGTATTGAGATGCGATCTCCGCCTCCACTGCCAATAGGTCCGTTGTGGTCTTCGCTCGGGACAAGCCAGGGATCCTGATCTGAACAGGGTTAGCCAGGCCAGCCGCCACTTTCGATTGAGCTTTCAGTTTGGCCGCTACGAACGATCGCGCTATTTGGAGGCCGCTCGGACGTCCCGCTGCTCTCGCCTGGGCTCGGCGCAGCTCGGGTCTGTCGGCTCCGAAGTCTCCGGAGACGGCGATCACCGTTCCGTCCCGGTCGACTTGGTAGACGCTGATACCGGCGTCGCGGCACCAGTGGATAGCCGAGAAGCTGATGTATCCGGTTGCCGCTGTGATGATGAGACGGTCGAAGGGGGCGGTCGCTCGGTTGTAACGGCGTGTGCGGCGGCGGCGTCCCGAGCCGTCTTCGACGATCAGATGGTTGTATTTGGTCGAGATCTTGGCGCCCCAACCTGAGGCGACGCACACGTGGGGAAACTCGGGAGCCTCATAGGGCTGGTGGTTAGTGTCTGATGCTTGCATGAGGAGGTTCTTTCTCCTTGTGTCAGCCCCCAGGCCGCTCCAACGGTGCTGGGGGCATTTCGTATCTGTTGCTTTGTTTACAGGATGATCTCCCGGGTGGTTGTCGAATGGGCGGATTTGACGAACTCTCTGAGCATCGTCGAATTCTTGCGCGGGTACTTTTGACCGCATTTCCCACATGTCCAGGTGCGCCGTGTGGTGATCCCGGTCACTCCACAGCCCGGGTTCTCCGCGAGGTGGACGGCCTTCCGACCTGTCTGGTGTTCGGCCATCGCTTCGCGTTCTGACAATGCGAACCCATGGGCAGGGTGGGGATCAGGATCCACGAACTCATAGATCCCTCCCAGTCCAGCCGAATCCTTCTTCATCTTGCGTCTCTCGGCGCTGAGAACAATGGCCGCCTGTTGGTCAAGCGCCCACCACGACAACGGCTGCCGACAGGAAGGTTTGCCACATCGGACCTGGAAGGGGCCAGCTGTTCGTAGGGGGTCTAGCGCTCGGTTGACCTCTGCGTCGTAGATCAAAGCCTTCTGATCGTCGGCCAATTCCTCGATGCGATCCAAGAGGTCCCTTGCCAAGCCCGTCATTCTGATATTGTACTCGACCACACAACCGAAACCCCTTGTCCCGTATGGGATTTGGGACGGTGGGACCGGTCCACCGGGGAAACCCAGCCGGAAGCAATGCCCACCCCCAGCGGGGCGGCTCCAAAAGAGCTAGCCCACATGGGGGTGTTTCTTGTTTACACATAACATCGCCGATGGCATCAACGCCTCGGCTTCGCAGGTCCAACAGTCACATCAGACCTCTTGGACCAACTGTGCAGTCTCCGGAGGTTTCCGATGACTGCGGTATGCGCCAGATGCGGCCGCAGCTTCCAAGCAGGCCGGAGTACACAACGGTTCTGCTCGGCGAGTTGCCGGAAGAAACAGTGGGAACAGGAAAACCCACGTCGACAGCAGCCGGGTTCCGTCAAACGGGCCCAGTACGGATATGAGAAGCGGCCGATCATCGGCTTGGACGGTGAAGGGTTAGATGACCCTCCCCAGTATGTCTTGTTGTTGGCGTCCAATGGGGAGGGGATCAGCGATCCCGATGGCCTGACCACCGATCAATGCCTTGAGTTCCTGGTATCCCTACCGCGGAGTGCTCTCAAGTGGGGATACGGCTTCGCATATGACGTGAACATGATCCTCGGATCGTGGCCCCGCCACATCCTCACCCGGTTGTGGAATTCGATATCAACTTCGGGAGGTACGTGTTCGGTTCGGTATGGCCGGTGGTGGATCAGATGGATTCCCGGTAAACAGTTCATCGTCAAAGACACCATCAGCGGCCGGAAATGTTGTGTCTGGGACGTGTTGCCGTTCGTCCAGGGATCGTTCGTTGACTGGCTCGAAGACGGAAAGCTTGCCCCACACGAGGCGATCAATCGGATCAGGGAGATGAAAGAGCGAAGGCACCAATTCGACCAGGCGACACAGGGCGAGATTGAGAGCTACTGCGGGGACGAAGTGAAATATTTGGAGATCGGCGTCCGGCAAATGTTGAAGCTCTTCGACGCCGCTGACCTGATACCGGCCTCCTATTTCGGAGCCGGGTCGTTGGCCAGCGCCCTGATGCGAAAACACAATGTGAGGGAGTTCATCTCTCCTCCACCAGACGAGTATGCCGAGCTGATCAGAGGCGGCTTCAGAGGTGGCCGGTTTGAGCTTGCGTTCATCGGCTGGGAGATAGAAGCGTTGGCTCTCGACCTCAATTCAGCCTATCCAGACGGTGCCCGAAGACTCCCCTGTCTGAAGTGCGCCAAATGGCGGCATGTCGAGGGGGCTCCGCACACCGAGCATGCTCTGGGCCGCGTGGCGTGGGATCTCGGCGATCCCGATACCACCAGGTGGGGGCCTTTCCCGGTCAAGACCGAGGGCGGTCCTCTCAGCTATCCGACCCGCGGCGAAGGCTGGTACTGGGTAGAAGAAGCCCGGGCAGCTCAAGAAACCTGGCCGGGCAAGGTCAGAATCCTCGAATCTGTGGAACTGGATGAACGCTGCCAGCACGAACCCTTCGAATTCGTGGAGTCGGTGTACGAGGAGCGGAAACGCCTAAAAGCTATAGGAGATCCCAAACAGAAAGTCCTAAAACTGGCCCTATCCGCCTGCTACGGGAAATTGGCGCAACAGGTGGGCGATGAACCGCCATTCCAATCGCTCGCATGGGCGGGAATGATCACCGCCCACTGTCGGGCTCAGGTCCTCGACGCGATGCGCCCCGATCCGGACAACGTCAGGATGATCGCCACCGACGGTGTCCTCGTCCGCGAGATCCCAGACCATCTCACCATCGGCGACGGACTCGGCGAATGGGAAGCCAAACCTGTTGCAGAAGTACTGGCCATGCAACCCGGGCTCTATTTCTTCCGAACCGAAGACGGGAAAGAACACGTGCGATCACGCGGATTCGGCCGCGCTGACCTCACCTTCGAGAAAGCGGCACAAGCCATCGACCGAGACGTTCGACCATCTCTGCGTACTTTCATGACTCGATCACTAACAGTCTCCACTCGACGCTTTCGTGGTCTCGGTTCGGTCGTACGCCAAAAAGCTTGGAATCAGTGGCGACGCTGGATCGACCAAGAACGGAACATCCGGTTGAACCCCTGGCCACGCCGCGGGACGCTACGACTCGAAAGGGGACGCGTCGAGACGTACGCCATCGAAGAAGCGAGGAAACGCAAAAAGCAGTCAAAACATCCGAACTATCGGTGGGACGCCGAACGCGAAGCCGAACGCGAACCCACAGCCGGAGGTTCGCTGTGGTAAACGAACCCGAAGTTCCAAATTGGAAAGACGTCTGGGGCGATCCAGACCTCGGCGACTGGGACCTCGACGACATGAAAGCCCTCATCGACCCCGACGATTGGAAGATGTTCGATGAGAACATGAGCGAGGCCTACACCCAATGGCTCCAAAATGGCGGGTTCCCAGGGTCGATACCAGGATGGATGCTCTACGACATCAACGTCTTCCTCGAATGGCACGGCCTCAGACCACAGGTCTGGTGGGCCGAGTTGTATGGGCGCTGATTCTTGCTCTCCTTCTTTGGTGTCCGCGGTTCTATCTGGATGCCGGGTGAGGCCAGCCCCGCCCAGAAGCCCCGTCAGGTAGCGTGAGTCCCCACCGTTCAATTGGGGATGAGGCATGACGAGTTTCCACGACCCTCAACGTGAAGTCGAGAAACTCCGCGCTCATCTCGCTGTCCACGACAAGCCGATCGGTTTTCTGATCGGTGCGGGAGGGTCATCGGCGGTAGCCGACATGGCAGGCGATGTGCTGATACCTGCAGTCGATGCTCTTACCGAACGATGCAAGCAAGTCGTAACGGATCTTGGCGACCCGTACCCAACGGTGTACCAAAAGCTGGAGAACGAGTTTGAGACTGATCACCCTCCGAATGTTGAGGACATCCTCTCGTCGGTACGCCGCAAGATCGGCGCTATGGCTGTCGGAGATCGGCTGGCAGGTACAGATCGTCAGGTGCTTGAGCGCATCGAGGAAACCCTCCGTCGCACCATCGCAGCCGCCGCTATGCCAGCGGAAGATCGGATCCCCGGGCGGTTGCCCCATCACGCTCTTGGCCGATGGATTGGACGAATCCCTCGCTCATTCCCAATCGAGATATTTACCACGAATTACGACACGCTCTTGGAGCGGGGGCTTGAGGATCAGCGAGTTCCGTTGTTCGACGGCTTTGTCGGTAGTCGACAACCGTTCTTCAGTGCTGGCAGCTTGATGCATGAGGGCATAGCCCCTGGCCGCGACTGGGCTCGGGTTTGGAAGATTCATGGTTCGGTGAACTGGTCGCGCCAAACCATGAGGGACGGCACGAAACGCATCGTTCGGGGCGAAGAGAGCGATACCGGCGAGTTGATCCTTCCGTCCTTTCACAAGTACGACGAGTCCCGCAAACAACCTTATGTTGCGATGCTCGATCGACTCAGTCGGTTTCTCACATCTCGGGAAGACGCGGTCCTATTCGCGCTGGGATACAGCTTTGGCGACCAACACATCAATGCGGTTCTCTTCGAGGCGCTGGACTTACAGCCAAGGGTTCATGTGGTTGCTCTCCAGTACGGAGAGCTCCCTTTGGATGGTCAACTCGTCCAGAGATCCCAGCAGCATCCGAACCTCGTCGTCTACGGGCCCACCAGTGCCGTGGTCGGCGGTGTAGTAGGCGGGTGGCGCCTACTTGAGCCGGTCGACGGGACAACAGCAGGATTACTGGATGTACCTTTCGACTCAGACGGCCTGCCAGACCCAGATGAAACGCCCTTAACCGGCCGGTTCCGCCTTGGAGACTTCAACTACTTTGCAGCGTTCCTCGACGGTATCGTCGATCTGGACAGATGACCGACCCCGAACGCTCTACGCTCATCGGCCAGGTTGCGTCGGTTCGTGGTGGTTTGGTACGAGTAAAGCTTCGCGAGATCCCGTCGACCCTGGTGATGGTGGCTGGCGAGGCGTACAGAGTCGGTCAGATCGGCGCATTTGTGCGAATTCCGCTCGGCTACACCCAACTCTACGGAGTCTGTACTCAGGTTGGCGCAGACGCTGCACCCTCAGTGGCTGATGCGGCCCCGGTTCAGCTAGAGACTGCCGATACGGAACCGCTGGTCGGGTATCGGTGGCTCACTCTCGCACTGTTTGGCGAAGCTGTTGGGGGCCATTTTGAGCGCGGCGTTGGTCAATACCCGACGATAGGTGACGAGGCGCACCTCGTCACGAGCGACGACCTTGCTGTCATCTATGGCACGGGCGCATCGAACGACGCCATCACGATCGGCAGGATCGCTGACTCCGCCGGGATCCCAGCGAGGCTGCTGTGCTCGGCGCTCGTCAGCCGACACTGTTGCATCGTTGGCTCCACGGGGGCCGGCAAGTCGAATTTGGTGGCGGTCCTGCTGGAGGTACTCAGCGGAGACCAATTCCCGTCAGCGCGACTTCTGGTAATAGACCCTCACGGCGAACACAGTTCGACCGTTGGCGATAGAGGTCACGTCATTCAGACCGGTATGCACACGAAACCGGGGGTGGATCGTCTTCGCGTGCCTTATTGGGCGCTGCCGCTTGACGATCTTCTCCAGTTAACTATGGGCGATTTGCAGCCGCATGTTGTGGAGCAGATCCGTGATCGGGTACGAGAGATGAAGTTGGAGGCGGCGCAGCATCTCGATAACCCGCCTCCAGTTGGGGCGATCACGGCGGATTCGCCCCTGCCTTTCAGTATCCGACAGCTTTGGTTCGAACTTGCCGACGACGAGAAGGCGACCTATTCCGAAAACAACAACCAAACCGATCAGACAAAGAACCAGCCGCTGAATGCTGGTGATGCCGCCGCGCTTCATCCGCCCGAGTATCCACCCCCAACCTCCTACAACACAGCTCCCTATCCAAGCAAGAAGAGGCGAAGCATCGGCCGACAGCTCGATCTACTCCGAACTCGGCTACTCGACAGCCGCTATGCATTCATGTTCGACCCAACTGATTCGCATGCCCCCGACTTGCACGGGAACGTCGAAGCGGACCTTGACTCCGTTCTCGCTTCTTGGCTTGGTCGTGAGTCGCCCGTCACGATCCTCGACGTGTCGGGTCTCCCGGCAGAAGTGCTTCGTCCTGTCGTCGGGAGCATGATTCAGTTGGTCTATGACGGCCTGTTTTGGGCGGCAGAGCTTGGCGTCGGTGGCCGTTCCCAACCTCTTCTAGTGGTCGTCGACGAAGCGCACCGGTTCCTACCTGAGGGAGAAAGTTCCGTCGCATCTAATGCGTTTGCTCGCATTGCCAAAGAGGGCCGGAAGTACGGTGTGGGACTCGCCATTGTCACCCAGCGCCCGTCGGACGTCGATCAGGCAATCCTCAGTCAATGCGGAACCATGCTCGCTCTGAGGCTGACTAATACTCGTGATCGCAATTCGGTGGCTGCTGCTCTCCCCGACGATCTAGGAGGCCTTGCAGATCTCCTGCCTTCGTTGCGGACCGGCGAAATGCTCGCGATCGGTAGCGCAGTTCCAGTTCCATCGCGGGTTCGCGTTCGAAAGGCAATCCACAAGCCCATCGGGGACGACCCACCACTCCCAGAAGCTTGGCTTTCTCCAGAGCGCCCAGACTCAGCACAGTACGCGGATGCTGTTCGCAACTGGCGCGCCCAGTCCCTACCGCAAACCGATACAGATCAGGAGCAGTTATGACGATGCCGGAAATGACCGCCGTTGATTCCTCGAACCTTGAGTCAGTCGGTTACGACGAGGCCAATCGCGAGCTCTACGTGCGATTCCTCGATAACCAGACCTATGTCTACTCGGAGGTTCCACCGCAACTGTACGAAGAACTGCTCCAAGCACCATCCAAGGGAAGCTTCCTTAATCGCGCTATCAAGGGCGCATACATCTACCGCCAACTTTGACACGCGACGTTGTAGGCGAATCACGTCCGGTGTCTGTGGATTCCGCTTAATACAGCTCGCTTGGCGTGGTTTAGTGGCTTTTGGCGGGGGCCGTGGGCCTTGGCCTTGCGTCGGTGCCCCCAGCAGACACACATGAGCCCGACGAGCTACCAGACTGCTCCACCCCGCGTCGGTGGACCAATGATTCTATGGCGAACCCGACCGTAGGACAAGATTGCTCACTCCTCCACTTGCCTGTACTCCTCGTCGCTGACCTTGTCCGCCCAAGGGGGAGGTCCTTTCGTTGTCAGGGACAGGTGCATCATCGGAGAGTCGGGGCGGGCACCATGCCAGTGCAGCTCCCCGGGAGGGGCGAACACGACGTCCCCGGCTGTGATCTCGATCCTCGAGCCATCTTCGGTCTGGACAAGGCCCGAACCCGAGACGGTATAGAGGACCTGGCCTGCCGGGTGCGTGTGCCAGTCACTCCGCGCTCCCGGAGCGAATTGAACAGCGATCATCGTTATCCCGCCGTCCCCTTCAACAACCCTGCTGTTCCACACCGAGCCCGTGAAGTGCTCATCATCGAACGGGCTCCAGGAAGAGTTCTCAAGTGGTTTGCGATTCATCGATGCAACCACTAATTCTCGAGCAACGCGCCCAGGGCCTGATCGAAGGTCCTCTCGGCCAGTTCCTCCAACTCCGCGTCGGTCCGACTCTGAATCGGATGCCGAACAAAAACCACTGCCGGGCTGGTCCCGAGCGAGTATTTCTGCGATTCAACGGCAGATGCGAACTCATCGGAAGCGACCAGAACGGCCGGAACTCCATTCGCCTCGTATTCGGCCAGGTCGTGCAAACTGCACGATACGCAAGACCCTCAATCGGCGAGGGCTTGGATCACCGCCATCGACTGGGTTGAGATCTCGTGACGCAGATCGGGTGGTGCCGGGCGGGTGTGGGTGGGTTTGGTGAACCGGAGTCCCTGCAGCCCCCTGCCGCTCATCAGCGAATAGAAGCGATCGAGAAAGACATCACCCCGCGGCTTGGATATGTCGACGAGGCCGATCAAACCATCGAGATCGCGAAGACGGGGAGCGGCAGGACGGTGTCCGGGCGCCAGCTCCGATGTCGGGTCGAGGATCGTTCTGACCATGTCAGTGCTCATCAACGATAGTCGTGACCATCGCACTCCCCTTCGGTCCGGCCACCCATCCGGAGATGATTCCCGACGAGGCACCTGCCCCACCGCCGACATGAACGAACCAGAGATTCTCCGGCTTGAACTTGGGGACAAGTGCTCCTGTAGGCGGGCGACTCGATCCGTCCTCGATGCCCCCGGCGCCTGCGACGATCTCGGTATCCGGAAATGTCAGGAGGTCGATGATCTCCTTCCGGAGCCTTTCCTTGTCCCATCCGGCCCCAGCGAAGATGCGGGCATGCTCGGGAGCGACCGCGACCAAAGCCGCCACCCGACCAACCGCTTTGGGATGCCACACGACGCGAAGACCCGCCGCCAATGAAAGGGCCAGAGACTCCGGAGATCTCGACTTCTGATCCGAGATAGGTGTCGGTCCCTGGCCGGCGAAAAGCGTCACCGCCGACTTTCCCTCGGGGACGCCTCGCTCGGTGGCGAGAGACGACCAGGGCGAATCGTGCTCACGCTCGGGGAAGGCCATCGTGTACTTGGTGGGATGGCCCTGAGTCGAACGGTCCACCTCTCCCGGGCGGGAACCGCCAATATTGCGCACGATGAGATTGAGGGCACGTCCGATCGAAGCGTTGGCCCTGTTCCCTGGCCCGAAAGCATTGTGCTCGGCATTCATCCTGATCCGGGTCGCTACGGGTCCGTTGACCACAATCACCGGGCCCGAATACCACGTCGTGGCGGCCACGCCGTGGGCGTTGAACGGCTCGGCAGCCAAAGACTCCACGGCGGCTAGAAGCACCGGCATGTACTCGGGGAGACAGCCCGCCATGACCGCGTTCACTGCCACCTTCTCCACCGTGCATTCCTGGTAGTCGGGTGGGAGAACACCCACCATTTTATCGGGCGACCGCTCGGTGCCCGCCAGCATCCTGATCACCCGCTCCTGGGAGGGAGGTATCACCGGCAGCCCGTCGGTCCATCCTCGGGCGAACATGGCTTCGTGCTCGTCCTCCGATGCGCCGAGCTCAATGCGCCGGGAGCCCAAGGCAGGGCCTCCTCCGTACTTGGCTGCGAGTGTTTCGGGAACACCGGGCAGAAGGGTCAAAGAGCCGCATCCAGGGCGATATTCCGGCAGTTCCGGGGCAAGATTATCGAAACCAAAGAACTCCTCCCACTCCGACCTGCGCCAGCCGACAACACGATCGCCCGGCTCGCCGTCCTTGATGCGGACCGCGGTCGGCGTCGCCTCGACATCGAGACGCCACGACAACGCCAGCTCCCGATCGTCCACAACGCCGGTCACCTCTGCGGGAAATCCAGGATCGTCCTGGCTGACGAAGGTCACAGCGATCCCACCGTCGACAAGTTGACGAAATGCAGGCTCGACCTCGCGACAGGTCTCGCAATCACGACTCACGAAGATGGCGTAGCCTTCAGGAAGCGTCAAGGACAATCGGCCTGCGCTCTAACGATACCGCCAGACGATCCGCCCCCGGGTCGGGTCATAGGTCGAGACTTCGACGTCGACCGTGTCACCGGGGAGCACACGAATACCACGGCCGCGACGCATGCGGCCGGACGGTTTAGCGAGCAACTCGAATCCGCTGTCCAGCTTCACCTCGAAGGTGGAGTCGGGGAGCATCTTCATAACGGTGCCACGCATCCGTATGTATTCGTCTTCGTCTTTTGCCATTCGTCCCTTAAAGAGCCGGCTCAACCATAGGTGGAAAGTGGTTCCTTAGAGGAATACTGACCAGCGCGATCAGCCGGCCATCCCCAGGAAGGCCTCGACTGCACCAGCGACAAGGTCTACCGCTTCGTCGATGAGACGCTGGGCTTCATCGACCCAGCGCTGATAGTCGGCAAGGTTCCCGTTCTGCAATGCCTCGTCAGCGAGGTCAAAGGCGGCGGCTGCCTGCTCGAGCAACTCCTCGACTGTCGCTCCGTCTGGGGTCGGCGTTGGATCATCGGTTCCCGTGTCGCCGCCTTCTCCAAACACCTCGAACAGTGCCTCGTTCAGAGACTCTGCCCACCTGACTTTGTCCCCGTAGACAACGATCACCCGCCGAAACTCAGGGAAGCCCCCACCTTCGGCTTCGAGGAACACAGGCTGGACGTAGATGATCGAATCCTCAACCGGGACAACAAGCAGATCTCCCAGGACAACGCTCGACCCCTGGCTGTCCCACAAGGTGAACTGTTGGGAAATGTCCCCATTCTGTTCGATTCGCTGCCCCACCTGTTCGGTTCCATCGACCAACTCGCCCTGTGGCATCCGGAAGTCGAGCAAGCGGCCGTAACGGCCCGGAGTGGAGTCGGCGACAAGAAACGCAGACATGTTGCGCTTCTCACTTGGCGTGAACGGCTGGAGCAAAAGGTAGGAAAGACTGTCCTCTCCGGGAAGCTCGGTCAGCAGGTAGTACGGAAGGATCTCGGCCCGATATGCGAACGTGGTGTCGAGGCCGCCCCCTCCACCGTCGCCCCAGAGAAGCTCTTCTCCCGTCGAGACGTTGGATCTCGAACTCGTCCGTCGATTGATGGTGGAAGGGTCCTTGGGCAGCGACCACTTGTCATTTCCTGTGAAGAGCTCCGTCGAATCTGTGACGTGGTACTCCAGGTACAGCTCGCCCTGAACCCGGAACAAGTCCTGTGGATATCGGAGGTGCTCTTCAAGACCTTCGGGCAACTCCGAAATCGGAGTCAGAAGATCGGGAAACGCTCCAGCCCAGGCAGCCGCCACCGGGTCATCGGGATCCATCAGATAGAAGGTGACGTCTCCGTCATTGGCGTCGATGACTGCCTTGACTGAGTTCCTCATGTAGTTGACTCCCGGGCGGATCTGCGATGAGACCGCCAGCCTGCCGACTGCAGAGTTGGTCAGCGGCTGTGAGTAAGGAAAGAACTCCGATGTCGTGTACATGTCGACTACCCAGACGATCTCGCCATCGAGAATGACCGGATATGGATCGGTGTCGCCCTTCAGGAATGGAGCGACATTCTCAACGATCTGGCGCACGTTGCGCTCGACGAGGACCCGGCTTTCGGCACTCACCTCGTTCGAGATGAGAAGGTTGAGATCCCGATAGCGGAAAGCGAAGGCGACTCTCCTCCAGAAGCTGGAAAGCTCGACACCGGCTGTGCCCGCGTACCTGTTGTATTCGGTGCCCTCACCGGGGAGCGGAAAATCGACCTCCTGAGGCTCGGCGCCGGTCTTCACGATCACCGGCCGCCCCGGCTGATAGGTCTCGCCGAAGTAGACCCGGGGCTCGGTGAGCTCGAGTGCTGCAACCTCTTCCTTCGGTGGGACGTCCTTGAGAAGGAATCTCGGCTGGCCGCCCTCCTCAACAAACGTCGCTTCGTTGACAACGGCGCCAAACCCGTGGGTATAGATCAGACGCTGATTCAGCCAGTCATCCCTTGGAAGATTCAGCTCTTCAAGCTCGCGGACGGCCAGCATGGCCTGCGTGGGATTCCCTTCGGCGTCGGTGTAGCGGTCGGTGTCAACGACGCCGAGGGTGTAATAAGGGCGAAGCTCCTGGAAGGTCTGGTAGGTCCTCGGTAGGACTGACGGATCCCAGATTCTCAGGTTGTCCATAGTGACCTGGTTGGCCGCAATCCCATCGGCGGTCAGCTCATCGGACGCGGCGAATGGCAGCACTTCGACCTGATCCAGACCCCAGGCAGCCCGTGTGAACTCGAGATTGTACTCAATGAAGGGCTCCTCCCTCACGAGAGGCTGTGGGGCGACCTGGAATCTTTGGATGATGGCCGGGTATATCGCCCCGGCGGAGATCGCCACCACGATCCAGGCGCCAACGACGACGATCGCCAACGTCCATCCCTGACGGAAGATGTTGGCTATAAACAGCACCGCCGCCACGACAGCTACCACGATCAACAAGCGAAATGCCGGGAGACGAGCGTTGATGTCGGCGAATCCAGGCCCGAAGAAGGTCGGCTCGGCCCGATTGGACAGCATCAGCTCAAACATGTCGAGGCGATAGACCACGGCCCGAACCAGGGCAATAAGGGCCAGCAAGATCGAAATGTGCGTCTTCGCCTTGCGGGTGGTCGAGAGACTTCGCCCGGTGAACCTCACACCGCCGTTGAAGTAGTGGGCAACAATCGTGACAACCGTGGCGAGAACCAGGACGTTGAAGAGCCAATCCGTGGCCGTCTCAAACAGCGGCAGGTCAAATACGTAGAAGCCGACGTCATTTTCGAAGATCGGGTCAGTCCTGCCGAACTCCTGTGAGTTCAAAAAGAGAAAGACCTCATCACGCCATGACGCCACGGTAAGACCCAGCAACAACGCCAGTCCTGCCGTCACCCAGATACGGACCTGACGGATGCGGGGCTCGATCCACTCGCGAAAGCGCTCGATTAACTCCTCTTCCTCCGACAGGTCGAAAGGCGCCCACCCTGGAGAGAGACGATCCACCAACTGGAGTGATATCCAGAGGATCAAGAAGGCGACCGCAACCCCGAGCACACCTAGGAGAATCGACATTCCCCACTTGCGCTGCCAGATGTTCTCGAATCCGATCGAATCGAACCAGAGATAATCGGTCCACAGAGTTCCAAGGGCGGTCAGCAGCAGGTATATGGCGGCACCGACGATGAGGATGATCGTGATTGGTCGACGACGATCAGGGCGCTTGTAGTCGGACGGAACCCTTGTGAACATTGGGTTGAAGGGTAACGGTTAGCCGGGGTTTTGTACGACGCGCCGGGCTACTCGAAGACGATGGCCAGCGTGCACTCACACCCTGCATGAATCGGCGGCGGATTCGACGCGGGGTCGTTGGCGGCCTCCCGACACGCACTGCAGGGGGTACCAGCAGAAACCCAGATCAGAGACCCATTCGAGCCGACGGATTCGAGAACTCCCCGGTGGAATCCCACGAGCGCCAACTCACGGATACGACGCTCGGCCTCGTCGGTCCGCCATGCCCGGAATACCCGCGACGTCGCGGACTGTCGATCTCGCTGGTCTTCGCCGGCGGAGGCCAGCGCCTCGGAAACCGCAGACGCCAACAGCTCACCAAACTCGTCGGCAGCATTCGAGGTCGGAGTTGTCTTCCGCCTCAACTTCTTGCCGGTCATCTGCTCAGAGGCCTGATGACCCGCCGAGTAGCTCTCTGCCCAGAGGCCAATGAGATCAGCCCGCATCGTCTCGGCCAGGACCGGGCCCTTCGGCTGCCATTCGTAGTCGGTCCTCAGTTTGTCCAGGGCGATGTTCTGGGTGTCGGTGACCGCTTTCTTCACACCACGCAGGGCACGGTTGGTGATCGGAAGCAAGCTCGCGTCACGGGCATCGATCAATTCCGACGAGTCCGAAGGCGGAGGTGGCTCGGGGACCACGAGTTGCATCGGTTCTTCGACCGGCTCAGCCGAATCGTCCGCCACCCGCTCCGGCCCGGCTTCGATCGCGGCGTCGGGCACAGGCTCGAGCACAGCCGCAACCCGAGGGACCCCCCGCAGTGAGGCGAACAGCGCACTCACATCATCCGTTCCCGAGTCGGGATCTTGCTCCGGCTGGGGGTCGGGCTCGGGCTCGGGCTCCGGCTCGGGCTCGGGCTCCGGCTCGGGCTCGGCCTCGGCCTCGGGCTCCGGCTCGGGATCGGGATCGGCCTCGGGCTCGGGCTCCGGCTCGGACAACTCGATTGCCACAGGCTCCTCGTCCTCGGGGGAGACGACTCTCACCGTCTCGCCGGGCTCCCAGGTCTCCGCAGCCGGGTCAACCAATGAAGAGGAAGGGACGATCCTCACCGACGAGCTGCTCGGCGCTGACAAATTGAGGTCGTCCCGGCGTTCTTCGAGGGTGCCTTCGAGACGTCCCAGGGTCGACCTGACATTTTCCAACTCTTCGAGGAGATCCTCACGACGCTCCTCGAGTGCCCGCGTGCGCTCTTGGGCCGCCTCCGCCTGACGCTGCGCCGACTCGATCATGTCGTCTCGACGCTTGGCCGCTTCCGAGGTCATCTTCTCGGAGCCCATCGTGGCCGCCCGATTCAGATCCTCAGACTCGCGTCGTGCGACCGAGACGAGCCTGTGGGCCTCCCTCTCGGCCTCTCCCATGACGGTGAGAACGTCTCGCTCCGCCTCCTGCCGAAGTCGTTTCGCCTCGACCACGGTCTGGCTCAGCAAGTCCGAACCGGCGGTCCAGGCGTCCCCTCGCAGCGCCTCGGCATCACTTCTTGCTTCCTTGCGGGCCTGCTCGGCGTCCGCCATCGACTCTGACCGCCATCGCGCAGCATCAACCGCCGCCCTCTCTCGCATGGCGTCAGCTGCTTCTCTGGCCGCCTGGAGCACAGCCGCGACCTCGCGGCCGATGGTGTCGAATTCAGACTCGAGGTCTCGATCCGCGTAATCACCAAGTCGGGACACAACCCGATCATGATCAGCCTGGAGTTCTTCGAGAGTGGCCGCTATCTCGTCGAGGTACGCCGTTACCTCGTCCGCGTCAAGGCCGCGCCATGCAGTCCGGAATTGGGCGCGGCGAACATCATCGGGGGTGAGGTCAGAACCCATCCTGACATAGAAGATACAGGCCGATCCGTGTGTTCTTGCGCTTTAGGCAAACGGACAAAGGCAGAACGCTACGCAGCTCCGAGATTCTGAAGAAAGTCGATGGCCTCGTCGAGGTCATTGATGGGGACGATCTCGATGCTGTCGTACTCGGCCGTGAGCGCCTCGTCGTAGTTTCCAGCAGGAACCAGGATGAACGATGCGCCGGCGGCCTCGGCCCCGACAACCTTCTGGCGGATACCACCGATGTTCCCGACTGTTCCGTCGAATTGAATTGTGCCGGTGCCGGCAACCACCAGGCCATGGGTCATCTCACCAGGGGTAAGCGTGTCGATAATTGCCAGGGTGTGCATCATCCCGGCCGATGGGCCACCGACATTGCCCGGCTCGATAAAGAGCGGGAAGGGGGGCTCGGTCAACTCACCCACGATTATGCCGATCATCGGCCCGTCCTCCGGATTGTCACGCGCCGCCAATTCGACGGACACGACCTGGACGGATCCCTCGCGGATAATCTCCATTTCGATGACGTCGCCTACTTCAAACCCGACCAGGGCCGCGGTCAGTTCTGCACCACTCGAGATCTCAATGCCTTCGACAGCGGCCACCGAGTCACCGATCTGGAGCACTTCGGCCGCGGGCTTGTCTTCGACGACATCGGTGATCAGAACTTCGACCGGAACCATTTCGTAGCCGAGATGATCGATCGCAACGGTGATCGCACGAGTCTCTGAGTCATTCATCTGTTGCAGCACGCGCCTCCGATAGTCCTCATCGGACTCACCTTCGCGGCGGTAGGCCTCCTTGCGGACGAGATCGATCGTCGGATCGACCCCCGCGATGATGGCCTCGAAAACATTCACGTCCTGGCTTACGACTGTCAGCATCAGCAGTTCGCCATCGGGCGGATAAACGTCAACACCCTCGGTCACGATCGCATCGGCAGCGTCGGACACCGGACCGCTGGAAAAGGCCAGGTATGGGAGTTCGATGTTCCAGGCCGCCATGACCAGGATGGCGGCGGCGAAAAGGGCCCCGACGAGATAGAGGGGCCAGGACGAGCGGCGTTCTTGTTGATTGTCCAAGTTCGAAAGGGTAACGATGACCTCCGGATACAAGTCTTAGACGTAAGGTTGCACACCAATGGTTTCGAGGAGTTAAAGAATGACGTCTGCCGTAATCACCCAGCGTGTCCTGCCCCGATCGAACGCCGTTTCGGTCGTCCTCGTGATCGCTGCCGCGGCGCTGACCACTCTCGCTGCGCAGTGGGTCATCCCGTTGCCCTTCACACCGGTGCCGATAACGGGGCAGACCTTCGCGGTGTTGCTCACGGGCGCAGCTCTCGGGATGAGGTTGGGTGCGGCCGGACAGCTGCTGTATGTCGGTGCGGGCGCAGTCGGAGCACCCGTTTTTGCCGGTGAGCTGGGGGGCGGCTGGGGCCCGGAGCGAAGCGGTGCCACCGCCGGCTACCTGATCGGTTTCATCGTCGCCGCCGGGCTCATCGGATACATGGCCGAACGACGCCAGGATCGGACCTTCCCCACCATGTTCACCGCCTTCATCCTTGGATCAGCAGTCATCTACGCATTCGGTGTGGCGGGACTGATGATTGTCCTCGACATGACTCTCAACGAGGCCATGGTTGCAGGTGTCGTCCCGTTCCTGGTCGGAGATATCATCAAGGCCGCCGGCGCCGGGTTGCTTCTCCCTGGTGCCTGGCGTCTGGTCGGAGAAGACTGAGCCTCGTAAGTAGAGCCGTTCCTATTCGATGTGCTCGGCAAGCTTTTCGTTGATCACGCCGTAGTTGACCAGACTCGGATCGGTCACACCGGCGTACTCCCAATGCCAGGGCTCGGCTGTGTCACGGTCACACCACGCCCAGCGGGGATTCACCCATCCGAAGCGGTGCGCGTTTCCCTGTAGCCATCGGGTGTCAGGTGAGTCGCAGCCGAGCGATCCACCTCTACGTGTTCGGAAGTCGATCGCCCTACCCCAGCCGTGGTTGGACTGGCCCGGTTTGGCCGTTGGTGGCCCCGTGCAGACCCGCACCGAGCGGGTTCCTGACTTCCATGTCTCTCCCGTCACAGGATCCTTGTCATAGACCGCGACGGTCTTGAACGGGCAACGACGCTCGTACGCACCGACTTGACGGTTGTATGTCCGATAGCAGTCTTGTGGCCGCAACGTCACCCCGTCCGCCTTTGCCGCTTCCCACATGAGTGCATAGAGATACGCAGCATCTCGCTCGAGGGTGCATCCGTCGAAGGTCATCAACCGGTCACTATCCATGGCACCGTTGTCGTAGCCATCCAGCTCGAGGTCGAGGGTGTATGCCTCGTCGCCTGCGGGCACATACTCAGACGGCGCGGTCTGTGGAAGGATGACGAACAGCGTCAGAATGAGTTTGATATAGGGCATAGTTTTACAGCGCTAGCCCTATCAAGATCGGCCAAGAATCGACCCGCTTTAGAGGTTCAGTCTTGTTCTGCGAGCTCCACGGGAGGAGTCGAAGGTGCGCTTACGGCCTCGAAGCTGAGTTCCTCGTTCTCCTCGTCGAGTCCGACAAGGATCGTGGTCCCGGCCTTGAACTCGCCAAGCAGTACTCGCTCGGACAACGGGTCCTCGAGAAGGCGTTGAATTGCACGTCGCAGCGGCCTGGCACCAAGCTCCGGGTCGTAGCCCTGGGTCCCTAGGAATTCCTTGGCGTCGTCGGTGAGAACTATCTCCAGCTTCTGGCTCAAGAGTTGCTCTCGCACCCGCTCCAGCATGAGGTCGACGATCAGCTTGAGCTCCTCCATCGTGAGCTCGTGGAAAACAATGATCTCATCGAGTCTGTTGATGAACTCCGGCCTGAAGTGCTTCTTGAGCTCGTCGGTGACCTTCTCCTTCATGTACTCGTAGGACAGCTCGTCGTCTTCGACGTGGAAGCCGACAGCCTTCTTGTGAAGGTCCCCGGTGCCAAGGTTGGAGGTCATGATGATGACCGTGTTTTTGAAGTCGACGGTTCGTCCCTGAGCGTCGGTCAACCGTCCTTCCTCGAGAATCTGGAGGAGGGTGTTGAAGACATCGGGATGCGCCTTCTCGATCTCATCGAAGAGAACGACTGAGAATGGCTTGCGACGGACGGCCTCGGTTAGCTGGCCACCCTCGTCGTATCCGACATAGCCCGGAGGCGAGCCGACGAGACGGCTGACCGTGTGCTTCTCCATGTACTCCGACATGTCGAGCTGGATGAGCGAATCTTCCTGCCCGAACAGGAATTCGGTAAGAGCCTTGGCCGTCTCGGTCTTCCCGACGCCGGATGGGCCCAGGAAGATGAACGAACCCGACGGACGACGGGGATCCTTGAGACCGGCCCGGGTGCGGCGTATCGCCTTCGACACTGCCGTAATCGCGTCGTGCTGGCCAATGATCCTCTTGTGCAGCTCCGACTCCATATGCACGAGCCGGGCAGTCTCCTCTTCGGTCAAACGATGCACCGGGATGCCCGTCCACTGGGCGAGAACCTCTGCGATCTCCTCTTCGTCGATGACCCAACCCGAGTCGGGCTCGGCTTCCTCCTTGGTCTCGCGCTCGCTGAGAAGACCCTGCTCTTCGTCACGAAGGGTGGCCGCCCGCTCGTAGTTCTCGTGACCCACCGCATCCTGTTTGTCAAGACGCAGCTTGGAGAGCTTCTCGTCGATTTCGATTATTTCGGGGACATCGCTCGTGCGGTGAATCCTGGTGCGGCTCCCGGCCTCGTCTATGAGGTCAATCGCCTTGTCCGGCAGAAACCGGTCGGACAAATAGCGGTCGGCGAGGTTGGCTGCGCTGACGATCGCCTGGTCGGTGAAGCGAACAGAGTGGTGCGCCTCGTAGCGGTCTTTGAGACCGGTGAGGATCTGCACGGTTTCGGAGACCGACGGCTCGTCCACCTGGACGGGCTGGAAGCGACGCTCGAGTGCCGAGTCCTTCTCGAGATACTTCCGATACTCCTCGAGAGTGGTCGCGCCAACAGTTTGCAACTCCCCCCTTGCCAACATCGGCTTCAAGATCGAGGCGGCGTCGATGGCGCCTTCGGCGGCACCGGCACCTACAAGTGTGTGGATCTCGTCGATGAACAGGATGATGTCACCCCTGCTCTTTATCTCCTTGAGGACCTTCTTGAGACGCTCCTCGAAGTCCCCGCGGTAGCGCGAGCCGGCTACGAGCGCACCCAGGTCGAGGGTGTACAGGTTCTTGCCCTCGAGGTTCTCGGGCACATCCTTGGCGACAATTCGCTGGGCGAGACCCTCGACGATGGCCGTCTTGCCAACACCCGGCTCACCGATGAGCACCGGATTGTTCTTGGTGCGACGGGAGAGGATCTGCATGACTCTCTCGATCTCTCGGCTGCGCCCTATGACAGGGTCGAGCTTGCGATCGCGAGCCGACTGAGTGAGGTTTCGACCGAATTGATCGAGGACGGTCGAGCCGCCTGCGGAGGCTTCGCGACCTCCGGAACTGGAACCCTGTGGCTGCTTCTCCTCGCTGCCACCCGGACCCGACAGGAGCTGAATGACCGTCTGACGGACCCTCTGCAGCTCCGCACCTAGTTGCTGGAGAACCTGGGCGGCAACGCCCTCCCCCTCGCGAATGAGGCCGAGAAGGATGTGCTCGGTACCGATGTAGTTGTGACCGAGTTGCAGTGCCTCGCGAAGACTCAACTCGAGAACCTTCTTGGCACGGGGGGTAAACGGGATGTGGCCGGAGGGAGACTGCTGGCCCTGGCCGATGATCTTGACGACTTCCTCGCGCACCGAAGCGAGGTCTATGTCGAGACTTTCGAGAGCTTGGGCGGCGATGCCCTCACCCTCGTTGAGAAGACCGAGCAGGATGTGCTCGGTACCTATGTAGTTGTGGTTGAGGAGCCGAGCTTCTTCCTGGGCAAGAACTACGACCCTTCGCGCTCGATCTGTAAACCGCTCAAACACTTGTGACTCCTGAGCCTGCCAAATCCAACTTTACCACCGGGCGCCTTCCAACCTCATTGCGCGATTCTTTGTTCCGGTCTGTGTAATAGCATCGTCAGTGATGAACGACCTCCAAAGCATCATTCCGATTCCGCGCATCTGGCACTCTATGACAATTGTCGAAGAGCGCATCCTTGAAGCGGCCACATCGGATGATGCCTATCTCACCAAGATCGCACAACATCTCCTCCTCGCCGGGGGCAAGCGATTCCGCCCGCTTCTATCTCTACTTGCCGCTGAATTCGGTCCCGCCGACGATCACCGACCCGTCGAGGCCGGAGTCTCCGCCGAGCTGATTCATGTCGGCTCGCTCTACCACGACGACGTTATCGACGAATCAGACACCAGGCGAGGCGCAGCATCGGTCAATTCCAACTGGTCGAACACGATCGCAATCCTTGCAGGCGACTTCCTCATGGCCCGCGCATCAGAAGTGGCGGCGACACACCTGAGCACCGAGTCGGTGCGGTTGCTGGCTGCGACCTATGCCGATCTTGTCGAAGGCCAGACCAGGGAGCTGCAATTGGAGGGAGACCTCAAGCACTCCATCGATGATTACAACCAGGTGATTGGGGGCAAGACCGCATCGCTCGTGCGGACATCTGCCCGTCTCGGCGCCATGGCGGCCGACGCCGATGACGCGACCGTTGATGCCATTTCGACATGGGCGTGGGAAGTCGGAATGGTCTTCCAGATAGCCGACGACGCTCTCGACCTCGTCGCCACCGAGGAGACCATCGGCAAGCCGGCCGGGTCCGACATTCGGGAGGGCACGTTCACTGCGCCGGTGCTGCTCGCCGCGGCAGGTCCGGACGGTGCCCGCATCCATGTACTCCTCGAACAGGACAGTTACAGCGACGAGGCCGTCACCGAAGTGATCGAGATCGTCAGATCGGGTGGATTCATCGATCGGACTCTTGACGACGCCAACAAGCGTCTCGATCTCGCCCACGAAGCACTGGGCAGCCTTCCCGACTCCGAGCCACGCTCGATCCTGGAGACTCTCGGCGGCTTTCTGCTGGGACGGGTGGAGACAGCCAGAACGTAGGCCGTTATCCGCTATCCGTCTTCGTGACGGTCTCGTAACGCCCGATTTGCGATACTCGCTCAAGTCATAGGAGCAGTGTCGTGAAGCTCAAATCGGTGATTCCGTGGGTGTGGACCGGGTTGCTCGCCGTCGCCAGCCTGGCGCTGTTTTTCATCTGGCCGGATCACCAAGCCCCGGACCTCGTCTCTCAAGCTGGATCGACATTCTTCGTACTGACCGCTGTCTTGGTCACGGCGCTCGGCGCTCTGATCGCCACCAGACAACCCGGGAACCGGATTTCCTGGCTCTTCTTTGCGAGCGGCGCGGGACTGGTTGTAGTGGGTGCACTCGGCTCCTTGATTCCCGATGAGGCACCGGTTTCGCCAACGTTCTGGCATTGGCTCGCCTTTGTCGTGGTGGACGCCCTTTCGGTGGCCGCCATCTTTTACCCGCTTCTCCTTCTCCTCTACATTTTCCCAACCGGCCATTTCCTGACACGGAGATGGACTTGGGCAGGCTGGTTCGGAGCGATCATGGTGCCGACCCTTCTCTTCGTGGCGCTCTTCTCCGAAGAGATCAGTGCACCATTCGAGGAAGGGCCCGACGTCTGGACGATCACCAACCCGATCGGGTTCATCCCCCTGAGTGTCCTCGATGTGATGGGCTTTATTTGGATTGCCGGACTTCTCGTGGTGGCCATTGGTGGTGTCACCGCGGTGATCGTCAGGTATCGACGGTCATCACAGCTGGTACGGACCCAGATTAAATGGTTGCTCTACCCGGGTCTGATCTTCGTCGTCTCTTTCGTTCTCATCGTCTTCGGGGTCGGGGATGACAACGACATCCTGTCCACGCTGATATTCGTTGTTCCAATCGCAATGATCCCGATTTCGATGACCGTGGCGATCACTCGCTACCGGCTGTTCGAGATCGATCGGATCATCTCCCGGACTCTCGCCTACATCCTTGTCGTCGGTCTGCTGGTGGGCACCTACTTCGGCACCGTCACATTCATCAGCACACAGCTCCCGGCCCCCAATGCTGTCGCGGTGGCAGGGTCCACCCTGTTGGTGGCAGCACTATTCAACCCGCTCCGGAAACGGATCCAGACAGCTGTCGATAAGCGTTTCAACAGGTCGAGCTACCGAGCACAACAAGTCGCGGACGAGTTCGCTGCACACTTACAGGAATCACTGACCATCGAAGAGATCACAGATGCCTGGATTGAGACCGTCGACCAGGTGGTTGAGCCCGAGGTCGTCGCGGTATGGCTCCAGGCCGAAGACACACTCGGAGCCAGATCATGAAACCCAGAGCCGTGATCCCGTGGATATGGACCGGGCTGGTCTTTGCCGCCAGCTTGGTCATCGCCCTGCTCGGTGAGTACGAGTGGCCAGACGCGGTGGGATTTGTCCTCTTGCCGACCCTGTTCAGCGCCCTCGGGGCCCTGATCTTCACCCGCCAACCCGGCAATCGAATCGCCTGGATCTTCTTCCTGGTCGGTGCCGGGGAGATCCTGCAGGGGGCATCCGAGCGTCTGTTGAGAAGCGACCCGGAGCCTTCGGTGTGGCATCTTTTCGCCGCTGTCTGGTTGAGTTCCTGGTTCTTCTACTTTCTCATTCTGCTGATGCTGCTGCTCTTCATATTCCCGACGGGTCGGTTCCTGACTCGACGCTGGTCATGGGCAGGCTGGCTGTCCGGTGTCACAGCTGCCGCCATCTTCATCGGGACCGTATTCGTTGAAGAGATTGGCCACGAAAAAGTGGACTGGGTGAGCACTAATCCGATCGGGTTCATCCCTGGCGCACCGTTGGAGAGTGGCACTGTATTGGCAACGTTGTTTGGTCTGGGCCTCATTGCTTTGATGCTGGGAGGGGTGGCGGCAATCGTGGTCCGCTACCGCCGATCTTCCTCCTTGGTTCGGACCCAGATCAAATGGGTGGTCTACGCATTGATGTTTTTTGTGATCGTGCTTGCCAGCAGGCTCTTCGTGGAGCAGTGGCAGGACAATTTGGTGTCGAGCCTCATATTCGCGTTGTCTCTGGCCCTGATACCGATCTCGATCACTGTTGCCATCATCCGATATCGGCTCTTTGAGATCGACCGACTCGTCTCCCGAACACTCGCCTACATCCTTGTCGTCGGCCTCCTCGCCGCGATCTACTTCGGGACAGTCACAATCATCACAACACGACTCCCGGCCTCTAACGCGGTGGCAGTCGCCGGGTCCACCCTGTTGGTCGCCGCACTATTCAATCCACTGAGAAAACGGGTTCAGACGGCAGTCGACCGACGGTTCAACAGGGCGAAGTTTCAGGCAGAGCAGGTGTCGGAAAGGTTCGGTGCCCAGCTCCAGGAATCACTCACCATCGCAGAGATCACCGACGTCTGGATTCAAACCGTCGACCAGGTCCTCCAGCCCGATATCACCGCCGTTTGGCTTCGGGCCGAAAAACCACCTACGAGCTCTCCGGGTCGGGTCTGAGCGTCGGGAACAGGATCACTTCCCGAATGTGGGCCTGATCGGTGAGCAACATGACAAGGCGGTCGACCCCGATTCCCAGGCCTCCCGTCGGGGGTAGCCCGTATTCGAGAGCAAGCAAGTAGTCCTCGTCGACAGGATGGGCCTCTTCGTCTCCGGCGGCGCGCGCTTCGGCTTGGCCCTCGAATCTGCCTCTCTGGTCGTCGGCGTCGTTGAGCTCGCTGAAGGCGTTGGCATATTCCGAGCCGGCGATCACCAGCTCGAAGCGATCCACCAGGCGGGGCTCTTCGGCATTGCGTCGAGCCAGTGGCGACACCTCCACCGGGGGATGGGTGACAAATGTTGGCTCCCAGATCGCGCCCTCGACGCTCACCTCGTAGATCTCCGCGATCAGCTGTCCTGGCGACCAGTCAGCTTCGATCTCGACTCCCGCGCCCTCTGCCAGGTTCCTGAGCTTCTCGGTAGGTGTGTCGAGATCGACGCTCTCACCCACCGACTCGGAGACAAGATCGATCATCGTCGCTACCCGATACGGCGGGGACAGGTCGAGATCGCGGCCCTGATAGACGATCTGATTGCCTCCAGTCGCAGTCTCTGTGACAGCAACAATGATCTCCTCGACGAGTTGGAGAATGTCCCGGTAGTCGGCCAGCGCCTGATAGGCCTCGAGCATCGTGAACTCGGGATTGTGGGTGGAATCGATCCCCTCGTTACGAAAGATCCTGCCGATCTCAAAGACACGCTCGAAGCCGCCGACGACCAGCCGCTTGAGGAACAGCTCGGTGGCGATGCGCAGGTACATCTCCATGTCGAGTGCGTTGTGCTCGGTTGCGAAGGGTCGGGCTACGGCTCCGGTGGCCTGACTGAGCAAGACCGGGGTATCAACCTCCACGAAACCCCGGTCTTCGAATTGACGACGAAGCTCGGTGACGATCTTCGTCCTGGCCATGGCGACATCTCGTGCCTCTTCGTTGACCATGAGATCGAGATAACGACGACGGCTCCTGGCCTCAACATCCTGGAGACCGTGGAACTTGTCGGGCAGCGGACGCAGGCTCTTCTGGAGGATGACGAACTCGTCGGCCTTGACGCTGAGCTCGCCCCTCTTCGTGGTCATCATCGTTCCCGTGACTCCAAGCCAATCACCGAGATCGACCTCGGCAAAAGCGTCGGCGACCTCCTCGCCTGCGTGTCCACGATCCATAAACACCTGAATAATCCCGCTCGCGTCTCGAAGTGTTCCGAACTGGAGCTTGCCAAAGGAGCGGTGAAGCATGAGACGCCCGGCAACCGAGACACTGTCATCGGTGCTGGAGGCTGGATCGAGATCGGCGTAGCGGGCATGCAGGTCGGCGGCGAGGTCGCTCCGGTCATAGCGGGTTGGGTATCCACCCGCAGCAACGATCGAGTCGTGCTTGGCACGGCGTCCCGCGATGAGTGGGTCGATGTCCTGGTCGATGATTTCGCTCATGGGCTGTGGCCCCTGCCGGGTCAGCGCAGGGTACTTAGGCGACGGGACTCATCCAGGATCAATCCCCTGTCGGGCACGGGCTTGCCGTCAACGAGGTCGAAGGCGATGTTGTCGATGAGCCGGACCTCGCCCACGTGGGCAGCGACGGCGAGAACGGCCGGCTGATCCAGAGTCTCGATCGGAGCCATCGTGACCTGCGCCGCCAGGGTGACGTAGTCCACGTCCAGCCCCCGAGCGGATCTCCGAACTGTGGCCTCGAGACGCTCGCCGCGGCGCTCCCCACCGTCGACCTGCTCCGCGGCCTGGAAGAGACCCCTGCTCAGGGCCAGGCCGCGCTCCCTGTCCTCACGGGACAGGCGGACGTTCCTGCTTGAAAGCGCAAACCCGTCGGGCTCACGAACTAGCGGCGCGGCCATAATCTCGATGGGAAACCGCAGATCCCTGGCCATCGCACTGAGCACGGCCAACTGCTGGGCATCCTTGCGACCGAACATCGCAACATCCGGCTGAAGACCGGCGAAGAGCTTGGCCACCACGGTGGCGACACCGACAAAGTGGCCCGGCCGGTACTCACCCTCCATGCCAACCGACACGTTGCTCACCTCGACCTTGGTGGTCAGACCTCCCGGGTAGACCTCGTCCACATCAGGCACGAAGAACACATCGACCCCGGCGTCACCGGCAATCGCCGTGTCACGATCGAGGTCGCGGGGATAGACCTCGAGATCGGCGGCAACGTTGAACTGGGTCGGATTGACGAAGAGGGAAACCACCAACGTGTCGCACTCTTCTCGAAGGAGATCCATCAGCGCGACGTGACCCTCGTGGAAGTAGCCCATGGTGGGGAGAAGCCCGACTCTGCGTCCATAGGTGGCCCGGGTCTCGCCAAAGGTGGCAGTCACTTCCACTGATGCACCTCGCCGGACCGGCCGGCCCGGATCGCAGTCGCCTCGGCGAACAGCCTGAATTGGGTGCCGACGTCATCGGAGACCTGATGGGCGGCAGTCAGGTGGCCGATCACGGTCTCGATGTCTCCTCTGGCTATCGGCCCTGTCAGGGCGGCTCCGGCATCGGACTCATACATATTGGCAATGGCCCGCTCCACGAGCGGGCGGGCCACCCGCTGATCGACCCCCGCCGAGACGAAGAGGTCGCCGGCGACGGCAAGCGAAGCGATGACGAAGTTCGACGCCGCGGCAGCAGCAGCGTGATAGGCCGGCCGCTGGTCGTCATCGAGTGGGAACGGCTCCATGCCAAGCGAAGTGGCGAAATGAGTCAGGGTGTCGATGGCCAGTCGATCGCCGCCCACTCCCGCAAAAGAACCGGCGAGAGCCTCCGCTCCACGTTCGGGGTCAGGCAGAGTCTGAAGGGGATGGATCCCACCCACAGCCACCCCTCGCTCGGAGAGGACATGGAGGGCAGTGACTGGAAGGAAGCCCGAGAGATGGGCTGCCACGGCAAAAGAAGCGGAGTGATCCGCTAGAGAGGCGGCTACATCGACCACCGAATTGTCGCTGACACTGATGAGTAGGAGGTCGGCGTCTGGCATCGGTGCGTCCCAATCCAGAGGTGGTCCGAACTCTGCGGTTCCGCTGCGCGAGAGAACTCCCACGATCTCATGATCGGACCGTTGTGCGGCCAGCGCGACAGCGCCGCCCGCCCTTCCCGGGCCGGCAATAATCAAGCGCAAGTTGGGCCCCGCAATGACATGCGGGCGAGGGTACCTCGCTCTTGATGTGCCCTAAGCCTGCTCCTCCCGCAATTGCTCGGGGGTGATAACGGGCCAGTCCGAGTCCATCTCGGACTTGATTGCGTGATAGTCGTCCCGCCGCTTCCAGAACTTCGTCTTCCAAATCTTGTAACGGCGTTTCTCGGGCTCATGCACCTCCTGCGGAGCATCGTGCTCTCGCGTGCTGCGAACCTCGGGGAGTACATCGAGTTCTTCTGGATCATCCACCATGTGAAGCTTCTGGTGGGTCTCGTGGCGTACCTGACGATGCTGCTGTTTGCGCTCGTCACGCGACGGACGACTTTCGTCGTATCCGGGGATCTCCTGGCGATGTTCTCGCGACCGCTTGGCCATCTGGTTGTACCTCCTGTTCAAAGACGCGTCTGTCAGATGATTTGGAGGTCAAGCGGGGGGCCACGGCCGCTACCCATGCATGGAACCTAGCACGCTGATGACATCATGACAGGTGCCCTTTCCAGAAGATAGAGGCGATTGACCCCTCTTTTGGGCTCAAGTTCCGGGCGGCCACATCCCGGGATCGGCCCATTTCTGCGCAATGATCTCGACGACCTGGTCCTGGACACCCTCGAGGGCTTGCGACGAGGAGAGTCCTCCACCGACGTCGGCTTCCGGCCAGATCTCAGCGAGGGGCTCGAGCACGAATCGCCGGACCGATGCCCGTGGATGGGGGATCTGCAGTGTCTCCGTGGCCACGGCCAGGCCGTCACTGGTGATAATGTCGAGGTCGAGCGTCCTCGGACCCCAAGGCGTCGTTCGCCTCCTGCCGGCCTCGGCCTCGATCTCCTGGAGCTTTTCGAGGACCTCCTGGGGCTCATCCGAGGTCTCGAGAACGACCACCGAATTCAAGTACGGAGGCTGGTCTGGCCCTCCGATAGGTTCGGTCTCGTAGAGGGCCGCGACAGCGGTAATAGTGCCCATGCGGTCGATGGCCGCCACCGCGCCCAAGAGAACCTTGACCCGATCGCCCATATTCGAGCCAAGGGCGATTGCATACTCCGTCATCTTTCGCGCTCGATTGTCACGGAGACGTCTGAGAACGGCACCTCGATTGGGGCTTCGGGTTTGTGAACGGTGACCACCACCTTGGTTACCCGGTCGTCGCTCATGACATGAGACGCAACACGGTCGGCCACAGTCTCAATGAGTTGATGGCTCTCATTCGCCACTATTTTTTGCACCTGCTCCGCCAGGGCCCCGTAGTCGAGAGTGTCGGGGAGATCGTCGGAGTTTACCGCCGGATTCAGATCCAGATAGGCACTGACATCCACCTTGAACAGTTGGCTATTGGACTTCTCCGACTCGAGGACGCCGTGACGAGCATCTACCTCGATACCCGTTAGGTCGATCCGACCTATCACGAATCGGCGGTGGCCGGGATAAGGGAGCGGCCTTCGGGCCCCAAAGCCCTGCCCAGGATCTGCTGGATCAACGCCAGCGCAAGGATCGGGTCCTCGACGAGACCCGACGTGACCAGGTAGCCGCCGAGAAGCCCACCCACCGTGTCGTCAACGGTCTCACGGTGGACGAGAACCCTCGCTTTGTTCCGATTCATGGCCTTCACGAGGGTGCCAAAGAAGCGCTCAACCTCCTCGCCTTCGAAAGAGGCCCCGATCGGAATCGAATAAGTGGTGATGCCGACCTCTCGATAGGCGGACAGGTTCTGATTTCCGGGCAACATGGAGACAACGGTGTTGACGCCGGCCTCCTCTACCAACCAGGTGATTTCCTCTTCGCGGCGCACCCGGCGATGCTGAAAGCCGGAGCCGCCCACCCGCTCGGAGACGGCGAGGCGATCCGTGATGACCCAGGTGAAACCCCGGGGCTTTAGTCCTGCGACCATTCGTCCCATTGCTGGGCAGCCACGATAGCGGTCGCTACAGAAAGCGCGACTCGAGATCCGGGGACTTCGTGGACACGAAATATCCTGGCACCACGCTCAAATCCCAGGGCCGTCGTGATCGCGGTCGCCCCATCTCGATCAGATGGCTCTTCGATTCCGGTCAGGACGCCAAGAAAAGACTTGCGGGACGCTCCCAGCACCACCGGGTAACCGAGCGACGTGATGTGACGAAGCCCGCCGATCAGTGCGATGTTGTGCGCCACGTTCTTGCCGAAACCGATCCCGGGGTCGATGGCTATGCGCTCGCCGTCGATGCCGGCCTCGACAAGGGTCGCGGCTCTGTTCACCAAATACTCCGAAACCTCCTCGACAACATCTCCGTACCGGGGATCTTCGTGCATCGTCCGCGGTGTGCCCTGCATGTGCATGAGCACGACGCCGGCATTGGCCTGGCTCATGACCGAGGTCATCTCCGGATCGGAGGCCGCCGTAACGTCATTGATGATCTCGGCGCCGGCATCGATCGCCGCCGCCGCAACAGGAGCCTTTGAAGTGTCGATCGAGACGACGACCCCTTCCGCCGCCAGTCCTGCGACCACTGGGAGGACACGGTTCAACTCCTCGTCCACCGAAACCGCAGCCGCACCGGGGCGTGTCGACTCACCGCCCACATCGACAATCGAGGCGCCCTGAGAGGCCATCTCGAGCCCGGCAGCGATGGCAGTCCGCGGGTCGAGTCTCAGCCCGCCGTCAGAGAACGAGTCCGGTGTCACATTGACGACACCCATGAGCACGCCGGTGGTCAAATCCAGGGTCTTGGATCGAAGACGCCACTGGAGACGTGGGCCCATCGGCCGATGCTCAGCGATTGCTGCCCAGAAGCAGCGACATCGCCTCGGCGCGGGTGGCCGGGTTCGTCTCCATCGTCCCCCGTACGGCCGAGGTGATCGTCTTCGCCCCCGCCTTCTTCACGCCGCGCATCGACATGCACAGGTGCTCGGCCTCGACGACGACAAGGACCCCGTGGGGATCAAGCCGCTCGTAGAGGCAGTTGGCCACCTGGGCGGTGAGACGCTCCTGCATCTGGGGGCGGCGAGCGAATCCTTCAACGAGACGGGCAAGCTTGGACAGACCGGTCACCCGTCCCTTCGGGAGGTAGGCCACATGCGCCTGACCATGGAATGGCACGAAGTGGTGCTCGCACATCGAGTAGAAGGGGATCTCACGCACCATCACGATCTCCTGATAATGCTCTTCACCGAAGAAGGCATCCACGACTTCGCCGGGATCCTCATGGATGCTGGAGAAGACCTCTGCATAAAAGCGGGCTACACGCTCCGGGGTCTCGATGAGTCCTTCCCGGTCGGGATCCTCGCCCAATGCCTCGATGATCTCTCTTACTGCTTTTTCGATTCGTCCTTGATCTATCTCTTTCATCACACAGGAAGATTACGCCGTTTTGGGTCCGGATATTCCCAAAGACAGATTTGGGGTTGACGGTGACATCACCCTGACACTATGATGACAGCATATTAACATCACTTCGATGTCAATAGATCGCCGAAGGAGCGGACAATGATGTGGATACGAACCCCGGACAGTCTCGAAGCAGAACTGGAGCAGCGTGTGCGCCGGCTCCTGCCCCCAGGCCGCTGATGCAACTCACCCAGGCCGCAACCCGACTGGAGAGCGCCGTGGAAGCCCAGCTTCGTCTCGGTGCTCCGGCGCTCGCCAGTTTGGGAAATGATCTCCTCGAAGTACTGCGGCCCGCCGTGCGACAGACGCTCATGGAAGTCGCCGAGATGGCTGCACTCGAAGTCAGCGGGCAGCTGTCGGGTCAGCGGGTCGATGTCCGTCTCATCGACGGAGACCCTGAGCTTCGGGTGACCACCGATGATTCGGCCACGCCTCCCCGATCCAGTCATGACGTCGTCGACACCGAAGCGCGTATCACCGTTCGCCTCCCCGGCTACCTCAAGGACTTGATTGCCGACGCCGCAGACGACTTAGGGGACTCGGTCAACACCTACGTCGTTGAGACCCTTCAGACCAAGACGCACCAGAAGCAGCCCGGCAACAGGGTCAGAAGGACAATCGATCTGTGATCGATCAAGAATTCTCCATCGACTCTCCGAGCGCGAGAGTTCAACTCCGCTCCGGGAGCCTCGAAATCAGGCCCGGCGACCCGGGAGTCATCCGCGTTCTCGTCGACACCAGAGACGACGCCTTTTTGATCGACCGCCGAGGAGACACGATCATCATCGGCCGCAACGGAGGAGGCCGTCGCCTGAGCTGGGCCGCTGTCACGTTGCAGGTACCCCAAGGTTGTGATATCACCTTCACCGCCTCCAGCGCCGGTGTCACCAGCACACAGAGTCTGGGACGTTTCGAAGTGGCAACCTCCAGTGGCGACATCCGCTTCGGCACGGTTCGTCGCCTTCAGGCCAAGTCAGCAAGTGGAAACATTCGGGGTGACGCCGTGACCGGGGAAGCTCGCGTTGTCACGGCCTCCGGCGATATCAAGATCGGCTCTGTCGGAGAGCGCGGCAGCCTCTCCACAGCGTCCGGAGACATCAGGATCGACAGCAGCGATGCCACGCTTTCCGTAGCGACGGTGTCGGGGGATGTTCGTGTGGAACGGATGGCGGGCCCCGAACTTCAGGCAAAGTCGATGTCGGGCAGGGTGCGTCTCGGGATCCCGAGCGGCACCAGGCTCGACCTCGATGCGAACACCTTCTCCGGGCGGGTACGACTCCCCGATCCCGATCCCGATCCCGCTCCCCCGGAACGAGAAATGAGCGTGAAAGTGCGGCTGGTCTCGGGAGACTTGAAGATCACCCGGGTGTGAAGAGGTTGTCAGTTATCCGGATAACGGATAACTGGATAACGGATAACGGATAACGGATAACGGATAACGGATAACGGATAACGGATAACGGATAACGGATAACGGATAACGGATGACGACTTAGGCTTCGGCTGGTCTGGTCGTCGGGCGGAGACTCTTGTCAAGAGTGAGCGACTCGGTTGTCTCTTCCTCTTCCGCCTCTTCTGCGGCGGCGATCAAGTCGTCTTCGCGAGGCTGGGGCAGCACCGGGTCCTCCGGGTAACGGATGCGGAGTGAGCCTTCTTCGGCGTGCTCCCACTTGGGGACGTCGATGAGCAATTCGGCGACCTCGTTGCGATCCACCGTCTCGTTTTCCAGCAAAGCCTCCACCATGCGCTCCATTGCATCTCGATGCCGGTCGATAATCGAGCGGGCCTCCTCATGTGCTGCGCTGATTAGACGCCGCACCTCTTCGTCCACCTTCGCAGCCACATCATCGGAGTAGTCCTGCTGGCGCGCATAGTCACGACCCAGGAATACCTCTCCTCCGGACTTGCCGTACTGCATCGGGCCCAACTCATCGCTCATCCCGTACTCCATCACCATCCGGCGAGCAATTTCAGTGGCCTTCTCGATGTCATTGGCGGCGCCGGTGGTGGGGTCGGCAAAGATGACCTCCTCGGCAGTTCGGCCACCAAGCAACATGGCAAGCTGATCGACCAACTCTGAACGCCGTACCAGATACTTGTCGTGTGTTGGCAGAGCAAGGGTGTGGCCCAGTGAGCGACCACGGGCAACGATCGTCACCTTGTGAACCGGATCCGAGTTGGGAAGGGCGTACCCGACGAGAGCATGCCCGGTCTCGTGAAAGGCAATCAACTCCTTCTCATCGTCTGACATAACCCGTGACTTGCGCTCGGGTCCGGCGATAACCCGGTCGATCGCCTCCTCGAGCTCGAGCATCCCGATTTCCTTCGCACGACGCCTCGTTGCGAGGAGAGCAGCCTCATTGATCAGGTTGGCAAGGTCGGCACCGGTGAACCCCGGTGTGCGCCGCGCCAGGACCGCGAGGTCGATTTCATCGGCAAGCGGCTTCCCCTTCGAGTGGACCTCGAGAATCGCTTTGCGACCATCGATGTCCGGGGCATCGACCACGATCTGGCGATCGAAGCGACCGGGACGCAAAAGGGCCGGATCGAGAATGTCTGGCCGGTTGGTTGCGGCCATGACGATCACTCCGCTGTTGCCCTCGAATCCATCGAGCTCGACCAGTAGCTGGTTGAGAGTCTGCTCCCTCTCGTCGTGCCCGCCACCGAGACCGGCGCCACGGTGCCGTCCAACGGCATCGATCTCGTCGATAAACACGATCGCGGGTGCGGTTTGCTTCGCCTGCTCGAAAAGATCACGAACCCTGGAAGCGCCGACACCGACAAACATCTCTACGAAGTCAGAGCCTGAAATCGACATGAAAGGCACACCGGCCTCGCCGGCCACGGCCCTTGCGAGAAGTGTCTTACCGGTTCCGGGTGGGCCAAACAGAAGAACTCCACGGGGGATCTTGGCCCCCATCTGCCGATACGGGTCAGGGTTCGAGAGAAAGTCCTTGATCTCTTCGAGCTCCTCTTTGGCTTCTTCGAGCCCTGCTACATCGTCAAAGGTGACCTTGGGCTGGTCCTTGCCGACGAGCTTCGCCTTGGATTTCCCGAACTGCATGACCCGGTTTCCGCCGCCCTGCATCTGCATGAAGATGAACACCATGAAGCCGAGCAGGAAAAGCCAGGGCAGGAAACTGACCAAAAGCTCCCAGAAAGTGAGCGGTTGGGAGTCGACGGTGAATGCAGTGCCCGACTCGTTGATGATGGCGGTCAGCTCGCCTTCATAGCCGTCTGGATAGCTGGCGACCTCCTCCCAGGTCTCGTTTTCCAGGGCGTTGGCATCGCTGCTTCCTTGAACCTCATTGGACCGCTCGAGGATCTGGACCGACGTGTACTCGCCGGCTTCGACATTGCTGATGAACTCCGACAACTGGATCGGCTCTGGGCTGGTGCTCTGATCGAAGATCATCGTCGCCATGATGGCGAGCAGAATTATCGAAACGCCATAGACAATCAGCGTGCGCAATGTGCGGTTCAAGAGTTCCTCATCAGACTCGGTGTCGGGTACTCATGGTACGGGCTATACCCGGATAATCGAACCCGATGTCACTCTTCTTGACCCATAACTCCGACGTATGGGAGGTTTCTGTACTTGCCGGCGTAGTCAAGACCATATCCGACAACGAATTCGGGCCCAATTGGAAATCCGACGTACTTGACATCGATCGGAACTCGTTGGATCCCTTCTTTGAGCAACATGGCCGCAATCTCGAGCGATGCGGGATTTCGCACCTTGAGGCTTTTGATCAAGTAATTCAATGTGAGACCGGAGTCGATGATGTCCTCCACTATCAAGACGTGGCGGCCCTCAATCTCCTCATCGAGGTCCTTGAGGATTCGCACGACGCCGGAGGTTTGAGTCGAAGCTCCGTAGGAGGACACCGCCATAAAATCGAACTCGACCGTCAGTTCGATGTGACGGGCTAGATCGGCCATGACCATGAAGGCACCGCGGAGAACACCAACCAACAGGAGGTCCTTGCCCTGGTAGTCCTCAGTGATCTGCTTCCCGAGGACAGCGAGCTTGGCGTCGATCTCCTCGGCCGTAATCAGAGGCTTGATGTCCATTCTTCACTTCCCTCGGTGGTGAACACCGAAAGGTAGCCGGTTGAGCCGGGCTCGTAGAAGGCGACAGGGTGTCTCTTGACTCCGGCGATCCAGGCAGGCTCGCCGTCAGCGCTCACCACGATCTCTCCGGAGTCGCTGACAACCGCCGTTAGAGACGCCGAGGCCGGAAAGATCGCGGAACGCACCCCGATGGAAACAACCCGGCACACGTCGGTTCTCTTCTCCACATCGAGTACCACATCCCCGATCCGATGGCTGCCGGCCACGAGATCCACCTCGCCTGATTCCTCCGAGATCTCGGACTCCGCCGTCATGACCAGCATTGGGCCCTCCCTGCGAACAGCTATCCCGGGAGTGATCTGCTCCGACGAGGAGTCCCCCGCCAAGACTCGAAGGATCCGGTCGAGCTCGTCGCCGGAGGGGCCACTTTCTCTGATCGATCGGACCATGCGGGAGAGGATTCGACTGACGATCGCCGGCTCGGCAGATTGGACCGCACCGGTCGCCACCCGGACCGACTGGCCTCTTGTCTCGATCGCAATCTGCAACGCCTCGGCGTCGAGATGCTCGGTGTCGAATCGGGCAGCGTTGGCCATGCGAGCAAACGAGTCCGTGAGTTGAGCGTTGAATCGCTCCAGGAACGGCATTACCTCGAGACGAACGGCATTCCTTCTCAGGAGTGGGTCCAGATTCATTGGATCGTCGCGGAACGACAGACCGAGGAGAACCGCGATCTCCCGGGTCTCGGAACGAGAAATATCGAGCAGTGGCCTGAAAATGTTTGGAGGTCGGAAGGGTGGGATGCCTGCGATCCCGCGGACACCGGAACCACGAAGCATGTTCAGGACAACGGTCTCGGCCTGGTCATTTCTGGTGTGACCGGTGAGGAGCGCCTCGCTCTCCGACACCGCTGCGGCAAAGGCCCTGTATCGCACCCTCCTCGCCTGACCCTCGATTGACGGCCCTGGAGGGACCGTCACCTCAACCGTCTCCAGAGGGGCTTCGAGCTTGATGGCAATCGCCTCCGCGGCGATCTTCATCTGCGGGGAGTGGGTGAGACCATGATCGACGTGAAGTAGGCGAACCTCCTGGCCTGTCAGCTGAGCGAGGTAAGCGAGAGCGCCCGAGTCGGCACCGCCCGAGAGCGCTACAGCAAGGTCTAGATCAGGGAACTCTGTGCGAGAAGAAACTCGGTCGACGAGGTCGCTCAGGCGACGCGTTGCAGCCATAGGGTCGGCTTTTCGATCTCGGCGAGCGTCGGGAGGCTGGACGCTCCACGAAACGCGAGACTTATCGTGTCCCATCCGGCCTCTTTCTCGACGACCCGGATGAAACTCTCACCCAACCGGTACTGCTTCATCTTCATCTCGAGACCCGTGATCCGAAAGAAGGCGGCCGTGCGCTTGTCCATGCGACGCCCCTTGAGAACCCGGCTCATGCGGTCCTGTGACCGCAGGTGGTCCGCTCCAAGCCGATCCATGACGACGTGCCCGTGGCCCTCGAGTAGTGACATCAGTGCTTGCACATTGTCGATGACGGCACGTTGTGCCGGGGTGGCGAAGAGCCCGAAGACCCCCGCCTCATCGATGATGGGCTCGCCACTCTCACGGCGCTGGGCGACTTCCTCCATCACAGTGTTGAGCCGACCAGGCTCAGGACGTGAGGCTTCGATCAGTTCGGTCACCAGACCCATGAAGTAGTCCCGGAGCCACGGAATCCCCTGGAATTGGGCACGGTGGGTCAATTCGTGAAGCGCCACCCAAAATCTGAACTCAGACGGCGTGAACTGATGCATTCTCTCCAACTGCAGGACGTTCGGGCCAACGTAGGTGACGACGTCGCCGTCCTCCCCGGTCGGCAATACCAGTTCGTACTGGCCCAGCACCCGTCTGGCCAGAACGCTGAGGACGGCGCTCGCCTCAGCCTGCATCAGTCGACCGGCCAGCGAGGCGACGCCCTTGCCTCCGGCAGTGATGCCTTCCATTCGCTCCTCGAGTTGCAGTCGAGCCGGCTCCATGAGATGAGAGAGGCTGGCCACGTTGCGATCGATCCACTCGGCACGGCTGATCACAGCCGTAGTTGGGCTCCCGACCAGGCTGAGACCCGTGGCCTCCGGCACCAGCTCTGAGACACGCGCGGTCAGGGCAACCATGTCGGTCTCGATGGCCGCAGCGTGATAGGTGTCGGCCAGCGGGTATGTGCCGGCGATCCTCCCGACGAGACGGCCTCCTCCGGGCTGGGCGGCGGTCACTCTTCGACGGTTCGGTACCGCTTACGCACGACCTGGGTGAAGTACTGGATCGAGGTGATGAGGATCACAAGCACGGCAAGAGCCAGGGCGGTCGGAATCAGATAGCGGTAAGTCCAGTCGAGGGTGGAGTCGGACGGTGGCGGGGTCGTAATCGGAACGGCTGGTTCGGAGTCCGAGCTGATTTGGACCGGCTCCTCTCCCTCATCCTGGGCGAGGACGGGAGCTGCAAACACGAGCAACGAAAGTCCGAGAACGATCGTGAGTGTGGCGACGCGGCGCATTCCGTTCATTGCCTTTGAAGGTTAACCGAATGTGCGCCCGACTCAGCTGAGTCAGCCGACGGTTGGTTGCTGCTCATCGCTGAGAGCCTGGCGAAGACGGTCGAGAAACTCAGGCGGCACATCCTCGGAGAGTCGGTCGTTAACCACAGTCTTGAGTCTTCTCTCGAAATCGAACCGACCGTTACACCCGTGGCACTCGTCGAGGTGGGCCCGGATCGTCTCCGAACTGGCCGTGTTGAGCTCCTGGTCGAGATACTGATAGAGACTGGCGAGTGCGTCGTCGCAATCGCTGCTGGTTGGATCAATGCAATCGTTGTTGCTCATGGCTTCTCTGCGCCCTCCGGGAGGAGACCACGCTGCTTCGCGTACTCCCACAACGCCTTCTGCATCGCCTTTCTTCCCCGATGGAGTCGGGACATGACTGTACCGATGGGGATGTCGAGGATTTCTGCGATCTCCTTGTACGAGAAACCTTCGAGATCGGCGAGCAGAACGGGCAGCCGAAAGTTCTCCGGCAGACCCTCAACGGCCGCCTTGATGTCGGACTCGACGAGCCCGTCGAGGACTCGATCTTCGGTCGTTCGGGAAGCCTCTGCCGACGCTTCTGATCCAATGCGACGGTAGAGATAGAGATCTTCGACATCACCGAGGTCGACCTCAGAAGGACGTCGGGAATCCTTGCGATACTTGTTGATGTAGGTGTTGGTGAGGATGCGGTAGAGCCACGCCTTGAGGTTGGTCCCGGCTTCGAACGTGTGATAGGCCCGATATGCCTTGAGATAGGTCTCCTGGACCAGATCCTCGGCATCTGATGGGTTTCGGGTCATGCGCATGGCGGCGCTGTAGAGCTGACGCGAGTACTGGAGGGCGTCGTCCTGGAAGGTCGCTTGATCCGCCATACCTCAGCGACGGTAACGGGCTGGAGATCGAAACTCGACTTTGGCGGATACCGGGAGCCGGAGAGGGGAGTCGAACCCCTGGCCTTCGCTTTACGAGAGCGACGCTCTACCACTGAGCTACTCCGGCGGGACGTCCAATGGTAGAGGTGGTGGCTTGTTTGGGCCAGATCTCAGTCCTCGGAGCCAAGCCCGGCAAAGAGGTTGGCCAGGACCAATTCCCGTCTCAAATTTCCCTGGATGTCGACCACGGCATCGAGAACGGTTTCGGCGGAGGCCACCGCTTTCGTCGGCCGCACATCGGTGAACGCACCCAGCGAGACGTCGCTGTTCCGAACCGGTCCACCCATCTGCAAGGAAGCGGAGTCGGCGTACCAGGAGGCCAGAATCTCCAGTCCGTTGACGAGTAGCGACTGCTCAATGCGTCTCCGCGCCCGCTGCTGCTTCTCCTTGGGAAGGTCGTCGTCGACAGCGTTGTCGACGAGCGGGGCCATCTTCTCCAGGACCACCGTGGCCAATCGCTGCCCATCGCCGGGATGAGGTGTGACCTGACCGGGGATCGAGAGCCACAGCTCACGGAAGTCTGCAACCTCGGGACGGTCCATCAAGGCGAGGGCGAGACCGGGGCGGCCTCCGGCCACGACGCTGACACCAACTGCCTCCTCAGCCGACAGACCTCTCGCCTGAAGACCGGCGACCAGTTCTTCCTGAGGGACCCGGCCGAGATGAATTGTCCGGCAACGCGAGGCGACGGTTGCTGGAAAGTCGTCCTCTGATTCTGCCGCCAACAGGAACGTCACCGACGCCGTCGGTTCCTCGAGTGTCTTGAGCAGCGAGTTGGCGGCCTGTTCTGTCATCGACCCTGCCTCAGGGAAGACAAAGACACTCCGGGAGGATTCGACCGGGCGCATCGCAGCCCGGGTCACCACAGCCCGCGCCTGATCAACCCCGAGACTGGTTGCGCCCTCCGGCTCGACGATGTTGAGATCGGGGTGGTTGCCGGAGCCGAAGAGACGACAGGAACGACAGTCTTCTTCATGAAGCCCGTTCTCCGGGCAGAGGAGAGCCATCGCAAATCGAGTCGCAATGGTGGCCTTGCCCACCGACTCAGCACCTGTGAAGAGGTACGCCTGACCCGGAGTGGCTGCCTCCCGGAGCAGCAACTCGACCACCCGGCCATGGCCGATCAGACCGTCGTAAGGATCACTCAAGACCAAGCCTCTGAATGATTCGGGCAACGATGCCGTCGACTCCTTCCTGGCCATCGAGGATCGCCACCTTGTCAGGTTCGGTCACTGCAAGGCCGTGATAGGCAGCCCTGACCGCCTCCTGGAACTCCACACCCTCCTTGCCGATGCGATCGGGTGAATCCTGACGATCCAGAGCAGTGGTGGGATCGACATCGAGAACGAACACGTGGTCGGGCACCACGCCGTCGAGCCCGATCTCGTTGATCTCGCGTACTCGATCCTCACCCATCCCCCGGGCCCGACCCTGATAGGCGATGGACGAGTAGTAAGTCCGGTCGCTTATCACCCAGACTCCGCTCTCGAGGGCCGGGGCGACGACTTCCCGGGCAAGCTGGGCCCGCTGTGCGGCGAACAGCAGAACCTCGGCCCACGGATCGACATGCTCGCGGTCGAGGAGCAACTCGCGAACCACCTCACCGAGGTCGGTGCCGCCCGGTTCCCTGACTTCAAGGACCTCATGACCGAGGCTGCGGAGGCGAATTGCGAGGGCAGCGGACACGGTTGTTTTGCCGCTCCCATCCCCACCTTCGAGGGCTATGTACTTGATCAACGAGGCTCCCATCGACCCATCTCAATGAACCGTACCGGGAAGTAGAGACACCGTTCGTATTGACATGCCATGGTCTAATGGGGTCAACTTCACCACCGAATGCCAAAGAGTCTTGTAATCGTCGAGTCGCCAACAAAGGCTCGAACCATCGCTGCATACCTGGGCGATGACATCGCCGTCGAGTCATCAATGGGACACATACGGGATCTCCCCCGGTCCGCATCTGACATCCCTAAAAGGGCGAAAGGCGAGGACTGGGCGCGCCTCGGGGTCAACGTTGACAACGACTTCGAGCCCCTCTACATCGTTCCCAAGGAGCGAAAGGATCGGGTCAAGAAGCTCAAAGAGATGCTGGCCGAGGTAGACGAGTTGTATCTCGCCACAGACGAAGATCGGGAAGGGGAGGCCATCGCCTGGCATCTGACCGAGGTCCTGAAGCCCAAGGTGCCGGTGAAGCGGATGGTGTTCCATGAGATCACCAAGGCGGCCATCGAAGAGGCCTTCGCCAACCCTCGTGACCTGGACCAACGTCTCGTCCAGGCACAAGAAGCTCGCCGAATCCTCGACCGTCTCTACGGGTTCGAAGTTTCCCCGGTCCTGTGGCGCAAGATCCAACAGGGACTGTCGGCAGGAAGAGTCCAGAGCGTTGCGGTGCGCATCGTCGTCGAGCGGGAGCGGGAGCGGATGGCGTTCACATCCGCGTCCTACTGGTCGGTCGAAGGGACGTTCGCCCCCAGCGAAGACCTGAATAAGAAGTTCGGAGCGACCCTCCTCGAAGTCGACGACACAAGGCTCGCCACCGGCAAGGACTTCAACGAGAAGGGCAAGCCGAAAAAGGGTGTCCTCGTCCTTGATCAGGCTGAAGCGACCGCACTGGCCGAAGGCCTCCTCGAATCGAACTTCGAAGTCAAGTCGGTCGAAGAGAAGCCCTACAAGCGCTCGCCATATCCACCGTTCCGGACATCGACTCTTCAGCAAGAGGCCGGGCGCAAGCTCCGCTTCTCGTCATCGCGGGCAATGTCGGTGGCCCAACGTCTCTACGAGAACGGGTACATCACCTACATGAGGACCGACTCGACTTCTCTCGCCGACACGGCGGTCGCTGCGGCGCGGTCGCAGATCGAAAAGCTCTACGGCAAGGACTACCTCTCCCCCAAGCCGAGGGTCTATGCCTCAAAGGTCAAGGGAGCCCAGGAAGCACACGAAGCGATACGGCCCGCCGGCGACACCTTCCCGACACCCGAGCAGGTTGCCGGGAGTGTCGGTCCCGACGAGGCCGCTCTCTATGACCTGATCTGGAAACGCACGGTGGCCTCCCAAATGGCCGATGCCAAAGGGGTGACCGTTTCGGCCCGTCTCGGAGCATCCACCTCCGACGGTCGAGACGCGCTCTTCTCTACGAGCGGGAGGACGATCACGTTCCCCGGCTTTCTCCGGGCCTACGTGCAAGGAGCTGACGACCCGGAGTCGGAGTTGGACGACAAGGAGAAGGTCCTGCCCCCTCTCGCCGAAGGTGACTCACTTGCCGTGGAGCGGCTCGAGCCCACCGGGCACGAAACACGACCTCCCGCTCGCTATACCGAGGCTTCGCTGGTGCAGAAGCTCGAAGAGCTCGGAGTGGGGCGGCCATCCACATATGCATCGATCATGACGACCATTCAGGACCGCGGATACGTGTGGAAGAAGGGATCGGCTCTGGTTCCGACCTTCACCGCATTCGGCGTGGTCGCATTGCTGGAAAACCACTTCCCGAAGCTCGTCGACTACGCGTTCACTGCCGAAATGGAAACCGACCTCGATGGCATCGCCGCCGGCGAGAAAGAGTCCATCCCCTGGCTGTCGGCCTTCTATTTCGGAGACGACGGTCTCAAACAAAAGATCGCGACCCGTCTCGACGAGATCGATCCACGCGAGATCGGATCAATTCCAATCGGAAAAGACGACTCCGGAGAGGATGTTGTCGCCCGTATCGGGCGATACGGGCCCTACGTCCAAAGAGGCGAGGAGCGAGGCTCGATACCCGATGACGTCGCTCCCGATGAGCTCACTGTCGAGAAAGCAATCGAGATCATCGAGAATCAGAATGTCGGCGACAAGATCTTCGGCACCGATCCCGAAAGTGGGCTGACCGTCTACGGCAAGACCGGAAGATTCGGGCCTTACGTCCAGCTTGGGGAGCAGGAAGAGGGAAGCAAGGTGAAGCCGAAGCGGGCTTCTCTCTTCAAGACCATGATCATCGACGAACTCTCGATGGACGATGCCCTCGAGCTCTTGTCTCTCCCCCGCACTGTCGGCACCGATGAGAACGGTGTCGAAATCCTGGCTCTCAACGGGCGCTACGGCCCATACGTCCAGCGTGGCGATGACAGTCGGAGCCTCGAAAGCGAAGATCAGCTCTTCACCCTCACGACCGAAGAAGCGCTGGAGGTCCTGGCGCAACCGGCACGTCGTCGTGGACAGAAGACCACGGCTCCCTTGAGTGAGCTGGGCGAAGACCCGGTGAGTGGCAAACCGGTGACGGTCCGCTCGGGTCGATACGGGCCTTATGTCACAGACGGAGAGGTCAATGCGTCCTTGCGCCAGGGAGACACTCCCGAAACGATCAATATCGAGAGGGCTGCCGAGCTACTTGCCGCCCGCCGGGAGAAGCTGGGCAAATAGACACAACAGAGGGGCGCACCCGGCATGACTCATTCCATCGAAGCGACGAACCTGGAATTCTCCTACGGAGACCACAAGGCGGTCGACGGGGTGTCTCTTCAGGTCGAACCGGGCGAGATCCTCGGATTCCTGGGGCCCAACGGTGCCGGCAAGTCGACGACGATCAAGATTCTCACTGGACAACTCCGGCCCGACTCGGGGGAGATAACCATCCTCGGGATGGACATGGCGAGCGACCGGGAAGAAATCCAGGCGCGGATGGGTGTCTGCTTCGAGGAGAAGAATCACTACACCAACATGTCGGCCCGGGAGAACCTCGCCTTCTTCGGCAGACTCTTTGACATCGAGGATCTCGACATCGACGGCCTACTCGAGACCGTTGATCTCACGGACCGCGCCGACGACCGTGTTTCCGAGTACTCAAAGGGGATGAGACAGCGTCTCCTGATGGCAAGGGCTATTTCCAATCGTCCTGACGTTCTGTTCTTGGATGAGCCGACCGACGGACTCGATCCTGTCTCCGCCCAGGCGGTACGAAGGGTCATCGAGAGGGAAGCGGCACGAGGAGCGGCAGTCCTTCTCACCACTCACGACATGATGGAAGCCGATCAGTTGTCGGACCGCGTCTCATTCATCAACGAAGGCCACGTTCTAGTCAATGACACCCCCGAGAACCTGAAACTGGCTCACGGAAAGCGGAACGTGAAAGTGCGAACCAGGGACGGCGGCGGTGTCACCGAGAAGGTCATTCCGCTAGACGAGGCCGGGGCCGGCGAGCAACTGCGCGACCTGCTGACGGACGACCTGATGACTATCCACACCGAGGAAGCCACTCTCGAGGACATCTTCATTCAGATGGCAGGAAGAGGCCTCGAGTGAGCACGAGGTTGGAATGAGCAACCGGTCCGGAGTCGTCAAGGCGATCATCGCCAAGGACTTCCGGCTCTTCACCCGAGACCGATTCTTTCTCTGGGTCAGCATTGTCGGTCTGGTCTTCTACGTCGCCCTCTTCTGGTTGCTGCCAGACACGGTCGACGAAACCCTCAAGATCGGTGTCACCGGTTTTGGCTCCGAAGCCAATCTCGGGGAGATATCGGAGTCGGATCAGGGCCTCGAGCTTGTGCCCTATGAGGACGAGGATGCGCTGCGGGCAGCGGTCGAGGAGGGTGACGAGGTCATCGTCGGCCTGGCTCTGCCCACCGACATCTCAGATGCGGTGATCACCGTGTACATCGGCTCGGGAGTCCCCGAATCGGTGTCCGGAGCCGTCGAGGGGATCGCCACCGAGCTTGCCTATGCGGCTGCCGGCGTCCCGTCCCCGGTCTCGGGCACCACCGGTAGTGAGGTGATCGTCCTCGGCGAGGACCGAGCCGGCAACCAGGTATCTCTGCAGGACAGCTTCAAGCCTCTGCTGGCGTTCTTCGTCCTGATGATCGAGTCGATGGCGCTGGCGACGCTGGTCGCAGCCGAGGTCCAGGCCAAGACAGTCAAAGCGATTTCTGTGACTCCGGCCACGATCTCGGACTTTTTGACCGCCAAGACGGTCTTCGGGACGCTGCTCGCCTTCAGTCAGGCAGTGATCCTCATGATCGCCATAAGGAGTCTCGGGGCCGGTCCGGTCATCCTGCTCACTGCAGTCCTGCTCGGCTCGGTCCTGGTCACCGGATTCGGCCTTCTCGCCGGATCAATAGGCAAGGACTATGTCGGGGTCATCTTCTGGAGCATGGCCTTCCTCATCCCGATGATGATTCCTGCCCTTGCTTTCTTGTTTCCCGGCTCGACGGCCGGATGGGTCCAGGCCATGCCCTCTTACGGGCTGGCAAGAGTGATGGTTGATGTCTCCAACTACGGGGCTGGATGGGCCGAAGTGGCGCCTTACCTCGGGCTCCTGGCGCTCTGGACACTGGCCAGTCTGTTCGCCGGCTGGCGGGTCCTGGATAGAAAGGTGCAGACCCTGTGAGTGCACGTGAGATGAGAACGATTCTGGGGCGTGACGTCAGGATGGGGCCGAGAAGCCCCTTCGTCCTCTATGCACTCGTGATCCCGATCCTGTTGACGGTTCTGGTGCAGGGGATCTTCGGCGACCTCTTCGCTCCCGAGCCCCGGCTCGACATCGTGGACGAGGGGAATTCATCGGTAACGAGCCAGGCCCTGGCGCTGGAGGGATTCACCGTTACCGAGATTGACGATCTCGACACCATGCTGGCCAGGGTCGAGGGCAACGACGCCGACGCCGGCCTCTATCTGCCTGGCGGATTCGATGAGGAGGTCATCGACGGCGACCAACCCGAGCTCCAGTTCTACGTCGGTGGCGAAAGCCTCGCCTCAAACAGGATCATCCTCGCCGTGACCACGCTGGAATTGATCCGTGGCATCGAGGGATCCGAGTCGCCGGTCGACGTTCTAGTCGTGCAGCTTGGAGAAGCGGGACCCGACGTTTCCCGTCGGGTCTTGCCCATTCTGCTGATGATGGCGGTTGCGATAGCCGCGGGCTTCCTCCCGGCCGCCAGCATCGTCCAGGAGCGTGAGGACCGCACCCTTTCGGCTCTCCTTGTCTCGCCTGCGTCGATGTCGGACGTCCTTGGCGCCAAAGCCGGGTTCGGTGTGATCCTCGCCCTTGCCACGGGCTTCATGACTCTGGCCCTCAATGATGCCATCGCAGGACAATGGTGGGCGCACTTGTTCGTGCTGACGGTCGCCGGCGTCATGATGGCCGAGGTCGGCCTGCTGCTCGGGACGTGGGCCAAAGACTCGAACACGTTGTTTGCCGCCTGGAAGGGCGGGGCAATACTTCTCATCTTCCCTGCCTTCTTCTTCCTGTTCCCCGAGCTGCCTCAGTGGATCGCCAAGCTCGGACCGACCTACTACTTCCTGGAACCGGCCTTCGCCATTGCCAACGACGGGGCCGGCCTTGAGGACGTTTTGGGAAGGCTGCTGATCGGCGTGGCGATCTGTTTGGCGCTGATACCCGCAGTGGTCGTGGCGGGAAGACATCTCGAACGCACCAATGCCACCGGCTGAAAGGCTCAGCCGCCTCTTCTCGTCGTAACCCAGTCGGTGAAGTTATCGCGGCTCCAGGTGTTGACCACCCGATCATTCGTGACCCACGCCCTCTGTGCATAGGAGACTCCGTAGTCCATGCGGACCAGTTCCTTGGTGTGGTGTGAATCGGTGTCGATGACGAACGAGACGTCGCGTGCCATAGCTTTCCTGGTGACGTCTGTTGTCGCGTCAAGCCGGTCGAGGGCGCCGTTGATCTCGAGGGCGACTCCGGTCAGTTCCAAGGCTTCGAGGATTACGTCGACGTCGAGTTCGACCCCAGGACGGCGGCCGACGTAGCGGCCACTGAGATGCCCGATTGCATTAACTGACGGATCCTGAAGCGCCCTGAGGATGCGGGCTGTCTGGTTGTCCTGGGAGAGGTCGAAATGGGAGTGGATCGACGCGACGCAATAGTCGAACTCGAGTCTGAAGTCGGGGTCGTAGTCGAGATCACCGTCGGCACCGATATTCAATTCGCACCCAAAGAGGATCGTCATATCCGGGTTCTCCGTCTGGAGGCTCCTGATGGCGTCACGATGGGCCAGCATCTCCTCACGGCTCGATCCGTTGATCGCCAGGTCTTCGCCATGGTCGGTAAAGGCGATGTACTCATAGCCCGCACCACGTGCCGCCTCGATCATCTCCTCCAGCGTGGACCTGCCGTCTCCTGACCGATCCGAGTGATAGTGAAGGTCGCCCTTGATCTGCTCCCGGGTGACAACGTCGGGTAGGGCGTCGCGGGCCGCCTCCACCTCGCCGGTTGCTTCCCTCATCGGCGGTGGGACGAACTCGAGGCCAAGGGCTTCGTAGACGTCGGCTTCAGTCTCGGAAGCGACAACATCATCCCCGTCGAACAACCCGTACTCGCTGAGCAGCCAGTTCTTGGTGAGTGCAACCTGGCGAAGCGCGATGTTGT